>Ga0081539_10005855_pt1 | contig 12191 bp, 12 predicted proteins | sample TabmetS4T2R2_FD_71023 | JGI IMG/M metagenome (GOLD analysis project Ga0081539, IMG submission 71023) | Tabebuia heterophylla rhizosphere microbial communities from the University of Puerto Rico - S4T2R2 | ecosystem: Host-associated > Plants > Roots > Rhizosphere ...
GTGTCGCCGCCCTGGAGCACGGCGATCGCGTTCGCGCGCGCCGCGGCGTCGCGCGCGTGGGCCAGCCGGTGCGCGGCCACCTCGCGCGACTCGACCGCGAGCAGCCGGCCCAGCTCGCCGGCGTGCGGGGTGAGGACCGTGGGCGCGTCGCGCTCCGGCAGCGCGCCCGGAAAGCCCTCGGCGAGGGCGTTGAGACCGTCGGCGTCGATGACCAGAGGCACGCCGACGGCCCCGACGAGCGCATGCGCGAACTCGCGCGCGCCGTCGTCGCGGCCGAGCCCCGGGCCGAGCACGACGGCGTCGGCCCGCTCGATCGCCGCCAGCGCCGGCTCGATCGCGTCCGGCGACAGCGACCCCCCCGCCGAGGGCAGCGAGACCTTGAGCGCCTCCAGCAGACGCACCGCGAAGACGGTCTCGAGCTCCGCCGGCGCGGCGACCGTCACGTAGCCGGCGCCCGCGCGCATCGCCGCCAGCGCCGCCATCGTCGGCGCGCCGGTCAGCCCGCTCGACCCGCCGATGACGAACACGTTCCCCGACGTGAACTTGGTCGAGTCCGCGCCCCGGTGCGGGACCCCGGCCAGGACCTCGTCGCGGACCAGGCCGACCGAGGGCGAGGCCGGGGCGCCCGGAGGGATGCCGATGTCGATCACCTCGACGGCGCCTGCGTGCGCCTTGCCCGGGTGGATCCACAGGCCCGGCTTGGCGCGGTGGAACGTCGCCGTGGCCACCGCACGCACGGCCGCGCCCGCCACCTCGCCGGTCGACGCGTCCACGCCGGAGGGCACGTCGGCGGCGACGACACCCGCCGCCGTGCCGTTCATGGCCTCGATGACCGCGCCCGCCGGGTCGCGCGGCGCGCCGGTCGTGCCGGTGCCGAGCAGCGCGTCGACGAGCACCGCCGCGCCCTCGAGCCGGGCGGCGTCGAACGCCGCGGGCGGGTCGCCCGGCAGTCGCCGCAGCTGCTCGGCGGCGTCGCCCTGGAGCGTCTCGGGCGCCCACACGGCGAGGACGTCGACCTCGCGCCCGGCGCCGCGCAGCAGCCGCGCGGCGACGAGGCCGTCGCCCCCGTTGTTGCCCTTCCCGACCACGATCGCGACGCGCCCGGCGGGCGCGCGCCCCGCGGTCACGCGCGCGAGCCCCTCCCCCGCGCGCTCCATCAGGTCCAGCGACGGGACGCCCGCCGTCTCGATCGCCCACCGGTCGGTGGCGCGCATCTCGTCCGCCGCCGGCAGCGGCTCCAGCCAGCTCATTCGGCGACCGCCACCGCGGCGGCCATGCCGCGCTGGTGCGTGAGCGACACGGACACCGTGGCGCCCAGCTCGCGCGCCCGGGCCCCGGCCGCGCCGGTCAGCAGGACCGACGGCGGCTCGTCGCCGCCGCCGACGACCTCCACGTCGCGCCAGCTCCACTCGCGCAGCCCGAGCGCCTTGGCCACCGCCTCCTTGGCGCAGAAGCGCGCCGCGAGGTGCATGGCCGGGCGCGCGCGCGTGGCCGCGTAGGCGCGCTCGCCGTCGGTGAAGAGCCGCTCGGCGAGCCGCGGGCGCCGCGCCAGCGCCCGCTCCAGCCGCTCGATCTCCAGCAGGTCGATGCCGACGCCCACGGGGGGCGACGATACCCGCCTCGGGAGGAGGGCGACTACGCCGGGACGCCGCCGAGCTCACGCATGCGCGTGGCCGCTTCCACGGCCTCCTCGCGCGAGCGTACGCCGAGCTTGCGGTACAGGTTCTTCAGGTGCGAGCGGACCGTCTCGGTCGAGAGCACGAGCAGGCGCGCGATGTCGTCGGTCGAGGCCCCGCCGGACAGCAGGTCCAGGACCTCCCACTCGCGATCGGTCAGCGAGCTGCGGACGGGCCGCAGGCCCATGCCGCCGGTCGGCGCGCTGCGGTAGTGCTTGACCAGGTGCATGGCCAGCCGGCGCGAGATCGCCGCCTCGCCCTCGAGCGAGCCGCGGAGGGCCCGCGGGAGCGACGCCAGCTCCATGTCCTTGGACAGGTACCCGGCCGCGCCCGCGCGAAGGCCGCGCAGGCCCAGCGACTCGTCGCCGGCGCCCGTCAGAAGAATGACCCGGATGTTGGAGTCCTGGTCGTAGATCCGGCGCGTGGCCTCGATGCCGTCGAGCTCGGGCATCATGTAGTCCATCACCACGACGTCGGGCCGGTAGAAGAGCGCGAGCTCCACGGCCTCGCGGCCTGTGGAGGCCTCTGCGATCACCGTCACGTTCTCGCGCTGAAGGGTGTCGCGGATCAATCGGCGAACGAGCGGGTCGTCGTCCGCAACGATCGTCCGCAGGGGTGGCACGTCATCCATGAAGTCTTCCATCCGGGTTCCTCTCCGAGGTTCCGTCCTGCCGGAGCAGCACTGTACGACAACTGTAGACACGCGTGGGGGATTTTCGTAACCACGGGGGGTCAGACATTGGTCCAGAAAGGGGTACGAACGCTCCCGTCCGGGGGGACGAGACCGCCTCACGGGGGATGAAGACGCTCTTCAGGCCCCCCTCGATCTCACCTTCCTAGACCCCCGGCCAGGCCCCAAGCTGGCTCCCGTGGGAATCAGCATCAGTGACCTTCGCAACGGACGCGAGTCCGATCAGACCCTCGAGAACCTCCTGACGGCACTGTCGCTGAACCTCGAGCTCCGTGCGCGCTACCGCGTCTTCGAGTTCGAGGCCACGCAGGAAGGACACCCTGACGTCGCGCGGCTGTTTGCCGACCTGCGGCGCTTGGAGCAGCAGCAGATCGCTGAGCTGCTTGCCGGGCTGAGGACGAGGCTCGGCGAGTTCGAAACGCAAAAGGAGCTTGCATGACCATCGGCATCGTCGGGCTCGGCTACGTGGGCCTGCCCCTGGCGGTGGCGTTCGCCGAGGCCGGCCAGCGCGTCGTCGGAGTCGACACCAACCCAGGCCGGGTCGCCCAGCTGCGCGCTGGCGACTCGTACATCGAAGACATCCCTTCCGAGCAGCTGCGGGCGGTCTCGTGCCGCATCGAGGCCACCACGCGCGCCGCGCGCCTGGGCCTCTGCGACGCGATCATCATCTGCGTCCCCACGCCGCTCACGGCCAACCGCGAGCCCGACCTCGGGCCGCTGCTCGGCGCCTCGCAGGTCGTCTCGGACGTCCTCCAGGCCGGCCAGCTGGTCGTCCTGGAGTCCACCACCTACCCCGGCACCACGCGCGAGCGCGTGCTCCCGATCCTCGAGGAGACCGGCCTCGTCGCCGGCCGCGACTTCAACCTCGCCTTCTCGCCGGAGCGCGTCGACCCGGGCAACGAGACCCACTCGCTGCACAACACGCCGAAGATCATCGGCGGCCTCACGCAGGAGTGCCGCGACCGCGCCGAGGCCGTTTACGGGCTCGTGTGCGAGCAGGTCGTCCCGGTCTCGACCCCCGAGGTCGCGGAGATGGCCAAGCTGCTGGAGAACATCTTCCGCTCCGTCAACATCGCGCTCGTCAACGAGCTGGCGCGCCTGGCCGACCGGATGCAGATCGACCTCCACGAGGTCATCGACGCCGCGGCGACCAAGCCGTTCGGCTTCATGCGCTTCGACCCGGGCCCGGGCATGGGCGGCCACTGCCTGCCGGTGGATCCCTTCTACCTGTCCTGGAAGGCGCGGGAGCTGGACTTCGCCACCGAGTTCATCGAGCTCGCCGGCAAGGTCAACCAGACCCAGCCGTACTTCTGCGTCGAGCAGGCCGAGCGGGCGCTCAACGAGCAGGGCAAGGCCGTCAAGGGCGCGAAGATCGCGGTCCTCGGCGTCGCCTACAAGCCCGGCGTCGGCGACATCCGCGAGAGCCCCTCGCTGAAGATCATCGACCGGCTCCAGGCGCTCGGCGCCGAGGTGGCCTACCACGACCCCTATGTCCCGGAGCTCAGGTCGTTCGGGCTCCGCAACACCGAGCTCGGCGAGGCCCTCGACGGCGCGGACATCGCGCTGATCGTCACGGCCCACCCGGGCATCGATCACAACCACATCGCCGCGTCGCTTCCCACGGTGGACTTCCGTGGCGTGACGCGCACGACGCGCGCGGCGGCGCGACCCCCGGCGGAGCTGCCGGTGCCCCGCGTTGAGCAGATCCAGCCCATGGAGGTGGCGGCATGAAGCGCTTGGTCATCGTCGCGGACCACTCGTTTGTGGTCCACGCAATCCGTCTCGCCCTGCGTCAGACCGCAGGCTTTCAGGTGGTCGGGTTCATCGACGGCCGCACCCCGGCCGACGCGGCGCTGACCGAGCTGCGGCCGGACGTCGTCGTGATCGACGACATGCAGCTGCCCGAGAACGCGATCGCGCGGCTGCGCGAGGCCGCCGAGCACGTGCCGAACGCCAAGCGGCTCCTCCTCACCATGCGGATGGACGAGGACTGGCTGGGCGAGGCCTTCGAGGCCGGCGCCGACGGCGTGCTCTCCAAGAGCGTCCACCCCGTCAGCATGGGCACGCTGCTCCGCGAGATCTCGCAGGGGCACGTGGTGCAGAAGTTCCGCGCCACCCGCCCGGCGGCCAGCCAGGAGGACTGCCCGCTCACCGAGCGTGAGAAGGAGATCCTCGGCCTGGCCGCGGAGGGCTTCACCAACCAGCGGATCGCCCGCGAGCTGTGGGTGACCGAGCAGACGGTCAAGTTCCACCTGTCGAACACGTACCGCAAGCTCGGCGTCGCCAACCGCACGGAGGCGACCCGCTACGCCTACATGCACGACCTTGTGATGCCGCATGAACGGCTGGCGTCCTGAGCTGACCGCCGCGGCCGCCGACAGCGAGGCGCTTCAGCACCCCGGGCTCCGGATCGTCCCGCCGCCCGCGGCGCATGCGTCCGCGCGGCGGAGCGGCGGATTCAAGCGCGGTCGCGTCCGCACGCTGTTCGTCGCGGACATGGTCGCGATCCTGCTCTCGCTGGCGGGCACGTACGCGCTGGCGGAGATGATCGGACCGCCCGCGGTGATCGCGCCGACGTGGCTGCTCGTGGCCCTGGTGCCGGTGATCACGCTGACGTGGCTCGGCATCTTCGGCACCTACCGGCTCTACGAGGGCCAGTCGCGGGCGATCGCGCGCAAGAGCTTCGACGAGGTGTCGACGCTCTTCAACGCGCTGCTCGCCGGCTCGCTGCTGCTGCTCGTGGTCGGCCAGGGGCTCAAGAAGGGCTTCGACATCTTCCTGTACTCCCCGCTGGAGGCCGCGTTCTTCCTGTCGCTGGCGGTCGTCGCGGTGCCGACGCTGCGCGGCGTCGTGCGCACGTGGCTGCTCCCGAACGTCATGCGCCCACGGCGCACGCTGATCGTGGGCGCCGGGGCGACGGGCCGGCTGCTGGAGCGCAAGATCTCCTCGCACCCGGAGTACGGGCTGGAGCTGATCGGCTTCGTCGACGACGAGCCGGGGACCGACGTCCTCGGCCGCACCGCCGACCTGACCGAGCTCGTCGACCGCCTGCACATCGACTGGATCGTCCTCGCGTTCTCCGAGGCCCCGCACGAGCGCACGCTCGAGCTGGTCCGCGAGGTGCGCCGGCCCGACGTGCACCTGTCCATCGTCCCGAACTTCTACGAGCTGTTCGCGTCCAACGCGTCGATCGAGGACATCGAGGGCGTGCCGGTCGTGAGCCTGCCGTCGATGCAGTTCTCCCGCACGGTGCGGGTGCTCAAGCGCACGTTCGACGTCGCGGCGTCGGGCGCCGGCCTGCTGGCGATCTCGCCGATCCTGGCCGCCGCGGCGATCGCGATCAAGCTCGACACGCGCGGGCCGGTCTTCTTCCGCCAGGCGCGCCACGGGCGCGGCGGGCGCGAGTTCCGGATCGTCAAGTTCCGCTCGATGGTCGTCGACGCCGAGGCCAAGCGCTTCGAGCTCGCCGAGCTCAACGAGATGGAGGGCGGCGGCCCGCTGTTCAAGATCCACGACGACCCGCGGATCACGCGCGTCGGCGCGTTCCTGCGCAAGTGGAGCATCGACGAGCTGCCGCAGCTCTGGAACGTGCTGCGCGGCCAGATGAGCCTCGTCGGCCCGCGGCCGTTCGTGGTCCACGAGTCCGAGCAGATCACCGGCTGGGCCAGCCGGCGGCTCGAGACGACTCCCGGCATCACCGGCCTCTGGCAGGTGCTCGGCCGCAACGACATCCCGTTCGAGGAAATGGTGAAGCTCGACTACGTCTACGTGACCAACTGGTCGCTCTGGTGGGACATCAAGATCCTCGTCCAGACGCTCCCGACGGTCCTCAAGCGCCAGGGAGCCTACTAGTGGTCCCCCCGGCGAACTCCCACCTCCCTGGGCGGGCGCAGCCGGCGCCTGGCCACGTCCTCGGAAGGGCCCGTGGCTCTGCCACTGTCCCCTTCCTGCGTCCTCGCCAGGCATCCGCCTGCATCCCGCCCATGAAGGCGGGAGCCCACCGGAGGAACCACTGATGGCCGTCTTCGTGATCCCCGCGTACAACGAGGAGGCCAACGTCCCGCGCCTGCTCGCCGACCTCGAGTCGCGCCCGGACCTGTGGCGCGGCGGCGGCTGGGTCGTGCTCGTGGACGACGGCTCGACCGACGACACGATCGCGGCGGCCCGTGCGCACGACGGCGACCTGCCGGTCGAGGTGCTGCCGCTGGTGCGCAACCAGGGACCGGGCAAGGCGTTCGACCGCGGCTTCCGCCGCGCGCTGACGTTCGCGGCCGAGGACGAGCTGATCGTCACGCTGGAGTCCGACACGACGAGCGACCTGGACGCGCTGGAGGCCATGCTGGCCGCCGCGCGCGACGGCGCCGACGTCGTGCTCGCCTGCCACCACGGCACCGGCGAGCTGGCCAACGTGTCGGCCCACCGCCGGTTCCTCTCGCGTGCCGCCTCGTCGGTCATCCGCCGCGGCGGCGGGCTGGACGCCAGCACCGTGTCGTCGTTCTTCCGCGTCTACCGCGCGGCGGTCCTGCACCGCGGCTACGAGGCGTACGGCGACGCGTTCATCCGCGAGCGCGGCTTCGCCTGCAAGGCGGAGATCCTCATGAAGCTCTCGCGACTGGGCATCACGATCGCCGAGGTCCCCGTGATCCTCGACTGGTCGCGCCGCGAGGGCGAGAGCAAGATGAAGGTGCTCCCGACGATGGGCGGCTACGCGCGGCTGATGGCGCGCCACGCGGTGGCGAGGGCGCGCTCGTGAGCGGCGTGGGCATCATCGGCGGCGGGCTCCTCGGGCTCGGGCTGGCGGACAAGCTGTCCGCCGCCGGGGCGCGGGTGACCGTCTACGAGTCCGCGCCGCAGCTCGGCGGCCTGGCCGGCAGCACGTCGCTCGGCGGCGTCCGCGTCGACCGCTTCTACCACGCGGTCACCACGACCGACCGGCGCGTGCTCGACCTCGCGGAGGAGCTCGGCCTGGGCATCCGCTGGCGGCGGCTCGGCGGCGGCTTCTACCACGACGGCCGCACGGCGGAGATGTCCACGCCCGCCCAGCTGCTCACGTTCCCCGGCCTGTCGCCGGCCGACCGCGCGCGGCTCGTGCGCTTCGTGCTGCGCTGCCGCCGGATCTCCGACCACGCGCCGCTGGACGCCCTGGGGCTCGAGGCCTGGACCCGGCGCACGTGCGGCAACCGCCTGTGGGAACGCCTGTGGGGGCCGCTGTTCGACTCCAAGTTCGACGGCCGCTACGACGACCTGCCGGCCACCTACCTGTGGTCGCGGATGAACCGCGTCTCGGGCACGCGCGACCGCAAGGGCCACGAGGTCATGGGCGCGATCGAGGGCGGCTACCAGACGCTCGTCGACCGGCTCGCCGACCGCATCCGGGCCCGCGGCGGCCAGGTGCTGACCTCCACCCCGGTCCGCTTCGTCCCGTGCGCGAGCCACCGCGCGATCGGCGTCGTCCTCGACGCGGGCTTCCGCCCGCACGAGACCGTCGTCGCCACGCAGATCCGCCCCAACCTGGCCGGCCTGCTGGCCCCCGAGCTCGAGCAGATGCTCGGCCCGGACCGCCAGCGCTACCTCGGCATCGTCTGCCTCGTCGCGCGCGTGCGCCGGAGCGTCAGCCCGTACTACGCGCTGAACATCACCGACCGCCGCGTGCCGCTGACGAGCGTCGTCGAGACCACCCACGTCGTCGACCCGGAGGCCGCCGAGGGCCACCTCGTGTACCTCCCGAAGTACGTCAACCCGGACTCGCCCGAGCTCGAGAAGTCCTCGGCCGACGTCCGGAGCGAGTACCTCGCCCACCTGAAGACGATGTTCCCCGCGTTCCGCGAGGACGACGTCATCGCGGCGCAGGTCGCCCGCGCGCGTGTCGCCGAGCCGGTCCACCCGGTCGGCGCCGTCAAGCCGGACCCGTTCGCGGTTCCCGGCCTCGTCGTGGCCTCATCGGCCCAGGTGTATCCGGACATCGTCCACGGGCAGGCGATCCTCGGCGTGGCCGAGCGCATCGCTTCGGCGCTTCAGGCGCGCATGCCCGTGCCACAGCGCCGCTTGGAGGCGGCATGACCAAGCACAAGGAGGAGCGCAACATGAACCTGCCCCATACGATCGGGGTGACGGGCGCCGCCGGCTTCATCGGCGCCAACCTGGTCGAGCGCCTGCTCGACGAGGGCTGCACCGTGATCGGCGTCGACGACATGTCGATGGGGACGCTGCGCAACCTGGCGGGCCTTCTCGACCACCCGAGCTTCCGGCTGGAGCAGTTCGACTGCCGGGACGCGGAGCGCATGCGCGCCGCCATGGGCGAGTGCGACGCCATCGCCCACATGGCGGCGCTGAAGATCCCCCGTTACGGCGGCGCCCTGAAGACCCTGCACGTCAACGTCGACGGCTCGCACGTCGCGCTCGAGCTCGGCCGCGAGACCGGCGCGCACGTGATCCTGGCCTCGACGTCCGACGTCTACGGCCAGGCGACGCCGCCGTTCGCCGAGGACGACCCGATCGTGCTCGGCCCGGCCACCACGCGCCGCTGGTCCTACGCGGCGTCCAAGTACTACGACGAGCACCTCGCGCTGCGGATGGCGGAGGAGGAGGGCCTGAAGGTCACCATCCTGCGCTTCTTCAACGCGTACGGCGCGCGCAACCACCCGTCGTGGTGGGGCGGCCCGCTGTCGGTGTTCTTCGAGGACCTGCTCGACGGCCGCGAGATGGAGCTGCACGGCGACGGCCGCCAGACCCGCTCGTTCACATACGTCAGCGACACCGTCGACGGCGTCGTGCGCGCGCTGGCGCGTCCGGAGACCGCCGGCGAGGTGATCAACATCGGCAACGACCAGCCGATCGCGATCGCCGACCTCGCGCAGAAGGTCCAGGAGGCCGTCGGCATCGAGGGCCCGCTGCGCGCCCGCATCGTGTCGCTGGAGTCGATCGGCGGCAACTACCAGGACGTGCGCCACCGCGTGCCGGACCTGTCCAAGGCGCGCCGCCTGCTCGGCTTCGAGCCGCAGGTCTCGCTCGAGGAGGGCCTCCAGAAGACCCTCGCCTGGCATCGCGCGCTGCGCGCGGACGCGGTCGAGGTCGCGTGAGCGCGGGCGCCGCAACTGACGTAGGGAGGGACAGTCCCTCCCTACGGCCGGCGCACGTAGGGAGGGACAGTCCCTCCCTACGTGTGGTGGAGCGGTCCGACGCGGCGCTGATGAGCATCGGCACGCTGGCGTCGGGCGTGCTCGCGTACGCGTTCAACGTGCTCGCGGCGCGGGCGCTCGGACCGGCCTCGTACGGGGCGGTCGGCGCGCTGTGGGGCGGCATGTTCCTGCTCGCCGTGCTGCTCTTCCGGCCGGTCGAGCAGACCGTCTCGCGCGCGGTGGCCGACCATCTCGCGCGCGGCGAGAGCGCGACCGGCGTGATCCGCTCGGCCGCCTGGCTGACCGCGATCATCGCGACCGCCGCGATCGCGGGCTGCGCGCTGGCCTGGGCGCCGATCACCGACCGGCTGTTCGGCGGCGAGCCCGTGCTCACCGTCGCGCTCATCGCGGGCCTGGCCGGCTACGCGGTCTCCTACTTCGCCCGCGGGCTCGTGGGCGGCGTCCAGTGGTTCGGCGGCTACGGCCTCGTGCTGCTGGCCGACGGCGTCATCCGCTTCGTCGTCGCCATCCCCCTTCTGATCGTCGCCTCCCAGACGGTGGCGGCCGTGGCGATCGCCGCGGCGGCAGTCGGCGGCGCGCTCGCCCCGTTGTTCTCGCGACGGCGGGGCGAGCTGCGCCGCCTGGCCGGTGGCCGGGAGGGCGACTTCGCGCTCGCGAGCGCGATCCGCTTCGCCGCGCCGGCCGCGCTCATCGCGGGCTGCGAGCAGGTGCTCGTGAGCGGCGGCCCCCTGCTCGTGCTGATCGCGGGCGGCGAGGGCGCCGCGAAGGCGGCAGGCGTGCTGTTCGCCGCCACGCTGATGGTGCGCGCCCCCGTGTTCCTGCTCCAGGGCGTGCAGGCGCGCCTTCTGCCCAGCCTCACGACGTTCCGCGCGCGCGGGGACGAGGCGACGCTGCACCGGGCGACCGTGAAGGTCGCGCTGGGGCTCGCCGCCGCCGCGGCGGTGCTCGCCGGCGGGGCGCTCGTCGCCGGCCCGTACGCGATGACCGTGATGTACGGCGACGAGTTCACGGCCGGGCGGGTCGACCTCGCCCTGCTGTGCGTCGGCATCGGCGGCTTCATGGCCGCCGGGGTGTTCTGCCAGGCCGCGCTCGCCCGCAGCCGGGCCTGGCACGCGGCGTCCGCGTGGGGCGCGGGCGCCCTCGCGTTCGTCGTGCTCGAGCTCACGCTCGCCGGCACCCCGTTCCACCGCGTCAGCCTCGCGTTCGCCGCCGGTGCGTCGATCGCGGGCCTGCTGTTGATGAGGATCCTCTGGAGGGATCGAGCATGAGACACCGCCGCGGGCAGGATGCCCGGCCCCTGATGATCGTCTGCTCGACGGGCGGCCACCTGCTTCAGATGCAGGAGCTGCACGAGGCGTGGAAGCCGTTCGAGCGCGTGTGGGTGACGTTCGACAAGTCCGACTCGCGCTCGCTGCTGCGCGGCGAGCGCGTCGTGCACGCCCACGGGCCGACGAACCGCAACATCCCCAACCTGGTGCGCAACCTGCGCCTCGCGCTGCGGCTGCTGCGCCGCGAGCGCCCCTCGGCGATCCTCACGACCGGCGCCGGCGTGGCCGTCCCGTTCGCGTGGATCGGCCGGGCGCTCGGCATCCCGACGATCTACGTCGAGAGCGTGACCCGGATCGAGGGCCTGTCGCTGAGCGGCCGCCTCATCGCCCCGGTGGCCAAAGGGCTCTACGCCCAGTGGCCGGAGCTCGCGGAGGAGTCCGCGGGCCGCATCAAGTTCGCCGGCAACCTCTTCGCGGCCCGATGATCCTCGTCACCGTCGGCACGCACGAGCAGCCCTTCGACCGCCTGGTGGCGGCCGCCGCGGCGCTGGGAGGCGACGAGGAGCTCGTCGTCCAGTACGGCACGTCCACGCTCCCTCACGGCCGCGGCAAGTGGGTCGACTTCATGTCCTTCGACGAGCTGGCCGAGTACGCCGGCCGGGCCCGCGTGGTCGTCTGCCACGCCGGCGTCGGCTCGATCGTGCTGGCGCGCCGTTACGGCCATCGCCCGATCATCATGCCGCGCCGCCCGTTCCACTCGGAGCACGTGGACGAGCACCAGATGCAGCTCTCGCGCCGCCTCGAGCGCGCCGGCATCGTGACCGTCGTCGAGGACGCGGAGGCGCTGGCCGCCGCCGTGGCCGCGCCGCCGGCGGTCCCGGACGCCGGCGCCGGCGGGGGCCTCAGCGGCCCGGCCGCGCTCAGCGCCGACGTACGGGGAGTGCTCGAGCGCCTCGGCGCCCCGCGGCTTACCGCACGCGCAGCTTGAGGAAGACGGGCTTGGACCAGCGGCCCGCGGCGTCGCCGGCCTGCACGCGCACGCGGTAGCGGCCGGACTTGAGCCCGTGGGCCGACAGGGTCGTGCCCCTGTGGGGGACGAGGCCGCCCAGGCGCTTCGCGCGAACGCGCTTGCCGGCCCGCAGCACGCCGACCGCCACCTTGGCGGGGCGGCCCAGCCGCAGCCGCAGCTTCGTGCGCGACGGGCAGCCCGCGCGCGCGACGCGGCACACGACCTTGGGCCGCAGGCTCGCCGAGCGCACGCGCCAGCGCCGCGGCTTCGGCGAGGGATGCGACCCGCTGCCACCGCCGCCGTACTCGTAGGCGCCCGCGTCAGGGTCCCCGTCGCGGAGCTTGCCGTCGCGATCGCGCGCGGTGGCATAGGCGGGGGCGGGTGCGCCGATCGCCCCCGAGCCCGCCC
>Ga0081539_10005856_pt1 | contig 12189 bp, 8 predicted proteins | sample TabmetS4T2R2_FD_71023 | JGI IMG/M metagenome (GOLD analysis project Ga0081539, IMG submission 71023) | Tabebuia heterophylla rhizosphere microbial communities from the University of Puerto Rico - S4T2R2 | ecosystem: Host-associated > Plants > Roots > Rhizosphere ...
TCGGCATGAGTTACTTCATGGCGGACGACTTCGCGCGCGCCGCCGACTGGCTCGCCGCGGTCGGCGCCGTCAAGGAGAACGACGCAGGGCTTTACTACACGCTGGCCGTGTCGCTCATCAAGCAGGGCAAGCAGGAGCAGGCCGACCGCGTCATCGAGCAGATGATCGTCGCCGCCGGCAGCAGCCCGCAACTGCACATCCTCCTCGGCCAGGCTTACTACGAGCAAGGCAACACCGACAAGTCGCTCGAAGAATTAAAAGCGGCGCTGGCCGCCGACAGCCGGACGCGGCTGGCGCACTACTACACGGGGATGATCGATCTGAAGCTCGGCAAGTTCGACGACGCGGCGCGCGAGTTTCAGAGCGAGCTACTGCTCAACCCCGGCGACGCGCAGAGTAAATTCCATCTCGGCTTCGCGCGGCTCGCGGCGCAGCAGACCGCCGAGGGCGTCCGCCTGATGCGCGAAGTCGTCGAAAGTAAGCCGGATTACGCAGAGGCGCACTACGAGCTGGGCAAGGCGCTGTTGCAACTGGGCGATGTCGGCGGCGCGGTGGCGAGCTTAGAGAAGGCCGCGCGGCTCAAGCCCGAAGAGTCTTACGTTCATTATCAACTGGGCCGCGCTTACCTGGCCGCCGGGCGTCAGGCCGACGGCGAGCGCGAAGTCGAACGCGCCCGGCAACTCAAAGACAAGGCGCGCCCGCAGAACAATCAATGATGTTGAAGGGGTGAGCGGTTTGTTGTTTAGAAAAGCCCTGCCAGTGGTCATCGCCGTCACGCTGCTGCTCGGCGTCCGCGTCTTGCCGGGCGGCGCGCAGGTGCCGCCTGTGCGCTTCACAGACATCACCGCGCAGGCCGGCATCACCTTCCGGCACGTCGCGTCGCCGGAAAAGAAGTACCTGATCGAATCGATGAGCGGCGGCGTCGCGATGTTCGACTACGACAACGACGGCTGGCAAGACCTCTACTTCGTCAACTCGCTGAGCGTTGACCTGATGAAGACCGGCGGCAAGACGCGCAGCGCGCTCTACCACAACAACGGCGACGGCACGTTCACCGACGTGACCGAGCGCGCCGGCGTCGGCCAGGTCGGCTGGGGCATGGGCGCGGCGGTCGGCGATTATAACAACGACGGCTTTGACGATCTCTACGTCACTTGTTTTGGCGGCAATCACCTGTTCAAGAACAACGGCGACGGCACGTTCACCGACGTGACCGAGCGCGCCGGCGTCAGCGATGGCCGCTGGTCAACCGGCGCCGCCTTCGTTGATTATGACAACGATGGCCGGCTCGACCTGTTCGTCGTCAACTACGTCGAGTATGACTTGAATCACCTGCCGGAGTTCGGCAAAGACAAGACCTGCATGTACAAAGGCGTCGCCGTGCAATGCGGCCCGCGCGGCATGCACGGCGCGGGCGATTCGCTCTTTCACAACAACGGCGACGGCACGTTCACCGAAGTCTCGAAGAAGGCCGGCGTCGCCGACGCGAAGGGCTATTTCGGCATGGGCGTCCTGTGCAGTGACCTGGACGACGACGGGCTGGTTGACATCTACGTCGCCGACGACTCGACGCCGAATTACTTGTATCACAACAATGGCGACGGCACGTTCAAAGACCTGAGTTACCTCTCCGGCACGGCGCTCAACGCCGACGGCGCCGAGCAGGGCAGCATGGGCGTGGCCATCGGCGATTACGACCACGACGGGCGCTTCGATATCTTCGTCACCAATTTCGTAGACGACTACGACACGCTGTATCGCAATGACGGGCGCAACTTTTTCACGGACGTTTCCTACAAGGCGAACGTCGCGGCGGTCAGTATGCCACTGGTGCGCTGGGGCACGAAGTTCTTCGACTATGACAACGACGGCTGGCAAGACCTGTTCGTCGCCTGCGGCCAGGTCTACCCGCAGCTCGAACGCTACCGCCAGCGCAAGCTGCTGCACCACAACAACCGCAACGGCACGTTCACAGAAGTCGCGGCGCAGAGCGGCTCACCGTTGATGGAAGAGCGTGCCGGGCGCGGCGTCGCTTTCGGCGACATCGATAACGACGGCGACGTGGACATCGTCGTGAATGATCTGGACGGCCCGCCGCAGGTGTTGCGCAACGATGGCGGCAATGCCAACAACTCCGTCTTGATCCGCACCGTCGGCGACAAGAGCAACCGCGACGGCATCGGCGCCAAAGTTAAAGTCGTCGCCGGCGACCTGACGCAGATCGATGAGGTGCGCAGCGGCGGCAGCTACATTTCGCAAAGCGACATGCGCTTGCACTTCGGCCTGGAGAAGCGCGCGAAGATCGATCTGATCGAAGTCCGCTGGCCGAGCGGCGTCGTTGATAAGATAACCAACGCGAGCGTGAATCGAATCCTGACCGTCCGCGAAGGCAAGGGGCTGGTCGAGCAGAAAGAGTTCAAGGCAGCGCGTGGCGACAGGTGAGCGATATGAACGGCACGACAAAACATCGAGGGGTTCCAGGCGTTGTGCTGTTGCTGATCCTCGTCATGCCAGCGAGCGCGGCGGCGCGGCAGAACCGTCTTGAAGACAGGCTTGCGCAAGCCGCCGCGCTGATCCGCCAGAACCGCATGGCCGAAGCCGAGCAGCAGTTGACCGCTATCTTGAAGGCCGCGCCGCGCGAGGCGCGGGCGCTCAACCTGCTGGGGACGATCCGCGGCAGTCAGCAACGGTTCGACGAGGCCGAAACGCTATTCGCGCGCGCCCTCGCCGTTGACTCGCGACTCGCGGGCGCGCACATGAATCTGGCTTACCTTTACCTGCTCAAAGGCGCGACGGACAAAACCATCGCCGAGTTGAAAGCCGTGCTGCGGCTTGAGCCGGACAACACGGATGCGCTGAACAAGCTGGCGCACTTGCTGCTCGCCGCAAACCGTGCCGACGAATGCATCAGCTTTCTCGAAGGCGCAAAGAACGCGCAATCGTCATCTGTCGCCTTGCTCACGCTGCTCGGCGAGGCGTATCTGAGCAAAGGCGATGTGGTCAAAGCAGAGGCGAGCTACCTCGCCGCGCTCAACAAGCAAAACGATTTAGTAGAGGCGCTGCTCGGCATCGCGCGGGTTGCGCAATTCAAAGGCGACGCGCGGGCCGCCGCCGGTTACCTGGCGCGCGCCAGGCCGTCGGTCGCCGCTTCGCATGAGTTGCTTTATCAATTCGCGATGATCGCCTTGAAGATCGATGCCATCGATGAGGGGCGGGCGGCGCTCGAACAGGCGGTCAAGCGGCGACCCGATCAGCCGCTTTACTGGCTGGCGCTCGGCGACGCGTGGCTCAAGAAGCCGGAGCTTTCGGAGGCCGAGCAAGCCTTCCGCCGCGCGCTTGAGCTTCAGCCGGACAACGCGCTGACGCAGATGTATCTCGGCTACGCGCTGCTCAAACAGAAGAAGTACCCCGAAGCGCGCGCCTACTTGCAGAAGAGCATTCAAGCCGCGCCCGGGCGGCCCGAAACGCTCTACTACCTCGGCGTGGTCGCGCAGGAGCAGAGCGAAGACGAGCAGGCCGTCGAGATCATGCAGGGGCTGGCCAGCAAGTTCCCATCGTTCGCCAACGCCCACATCGCGCTCGGCGTCGCGTACATGCGGCTGAAGAATTATGAGCGCGCCCGGCAAGAGCTTGAGCTTGCGGTGAAGCTCGACCCCGAAGAGCCGAAGGCGCATTACAATCTCGCGGTGTTGTTCGCGCGGCTCAAAGAACCGGAGCGCGCCCAGGAAGAGATGCGCGCCGTCGAGCGCTTGAAGAACGACAAAGGGCGGACGACGGAAGGCGAGCTGTTCGCACCGTCATCCGCCAGGCCGTGATATTCATGAAAGGTGAGATATGTTGAGCCAGAGCGTTCGCGTCAGAAAATGCGCCAGACGCTTGCCCGCGTGGCTGCTCGTGACCCTCAGCGTCTGGGCGTCGTCGCCGGCGCAATCGCCGAAGGGCCAGGACGAGACCGTCAAGCTGAAAGCCCACCTGATCACCATGGACGTGACGGTGAAGGACAAGCGAGGCAAGTACCTCACAGACCTCAAGGCCGCAGACTTCACGATCACCGAGAACGGCGTGCCGCAGAAGCTCGAATTCTTTGACCCGCCGGTTGCGGGCGCAAGCGTCACCGGTCAAGCGCAGCCCACGGACACGACGAAACCTGCCGCGACGACCGGCAGCGGGCCGGCGCACATCATCTCGCTAGTGCTTGACGGCGCGACCACCGAGCAGACTAACCTCAAGCCTGTGCGCGAGGGCATGCGCCGCTACATCCGCGAGCGCGTCGCCGCCGCGGACATGGTCGCGGTCTTCGCCGTGACCACAGACTTGCGTCTGCTCCAGTCGTTCACCGAGGACAAGGCGAAGATGCTGGCCGCCATAGACAAGACCGGCGACCTGACCGCGTCGAACGTTTCTTCGGAGCGCAACCAGATCGCCAAAGACATTCAAGCGGCGCAGGAGGCAATGGAGGGACTCCCCGGCGCGAGCGCCCTGCCAGCGACCCCCGCGGCGGCGAGCCTCGGCTCAGGCGCGGCGCAGCGGCTCGTCTTGGCCAACGTCCTCCAGCAGTACCTCAAGCTGCGCGCGCAACTGAGCGCACAGCAGGCGCGGCCCGTGCTGGCGTCGCTTGCGGCCATCTGCGAAGCGCTGCGCGCCGTGCCCGGCAAGAAGACGCTGGTGCTCTTTTCCGAAGGCTTCGTCACGCCGCAGATTCTCGACTGGCAGGTGCAGAGTCTCATAGACATCGCCAACCGCGCCGACGTCGCGATCTACATCATAGACTCCGCAGGCTTGCGGACGGGCGCGCCGCTTTCGACGGGGCCGGTGCCCAGCTCGCCGCTTTCAGGCATAGCCGGGACGGGCACGACGCGCGACCGCATGGACGCGACCGCCGGCGGCGAAAGCCCGTTTGATCACGCGCGCCACGAAGGGCTGGACCGCCAGTACGACATCCTCTACCGCATCGCCGGCGACACCGGCGGCGATTTCATCAAGGGCAGCAACGACATCGGCAAGAGCCTCGACCGCATTGACCAGGAGATTCGCGCCCGCTACACGCTGGCCTACTACAGCACGGACACGAACTTCGACGGCAGCTTCCGCAAGGTGAAGATCGAAGTGCGCCAGCCCGAGGCGCACACGGAATCGCGCGCCGGCTACTACGCCAACGCCGGCGACGCCATCGTCTCGCTTTCCGCCGACGAGAAGAAGCTGCTGGGGAACCTCGCGGCGATCGAAGCCGGCGCCGCCGCGCCCGTCTTTCTGGACTTGAGCCCCTTCCGGTTTAGAGATGGCCATTACATTGTGCCGCTCGCGCTTGAGGTGTCGCCCGACCTCGTCAAGTTCGAGCGTAAGGGCGACAAGCAGACGGCGCAGTTCGAAGTCCTCGGCGTGCTGCGCCAGGAGCCGCAGACCGTCCTGTCGCGCCTGGGCAGCCGCTTCAACGTCGCGCTGACCGACGAGCAGTACAAGACGATTGCCAAAAACAACATCTTCTACCGACAGGACATGGAGCTGGAGCCGGGGGCGTACACGATTGAGCTAATCGTCAGGGACAAGCTGTCGGGGCGAATGACGGCGCGCAAAGAGCAACTGGTGCTGCCCGCCGCCGACGCGACGTTTGCGACCTCCGGCGTCGTCTTGAGCCGTTTCGCCGAGCGCGCCAGGACGACGACCGCCGTGGACGTGTTCAACCAGGGCGGCGTACAGATTCGCCCGCTGCCGAGCCGCGCCTTTCGCGCCGGCGATAACCTGATCATCTTCTTCGAGGCGTACAACGCGGCCAACAATGAAGCGACCGGCAAGCCGCTGGTGCGCGTCACCGTGATGCTGATGAAAGACGGCAAGCTCGCCCGCAAGCCGCTCGATTACGTCTTGAGCGACGTTACGGGCGAGCCTGTGCCGCACCTGACTTTCGCGAAGTACATCGGGCTGGCCGGGCTTGCCGCGGGCGATTACACGGCGGTCATCGAAACGATGGACATGGTGACTCACAAGCTCGTCAAGCGGCAGGTGCCTTTTACGATCACCGAGTGAGGGAAAGTAAAATTGAAACAGTTGAGGACCGAAATGAACAACGCAAGAATCGCAATGGCTCTCATTCTCCTGTGCGCGTTGCAGGCGAGCGCGCAGCCCCAGGAAGCGACCCAACCCATGCAGCGCCAACACCACCTGATGCCCGTGCCCGCCGTCGTGCAGTTTCAGAGCGGGCGGCTCAACATCGATGCGTCATTCGCGGCGGCCATCGTCGGCCACGGCGACGCGCGGCTCGAAGCCGGCGTGCAGCGCGCCGCCCGCCGTCTCGAAGGCCGCACGGGGCTGACCTTCGCGCGCACGCTGGCCGCCGACCCGCAGGCGGCGACGCTGCGCATCGAATGCCGCGGGCCGGGGCTGCCCGTGCCTTCGGTCAACGAAGACGAGTCCTACTCGCTCGACGTGTCGGACAAGCAGGCGGCGTTGAAGGCGGCGACCGCCGTGGGCGCGCTGCGCGGGCTGGAGACCTTCCTGCAACTGCTCGAAGGCGACCGTAGCGGATATTACATTCCCGCCGTGAGCATTCAAGACCGCCCGCGCTTCCCCTGGCGCGGCCTGCTGATCGATTCGGGCCGCCACTTCGAGCCGGTCGAAGTCATCAAGCGTAACCTCGACGGCATGGCGGCGGTCAAGCTCAACGTCCTGCACTGGCACCTGTCGGAAGACCAGGGCTTCCGCGTCGAGTCGAAGCGCTACCCCAAGCTTCATCAGTTGGGGTCAGACGGCCTCTACTACACGCAGGAGCAGATACGCGACGTGATCGCCTACGCGCGCGACCGCGGCATCCGCGTCATGCCCGAATTCGACATGCCCGGCCACGCGACGAGCTGGCTGGTCGCTTACCCTGAGTTCGCGAGCGCGCCGGGGCCTTACCAGGTCGAGCGCCGTGCGGGCATCTTCGACCCGACCTTCGACCCGACGCGCGAGGAGACGTACAAGTTCCTCGAAGGCTTCTTCACGGAGATGGCCGGGCTGTTCGTTGACGACTACATACACATCGGCGGCGACGAAAACAATGGCCGGCAGTGGGCGGCCAGCCCGCAGATTCAAGCCTTCATGAAGGCCAAGAACATCAAGGACAATCATGCCCTGCAAGCCTACTTCAACCAGCGGCTGTCGCGCATCCTTGAGAAGCTCGGCAGAAAGATGATCGGCTGGGACGAAATCCTCCACCCGGACTTGCCGCAGGACATCGTCATTCAGTCATGGCGCGGGCCGAAGTCGCTGGCGGAGGCGGCGCGCAAAGGTTACGACGGCATTCTGTCGGCGGGCTACTATATCGATTTAATGTACCCTGCGTCGCAGCACTACAAGAACGACCCGGTGGCCGCCGACGCGACGCTCGGCGAAAAAGAGCTGGCGCACATCCTCGGCGGCGAGGCGACGATGTGGGGCGAATGGGTCAGCCCCGAAACCATCGATTCGCGCATCTGGCCGCGCACCGCCGCCATCGCCGAACGCCTCTGGTCGCCGCGCGAAGTCACCGACGTAGACGATATGTACCGCCGCCTCGACCGGGTCAGCATGGAGCTTGAAGAGCTGGGGCTGATGCATGAAAAGAATCTGCCGATGATGCTGCGGCGCATGGCGGACACGCGCGAGATCGGCCCGCTGCGGACGCTCGTTGCAACGGTCGAGCCGGTCAAAGAGTACCGCCGCAATCAAGGCCGCACTGCGACGATGCTTACGCCGCTGACGCGCTTGATCGATGCGGCGCGCGCCGACGCCCGCGCCGGGCGAGAACTCACGCTGCTCGTAGACGACTTGCTCAAGGATGTGCCGCGCTTCAGCCGCAACCGCGAGCGCCTGGCGATGATGTTCACGGAGTGGCGCGACGCGCGGCCCGCGCTCGACGCCATGATCGAGCGCTCGCCGATCCTGCGCGAGGCCGAACAACTGCCGCGCGACCTCGCCGACATCGGCAGCGCCGGCCTCGAAGCGTTGTCCTATCTCGCGGCTGCAAGCGCGCCGCCCGATGGCTGGCGCGAGGCGAAGATGACCATGCTCGACCAGGCCGCCAAGCCGAAAGCCGAAGTCGAGTTCGCCATCATCGAGCCGGTGCGCAAGCTGATCATCCTGGCCGCGGAGATGCCGGCGTTGAAGAGTCTGCCGACATCGCAGTGGCGCGAGCGCGTGCAGACCGTCACCGCGCCGAAGAGCCGCTGACGGTTGACCGGCCTGTCGCCGCTTTTTCGCCGCGCCGCCTTTGTGGTAGCTTTGCAGGCGGCGGGCGAAAGGAGCGCGGCGATGAGCGACGACAGGCCGATGCGCGAGCGGGCGGGCGAATTTTTCGCCACCTTGCAGGACGAAATCTGCGCGGCACTCGAACAACTGGATGGCGCGGGCCGCTTCCGCGAAGACCAGTGGCAGCGCGAAGGCGGCGGCGGCGGGCGCACGCGCGTCATGGAAGGCGGCGCGCTGTTTGAGAAAGCCGGCGTCAATTTCTCCGCCGTCGACGGCCACTTTGAAAACGCTTACGCCGAACGCATGCCTGTAGGCTTCGGGACGCAGTTTTACGCCTCCGGCATGTCGCTCGTCCTGCACCCGCTCATCCCGATGGTGCCGACCGTTCACGCCAACTTCCGCTACCTTCAAAGAGGCACTGGCGGCTGGTTTGGCGGCGGCGCCGACCTGACGCCTTACTACCCTTATCACGAAGACGCGGTGCATTTTCACCGCACGCTGAAAGAAGCCTGCGACGCGGCAGACCCGTCGTTTTATCCCAAGTTCAAGAAGTGGTGCGACGAGTATTTCTTCATCAAGCACCGCAACGAAGCGCGCGGCGTCGGCGGCATCTTCTTCGACTACCTGACGGGCGCGGGCGAAGGGCCGCTGCTCGGCCCCGACGACACGGCGCCGCGCCAAGACGGCATCGAGTTCATCTTCGACTTCGTGCGGCGGGTGGCGCGCGCCTTCCTGCCGGCCTACGTGCCGATCGCCGAGCGCCGGCGTGACGAAGCTTACACCGAGCGCGAGCGCGAGTTTCAACTGATCCGGCGCGGGCGCTACGTTGAGTTTAACCTGGTGTATGATCGCGGCACGCACTTCGGGCTGGAGACGCGCGGGCGTGCCGAATCGATTCTGATGTCGCTGCCGCCGCTGGTGCGCTGGGTCTACGATTACCGGCCCGAACCGGGCAGCCGCGAGGCCGCCGCCTGGGACTACTTCCGCCCGCGCGACTGGCTGGGCGAATGAAGGTTCGTCACAGCGCGCGGCATTCATGCGACAGTCGGGAGAAGACGGCGCGCGCATGCGTCCAGTTTAACGGCCCGGCATCAAGCTTGCTCTGACTCTCCGGGAAGAGGAGAGCCGATGCAAAACGGTACATCATTGGAAAAACGCGATAACGAAAAGCTGATTGAAATTCCTGCGGGCACGGCCAAGCTCGAAGCCATCCTGGTGCTGCCTGAGAATGCCAGGGGCGTCATTTTATTTGCCCACGGCAGCACGAGTGGCCGCCTCAGCCCGCGCAATCTGCATCTGGCGCGGGCGCTGCACGAGCGCGGCTTCGGCACGCTGTTGATGGACTTGCTGATGATTGACGAGGCCGAAGATCAGCAGAAGCACTTCGACACGGACCTGCTGGCCGAGCGTGTTTTGCTTGCGACCGATTGGATCGAAGAGAACGCCAGACTGGCTGACCTGCGCGTCGGTTATTTCGGCGCCGACACGGGCGCGGCGGCGGTGCTCGTCGCGGCGGCGCGCGCCGGCATTCAAGACGGCCTGCCGATCACCGGCGAGCCGGGGCCGTGCGCCGTCGTCTGTCGTTCGGGCCGCACAGACCTGGCCGGGCCTTACCTGCCTTACATCAAAGCGCCGAGCTTGCTCGTCGTCGGCGGCAACGACGAAGAAACGCGCGCGATCAACGCCAAAACTTACGACGCGCTGCGCTGCCAGAAAGAACTGATCGTCATCCCCGGCGCGTCGCACCAGTTTGAAGAAGCGGGCGCGCTCGACCGTGCGGCGCAACTCGCCGGCGACTGGTTCAGCCGCTACATTGTCCCCGCGAAGAACTGTTAGCCGCTTCAGTTCGGAGTGGATTTCAAATGGATTCATTTTGTAGGGGCAGGGCTTGTCCCTACAGGTAATCGCCATTCAAAGCTGATCTAGTTCACTTCCAACAAGTCTTTGCTCGGCAGTTGCGGGAAGCGCGCGTGCGGCTCCAGTTGATACCAGTAAGCCACCGAGGCGATGTCGTCCATCAGCGGCAAGAAGCGCCCGCCGCTGCGCCACCCCAATGCCTGAATCGTCACCCGCAGGTCGCTGTCAAAGCGCACGGGGTCGGCGATGTGCCAGCGGTAAAGCCCGAAGCGCTGCTGCGACTGATAGAGGCCGTCGGGCTTCAAGACTTGAATCAACCCCGAATACGGCGTGGTGAATTCCTGGTACTGGTGCTTCTCCTGATTCTCGAAATTGTATGAGCCGCAGAAGTAGTCCTCCGTGCCCGTGCCGTGCAGGGAGGGCGGCCATTCCTCCCCGTCGATAAAGATCATGTCGTCACCCTCACCGTACCAGTTCCACCGGCTTGTCTCGCGCAGGTTGTGGACGTTGAGTACGCATCCGACGTAGTGTCCGCGTCCCTCGGCTTCGAGGATCGTGTAGTTGCCGCCACCGGAGCGGGCTATATTCTCTCCGCCGAACTGGAACTCCTCGTTGCTCTGGCTTCCTTCCTCGATTCCGTCCGTGGGGTTCTCCCTGCGCCACTGGGCGTGGAATCGTCCCAAGCCCTCTTCGAGGTCGTCGAACTCCTCGTAATCCACGTAGTAGTAGAAGTAAATTCTCTCGTGCTCCAGCTCGCTTGCGACCTCTATACGGGCGCCAGCGGCGAACGGCATATGGAAAAAGCAGTTGAAGGACTTGCCGTCTTCCGGGCTCATCTGCAGGGGTGCCGATACGAAGTTGGTCGTGCGGGCGTGCCCGACGCCGAAGAAGTCCCCCAGGGGCGCGAGGACGCTCGGCTCCTCCTCGCCGTCCCAGTACATCTTGAGGAGGAGCCGGCGGAGGAAGTCCGGCTCCCGGGTCTCCGGGCCGTCGCTCTCGTTGGCGCAGGTGATCCAGAGGTGGTTCACGCAACCCGCACCTTGTATGTTTGCCAGGGTCGCCGAAGCACCAGGCTCTATGGTCAGGCGGTCGTCGTTACCGCCGGATCTATCCCAGCTCGATGCCCGCCTGCGGCGGCTGCTTCTCAGGCGCGGGAGATCCCGCAGGCTGCTCCCGAAGTTTCCATACCCACCCAACCTATAGTCCCTTTCCGATCTTCTACGATTTCACGTTGCCGGGATGGTTTGGCCTGTCATTCCCTTCTGGTGGGGCGGCGTCCCGAATCTCCGGCAGGCAACGGAACCATGCTTCGACTTCGGCTATGTGCATCGTGGCGGCGGACCGCGCGAGCTCGGCGTCCCTGTTGGAGATGGCATCGTAGATGGCGTGGTGCGAGACCCTGGTACGGTCGACGGCGCCCTCCTCGGTGAGCCCGCGCCAGATGCGTGCGCGCAGGGTCCTGCCGTAGAGGTTCTGGAGAAAAGCAGCCAGTGCAGCGTTCCCCGTCGCGCCCGCGATAGTGCGGTGGAAGTCGTCGTCGGCCTCGACGAGATCCTCGACGCTCCCTGCGGAGTCCATGCGGTGCAGTGTCTCATCCAATCGCAGGAGGTCTTCCCTGATGATGCGGCCCGCGGCCAGCGCGGTGGCGGCGGGTTCTATCATCCGCCGCACCTCGAAGAGCTCGACGAGGGAGCGGTTCCGCATGAAATCCACCGCAAGGCTCATCGTCTCTAGAAGCTGGTGGGGTTCCAGGCTCGTGACGTAGGTCCCGTCGCCCTGGCGGGTCTTGAGGACGCCGGCCAGGATCAGGGCACGTACGGCCTCCCTGAGCGAGCTGCGCGAGAGCCCGAGCCGGGTCGCGAGCTCTGTCTCCCTCGGCAACTTCTCGCCAGGACCGACCTGCCCGGAGAGGATCATCTGCTTTATGCCGGTGATGGCGTCGTCGGTCAGGGCCAAGTCTCTACTCCAGTACGACCACGGCGTGCGCTCCGACGGGCGGTAGATCTATCCGCACGTAGTCGTCTACCACGTCGAAGTCGAGGGGCCCGCCTCCGGGTGCGAGATAGACCCGCTCGACAGATGTCTCACCCGCCAGAACCTCGACGCAGAGCTCCGAGATGGACCACG
>Ga0081539_10005857_pt1 | contig 12184 bp, 11 predicted proteins | sample TabmetS4T2R2_FD_71023 | JGI IMG/M metagenome (GOLD analysis project Ga0081539, IMG submission 71023) | Tabebuia heterophylla rhizosphere microbial communities from the University of Puerto Rico - S4T2R2 | ecosystem: Host-associated > Plants > Roots > Rhizosphere ...
CGAGTGCGCGAGCGCCGTGAACACCTCTCGAGGCAGGAGCTGGTACGGCCCCCAGGTCGCGGTCATCACACCGATCGCGTCGTCGAACTGCTCGGACGTGGTCAACGGTCGGAGCTCGACGCCGGCCGCGTGCGCCGCCTTGCTCGCGAGGTCCCAGGCCGACGCGCGCACGCCGGGAGTCTACGGACGGGCCCGGACCGTCCTGCGGGGCTCGGTGGGTCGGGTCAGCCGCCCGCGGGCGGGGGCAGCTCCTGCCACTCCACGTCGTCGAGATCCTCGCCCCGCCGACGCTTCACGAACTGCACCACCGCCGCCACGATCGCTGCGAGGAAGGCGAGCCTGATCAGCTTGCCGAAGAAGCCGCGCTTCTTCTCACCGGTCTCCGTGTCTTCACCCATCGGCTGGCGTCCTCCTTCGGGGGATCTTCCGGGATCTGGCCGGAGTCTACGCACGCCGGTCAGGGGTTGCTCGCGCGGGATCCTCGGGTCGCTCCGGGACCACGTCCAACGGGAGGGGTGGGCCTGGATGGACTTGAACCATCGACCTCTTCCTTATCAGGGAAGCGCTCTAACCGAGCTGAGCTACAGGCCCTCGGACCAAGGAGGGTAACAGGAGGGCCCCGAGGAAGCCGGCGCTACTCGCCGCGGCGGTCGGCCAGCGTGACCTCGACGCCGCCCACGATGTCGCTGATCAGGTTGTACATCACGGCGACGAACACGTTGATCAACGACCAGATCGCGACGCCGACGCACCCGGCGACGAAGAGCCACGTGAAGACCTGACCCGTGTCGATCTCGAGGGGCGGCGCGCCTCTCGTGCTCACCTGCCCGGTCGGCGAGATCCCCGACCCCGAGGGGAAGATCGTCCCCAGGAGCTTCTCGAACGCGTCGATCACACCGCTGGCCGACAGGACCGCCCAGATGATCGCGAGCGCGAGGTAGATCACGAGGAACACGCAGAAGTAGAAGATCACCGAGAACTTCAACACCGAGAACGGGCTCAGCCGGCGGATCTCGACGCGGGTTCGGCGCGCACCGTGGCGCGGCAAGCGCGCCGCGGTGCGCGCCCCCACGATCGTCTGCGGCCACGTCGGCGGAGCCGACGTGGCCGGCCCCAGCGGCGGGGCGAGCTCCTCCTCGTCCAGCTCCTGCATCGGCGTCAGCTCCTCGTCCAACTCCGTCATCGGATCGTCATCCGTGTCGAGTTGAGACTCGGGTTCCGGCTCCGCGGCGGAGCCCGGTTGTGGCACCGGATCCTCGATCGTCTGCGACATCGTCGGAGGGTCAGCGTAGCCCTCGCGACCACGCAGCGGGGGGATATCCGCCCAGGTCGGAGGGGTCCACACGGGCACGCGCACACCCATCGCCCCGAGCGCGCGGGTGTGGGCCACCAACAGCGACGCGGCGAAGGCCGGCGCGAGGAGACCGCCCGCGACGCTCACGTCGCGCTGGAAGAGCAACGCGCCGGCACCCATCGCCGCACCGATCGCGGCGAGCATCGCGTCCGTGACGAGTGGCGGGTAGCGCCGCCGCATCGAGAACAAGACGTACCCGGCCGCGGCGAACCCGAGCAGCTCGACGACGAGCCCGAGTCCGGGGTTCATGGGCGCACGAGCATGGGAAGGTCTCGACATCATGCGGGCGGCCCACCCGCACTGCAAGTTCCCTCCCGATCCGGAGGGCTCAGACGTCCATCTGGGTGATCACCGGCGCCAGCGCGACGACATGCGCGTCCTCCTCGACCCGCATCGTGCGGACGCCCTGGCTCGAACGACCGACACGCCGGATCTCCGATGCCGGCACCCGGATCACGATCCCGCTGGAGGAGATCACGAACATGTCCTGCTCCTTGGAACCGACGAACGCGCCCGCGAGGAGACCCGTCTTGTTCGTGAGCTGGTGCCCGATCACGCCCCTCCCGCCGCGACCCTTCACCGGGTAGTCCTTGAGCGGCGAGCGCTTGCCGTAGCCCTGCTGCGAGACGCTGACCATCTCCTCGCCCTGCGACGCGAGACCGAGCGAGATGACCTCGTCGTCCTCGGCCAGGCGCATCCCGATCACCCCCGCGGCGGACCGACCCATCGGCCGGACGAGCTGCTCCTTGAACCGGATCGCCTGCCCCCTCCGCGAGACCAGGAAGACCTCGTCCTTGCCGTCGGTCATCTTCACGTCGATCAGCTCGTCGCCGAGCTTCAGGTTGATCGCCGCCAGGCCGGCGCGGGCGCTCTGGTAGTCCGGCAGCGGCGTCTTCTTCACGATCCCCTTCTTGGTGGCGAAGAGCAGGTGCCGGCCCTCCTCGTACTCCTTCAGGTGCAGCACCGCGCTCACGCGCTCGTCGCCGGCGATCGCCACGCCGGGGAGGTTGGCCGCGTACAGACCGCGCGCGGTCCGGGACGCGTCCGGGACCTCATGCACCTTGACCCGGTAGACCTTGCCCTTCGTGGTGAAGAACAGCAGCCAGCTGTGGGTCGTGGTGGTGAAGACGTTGGCGATCACGTCCTCTTCCTTGAGGTTGGCCCCCCGGACGCCCCTACCGCCCCGACCCTGCCGGCGGAACGTGTCGATGGGCACGCGCCGGACGTAGCCGGCCCGGCTGACCGTGATCACCACGTCCTCCTCGGCGATCAGGTCCTCGACGTCGAACGATCCCTCGTCCGCCTTGATCTGCGTACGACGCGGATCGGCGTGCTTCTCCTTGATCTCGAGCAGCTCGTCCTTGATCACGCCGCGGATCTTCGCGGGGTCCTTCAGCAGCCCCTTCAGGTAGCGGATCCTCGCCAGGAGGTCCTTGTGCTCCTGCTCGAGCTCGGCGCGCGCCAGCCGGGTGAGCCGCCGCAGCGGCATATCGAGGATGTGGTTGGCCTGGATCTCCGAGAGCTTGAACTTCGCCATCAGCTTCGTCCGCGCCTGCTCGGCGTCCTGCGATCCGCGGATGATCCGGATCACCTCGTCGAGGTGGTCCAGGGCGATCAGCAGACCCTGGACGATGTGGTCGCGCTCCTCGGCCCTCCGGAGCTCGAAGCGCGTGCGCCGGGTGACGACCTCGATCTGGTGATCGACGTAGTAGCCGACGAGCTCGGCGAGGTTCAACGTCCGGGGCACGCCGTCGACGAGCGCCAGCATGATCGCCCCGAAGGACTCCTGCAGCTGGGTGTGCTTGTAGAGCTGGTTGAGCACCACCTGGGGGTTGGCGGCGCGCTTCAGGTCGATCACCAGCCGCATCCCGGCCCGGCCGGAGGAGTGATCCTTGAGGTCGGCGATGTCCCTCACCTTGCCGGCCTTGTGGAGCTCCGCGATCTTCTCGGCGAGGCGCGCCTTGTTCACCTGGTACGGCAGCTGGGTGACGACGATCCGCGATCGTCCGCCCGAGCCCTCCTCCACCGAGCACACCGCACGGACCTTGATCGAGCCTCGGCCCGTCTGGTACACGTCGCGGATCCCGTCGCGTCCCATGATGACGCCGCCGGTGGGGAAGTCCGGACCCTTGACGAACTTCATCAGCTCCTTGGGCGTGGCGTCCGGATGGTCCAGGTGGTACACGACCGCGTCGATCACCTCGCCGAGGTTGTGCGGCGGGATGTTGGTCGCCATCCCGACGGCGATCCCCCCGGAGCCGTTCACCAGCAGGTTGGGCCACCGGGACGGCATGACGACCGGCTGCTGCTCGTAGCCGTCGAAGTTGGGGACGAAGTCGACGGTCTCGGCGTCGATGTCGCGGAGGAGCTCCATCGCGATCGGCGCGAGCCGGGCCTCGGTGTACCGCTCCGCGCCCGGCGGATCGCCGTCGATCGAGCCGAAGTTGCCGTGCGGATCGATCAGCGGGTGGCGGAGGGAGAAGTCCTGCGCCATCCGGACCAGCGCGTCGTAGATCGGGGCGTTCCCGTGCGGGTGGTACTTGGCCATCACGCCGCCCACGACGTTGGCGGACTTGCGGTGGGGACGATCGGGGCGGATCCCCTGCTCGTACATCGCCCACAGGATCCGCCGGTGGACGGGCTTGAGGCCGTCGCGGACCTCGGGGAGCGCCCGGCCGACGATGACCGACATCGCGTAGTCGAGGTACGACCGTTGGATCTCGTCCTCGAGCTGGACCGGCTCGACCCGACCTGCGAAGAGCCCCTCCTGCGCCAAACCGCGAACCCCTTTCCGTTCCTCGGGGGACTACGCTCGCGCTGGTCGCGCTCGCTTCTTGAGTCCCCCGAACCTCCTTCTCTTCCTCGGGGGACTACGCTCGCGCTGGTCGCGCTCGCTTCTTGAGTCCCCCGAACCCCCCTAGATGTCCAGGTTCTGGACGTACTGCGCGTTCGACTCGATGAACTGCTTGCGAGAGGGGACGTCTTCGCCCATCAGGATCGTGAACAAGCGATCGGCGGTGGCGGCGTCCTCCAGCGTCACCTGGAGGAGCGTCCTCGATTCCGGGTCCATCGTCGTGCTCCAGAGCTGCTGCGCGTCCATCTCCGCCAGGCCCTTGAACCGCTGGGGATCGAGCTTCTTGTTCCCGTTCCCGTTCTTCTTGCGGAACGTCTCCCACTCCCGCTCGGTGTAGAAGTACTGCTCCTCCTTGCCGTTCTTCAGCAGGTAGAGCGGCGGCTGAGCGAGGTACACGAACCCCGCGTCGATCAGCTGCAGCATGTTGCGGAAGAAGAACGTGAGCAGCAACGTCCGGATGTGCGCGCCGTCCACGTCGGCGTCGGCCATCAGCACGATCCGGTGGTACCGGGCGCGATCGAGCTCGAACTCGTCGCCGATCCCCGTCCCGATCGCCGTGATCAGCGCCTGGATCTCGAGGTTCTCCAGGATCTTGTGCAGGCGCGCCTTCTCCACGTTGAGGATCTTGCCGCGGATCGGCAGGATCGCCTGCGTCGCCGGATCCCGCGCCGACTTCGCGCTCCCGCCGGCCGAGTCGCCCTCGACGATGTAGAGCTCGCAGGCCGCCGGATCGTTCAGTTGGCAGTCGGCCAGCTTCCCCGGCAGCGATCCCCCTTCGAGGAAGGACTTGCGTCGCGTCAGGTCGCGGGCCTGTTTCGCCGCCAGCCGCGCCTTGGCGGCCTGCTGACCCTTCGCCACGATCCGCCGCGCCTCGGTCGGGTGCTCCTCGAACCACTCCGCGAGCTTCGAGTTCACCGTGGTCTCGACGAAGGACCGCATCGAGGCGTTGCCCAACTTCGTCTTGGTCTGACCTTCGAACTGCGGCTCCCGGAGCTTCACCGAGAGGATCGCGACGAGCCCCTCGCGCACGTCCTCGCCGATCAGGTTCTCCTCCTTCTCCTTGAGGAGGCCCTTGGAGCGCGCGTAGCGGTTCAGCACGTTGGTCAGGGCCTTCTTCAAGCCCTCCTCGTGCATCCCGCCCTCGTGCGTGTTGATCGTGTTGGCGAAGGAGTACGCGGACTCCGCGTAGCCGGTCGTCCATTGCAGCGCCAGCTCGACCTCGGCGTCGTCGGCCTTCTCGTCGATCGCGATCACGCGCGTGATCGCGTCCTTGCCCGTCGCGAGGTGCTTCACGAAGTCCACGAGGCCCCCGTTGGCCTTGAACACGTCGGTATGCGTCGGCGTCTCGCGCTCGTCGATCAGGCGGATCTCGACGCCCTTGTTCAGGAACGCCAGCTCCTGGAGGCGCTCGGTCAGGATCTCGCGCTTGAACTCGAGGGTCTCGGTGAAGACCTCCGGGTCCGGCCAGAACCGGATCATCGTCCCGGTCTTCTTGATCGGGCGACCCTTCGAGAGCTTCTTCGTGACCTTGCCGCGAGCGAAGGCGATCGACCACGCGGCGCCCTCGCGCATCACGGTCGCCTCGAGCTTCTCGGAGAGCGCGTTCACCACCGAGACGCCGACGCCGTGGAGCCCGCCGGAGATCTGATAGCCGCCCCCGCCGAACTTCCCGCCGGCGTGCAGCACCGACAGGACGACCTCGACGGCCGGTCGGCGGTCCTTGGCGCCCGGGATCGGCTTGACCGGGATGCCGCCGCCGTTGTCGGCGACCGACGCGGACCCGTCGGCGTGCAGCAGCACGTCGATCCGGTCGCATCGCCCGGCCATCGCCTCGTCGATCGAGTTGTCGACGACCTCGTAGACGAGGTGATGCAGCCCTCGCGAGGAGGTGGTCCCGATATACATGCCGGGCCGCTTCCGGACCGGCTCCAAGCCCTCGAGGACCTGGATGCTGTGGGCGTCGTAGGTGTCGTTCTTGGAAGTCTTCGATCGTCTCGCGGGTGTCGCGGTGGCCAAGCGTCCTCCGTTCAGGGCTCCGGGCAGGCCACCCCTCCTCGCTCCCGGGGGGCCGTGCGGCGGAGCCGTCGCACGAACACCGACATTCTACCGAACGGGGGTGACCGGGAGCGGTATCCCGGCGGCGAAATCAGCCCGCTGAGCTGCGGTTTCGTACCACGATCCGGACCGAACGCACGACGTTCCCTCCGAGCGCTTCGTCGGCGCGCCGACGGATCTCCTCGTCCAGGAATCTGGCTTGCGCGCCCCACGGACCCGAGGTCGCGGTGACGGTCAGGACGCCCTCCTCCAGGGAGGCTGGGGCGGTCTCGGAGGCCAACCGCTCCCCCACGACCGTCGCCCAGGAGGCCGCGAGCCGGGCGACGGGCATCCCCCGTGCGAAGACCTGCTCGGCCATCAGCCGGTCCAGGACGTCCCCGATCGGGACGGGGTCGTCGCTGGGGTCGGTCGGTCGGCGGCGGAAACCCTTGGCGTTGGGCATCAGGGTCGCACCGTCACCTCGCCGGCGCGGACGGACCACGTCGCGGACGAGGCCGACGGGACGTCGGCCTCGTCCGCGACGCTGATCACGACCTGCCCACCGCGCGCCGCGAGGCGCGCGGTGACGCGATCGCGACGATCGGGATCGAGCGCGCTGAACGGATCGTCGACCAAGACCACCGGCGGCTCGCCGGCTTCGTCATGAACGGCGCCGGCCAGACCCAGACGCAGGGCGAGCGCGGCGCCCCACATCTCGCCGTGCGAGCCGAACGCGCGAGCGCCGAGGTCGCGGACGGCGAGCGAGACGTCGTCGCGGTGCGGACCGACGAGCGACGTCCGCCGGACGAGCTCGTCCGGCCGGCGCGACGCGAGCTGCGCGCGGTACGACTCCTCGACCGAGTCACCCGGCGCCGTGACGTTGGGCGCGTAGCGGACGACGAGACCGTAGCCGGCGAGCGCTTCGAACTCGGTCGACGCCCCTTCGCCGAGACGGCTGACCGCCTCCGTGCGAGCCTCGATCACCGGAACGCCGGTCCGGATCAGCTCCTCGTCCCAGGCATCGAGGTCCGCCGGCGCGCCACGTCCCTCCCACTCCTTCAGGAGGCGGTTCCGCTGCCGCAACGCCTTGTCGTACGCCGACGACAGCGTGTCGCGGATCGGCCACAGCGCGGTGACAGCCTCGTCCATGAAGTCACGGCGCTTGGACGGATCGCCGATCACCACCGGCAGATCGAAGGGACCGAACAGCACGATCCGCACCTGACGCCGGAGCTCGCGCTTGCGGCGGACCGGAGCGCCGTTCAGCTGTGCTCGGCTGGCGCCCTTCGTGGGGATCTCGACCTCCACGAGCGCGCGCCCGAGCTCGCTCGTGAGCTCGCCGCGCGCATAGGCCGCGTCGCTCCCGTCACGCACCAGCGGGGCGTTGGTCGCCGCTCTCGGCGAGCGCAGCGCGTAGAGGAAGAACATGCCCTCGAGGAGGTTCGTCTTGCCCTCCCCGTTGGGGCCGACGACGACGATCAGCCCGCCGGGGATCCCGTCGAGGCGCGTGTGCCGATGGTTCCGGAAGTCCCGAAGCTCGAGCCACTCCAGACGCATCCGCGCGCGAGCCCGGTCACCGGCTCACGCGACGGCCGCGGGCAGGCGGACCGGCATCACGAGGTACGTGAGCTCGTCGCCTTCGCCGCGAACGACGCCGGGCTTGAGCCCGTCCCGGACGTCGATCCGGACGCTCTCCCCCGTGGCGGCCGTGAGCCCGTCGATCAGGTACTGGGGGTTGAAGGCGGCCGTCAGATCCTCGCCCTCGTATCGCGCCTCGACCGTCTCGACCGCCTGGCCGAGATCGGGGCTGGAGGACGAGAGCTTCACGCCCAGCGCGTTGAACTCGAGGCGGACCGGCGTCGTGTCGCGTGCCAGCAACCCGACCCGCCGAACCGCCTCCAGGAGCTGCTGGCGCGAGACCGTCAGCCGGCTGTCGTGACCCTCCGGCAGCAGCTGACGGTAGTTGGGGAACTCCCCCTCGATCAGGCGCGAGGTAAGCGTCAACGATCCGATCCGGAACGCGATCTGCGCGCCGTCGGTCACCGCCTCGATCTCGCCCTTCTGATCGACGGCGGCGCGACCGGCTTCGGTGAGGGCGCGCTCGGGCACGATCGCCCGGGCCTCACCGTCCGCCGTGGCCACGAGATCGCGGACCGCCAAGCGGTACGAGTCCGTGGCCACCAGGACCACGCCCTCGCGACTGACCTCGAGCAGGACGCCGGTCAGGACCGGCCGCGCTTCGTCGCGGGACGCCGCCCTGCCCACCTGACCGACCGCCTCCGCGAACGCCGCCGGATCGGCGGAGATACGGGTCCCGGCGGGCTCCTGCAATCCCGGGAAATCCTCGGCGGGGAGCAGGCGCAGCGCGCCCTCGTAGGCCGCGCACCGGATGTGCGCCTGCGATCGATCGGTCTCGATGTCGATCGGGGCATCGGACAGCGACTTCACCGTGTCCGCGAGGAGCCGTGCGGGCACCAACGCGACGCCTTCCTCGTGGACCTGCACCTGGACCTGGAGGCGCGCCGAGACCTCGAGGTCGGTCGTCGTCAACATGAGGGTTCCGTCGGCCGATGCTTCGAGCAGGACGCCCGTGAGCGCCGGGATCCCCGGACGCGAGGACACGCCCCGCTGGACGATCTGGAGCGCTTCGGAGAGGTCGTCGCGGTCGCACCGGAGCTTCATCAGCACCTCCTGCTGTTCTGTGGTTCTTCCAAAGACCAGAGACGGTAGGGGCGGTGGGGATGTGGAGAACGACCGTATCGTCGCAGCGTAGCGGGGGTGTCCGACATGTGGATCGGATGTGGAAGAGCGGACCGCCGGGCGTTCGGTCCCCGGGAGTGACGCATGCGATCCACGCGATCCCACAACCCGTCCACCGACGTTCCACGGGCCATCAGACCACCCCTCGGACGCGGTTGCGGATCGTCCGCGTGAGGTCCTGGACCTGCCGGAAGGTCTCGTCGCGCGAGCGCATCTCGTCCTCGACCTTCTTGATCCCGTGTAGCGCGGTCGTGTGGTCGCGTCCACCGAAGATCTCGCCGATCTTCACGTAGGACAGCCCCGTGCTCTCGCGCATCAGGTACATCGCGATGTGACGAGCCTGCGTGAGGGGACGTGATCGTGACTTCGAGATCAGGTCGCCCGTGGACAGCTGGAAGTAGCTCGCCGTCTCCTCGAGGATCAACGGAGGCGGGATCTCGTGTTCGGTCTGCGGGATCAGGTCCTGCAGCGCTCGCTCTGCGAGCTCGATGTCGATCGGCTGGCGCGTGAGCTCGGACCAGGCGACGACGCGGACGAGCGCGCCCTCCAGCTCACGGACCGACTGGTCGAACTTCGTCGCGACGAACTCGATCACGTCCGGGACGACGGTCGGGATGTTCTCGCGCTCCGCCTTCAGCTGGAGGATCGCGATCCGCGTCTCGAGGTCCGGCGGCTGCACGTCGACGCACAGTCCCCACCGGAAGCGGCTCACCAGGCGCTCCTCGAGGCCGGAGAGCTCGTGCGGAGGCCGGTCCGACGCGATCACGATCTGGCGGCCGGCGCCGTGGAGGTGGTTGAACGTGTGGAAGAACTCGGTCTGCGTCTCCTCGCGCTTGGCCAGGAACTGGATGTCGTCGACGAGGAGGATGTCGACCTCGCGGAACTTGTGCCGGAAGTTGTCGCCCTGTCGCTCGCGGACCGCCTTGATGAACTCCGTCACGAACTGCTCGGACGTGACGTACTTGATCCTCGTGTCGGGCGAGAGTCGCCAGATGTGGTGACCGATCGCGACCAACAGGTGCGTCTTGCCCAAGCCCGTGCCGCCGTAGATGAACAGCGGGTTGTACGCGGTCGACAGCGGCGCCTCGGCGACCGCCATCGCGGCGGCATGCGCGAACCGGCTCGACGGGCCGGGCACGAACGCGTCGAACGTGTAGTTGGGGAACGGGAGTCCGGGGGCGGCCGCGGTCCGCGGAGCGGACGGCGGCCGCACCGCCTCGGTGAACGTCGCCGGCGGCGAGGCCGCCGGCGACGGCTCGACCAACGCGTGCTCCTGGTGGCGGATCGCTTCGTCGACCTGCATCTCGACCTTGATCGGGCTGCCGAACGACGCCTCGGCCGCCGTCTCGATCAACCCGAGATGGTTGTGTTGCAAGCGCTCACGGACGAACTGGCTGGGGACCGCGAGCCGCAGCACCTCGGCGTCGAGGCTCACCGGACGAACGTCCGTGAACCACATCAGCAGCGTGGTCTCCGGCAGTTCCGCCCGAGCGCGATCCATCACTGCCGACCACGTGCGCCGCGCTGCTTGATCGGGCAACGCCACGGCCATATCGGATTCCACAGAACCTTTCCACACCGGTGGATAAGCCGATCCCCGGCAGTCTTGAGAGGGTGGCGGTCCTCGGGGGGCCCACCACCCCGGGGAAGCGCGGGCGGACTATAGCACCGGCCTTTTCCACAGCGCGAGGGCAGCGCTCGCTCTTGTCGCTCTTTCTCTTGTCAAGGTCCTCGGGCTGCGATTCCGTATACTGCCGCTCCGGCCGGCGACCGGTCGGATCCCCTCCGCGACGAGGACCCGAGGATGGCCAAGGGCAAGCGCACGTACCAGCCGAACACGCGTCGACGAGCGAAGACGCACGGCTTCCGGCTGCGGATGCGCACGCGCGCAGGACGCGCGATCTTGGCCTCGCGCCGGCGGAAGGGCCGCAGCCGCCTGACCGTCTCGCGCTGACCGCCCGTGCGGACGAGCGCCGTCCAGCGGGTCTTCCGCGAAGGACGCCCGATGCACGGAAGACGGGTGGTACTGTTCGTCGCCCCCGGCGCCGGCGGCGTCGCACTGGTGGCGGGTCGGAAGATCGGTGGCGCGGTCCGGCGGAACCGAGCGCGCCGGATCCTCCGCGAGGCCTTCCGAGCGGTCGCGCCGGACGGTCTGGGCGAACGCGATGTCGTCGTGGTGGCTCGCGAGGGCATCCGGGGGGCGCGGGCGCAGGACCTCACCGAGGAGATCGGCGAGCTGCTCGAGCGGGGAGGAACCGGGACGTGACCGGCGTCCGGAAAGCGTTGTGGATCGCGGGGACGCCCGCACGCCGGCTCCTGCTCGGTGCGATCGGGCTCTACCGGGTCACGCTCTCGGGGGCGCTCGGCGGGAACTGCCGATTCACGCCCGGGTGCTCGCGCTATGCGCAGGAGGCGATCGCGACCCATGGAGCGATCAAGGGCTCGCTCCTCGCGACGCGTCGGGTGTTGCGGTGCAATCCTTTCGGGGGACACGGGGTGGATCCCGTGCCGCCGCGGCGGGAGTATGAGGTTGTCATACGCGTAGGTGACGTCCGTGCTCGCTGAGATCGGGCCGTTCCAGGCGCTGCTCGATGGGATCGGCTGGTTGCTGGCCTGGATCTACGACGTGGTCGGCAACTTCGGCATCGCGATCATCGTTCTCACGCTGCTGTTCCGGCTCGTGCTGCTGCCGCTGGGCATCCGTCAGATCAAGGCGATGCAGGCGACCCAGGCCCTCCAGCCCAAGGTGAAGGAGATCCAGCGGAAGTACAAGGGCAACCGCCAGAAGATCCAGGAGCAGCAGATGAAGCTGTACCAGGAGTACGGCGTGAGCCCGTTCGGGGGGTGTCTGCCCCTCCTCCTCCAGTTCCCGATCCTGATCGCGATGTACTCGGTGATCAGGGCGCCCATCCCCTACGCACCCGATGACCCCGCGAAGCCGGCCGCGGTCGAGTTCAAGAACAACCACCTGCCCGAGGATTCGAAGCTCTACGAGGACGTCACGTCGCACGAGGGCCCGGGCCTCCACTTCCTCCTCCTGAACCTGGAGTGCTCGGCTCAGACGTCCGGCGACACCGTTCCGGTGATGAACTCGCAGGGCGATCCCGTGGAAGGGGAGACGATCGACTGCGGGGACTCCGCGGCGGACAAGATCCCATACTTCGTGATCCTCGCGCTCATGA
>Ga0081539_10005858_pt1 | contig 12184 bp, 11 predicted proteins | sample TabmetS4T2R2_FD_71023 | JGI IMG/M metagenome (GOLD analysis project Ga0081539, IMG submission 71023) | Tabebuia heterophylla rhizosphere microbial communities from the University of Puerto Rico - S4T2R2 | ecosystem: Host-associated > Plants > Roots > Rhizosphere ...
AACCGTGACGTGCGCCGCGCGGGTGACGGGCCCCGGCTCAACCTTGGCCCGCCGGTCGCCGAGATCCCGGAGGTGAGGATTCCCGTCGCCAGGCGACTCGCGCTGATCGGCGCCGTCGGCGTCGTCTCCGTCGGTGCCGTCGTCGTCGCGGCGGAGCGCGGCATGACCACGCAGGCCCGGGACTCGGCCGCGATGAGCCGGACCAGCGCCGGCATGTCGCGGCAGTGGAACGCGGACATGATGCACGACGGCATCCGCGGCGACGTGATGGCCGCGATGTACGCGAGCACGCCGGCGGAGCGCGAGGAGTTCGAGGTCGACGACGTCCGGGCCAAGGCCACGGCGATGGTCGAGCACCTCGACGCGGCGGCCGACGCCGCGCCGCCCGGCCTCCGGGAGCAGTTCGCCGACATGCGCCCCGCCGTGGTGAGCTACGGGGAGCTGGCGGTCGACCTCGTCGCGGCGGCCGGGCGGGACAAGGCGGCCGCCCGGTCGCGGCTCCCGGAGTTTCAGGCCGTGTTCGGCGAGCTGGAGGAGAAGCTCGGCGTCGTCGGCGAGGCGATGCTCGACGCCGTCGAGGCGACGCGGGCGGACGCCGAGGCGTCCGCCGGGCGGGCCAAGGGGCTGATCTTCGTCATCGGCCTCCTCGCGCTGGTCGCGTTCGCGGCCGTGACGTGGACGGCGGCGCGCGCGATGCTGCGGCCGCTGAGGCAGCTGCACGCGGCGGTGCGGCGCGTCGCGGACCGTGACCTGACAGTGCGCGTGTCGCTGCCGCCGGGCGACGAGTTCGCCACGATGGGCGAGGCGCTCAACGGCGCGCTGCAGGAGATCGGGGAGACGATCTCCGCGGCCGGCCGGGCCTCGGGCGCGCTGACGCGCGAGTGCGAGGGGCTGCGGAACGTGTCCGGGCAGCTCGCGCAGGCGGCGAGCGAGACGTCGTCGCAGGCCGGCGTCGTCGCCTCGTCCGCGGGTCAGGTGTCGGCGAACGTGGAGGCGATGTCGTCGGCGACCGGGCAGATGGACCGGGCGATCGGGGAGATCGCGGGGCAGACGTCCGCGGCGGCCGCGGTCGCCGCGGAGGCGGTGCGGTCGTCGGAGGTGACGAGCCGGACCGTCGCCGAGCTCAGCCGGGCCAGCGAGGAGATCGGCGAGATCGTGAAGGCGATCACGTCGATCGCGGAGCAGACGAACCTGCTGGCGCTGAACGCCACGATCGAGGCGGCGCGCGCCGGCGAGGCCGGCAAGGGCTTCGCCGTCGTCGCCACTGAGGTGAAGGCGCTGGCGCAGGAGACCGGGCGTGCGACCGACGACATCACCGCCAAGATCGGCGCCATCCAGGAGATGACCGCGCAGGCCACGGACGCCATCGGCGGCATCGCGTCGGTCATCGACCGGATCAACGAGAACCAGTCGATGATCGCGGCGGCCGTGGAGGAGCAGTCGGCGACGACGGCGGAGATCAACCGCAGCGTGGGCGAGGTGGCCGCGGGGGCGGGTCAGATCGTCGGGAACGTGCAGGCCATCGCGACGTCCACCGACTCGACGTCCGCGAGCGCCCGGACCACCCAGGAGTCGGCGGCGTCCCTGTCGACGATCGCCACGGAGGTGGACACCCTGATCGGCAGGTTCCGCCTGTCACCCTCGAGCTAGAGATTGCACGGCACGGGCGGCGAGCCCGGTACGGCGCTTGGGCGCGAGCAGCCGGCGCGGTCGCCGCGCCGTCGCCGCTCAGGCTCGCGCCGTTCCCGTGGGCCGGCTCCTCGTCCGGTCGGCGTCGCGGGCCGCGGCGTCGAACAGGCGCCACAGGTCGTCGTCGTCGATCGGCACGCCCACGGCGAGCAGACCGGAGAGCAGGCCGGTGAGCACCCGGAAGACGTGCGGCGAGGAGCCGACGAGCCCATGAGCGGCGTCGGTGATCCGCAGCGGCTGCGCCAGGCCGGCGATGGCCTCGGCGACGGCCGGCCGGTATCCCACCGGCAGGCCCCACCGCACGTCGTCCGCATCCGACGCCAGCGAGTCCGGGTAGGCGGCACCGGCGCCCGGCGCGCCGATGCTCGCCCGGGCCGACAGCCGGCCGGTGAGAAGCCCGTACGACGACGGGTGCCCGACGCGGCCGGCCCACTCGACCGTCAGGTTCAGCGGGAGCAGGGAGTCGCGACGGACACCGCACGGCGCCCAGATACGCAGGGACATCGGCGGCGTCTCACGCGTCACGAGGAGCGCTTGGCGCCGGGACATCGGCGGCCTTCGCATGCGGCACCGCTCCCTGGCGCGCCTGCCTCAGCGGTAGTTCACGAACTGCAGGGCGATGTCCAGGTCGGCGGACTTCAGCAGCGAGATCACGGCCTGCAGGTCGTCGCGGCTCTTGCTCGACACGCGCAGCTCGTCGCCGGTGACCTGCGTCTTGACGCCCTTCGGGGCCCCGTCGCGGATGATCTTGCCGATCTTCTTCGCGTTCTCCTGGCTGAGGCCCTCCTTGAGGTCGGCCTCGATGCGGTACTCCTTGCCGGAGGGCTTGGGGTCCGCGGTGTCGATCGCCTTGAGCGACACGCCGCGCTTGATCAGCTTGGTCTGGAAGACGTCGAGCACGGCCTTGACGCGGTCCTCGCTGTTGGCGCGCATGACGATGCGCTCGCCGCTCCAGGCGATGCCGGCGTCCGTGCCCTTGAAGTCGTAGCGCTGCGACACCTCCTTGGCCGCCTGGTTGAGGGCGTTGTCGACCTCCTGGCGGTCCACCTTGCTGACGACGTCGAACGACGAATCGCTGGCCACGCGAGACTCCTCAGTGCTCTCCACAGACGGCCCACCGCGGTGTGCGCGCCGCCCCCTCCAGGCTTGCTATCCTGCCATCCGCTGCGCCGGGCGGAGTCCCGCGCCAGCACGGCGGGTTGCCCGAGTGGCCAAAGGGAGCAGACTGTAAATCTGTCGGCTGATGCCTACGTAGGTTCGAACCCTACACCCGCCACACCACACCGAAACGGCCCCTGACCTGCGCTGATGCGCGGGCCGGGGGCCGTTCGCCCGCGGGGTCGGTCTTCCTCGACTCAGTCCGGCTGGGACGTGTCGGTGTCGGTGTCGGTGTCCTCGGGAGACTCCTCGACCTGGTCGCCACCTTGGTTCATCAACGCGTCGCGCCCGTAGAGCGCCGAGCGGTACGCCCTGGCCTCCTCGGGCGACTGGCCGTGGCGCAGCGCGGCGGCGTCGCGCTCCTGATCGAGGCGTTCCCGGACCGCCTCCATCCGCTCGAAGAACTTCTTGAACACGTCCCCTCCAGGCTCCGCGATCACCGACTCGGCCGGGCCGGCCCTCACGATGGCCGGAGATCGACGGAATCCTCACATTATCCCGGTCACGAGGAAGTCGGGCCGTAGCAGAACGGCAGGGGCAGGGACGGCTCGATCCACAGCTGCACGCCGGCGCAGAATTCGCCTCCCGCGCTCCGCGTCGGATGGCGCCGCGCGCGGCGGTGGGTGAACCCCCACCCCGCGACCGGGGTCTGGGGCCATGGCCGGGACGGCGGGCGCGGTCGTAGCGTCCCTGGCGTGGACCTTCGGCCGCTTCGCGGACAGGTGGTCGTCGCCGGTGGGATCGGCGCGGCCGCGACCCTGGTCTGGGTGGCGACCGGCGGGCCGTTCTGGCCCCGCTGGGTCTGGTTCGCCGCGGCGCTCGTCATCGCGGCTCAGGTCGCGCTCCGACGCGCGCTGCGCACCCCGGCGGGACGGCGCCGCTGGTTCGCGGTCCACGTCGCGGTGGCCGCCGTCCTGGTCCTGGCCGAGATCGCGATCTGGGCCCTGTCCGGCGGCGGGCTGTTCTGGCCGGCCGGCATCGTCCTCGTCCTCGCCGCCACGCTCAGCGGCCACGCCTGGCTGCTCGAGCGCCCACCCGGCCGGAGAGAACGCGAGCTCCGCGCCAGGATCGAACGCCTCACCCGCACCCGCAGCGGCGCCCTCGACGCGCAGGCACTGGAGCTGCGCCGCATCGAGCGCGACCTCCACGACGGCGCCCAGGCGCGCCTCGTCTCCCTCGGGATGACGCTCGGCCTCGCCGAGGGCCTGCTGCGCACGGACCCGGACGCCGCGGCGGAGCTCCTCGCCGAGGCCCGCGCCGGCACGAAGGCGGCCTTGGCGGACCTGCGGTCGGTGATGCAGAGCGTCCACCCGCCCGTGCTCGCCGACCGCGGCCTGCCCGGCGCCGTCCAGGCCCTCGCCCTGGACCTCGCGCTGCCCGTCGACGTCCGCGTCGACCTGCCCGGGACGGCGCCGCCCGCGATCGAGTCCGCCGTCTACTTCGCCGTCGCCGAGGCCCTGGCCAACGTCGTGAAGCACGCCGCAGCCGGCCGCGCCGCCGTCGAGCTGAGCCACCGCGACGGCCGGCTCGTCGCGGTCGTCACCGACGACGGCGTCGGCGGCGCGGCGCTCGGCCGTGGCACCGGGCTGCCCGGGGTGGCCCGGCGGCTGGAGGCGTTCGACGGCATCATCGAGGTCACGAGCCCGCCGGGCGGGCCGACGTCGATCCGGCTGGAGGTCCCGTGCGAGTTGTCATCGCCGAGGACCTCGCCCTCCTCCGCGACGGCCTGAGCCGCCTGCTCGAGGCACACGGCTTCGAGGTCGCGGCCGCTGTCGGCGACCCGGACGCCCTGGCCGAGGCGCTGCTCGACGACACGGTGGACGTCGCGGTCGTCGACGTCCGGATGCCGCCCACCCACACCAACGAGGGCCTCCGCGCCGCGATCGAGGCACGCCGCCGGCGGCCCGGCATGCCGGTGCTGGTGCTGAGCCAGTTCGTCGAGCAGCTCTACGCCCGCGAGCTGCTCGAGTCCGGCGACGGCGGCATCGGCTACCTGCTGAAGGACCGCGTCGCCGACGTCGGCGAGTTCGTCGACGCCGTCCGCCGCGTCGCGGACGGCGGCACCGCGCTCGACCCGAAGGTGGTCACCAGCCTGCTCGCCCACGCCGGCCACAAGCCGCCGATGGCGCGGCTCAGCCCGCGCGAGCGCGAGGTGCTCGAGCTGATGGCGCAGGGCCGCTCCAACGCGGCGATCGCGGCCGCGCTCGTCGTCACCGAGAAGGCCGTCGGCAAGCACAGCACGAGCATCTTCGCGAAGCTCGACCTGCCGCCGGACAACGACGACAACCGCCGCGTGCTCGCCGTCCTCGCCTACCTGCAGGCCGCGGACGACGCGACGACGTAGGCAAAACCCCACCTGCAGCAGGCGGTCTGGCCTCGTCGCGCCGGCAACCCCTCGATTCCTAGCGTCGGAGGGGCCGGTGCGAGACGCCCGGCTCCGACACCAATCGCCGGGGGTTCTCCGCCATGCACCAGGCACAGCCACTCACCACACCGCAGCCGACGACGCCACCGACCACGACGACGCCACCGACCACCGCGACACCACCGGCCACCGCGACACCACCCGCCGGGCCCGTGCGCCTCCCGCGCGCCCTGGCACCGGACCTCGCCCGCGGCGCCATGCTGCTGCTCATCGCCGTCGCCAACGCCGTGGGCGTCGTCTTCGGCGGCGAGCTCAGCGGCGAGCCGCACCCGGTGGGCGTCGAGCGCCTCGCGAACGTCGTGATGTTCGCGGCCGTCCACGCCCACGCGTACCCGATGTTCGCGCTGCTCTTCGGCTACGGCGTCGTCCAGCTCGCCACCCGGCAGCACGCCACCGGCGCCACGGCGCCGCGGGTGCGCCGGATCCTGTTGCGCCGCAACGCCTGGCTCGTCGCCTTCGGCCTCGGGCACGCGGTGCTGCTGTACTCCGGGGACTTCCTCGGCGCCTACGGCATCGCGGGCGTCGTCGCCACGCTCCTCCTGCTCCGCGGCGGCCGGCGGGCCGAGCGGGTCTGCCTCGCGCTGTGGACGCTCTCCCTCGGGTACGCCGCCGTCCTCGCCCTGCGCACCGCGACGGCGCTCGCCGGCGCGCAGCAGCACCCGCAGGGCCTGCCCACGCACCCGGTCGAGTCGCTGACCGCGACCGACTACGCCGCGTCCCTCGCCGCCCGCGCGGCCGAGTGGCCGGTGCACACGCTCACCGTCGTGCCGTTCGTCGTCCTGGTCTGGCTCGGCATGGTGGCGGCGCGCCGACGGCTCCTGGAGGACGCCGCCGCGCACTGCCGGCTGCTCACCGCGGTCGCCGCCGGAGGCATCGCGATCGGCGTCCTCGGCGGCCTGCCGCTGGGCCTCGTCGCCGGCGGCTACCTGCGGCTGGACGCCGCCACGCTGCAGCAGGTGACGACGCTCCACGGCGCGACCGGGATGTTCGGCGGCATCGGCTACACGGCGCTGTTCGGCCTGGTCGCGGCGCGGCTGGCCGAGCGGCACCAGGCCCTCGGCACCCGGTCCCGGACCGCCGTGCGGATGCTCGTCGCCCTCGGCCGCCGCTCGCTGTCCGGGTACCTGTTCCAGTCCGTCGCCTGGCTGGTGCTGCTGGCGCCGTTCACGCTCGACCTGGCGCGCCGGTCACCCAGCCCGCTCCTCGCCGGCATCGCCCTCGCCACCGGCGTCTGGCTGGTGTCGCTGTGGGCGGCCGACCGGCTGGGCGACCGCCCCGGCCCGGCCGAGGCCGTGCTGCGGCGCCTGACGTACGGCCCGCGCGTGCCGTGACCGGCGCGCCGGCGGCGGCCGCCGCCCGGCCGGGTGGCGGTCGCCCGCTCACCGGTCCGCGACGTAGTACGCCACCAGCATCGTGCCCGCGGCCGGGCCGGTCACCGTCACCGTCGTCGTGGGCCGGTCGGACGTCGTCGGGCTGGTGCTGGTGCCGCCGCCGTCGCCGTACGACACATCCTCCCGATCGACCCGGACCCGCAGCCGGCCGGTCGTCGTCCCGTCCAGACCGGCCGTCACCACGCCCGGTCCCGTGCCGGTGAACGAGAGCTGCCGCACGGTCGCCGTGACCCGCGCCGTCCGGTACTCCATGAGCCGGTAGTCACGGTCGCCCACCTGGATCCGCTCCCGCAGGACGACGCCGTTCGACGTCACCCGCGGCGCGCTGCGCTCGTAGAGCCCGACACCCAGGTCGTCCGCGGGGCGCGCCCCGGTGGCCACCTGGATCCGGACGACGCTCTCGCGGCCGGGAACGACGCCCAGCGACGCCCAGCCCGCCCGGTTGGCGTCCGCGGCCTCGGAGCGGGTCGTCATCGTCGCCCCCCGGCCTGGCGTCCGGTGAGCACTCGCCCGACTCGACCGGCTCGCCGTTCACCGTCACGTCGAACGTCGTGGCCTTGCCGGCGGCCGCCGTCGCGCGGCAGTAGCTGGTCAGCGTCAGGTCCGTGTCGCGCGGCGTGAACCGCAGCACGTACTCGTGACCCGGGCCGTCGCCCCAGGCCACCAGCGGGTCACCGGCGTCGTCCGCGTCGAACGGCCCATGCCGCGAGGGCTGCACCGCCCGGTTCCCGCCGCCGAGGGGCAGCACCGCCGCCGCGAGCACGCCGGCGGCCACCGCCGCCGCAGCCGCGAGACCGGCGGTCCGGGCCCGCCGCGCCCGGCGCCGGCGCCGGATGCCGGCCAGCCGCACCTCGGACGGCGTCGTGCGCGCCTCCCGGGCTCGCGAGTCGAGCTCGGCGGTGAAGTCGGTGAGGTTCATCGGGCGCTCCTCTCGCTCAGGTCGGCCAGCACCGGGTCCACCCGGAGCCTGGCCAGGGCGCGGCTCGTCTGGCTCTTCACGGTCCCCACGGAGCAGCCGAGGACGGCGGCCGTCTCCGCCTCGGTGAACCCCTCGTGGTACCGCAGGACGACGGCGGCACGCTGCCGCCGCGGCAGCCGGCCGAGCGCCGTCCACAGGTCCTGGCGGTCGGCGTGGCCGTCGAGCGGGTCGTGGCCGGCGACGTCGGGCAGCACCTCGGTGGGCCGCTCGCCGTTCCACCGCCGCCGCCACCAGGACGCGTAGGTGTTCACCAGCACGCGTCGCACGTACGGCTCCGGTTCGCCGGCGATCCGGCGCCAGCGCGACCACGACTTCGTCAGCGCGGTCTGCAACAAGTCCTCCGCCGACGCGTGGTCGCGCGTCAGCAGGTAGGCCGTGCGCAGCAGCCGGTCGCCGGAGGCCGCGACGAACGCCTCGAACGGCACAGGCCCCGCGTCGTCCGGCACCGCCGCGGCACCCAGCTCGTCCATCCCCATACCCTCCGACACCGGTTGGGCGGCTGAAAGGTTGCATGCGCATCATGGGGGTGTGCGTTCCCTGCCCGCGTTCCTCGCCGTCGCCGCCGCCGTCACGCTCACGCCGGGGCCGGCGTTCGCGCTGATGCTGCAGACGGCAGCCGTCCACGGCCGGCGGACGGCGCTCGCCACCATCGCCGGCAACTCCGCGGGCGTGCTGGTCTGGGGCGCGCTGTCCGCGGCCGGCGTCTCCGCGCTGGTGGCGGCCAGCCAGGTCGCCTACGACACGCTCCGCCTCGCCGGCGCGGCGTTCCTCGTCTGGCTCGGCGTCCAGGCCCTGCGCCCGCGCCGCCGCGCCGCCGGCGCGACCGCCCCGGCCGAGGCCGCCGGCCCGACCGGCCCGACCGGCCCGGACGCCTGGCGCGCCGCCCGCCGCGGGCTCGTCAACAGCCTCGCGAACCCCAAGCTCGCGCTGTTCTTCGTCGCGCTGTTCCCGCAGTTCGTGACGCCGGGCACCGCCGTGCTGCCGGCCGCCCTGGCGATGGCCGCGGTGATCGTCGCGTTCGACGTGCTCTGGTACGGGACCGTCGCCGTCGTGGTCGACCGCGCCCGCCGCGTCGTCCGCCCGCGGCTCGTCGCCGCCGTGGAGAAGGTGACCGGCGGGGTCCTCCTCGGCTTCGGCGTCCGGCTCGCCGCCGAGAGCCGCTGACTCAGGGCGTGACGTCGGCGAGCGCGGCCCGCGCGCCCAGCCAGGCCAGGAAGTCCTCGGCCGGCAGCGGCCGGCTGTGCAGGTAGCCCTGGGACTCGTCGCAGCCCAGCTCGGACATCAGGGCCAGGGACTCGGCGTCCGCGACCCCCTCCGCCACCAGCCGCAGGCCGAGCCGGTGCGCCAGCTCGACGGTGCCGGCGACGATCGCCGCCGTCCGCGGGTCGTCGACGGCGCGGCCGACGAACGACTTGTCGATCTTCAGCTCCGCGGCGGGCAGGTCGTTGAGGTAGCTCAGCGACGAGTACCCCGTCCCGTAGTCGTCGATGCTGATGCCGACGCCCCGCGCGGCGATGCGGCGGGTGGCGTCGAGCGCCCGCTCCGGGTTCGTCATCAGGCTGGTCTCGGTGACCTCCAGCACGAGCCGCCGCGGCTCGAGCCCGCCGGCCAGCACCTCGTCGAGCAGCTCGAACAGCGTCGGCTCGCCGAGGCACCGCGCCGACAGGTTCACCGACACCCGCAGCTCGTGGCCGGCCGCCCGCCACCGCTCGGCCTGCTCCGCCGCGGATCGCATGACGACGGCGGTGAGGCCCGTGACCAGCCCGTTCACCTCGGCGAGGTGCACGAACCGGTCCGGGGTCAGGACGCCGAGCTCGGCGTGGTACCACCGGACCAGCGCCTCCGCGCCGGTCACGCGCCCGGTCGCGACGTCGACCTGCGGCTGGAAGAACACCCCGACCTGCGGCACGCCCGGCTCCGCGAGCGCCCGGCCGAGGTCCTCGACCAGCCGCATCCGCTCCTGCTCCAGCCGGTCGGCGGCGCCGTCGTAGACGCCGACCCCGGCTCCGGACCGCTTGGCCGTGTACATCGCGACGTCCGCCCGCCGCAGCAGCTCGGCACCGTCCACCACGCGCTCGGCGCCGTCCGTCTCCGCGCCGTCCAGCACGGAGGGCGCGACGCCGACGCTGGCCTCGATCGCCACCGTGGCGTCGCCCGACGGCCCGATCGGCGCCGTCGACTCCACCAGCGCCCGGGCCACGGCGACCGCGTCCGCCAGGTCGACGTCGTCCAGCAGGACGGCGAACTCGTCGCCGCCCAGCCGCGCCAGCAGGCCGCCCGGCGGCACGTGACCGGCGTAGACCTGCGCCATGGCCCGCAGCAGCTCGTCGCCGACCTCGTGCCCGTACCGGTCGTTGACGGCCTTGAACCGGTCGAGGTCGGCCACCAGCAGCGTCGTCCGCGGCGACCTCGCCAGCGACCGGTTGACGGCGGTGATCAGGCCCCGACGGTTGGCGACACCGGTGAGGTCGTCGGTGCGCGCCTCCTCCCACGTGCGGGCGAGGTGCGACAGGTCCCCCACCATCCGCGCGATCCGCACGCACCCACCGAGGACGGCCACCGCCGCGTACGCCGTGACCAGCGGAGCCGGGTCCCGCACGACGGCGTCCTCGACGACGAGGATCACGACGCCGCTGAGCAGGACGACGATGGCTCCGACGACCGTCGACCGGTTGTCGGCGGGCCGCGGACCGGCCGTCCGCGGCCGAGCGACCGCGCACGCCGCGACCACCGCGGCGCACAGCAGCCAGGCCGCCGGCACGAGGGGCAGCGCGGCGTCGCCCAGCAGCAGGCATGCGACGTGCGCCGCGAGAACACCCCCGACCGCGGCGTTCACGCACCAGGCGCGAGGGTCGCGCGCGAGGCCGCCGATCCACGTCACCGTGAGGGCGGTCCCGAACAGCACGACCGCGCCGCCGGCGCCGAAGGCGAGCACCTGGACCTGCCAGGACGGCAGCGTCGTGAACCGCCCGTGGACGGCGAGCGTCACGAGGTTCGCCAGCGCGGCGTTCGCGAACATCGAGCTCGCGCCGTTGAGCCAGTCGCTGGGGTCGGACGTCAGCGTCCGCACCCGGTTCCAGTGGATCAGCCCCTGGTAGAGGAGGCCGCCGGCGACGAGCGCGCCGCCGGTCGTGACGACCGCGACCAGCCCCTCCGACGCGACCAGCGGCGCGACGGCGCCGGTGGCCGCCAGCACGAGCGCGCCGGCCAGGAACATCCGCCGGACGTGCCGTTCCTCGCCGGCGGCTCGGGCGAGGAGCGCGGGGACGGCGAGCAGGAGCGCGGCCGCGGCGACGAACGACAGGCCCGGCACGAGGTCGCCGGTCGTGTCCGTGGCGAGGGCACGGACCTGGACGACGACGGCCCCCGCCGCGGCGAGCAGGCTCAGCGCGAGGAGCGCGACCAGCGGCCGGGCGAGCGTGCGGCGGACCGCGCGCCGGGAGCGGACCGCACGGAGCCACCGGCCCGTCCGCCCCCGCGCCGTCGCGGTGACGGGGCCGTCGATCGTCCGCTGGCGCGGTAGGGAGGGCCCGTCCTGCAACACCGGACGAAACCGTAACGCTCCGGCGCCCCGTGTGGGCACCGATACCCGTCCCGAGCCGTATCCCGGTGACATATTCCGTTCCGCAGATCACCGTTGGTGACACCGAGCGCCGAAGGTGACGCGGCGTCACGGCCGGGCCGTCGTGGCTCAGGCCTTGGCGCCCCAGGCGAGAGCGCGGTCGGACAGCAGCCCGAAGCCCTGCGTGGTCGCGGCGGCCAGGCGCTTGCGCGTGACCCGCGGCTCGGTCCCGGCCAGGATCATCTCCTTCGCGAGGTCGACGACGTAGCGGTGGATGCCGGTGAGCTGCGCGGAGAGCAGTGCCGGCAGGTCGGCCTCGTCCTCGGCCGCGGACTCCGTCAGCGACGCGGTGATCGCGTCCCGGTACTCCCGGTCGAGCGCGCGCTCGTAGCTCTGGAGCGACGGGCTCGAGTCGACGATCTCGAAGAACCGCCGGGCGCGGGGCGCCGAGCGCGTGTCCGACAGGAACGTCACGGTCGTGTCGTGCCAGCGCCGGAAGGCGGCGACCGCGGACTCGCCGGGCTCGCGGGCGCGCACGGCGTCGTCCGGGCTGCCGGACAGCTCCGCGATGCGATCGAAGAAGAGCGCCTCGCGCGAGGGGAAGTAGTCGTAGACGGTGGTCGGGCCGACGTCGGCCGCCACCGCGATCTCCGTGAGCGTGACCGCGTCGAAGCCGTGCTCGGCGAACAGCGACCACGCGGCCTCGCTGATCTCCTCCCGCCGCTCCCTCTTCTTGCGGTCACGCCGGCCCTCGGTCATCGTTCCGCCCCTCGGGGAGTCGCCACGTCGCCCGGCATTCCGCGCCGGCCGGTGCTCGTGGGACATGTTCTATCGACTCGGACGCCCCGGAAGAAATCCCCGGCGCGCCGGACACACCGACGACACGAGCCGTGACCCCCGCGCGCGTCGCGCGGGTCGCTCAGGGCTGCGGACGGCGGGCGCGCCCGGGGGGGCGGGCCGGCGGCCGGGCGGGGCCCGAC
>Ga0081539_10005859_pt1 | contig 12183 bp, 10 predicted proteins | sample TabmetS4T2R2_FD_71023 | JGI IMG/M metagenome (GOLD analysis project Ga0081539, IMG submission 71023) | Tabebuia heterophylla rhizosphere microbial communities from the University of Puerto Rico - S4T2R2 | ecosystem: Host-associated > Plants > Roots > Rhizosphere ...
CCTTCCTCGGTCATGCCCTCTTGGCCCTCGCCTGCGAGGCCGTGGTGCGATGCGGCTGGGTGCCGCTCGGTGCAGTCGGTCATGACAGTGCCTTCCTCGGTCATGCCCTCCTGGCCCTCGCCTGCGAGGCCGTGGTGCGATGCGGGTGGGTGCCGCTCGGTGCAGTCGGTCATGACAGTGCCTTCCTCGGTCATGCCCTCTTGGCCCTCGCCTGCGAGGCCGTGGTGCGATGCGGGTGGGTGCCGCTCGGTGCAGTCGGTCATGACACCACTCCGTTGTGCAGAACAGTGCGTACCAGGGGAACACCCGGCCGGTAGGCCAGATGCAGGTACGACGGCGCGTCCAGGATCACCAGGTCGGCGCGGTCGCCCACGCGCAGCCGTCCGATGTCGTCGCGGCGCAGCGCCTGTGCGCCACCCGCGGTGGCCGCCCACAGCGCCTCGGCCGGCGTCATCCGCATCTCCCGGACGGCCAGGGCGATGCAGAACGCCATGGACGACGTGTACGACGAGCCGGGGTTGCAGTCGGTGGCCAATGCGACCGTGACACCGGCGTCGATCAAACCCCGGGCGTCGGGGTACGGGCCGCGCGTCGAGAACTCGGCACCGGGTAGCAGCGTGGCGACCGTGTCCCCGCTCGCCAGCGCGTCCACGTCGGCGCGGGTCAGGTGGGTGCAGTGGTCGGCACTGGCGGCACCGAGCTCGACGGCCAGCCGGACGCCCGGCCCCGCCTCGAGCTGGTTCGCGTGGATCCGGGGCCGGAGGCCGGCCGTGATCCCGGCGGTCAGCACGGCCCGGGCCTGCTCGCCGGTGAACGCGCCGCGATCGCAGAAGACGTCCACCCAGCGCGCGTGCGGTGCGGCCGCCTCCAGCATCGGACCGGTCACCAGCTCGACGTAGCCGTCGGCGTCCCCCTCGGGCACCACGTGCGCGCCGAGGAACGTGGTCTCGTCGGTCAGCCGCCGGGCCAGGCGCAGGCTCCGGGCCTCGTCGGCGACGGTCAGGCCGTACCCGCTCTTGATCTCGACCGTGGTGGTGCCCTGCCGCCGCATCTCGGTGACCAGCCGATCGGCGTTTGCCAGCAGCTCGTCGTCCGTGGCCGCCCGGGTCGCGGCCATCGTGGTCCGGATCCCGCCTCCGGTGTACGAGTCCCCGGCCATCCGGGCGGCGAACTCGGCGGCCCGGTCGCCGGCGAACATCAGGTGCGCGTGGCTGTCCACGAACCCCGGCACGACCGCGGCGCCGCCCGCGTCGATCCCCTGATCTGCCGCGGGGGCCCGGTTCGCGGGCCCGATCCAGGCCACCCGGTCGCCGTCCACGATCACCGCCACATCGTGCCGCCGGTCGCCGTCGTTGGTGACCAGTTCGCCGATGTCGCCGATCAGGATGCTCACCGGACCACCGTCTCGCGCAGAGCCTCGGCCACGTCGAACGAGGTGTGCCGCCCATCGGACACGATGTGCCGGCCGTCCACCACGACGTCGGTCACGTCGGCCGCGGTCGCCGCGTAGACCAACTGCTCCGGCGCGGCCCCGGCGGTGCGGACGCTGTCGGTGCGGATCGCGACCAGATCCGCGCGGTTGCCCACCGCGATGCGGCCGGCGTCGTCCCAGCCCAGCGACGCGTGGTTGGTGGCGGCGGCGATCAGCTCGGCCGGCGTGAAATGCCCGCGCTGCTCGGTGGCCAACCGCTCATGCAGCTCCAGCCCGCGGGCCTCCTCGAGAATGTCGATGACGGCGTGGCTGTCACTGCCCAGGCTCATCGGGCTGTTCCGCAGCGCCCGGGCCGGGGCGATGCCGTCGGCCAGGTCGCGTTCGGTGGTCGGGCAGAAGCAGACTCCGGTGCCGGCGAGCGCCGCGATGTCGTCATCGGCCAGGTGAATGGCGTGCACCACAGTGGTGCCGGGTCCGAGCACCCCGCACCGCCGGAGAAGCTCGGTCGGCGTGCAGCCGTGTACCGCGAGGCAGGCCTCATTCTCGGCACGCTGTTCGGAGAGGTGGACGTGCACCGGGCCGACGAGCGGTTCCAGCGCCTCCTCCGGCACGGCCCGCACCGAGTGGTACGCCGCGCCGATCCGGGCGCCCTTTGTCGGCTTGAGCAGCGCGACCCGTTCCCGCCACCGGTCCGCGTTGCCGTCGCCGAAGCGCCGCTGGACACCCTTGAGAGCCCTACCGTCCACACTGGCGGTCAGGTACAGCGCGTCCAGCAGGGTTATCCGGATGCCGGCCGCACGGGCCGCCTCGATCAGCGCGTTGCCCATCGCGTTCGGGTCGTCGTAGTGCCTGCCGTCCGGTTGATGGTGCAAGTAATGGAACTCGCCGACACAGGTGATCCCGGCCAGCGCCATCTCCCCGTACACCGCCCGCGCCAGCCGGAAGTAGCTCTCCGGATCGAGCCGGCCGGCCACCTCGTACATCATCTCCCGCCACGTCCAGAAGCTGCCGTGCCAGCCTTGGGCGTGCCCGCGCAGGGCGCGGTGGAACGCGTGCGAGTGCGTATTCGACAGACCCGGCAGGACGACACCGCGCAACCGGGTCGCAGCTCCCTTCGCGCCTTTCGTGATCCGCGTGAACCGCCCGTTCGCGATCTCGATCACGACGTCCCGCTCGATGCGCCCGTCGATCCAGACGTTCTCCGCGTGGAACTTCATGTCAGGTCCTCGAACACCGTGGCCGGTGACTCGACGCCGGCTCCGCGGCCGGAATCCGCCGGCTCATGCGGAGCCCCGGTACCGGTTCTCCGCTGGTGGTGGGCTCGGTTCGCGCATCGGGATGTGCAGTTTCTCGGCGGCGGCGGACGCGTAGCCGGCGTCCACGTGCCGGATCACTCCGGTGCCCGGATCGTTGGTGAGCACCCGCTCGATCTTCTGCCCGGCGAGCGGCGTGCCGTCGGCGACGCAGACCTGCCCGGCGTGGATCGAACGGCCGATGCCGACGCCGCCGCCGTGGTGGATGGACACCCAGCTCGCTCCGCTGGCGGTGTTCAGAAGGGCGTTGAGCAGTGGCCAGTCCGCGATCGCGTCCGAGCCGTCCGCCATCGCCTCGGTCTCCCGGTACGGCGATGCCACCGACCCGGAATCGAGGTGGTCGCGGCCGATGACGATCGGGGCGGACACCTCGCCGCGCGCGACCATGTCGTTGAAGCGGACGCCGGCCCTGTCCCGTTCGCCGTAACCGAGCCAGCAGATCCGGGCCGGCAGGCCCTGGAACGCAACCCGCTCTCCGGCCAGCCTGATCCAGCGGCGTAGAGCTTCGTTCTCCGGGAACAGGTCGACCACCGCGCGGTCGGTGGCGGCGATGTCGGCCGGGTCGCCGGACAGCGCCGCCCAACGGAACGGGCCCTTACCCTCGGCGAAGAGCGGACGGATGTACGCGGGAACGAAGCCGGGGAAGGCGAACGCCCGGTGGTAGCCGCCGAGCTGCGCTTCACTTCGGATGGAATTGCCGTAGTCGAAGACCTCGGCGCCCGCGTCCAGGAAACCGACCATCGCCTCGACGTGCGCCGCCATGGATGCTCGCGCGCGATCGGTGAACTCATCGGGTTTGGCCGCGGCGTAGGCGGCGGCGTCGCTCAGATCGACCCCGACCGGAAGGTAGCTCAGCGGGTCGTGGGCGCTGGTCTGGTCGGTGACGATGTCGATGGCCACACCGCGCCGGCGCAACTCCGGGAAGACCTCGGCGGCGTTACCCACCACCCCCACGGACAGCGGCCTTTTCGCCCTCTTGGCCCCGAGCGCCCGATCGAGCGCCTCGTCCAGGCTGTCCGCGATCTCATCCAGGTAGTGGGTACTCACTCGACGCTCGAGGCGGGACCGGTCCACGTCCACGATCAGGCAGGCACCGCCGTTCATGGTGACCGCGAGCGGCTGCGCGCCGCCCATCCCGCCGCAGCCCGCGGTCAAGGTCAGCGTGCCGGCCAGTGAGCCCCGGAAGCGTTTGGCGGCCACCGCGGCGAACGTCTCGTACGTACCCTGCAGGATGCCCTGCGTGCCGATGTAGATCCACGAACCCGCGGTCATCTGGCCGTACATGGTCAGGCCGAGCTTCTCCAGGCGGCGGAATTCCGGCCAGGTCGCCCAGTCGCCGACCAGGTTGGAATTCGCGATCAGCACCCGCGGCGCCCACTCGTGCGTCCGGAACACGCCGACCGGCCGCCCGGACTGGACCAGCAGCGTCTCGTCGTCCTTCAGCACGTCGAGTTCGCGCACGATGGCGTGGAACGACGGCCAGTCGCGTGCCGCCCTGCCCGTGCCGCCGTAGACCACCAGGTCCTCGGGCCGCTCGGCCACGTCCGGGTCGAGGTTGTTCATCAACATCCGCTTGGCGGCTTCTTGCGGCCACCCCTGAGCGGTGTACGACGTGCCACGCGGCGCCCTCATGAGATCTCCTTACGCTTCGAAGATATGCCTGCGAGCGGCGATCGCCTCGAATTCCTCCAGGCGCCGTTGCACGGGCTCGGGAGTCGCGTCACACATCGCCTGCAGCAGCACCATCGCCATCGCCATCGGACCGGTGTGCAGGTCGAACACGAGCTGGGTGCCGACCGCCGCGGGCAGCGTCACGTCGGCGCTCTCGGCCGCCGGGCTGATCGCCGAATCGGTGAGCGCGACCACCACGAGACCGGCCGCCCGCGCCTCGCGGATCGTCTCCATCGTCTCGCGCGGATAGCGGGGCAGCACGATCGCCAGCATCGCACCGGCGCCCGCCGCGCGGGTCTGATCCAGCCGGTCCAAAAGCTGCGTGCCGCCGGTGTCCAAGATTCGGACGTCCGGATGAACCTTTGCCGCGAAGTACCCGAAGTAGGCGGCCAGTGGAGCGGCCGCCCGGAGCCCGAGCACCGGCAACGGCCGGCTCTGCACGAGCAGCCCCGCGGCGGTCCGTACCGCGGTCAGGTCGCCCAACTGGTCGCGGAGCCGGTCGAGGTGCTCGGTCTCGGCGCGCACCGCCCGCTGCATCTCGTTCTCGGGTGCCGAGTCGATCGGAATGGTGGCGGTGCGTGTCCGTAGCTCGCGCCGCAGCGCCGGATAGCCCGCATAGCCCAGCGCCATCGCGAATCGGGTCACCGACGGTTGGCTCACTCCGGCGAGGTCCGCCACCTCGGCCGCGGACAGGTAGGCCGCGCTCGGCGCGTGCTGGACGAGGCTGTGCGCAATACGCCGCTGGGTCGGCGTCAGCCGTGCGCCCTGGAAGAGGTCGAGGACCCGCTCGGCCGTCCTGACCACCCCGCTATTCACGTTCGCAGACTATGCATGAGAAGTTTCAGTGCGACACCGCCTCGGCGAATGGTGCCAAAGCCGCCGGCCGCGCGGCCGGACCAGCAGTGCGTGCCGCGGGCCACCGGAATCACCTGGCCCCGCCCCTCCCGCACCGAGGCACGTGCGACGTCAGGTGAGGGCGAGCCACATGTGGATCTCGTCCCGATCGTCGCCCGGTCCGACGCGCAGCGCGGCCGGGAGCCGGCCCACCTCGCGATACCCGAGCCGCTCGTAAAACTTCTCGGTGCCCGTGCCTTCCCGGACCGTCAGCTGCAACGCGTCCAGCCCCATCTTCCGGGCCACCGCCGCCGCCTCACGCATGATCGCCACGCCGTGCCCGCGGCCTTGACTCCCCGGGGCGACCATCACCCGCTTGAGCACCCGCCAATGCTCCTTGAGCGCGAACCGGTTGCTGGTGATGAACAGCAAGGCCACCAGCTCGCTGTCGTCGAAGCCGCCCAGCAGATGATCGACACCGCTGCGTACGCCGGCCAGGGTGCGCTCGGCGACCGGCCGCACGTCGTCGTCGGTCACCGGTGGTACGAAGCCCACGGCGCCACCCGCATTTGTCACGTCCACCCAGAGCCGAAGAATCCGCCCGCACAGCTCGTCGTCAAGTGGCGGGTCCAACACGAACGACAGCGACATGGCCTTATCGTCCCTGCCATTCGTCCTGACCGGTCGACGGGCGCGCTCATGGTGCCGGGCACCACAGGGTGCGGAAGGGGGGACTCGAACCCCCACGCCACTAAGGACAAAGGCTCCTAAGACCTTCGCGTCTGCCATTCCGCCACTTCCGCCGGCGCAGGTGATTGTAAACGGTCGCCGGCCTCTGCAGGCCCGCGGCAGTGTCCGATCCGCACCAGCACGGGGTATGGCACACGGCCACGGCGGCCGCCTCGCGGATCATGCCGCATGACAGCCGCCGTGGGGTATTGATGGTCCCAGGGACTCCGTCGATGGTGGTACACCTGCCTTATCGGCAGCCCGGCCGGGGAACGAAGCGGGACCGTCAATCGATACCCAGGTCGCGCCGGAGCTTGGCGACGTGCCCGGTGGCCTTGACGTTGTAGAGCGCCCGCTCGACGGTGCCCTCTTCGTCGATCACGAACGTGGACCGGATCACCCCGGTGACCGTCTTGCCGTACAACTGTTTCTCGCCGTACGCGCCGTACGCCGTCAGCACGCTCTTGTCCCGGTCGCTGACCAGCGGGAAGGTGATCGCGTCGTGCTCGCGGAACTCGGCCAGCTTGGCCGGGGTGTCGGGGGAGATACCGACCACCTCGTAACCCGCCGACTGCAGCGACGCCAGCGAGTCTCGAAAGTCGCAGGCCTGCGTGGTGCAACCCGGCGTCATGGCGGCGGGGTAGGCATAGAGCACGACCTTGCGTCCGCGCAGGTCCTTGAGGGAGAGGGTGTCCCCCCGGTCGGTGGGTAGCGTGAAGTCCGGGGCGGCGTCGCCGGCGGCGAGGCGAGATTCGGTCATGTGTCGACTGTAGTGTCCGGATGGCCGGGCGCTGGGTGCACAATCCCGGCGTACGGGTTCTCCGCGCGGCTCGGAGCAGGCTCAGCGCCGTGCAGACGATCTGGTTCTCAGCCGGCCGCCGCCACGGCCTGCTCCACGGCCGCAGCCGTCGGCTCGTCCAGCTTGCTGCCGTTGACCATGACCGTCGGGGTGCCGGTGACACCGCGCGCGGACGCCTCGCCGGTCACCGTGGTGGCCCAGGCCCAGTATGTCTTGCCGGTGATCGCGTCGGCGAACGCCGTGCCGGTGAGCCCGACCGACTCCCCGAGTTGGATCAGCTTGGCGTCGTCCAGACCGTCGCTGCCCTCGGTGGGCTGGTTGGCGAACAGCGCTCGGTGGTACTCGGCGAACCGGCCGCCCTCGGCTGCGGCGGCGGCCGCGGCAGCCGACCGGGTCGAGTACCGCGTTCCGTTCGAAGCCCGGTCCAGGATGGCGATCGGGTGGTACCGCACCGTCGCCTTGTGCCGCGCGACGAGCTGCTGCAACGCGTCGCCGGACGCACTCTCGAACGCGCGGCATACCGGGCACATGAAGTCCTCGTAAATGTCGATCTCGACCGGGCCGTCACCGGCCGCGAACGCCGTGCCGCCGTCCACCGCGGCCGGCGGCGTGGTCAGCTTCTCGGCGTTGTCGGTCTCCTGGCCGGACAGCACCGCCCAGCCGATCAGCCCGGCGATCACCAGCACGATGATCACCGAGGTCGACGTCCAGAGCGTGACCGCACGGCGCTTCTCGCGTGCCTTCTGGTCCGCCACGATCCGTCTGACGGCGGCCCGTTCCTTGGCGCCCTTGCTCATCGATGTCCCCCCAGCAGGAGGCCGTCCAGCGAGAACCTGGTCCGCGGCTTGCACAGCAGCATCGCGGCGAGGACCAGGAAGCCGGCGTCCCGGGCGATCTCCCGCGCGTACTCCGGCGTCTGCCCGGCGGCGAGCGCGCCACCCTGGCTGAAGCATCCGCAGTCGATCTGCAGGCCGCGAGCCCAGGCCGAAACGATGCCCGCCATGAAGATCAACAGCAGCACCGCTGAGATGCCCGCGCTGAGCCGGACGGCCAGGCCGACCAGCAACAGCAGTCCCAGCGCGATCTCCAGGAACGGCTGCACCGCCCCGACGATCTTGGCGGCGTCGTACGGCATCAATCGATAGGCGTTCACCGCGCGTCCCGAGGCGGCCAGGTCGGTCATTTTCTGCCCGCCCGCCACGATCCACACGACGGCCAGGGCGAGCCGCGTCACGCTCGAGATCCACGGCCACGCCAGGGCCGAACGAGGACGCCGCGCCGTTTGCACAGTCACGTCCACTTAGTCGAGGTCAGCTCTCCCCGGGTTCCGTGATTTCGCTGTGTGTCTGCTGCGCTCAGCTTGCCCGGGCGTCGGTCAGCGCATGGATCAGGTCGTCGCGCGCACGGGCCACCCGCGAGCGGATCGTGCCGACCGGCACCTCCTCGACGGCGGCCGCCTCCGCGTACGACAGCCCCAACACCTGGGTCAGCACGAACGCTGCTTTACGCTCGGCGCCCAGCCTGTCCAGCAGGTCCTGGGCGCTCAGGCGGTACGCCGGATCGGAACGCGGCGCATCCGTCCGGGCCTGGGCCGCCAGCCGCGCGTCGAGCCGCCGCCGCCGGACCACCGCACGCAAGTGATCCGCGCAGGTCCGGCGGGCTATGCCGAGCAGCCACGTACGGACGGTGGACCGCCCCTCGAACGCCGGCAGCGCCTGAAACGCCCGCAGGTAGGTGTCCTGGGTGAGGTCGTCGGCCGCGGCCGGATCGACCAGGGCCGCGGTGAAACGCCAGACCTCGGCCTGCGTCGCGCGCACGAAGGCGGCCTGCGCGGCGGCATCGCCGCGACGGGCGAGCAGGGCCAGCTCGGTGGTCGGGTCCAGGCACCTGTCATCGGGTGTCACAGCGGGCAATCGTACGCGGACCGAAAAATGTCGGTCCCCTCCGGAACCATGAGGGCGTGCCAACGACTACCCGCCCGTGTGCCGCGTTCGTCTCGTCGGGGAGCATTGCGCCCATGACCGTTGACCGACGCCGGGCGCGCCGGCGTCTCGCCGCGTTCGTGGGCATGCTGTTCGGCCTGCTGAGCGTGTTGTGCGGGCCGGCCGACCCGGCCGGCGCGCACGCCGTGTTGGTGGGCAGCGACCCGGCCGCCGGCGCGATCCTGTCCGCCGCGCCGAACCGGGTGACCCTCACCTTCAGCGAGTCGGTGCAGGTGCTGGCGGGCAAGATCGAGGTGGTGGCACCCGACGGCAGCCGCGCCGACCGGGCCGATCCGACGGCCGCCGGTGACACGATCACCATCCCGCCTGGCACCGGCGGCGGCCGGGGGACTTACCTGGTGAGCTACCGGGTGATATCGGCGGACAGCCACCCGGTCGCGAGCAGCCTGACCTACTCGGTCGGCGCCGTTTCCGCGCCGCGGTCCGACGCCGGCGTCGCGGAGTCGGTCGACCCGGTGGTGCGTACGCTGATTCCGCTGGTCAAATACCTGGGCTATGCGGGACTCGTGCTGCTCGTGGGTCCGGTGCTCGTGCTGGCGTTGCTGTGGCCGCACCGGTTGTCGCGCGTCGGTCCGGCCCGGCTGGTGTGGACCGGCATCGGCCTGGTCCTGGGCAGCACGGTGCTCGGGTTGTGGTTGCAGGCACCGTACGCGGCCGGCACCGGTCTGTTCGGGGCGAGTCTCGGCGAGATTCAGGACGTGCTGGGCAGCACCTTCGGCGCGGTGATGCTGGTCCGCCTCGGCGTGATCTGCGCGGCGGCGTTCCTGCTGCGGCCACTGCTGCGCGGTTCGGGCGGCGAGTCCAAGGTAGACATGGCGGTGCTCGGGGTGCTCGGCCTGGCCGCCGTGGCGACCTGGCCACTGACCGGGCACCCGACCGCGTCGCCGGTGGCGGGGGTGGCGGTGGTCGTCGACGCGATTCATCTGTCCTCGGTGGCGGTGTGGCTGGGCGGCCTCGTGATGCTGGTGTCGTTCCTGTTGCCGAAGGCCAACGAGAGCGAACTCGCCGCCATTCTGCCGATCTGGTCACGCTGGGCGTTCACTGCCGTGAGCGCGCTGATCCTGGCCGGCGTGGTGCAGGCGCTGATCGAGGTGAGCTCCTTCTCAAGCCTCTTCACCAGCACGTACGGGCAGCTCATCCTGCTCAAGGCGGGGCTGGCCGCGGCCGCGATCGGCGTCGTGGTCCTCTCCCGCAAGCTGCTCCTGGCGAGGTCTGCCGGGGCGCGGCCGCACCGGCTGCGGGGGGCGATCCTCATCGAGCTTGGCATGACCGCGGTCGTCCTCGGCGTGAGTTCGGTGCTGGTCCAGGTCCCGCCGCCACGCACCGCCGAGGCGGCCGAGGTCGTGCCGACCTTCAGCACGGTGTCGCAGACGCTGACCAACAACGCGATGTCGCTGCAGGTGGACGTCTTTCCGGCGGCACAGGGCAACAACTCACTGCACCTGTACGCGTACACGCCCGACAACAAGCCCCTAACGGTGGTCGAGTGGAGTGCCACGGCGGCCATGCCGTCCAAGAACATCCAGCCGATCGAGGTGTCGCTGCTGCGGATCACCGACTTTCACGCGGTGGGCGACGTCGCGTTGCCGGTGTCCGGCGACTGGACGTTCACGTTCACGATCCGTACCAGCGACATCGACCGGTCGAACCTGACCATGACCGCAACGATCAAGTAGCAGGCGTCGCCGCCGGGGCCGCTCGGCCCCGGTCTGCGCCGCTGTCCGGATAACCGCCTTCGCATCGCTTGTCACGGCGTTTCCGCATCGCCGTCATACCAATCGGGCCCTAAGTAACTGTTTGACCACTTTGGTGGTTTTTCGGCCTGTATGGTCTGCGACGTAACGCCCGAGAAGGGGGAGAAGCAATGCGGGTGCTCCGCACGATCCTCGGAATGCTGTTGCTGGCCATCGGACTTCCGGCGCTTTTCGCGGGTGCCGGCTTCTGGGCAGCTATGCAGCACCGTGACGCTGGCGGCGCGTTCAGCGGCCCGTTGCAGAGCGTGTCCACGACCGGTTACGCGCTGGTCGTCAACGACGTGGACGCGCTGCTGCGTTCGGATGCGCCGTTCGCGCGCTTCGGCGACACCCGCCTACGGATCACTGCCATGAGTGCACGCGGTCCCGCCTTCGTCGGCATCGCGCCGAGGACGCATGTCGACCGCTACCTGAACGAGGTTCCCCGCTCCGCCGTGCGCTCCGTGGACATCGGCACCGGCACGCTTCCGCTGGCAACCGTGCGCATCGTTGGCTCGCGTCCACCCGCGACGACTCCCGGTACCGAGTCCTTCTGGCTGCGGACCGGCACCGGCCAGCTCGACTGGAGCCCGTCGCAGCTGCAGGGTCGGCGGTACAGCCTGGTCGTGATGAACCCCGGCGCCCAGTCCGGCCTGCAGTTGCAGAGCACCGTCGAGGTACGCCCCGGCTGGCTCAACTCGAGCACCTGGGCGCTCCTGATCATGGGCACCCTGACCGTCATGACCGGCATGATCATCCTGGCGTGGCCCGCCCGGCGGCGCGAGGTGGTCTACGTGGTCGAACCGAGCCAGGTGCCCGACCTGATCAAGGCAATCGGCGCTCCCTCGCCGCTCGGCCGCATCGGCGGCGGCCGCCACACCGGCGCCCACCGCCCGCGCACCCTGGCCGACTCGACCTCGACTTCGAAAAAGTCCCTCCCGCCCGCTTCCCCGCAGTTCAGCTGGCCGCCGGCCGGTTCCGCCACAGCGTCTACCCTGGCGACCGCCGCACCGGCCTCGGCTGTCTCGCTCGCATCCTCCGTCTCCGGCGGCCCTTCCCCTTCCGGTGCTTCCACTGCGTCGTCCTCTTCCTCTGCCCCTTCCCAGGTCGCTGCACCTTCCGGATCGCCGGTCTCGTCGGCCTCGTCGGCCTCGGCGGCCTCGTCGGCCTCGGCGGCCTCGGCGGCCTCGGCTGCGCTTCCGCCGTCTGCGGAGGCCTATGCCGCGGCGACCGCCATTCCCACGGACGCGCACACGGGGTTGAGCGGCCCGGGCTTGCATCGGCGCTCGATGGCACCCGGCGAGCCGCTGGGCCTGATCGGCGGAGGCCCTTCTAGTTCAGGCCTACCCGCTTACACGGGACTTTTCGGGGTTCCCGGGCCGACCCACGCTCCCGCCTCGGCCGTTGGCTCGACCGCCGCACATGTGTCGACGTCGCCGACCGCGTCCCCTTCCGCGCCGGCGTCTGCCTCGTCTACCGCGTCGCCTTCCGCGCCGGCGTCTGCCTCGTCTATCGGATCGCCGACCGCGTCTAAGCCGGGGTTGCTTTCCGCGCCGGCGTCTGCGTCGTCTATCGGATCGCCGACCGCGTCCAAGCCCGGGTCGCTTTCCGCGCCGGCGTCTGCCTCGTCTACCGCATCGCCGACGACGCCCAACCCCGCGCCGCCTCC
>Ga0081539_10005860_pt1 | contig 12178 bp, 10 predicted proteins | sample TabmetS4T2R2_FD_71023 | JGI IMG/M metagenome (GOLD analysis project Ga0081539, IMG submission 71023) | Tabebuia heterophylla rhizosphere microbial communities from the University of Puerto Rico - S4T2R2 | ecosystem: Host-associated > Plants > Roots > Rhizosphere ...
AACAACGCGGCGGTCACGTACTACGCCGACCTGCGGGACACGACGGCCGAGGCGGCGCGGGCCGTGCTGGACGTCAACGTCGTCGGCGCGCTGCTGATGGCGCGCGCCGTCGTACCGGCGATGGCGGCGCGCGGCGGCGGGTCGATCGTGAACCTGTCCTCGATCACCGCGTCGGCGCACCCGCCGGGCACCGGCCTCTACAGCGCGTCGAAGGCGGCGGTGGAGGCACTCACCCGGGCGCTCGCCGTCGAGCTCGGGCCGCTCGGCGTCCGGTGCAACGCGGTGGCGCCGGGGATGGTCCCGACCGAGGGGTCCGCGGGCCACTACGGCGACGACGCCGAGCGCGCGGCACGGGCCGCGGTGCTGCCGCTCGGCCGCCTCGGCGTCCCGGCGGACGTGAGCGACGCGATCGCGTGGCTCTGCTCGCCGGCCGCGGGGTGGGTGACCGGGCAGGTGCTGCGCGTCGACGGAGGCTACTCGGTGGCGGGGGCGCACTTCGCCCGCCTGGCCAGGAGGAACGCATGAGCGTCACACCGGACGTCGGCACCGGCAGCGCCGTCGACCTCGACGACCCGGAGTTCCTGCGCTGCCCGTTCCCGGCGCTCGCCGCGGCGCGGGCGGGCGGGGGCGTCGTGCCCGCGGGCCGGCCCGGCTGGTTCGTGGTGGCGCGCGCGGATCTCGTCCGCGAGGTGCTGCGCGACACGGCGACGTACTCGTCCGCGGTGCACAAGCACTCGCAGCCGCCGCCGGAGGTGGCGGAGGAGGTGGCGGCGATCCGGGCGCGCGGCTGGCCGTACACGCCGGGGCTCGGCACCACCGACCCGCCGGCGCACACCCGGCACCGGAAGCTGGTCAACCAGACGTTCACCCCGCGCGGCCTCGCGTGGATGGAGCCGCTGGTCGCGGACGTCGTGGCGGAGCTGGCGGCCGCCCTGCCGGACCGTGCGGAGGTCGACTTCGTCGAGGCGTTCGCGCAGCCGCTGCCGGTGTGGGCGATCTCCGAGATCCTCGGGCTGCCGGCGGCGCACCGGGCGGACGTCGTCGCCTGGACGCGCGCGGCGACGGCGAGCATCGGCGCCCGTCCGGCCGCCGGCCGGTGGGTGGCGGACGAGCTGGCGCTGCTGGAGCTGCAGGAGGTGCTCGCCGGGGCGCTCGACGAGCAGCGCGGCGACGGCCCCGACGGGAGCGGCCGGCTCATCGGCCGCCTCGCCGCGGCCGCCGAGGCGGATCCCGAGCAGGAGATCAGCACCGCGCTGCTGCTGACGATGCTCCGCGAGCTCCTGGTCGCCGGCAACGAGACGACGGCGAAGACGATCGCGCAGGTGGTCCTGCTGACCGACGGCCGCGAGGAGGTGTGGGAACGCCTGCGGCGGGAGCCGGAGCACGCCGACGCGGTCGCGGAGGAGGCGCTGCGGGTCACGAGCCCGTCGCTGAGCGCGCACCGACGCGTCACGGCGGACACCGAGCTGGGCGGCGTCGCGATCCCGGCAGGGTCGACGCTGGTCCTGTCGCTCGCCGCGGCGAACCTGGACCCGGCCGTGTTCACCGACCCCGAGCGGTTCGACCCCGGGCGCGACCCGCGCGAGCTGCGGCAGCACCTGGCGTTCGGGCAGGGGCCGCACATGTGCGTCGGCGCCGGTCTGGCCCGCCTGGAGCTGCGGATCGCGCTGCGGACGCTGGCCGCGGCCGTGCGGCGGATCGACGTCGTCGACCCGGGATCGGTGACCTACAACGAGAGTTACATGCTGCGCGGCCTGCTCGAGCTGCCGGTCGTCGTGACCCGGCTGGCTCCGGGAGCGCCGGCGTGACGCCGCGGCCGTTCCGCTTCGGCTGCCAGGCCTACCGCGCGACGTCGCGGAAGGAGTGGGTGGACCTGGCCCGCCGGGTGGAGGACCAGGGCTACGCCACGTTGCACGTCGCCGACCACTACATCGGCCCCGGCGCGGCTCTGGACCCGACCGGCCACCGGGCGCAGACGCTCGCCGCGGTGCCGGCGATCGCGGTCGCGGCCGAGGCCACGACCAGGCTGCTCGTGGGCTCCCGGATGTTCTGCGTCGGCTACCACCATCCCGTGGTGCTGGCGAAGGAGGCGGCGACGCTCGACGTCCTGTCCGACGGACGGTTCGAGCTCGGCCTCGGCGCCGGCTGGCTGGCGCCGGAGTACGCCGCGATGGGGATCCCGTTCGCCCCGGCGGGGGAGCGGATCGCGCTGCTGGCCGAGACCGTGGAGCTCGTCCGGCAGTGCCTCACCGGCGGGCCGGTCGACGTCGCGGGCGAGCAGGTGCGCGCCCGCGACTTCAGCGCGCTCCCGGCGCCGGTGCGCGCCGGCGGGCCACCGATCATGATCGGCGGCGGCGGGCGCACGGTGCTGACGTTGGCCGGCCGGGTGGCCGACATCGTGAGCGTCAACTTCGACAACTCCGCCGGTGCGCTCGGGCCGGACAGCTTCCACAGCTCCACGGCGGAGCGGACGGCGCGCAAGGTCGACTGGGTGCGCGAGGCGGCCGGCGACCGCTACGGCGCGCTGGAGCTGGAGATCGGCGCCTACTACGTGGCGGTCGAGGGCCGGACGGCGGCCACCGCGGACCAGCTCGCGACCCGCCTCGGGATCTCCGGCGCGGAGCTCGAGACCTTCCCGCACGCGCTGACCGGCTCGGTGGACCGCATCTGCGACGTCCTGGAGGAGCGCCGCGAGAGGTACGGGCTGTCCTACGTGACGGTCGGGGACGCCGTGGCGGACGCGTTCGCCCCGGTGGTGGAACGGCTGGCCGGCCGGTGAGCGCCGCCGGTGAGGTCGTCCCGGTGCGGCGGGCGGGGTCCCTGGCACACCTCACGCTCATCGACCAGTCGCCGCCGGAGCTGGTCCGGATCGCCGCCGAGGCCGGGTACGACGCCGTGGGGCTGCGGATCGTGCCGGTCACCGACGGCCCGGACCACACGCTGCCGCCCGGGTCGCCGGGGCTGCGCCGGACCGTGCGCCTGCTGCGGGAGACCGGGCTGCGGGTGCTGGACGTCGAGGTGGCGCGGATCCGCCCGGACATCGCCGTGACCGCGTACGAGGGGCTGCTGGACGCCGCCGCGGAGCTCGGGGCGCGGCACGCCGTCGTCGTCGTCGAGGACCCCGATCCGGCCCGCGCCGCCGACGCCTTCGCAGCGTTCTGCGCGCTCGCGGCCGGGCGCGGCATCACGGCGATGGTCGAGTTCATGGTGTTCAAGGCGATCCGGACGCTGGCGGAGGCGACCCGGCTGCTCGCCGCGGCCGGCGCCGCCAACGCCGGCGTGCTGGTCGACCCGCTGCACCTCGCCCGCTCCGGCGGGACCGTGGACGACGTCCGGCGGCTGCCGGCGCGGCTGCTGCCGTACCTGCAGTTCTGCGACGCCCCCACCGCCGGGCCGGCGCCCGACCTGGAGACCGCGGGCGCCGAGGCGCGGCGGACGCGGCTGCCGCCGGGTGACGGCGCCCTGCCGCTGGCCGGCCTGCTCCGCGCGGTCCCGCCCGCCGCGGCACTCAGCCTCGAGGTGCCCGACGGGTGGCACCACACGGACCCGGTCGGCCGCGCCCGCCGCGTGCGGGAGGCGCTCGACCGCCTGCTCACATCCTGAGCTTCGACCGAAAGTCCGCCGGTACCTCTTGTATATCGTCTCTAGTAAGTCGCACACTTGAGCACCAAAACCAAGGCAGTTCTTCACAAGTACTTCTGTTACTCGACCGTCTCGACGACGAGAGGTGCCCCAATGCAGCAGCTCGACGGCAAGGTCGCGGTGGTCACCGGCGGCACCGCGGGGATCGGCAAGGGCATCGCGGCGGCCTTCGTCGCCGAGGGCGCGAGCGTCGTCGTCAACGGCCGCAACGCCGAGGCGGGCGAGAAGACGCTGGCCGAGCTGGACGCCGGTGACCGCGCGGCGTTCGTCGCGGGCGACGTCCGCCGGCTCGAGGACGTCGAGGCGGTGATCGCCGGTGCGGTCGAGCGCTACGGGCGCATCGACATCCTGGTCAACAACGCGGGCGGCGCGAACGGCCTGGGCCCGGCGATCTGGGAGCTTCCGGACGAGGTCTGGGACGACACGATCGCCTGGAACCTCAGCTCCACGTTCTGGGCGACCCGGGCGGCGCTGCGGCACATGGTCCCGCAGAAGTCGGGCCGGATCATCAACATCTCGTCGGTCGAGGGCAAGCACGGCAAGGCGGTCCTGGCGCCGTACGTGGCCGCCAAGCATGCGGTCAACGGCTTCACGAAGTCCGTGGCCCGAGAGGTCGGCACGCTGGGCATCACGGTCAACTCGATCTGTCCCGGGCTCGTGATCACCGACGTGATCATGCGGTCCGGGCCCAAGACCGCGGAGGGCATGGGCCTCACCCTGGAGGGGCTCATCGACCTGTTCGCCGCGGAGTCCGCCATCAAGCGCCCCAACACGGTGGCGGAGGTGGCCGCCGTGGCCACCCTGCTGGCCTCCGACGCCGCCTCGGGCATCACCGGCGCCACCTACAGCGTCGACGGGGGCACCGCCGCGTACTGAGGGACGAGGTCCGGACGGGCGCGCCGGCCCCCGATCACCGTTGACACCACCGGCTCGCCAGGTATCTTCAGTCTATCTAAAGTTAGTGCCCCGGTTCACCGGGTTCCAGTCGTTCGCGGCGCCGCGGAGGTGGAGCGTTGACCGAAGTCGTCATCGCCGGGTGGATGGACTACGCGGACAGGGCCCGGGTCCTGGCGGCGTGCCGCCCCCTCACCGAGCGGACGCTCGCCGAGAGCGGCTGCCTCGGGTACGCCTTCGCGGCGGACGCGGAGAATCCCGACCGCATCCGCGTCTTCGAGTGGTGGTCGTCCCAGGCGGCGCTGGACGCCCACCTGCAGACACAGCACGTCAAGGACTTTCGTGCCGCTGTCTCCGGAATCGACCGCACAGGTCGGGATCTGCACCGGTTCGCCGTCTCGGACGCCCGGCGCTTCTGAGCCCCGGCCGCCCGCCACCGCCCGCCACCGCCCGCACCTCGCACACCGCCGTCCCGCCAGGAGCCGAACCATGACCACGACGACACCCGAGTACCGCTCCGGGGTCCAGTTCGACGACGACATGCGCGAGGACGCGCTCGCCCTCGTCGACCGTCTCGTCCAGCTGTACCGGGACAAGTCGACCGACCAGGCCGACGGGCAGTGGCGCGAGCCGGTGGACAACTACCGCGACCCGGACCTCTGGCGGCGGGAGGTGGCCGCCGTCCACCGCCGGGTCCCGCTCCCGCTCGCGATGTCGTGCGAGATCCGCAAACCCGGCAGCTACAAGGCGATCTCCGTCGCCGGCACGCCGGTCGTGATCACCCGGGACGCCGAGGGCCGGGTCCACGCGTCGGTCAACGCGTGCCGTCACCGCGGCGCCGAGGTCGCCGCCGAGGGCTACGGCGAGCTGAAGCGGTTGACCTGCCCGTACCACGCCTGGACGTACGACCTCGCGGGTTGCCTGATCGGCGTCTACGGCGAGAAGACGTTCGGCCCGGTGGACCGGGCGGCGCGCAGCCTGATCTCGCTGCCGGTCGAGGAGCGCCTCGGCTTCGTCTGGGTCTCGCTCACCCCCGGCGCCGACCTCGACCTCGACACCTGGCTGGCCGGCACGGAGCCGTTCCTGCGCACCTTCGACCTCGAGAACGGGCACCACTACTCGACCCGCGAGCTGGACGGCCCGAACTGGAAGATCGTCCTGGACGGCTATCTCGAGGGCTACCACTTCGCGTCGCTGCACCGCGACACGGTCTTCAAGACCAACCTCTCGAACATGACGGCGTTCGACTCCTGGGGCCCGCACCAGCGCACGGCCCACGCGCTGCGGACGATCTCGGACGCGGTGGACCAGCCACGGGCGGAGCGCAACCCGGCGGACAGCGCCGGCGTCACGTTCTTCATGTTCCCGGGCCTGGCGATCGCCGGCGGCTGGCGGACCCATACCGCGGTGTCGCTGGTCCTGCCCGGCACGACCTGGGACACGTCGCGCACCCAGCAGATCATCGTGCTGCGCGAGGAGCCCCGGGACGACGAGGCGGTCAAGGCGGCCGAGCACACCCGCGACTGGTTCCACGACGTCGTCCTCGACGAGGACTACGCCACCGGCTACGGCGTCCAGCGCGGGCTCGAGGCGCTGGCCGGCACCGACTTCGTCTTCGGGCGCAACGAGCCCGGGGTCCAGCACTTCCACCGCGTCCTGAAGGAGATGGTCCGATGACGGGCTCCCTGTTCGCCGAGAACGTGCTCGAGGGCCGCGTCGCCCTCGTCACCGGTGGCTCCCGCGGCATCGGCCGCGGCATCGCGGAAGGCTTCCTGGCGGCCGGCGCCACGGTGATGATCAGCGGCAAGTCCGCCGACAAGGGCAAGCAGGCGGTGGCCGAGCTCGGCGCCGGTTCCCGCGCCGCGTTCACCACGTGCGACGTCCGCGACCAGGCGCAGCTCGAGCACCTCGTCGACGAGACCGTCGCCCGGTTCGGGCGCCTGGACATCCTGGTGAACAACGCCGGCGGCAGCGACGGCTTCGCGCCGATCCACGAGCTGTCCGACGAGGCGTGGGCCAACGCGCTGGCGTGGAACCTCAACGCCGTCTTCCGCGCCACGCGGCGCGCGCTGCCGACGATGGTCGCCCAGGGCTGGGGCCGGATCGTCAACATCTCCTCGGTGGAGGGGAAGCAGGCGAACAAGGCGATGATCAGCCACTACATCACGAACAAGCACGCGATCAACGGCTTCACGAAGGCGACCGCGTTCGAGTACGGCACGCAGGGGGTCACCTGCAACGCGATCTGCCCGGGCGCGATCGAGACCGACATCATGCGCGAGGCCGGCGCGGCCGTGGCGAGCCAGGCCGGCATCACGTACGAGGCGTTCCTCGCCGGCTACGCCGCGGACGCCGCGATCCAGCGCCTGAACACGGTGGAGGAGGTGGCCGCGATCGCCACCCTGCTCGCCAGCCCGGTCGGCGCGGGGATCACCGGCGCGCTGATCAACGTCGACGGCGGCACCGTCCCGTACTGACGGCCGGCCTGCCGGCCCGCCCGCGGCCCGCCCGCGGACCCATCGCCGATCGGGCTGCCGGCCCGCCTGCTTACCCACTGCCGACCGGCCCGCCGACCCGTCTACCGACTCGCTCGTCGACTCGCTCGTCGACTCGCCTGAACGCCCCGCACGGCCCTCGAGGATCCGGGAGTGAGACGTGACCCCTGCACGGTCGGGCCCGCCGCCGGCGCTGTCGATCCGCGGGCTGTCGAAGACGTTCGTCGGCCAGCGCGCGCTGACCGACGTCGACCTCGACGTCGCGCCCGGCGAGATCCGCGCGCTCGTCGGCGAGAACGGCTGCGGGAAGTCGACGCTGATCAAGATCCTCGCGGGTTTCCACGAGCCGGACCCGGGCGCCGTGGTCACCGTGGCCGGCGAGCCCCTGGCGCTCGGCCGGCCGGGCGCGGGCGAGGCGGCCGGCCTGCGGTTCGTCCACCAGGACCTCGGGCTGGTCGCCGGCCTCGACACCGTCGACAACCTCGCCCTCGGCAAGGGCTACCGCGCGCGGCGCGCGGGCGTCATCGACTGGGCGGGGGAGCGGCGGGCGGCGCGCGAGGCGCTGCGGCGGCTCGGGTACGACGTCGACGTCCGCCTGCCGGTCGGCCGGCTGGCGATCAGCGAGCGGACCGCCGTCGCGGTGGCTCGCGCGTTGTGGGGGTCGGTGGGGGGGAAACGGGCGCTGGCGCGGCGGGACGGCGGCTCGGGCGCGGCGACCATGCTGGTCCTCGACGAGCCGACGGCCAACCTGCCGGCCGCGGAGGCGGCCCGGCTGTTCGCTCTGGTCCGCACCGTCCGGGACTCCGGCGTCTCGGTGCTGTTCGTCTCACACCACTTCGACGAGGTGTTCGGGCTCGCGGACTCGGTGACCGTCCTCCGCGACGGCCGCGTGGTCGCCACCCGGCCGGTCGCGGGCCTCCCGGAGCCGGAGCTGGTCGAGCTCGTGATCGGGCGCCCGCTGGAGCTTCACGAGGACCTCGGGCTCCGCTCGGCGCGCGACCGGACCGTGCTCTCCGCGCGCGGCCTCCACGGCGCCGTCGTCGCCGGCGTGGATCTCGACGTCCACGCCGGCGAGGTGCTCGGCGTCGCCGGCATCACCGGCTCCGGGCGGGAGGAGCTGGCCGGGATTCTGTTCGGCGGCGTGCCGCGGACCGGGACGGTGAGCGTCGGAGGCCGCGACGTGCCGCCGCAGCGTCCGGACCGCGCGATCGCCGCCGGGATGGGCCTGGTGCCGGCGGAGCGGCACGCCAACGCCGCGTTCCTCGCCGCCAGCCTGCGCGAGAACGTGACGCTGGTGGACGTGCGGCGCAACGTCGTCGCGGGCCTGCTGCGCCACCGGCGCGAGCGGTCGGACGTCGCGCACTGGCTCGATCGGCTGGGGGTGCGGCCGGCACGCAGCGAGACCGCGATGGCCGCGCTGTCCGGCGGCAACCAGCAGAAGGTCGTGCTCGCACGCTGGCTCCGGCTGGAGCCGCGGCTGCTCGTCCTCGACGACCCCACGCAGGGCGTCGACGTCGGCGCGAAGGCGGAGATCCACGGCCTGATCGACGCGGCCGCGGCGAGCGGTACCGCCGTGCTGGTGCTCTCCAGCGACCACGAGGAGCTGGCGCGCCTGTGCCACCGCGTCCTCGTGCTGCGCTCCGGCGTCGTCACCGACGAGCTGCATCCGCCGGCGCTGACCGCCGAGCGCCTCACGGCCAGCACGATCGGCAGCCTGCAAGCCACCTGAACCGCGGCATCCCGAGGAGAGCCATGAACGCGTCAACGCAGACCGAGGGCGGCCCCGTCGCCGTCGCCGAGCCGGCCTCCGCGAACGTGCCGGACGCCGCCCGCGGCGGCCGCCGCCTGCCGGGCCTCGGCGTCGACCGCTTCAGCGGGCTCTACGTCTGGGGCGCCTTGGTCCTGGTGTTCGGGATCTGGATGCCGGATCTCTTCCTCACCGCGGACAACGCGCGGATCGTCGCCGGCGACCAGGCGATCACCGCGATGCTCGCGCTGGCGCTGATCGTGCCGCTCGCCGCCGGCGTCTTCGACCTCTCCATCGCGGCGGTGCTCGGCTTCACCTCGGTGGTCGTCGTCTGGTACCAGTCGCACGGCCACAGCCCGCTGGTCGGCGCTGTTCTGGCGATCCTGCTGGGGACGCTGGTCGGCGCGGTCAACGGGTTCGTCGTCGTCCGCCTCCACGTCGACTCGTTCATCGCGACGCTGGCGATGAGCAGCATCCTTGCCGCGGGGGCGTACTGGGTGACGAACGGCCAGCAGATCGTCGAGGGGATCTCGCCGACGTTCGTGGAGTTCGGCACCGCGCAGTGGCTCGGCATCCCGGTACCCGTGTACTACATGGTCGCGCTGGCACTGGCGTTGTGGGTGTTCCTCGAGTTCCGGCCTGGCGGGCGCTACCTGTACGCGGTGGGCGGCAACCCCCAGGCCGCGCGTCTGGCCGGACTCCGGGTCGACCGCATCATGTTCGGCTCGCTGGTCGCGTCGGCGACGATCGCGGCGTTCGCGGGCGTCGTCCTCGCCGCCAAGCTGGGCACCGGAAACCCGACCAGCGGCCCGGCGTACCTGCTGCCCGCGTTCTCCGCGGTCTTCCTCGGCGCCACGCAGATCAAGGCCGGGCGGCTGAACGTGCCCGGCACCCTGGTGGCGATCTACCTGCTGGCCACCGGCGTGAAGGGCCTGCAGCTCGCCGGCGCGCCGGTGTACCTCAACGACCTGTTCAACGGGCTCGCGCTGATCCTCGCCGTCGCCCTGGCGGCGCGAACGCACCGCAGGGTGTGAGCCTTTCGGGACCTCAAGAAACGCCTGCTCCGAGGTCTCGGCCGGCCTGAGACAGTGCGAATCCACGTCTCTGACTCTCTAGTTACTTTATAACGACTCCATATACAATCTGGAGTCCACCGATCGACTCTGCGACGATCACGCCAACCCGCCAGGTAGGCCGACGAAGGGACCAGTCAGATGAAGCGAGCGTGGGTGCTACCAGCGCTGTTGGCGACCACCGTGGTGCTCGCCGGGTGCGGCGACGACGGCGGCTCCGGCAGCGGCTCCGGCAGCGGCGGGTCCGCGTCGTCCGGGCAGGAGTCCGCCGGCGTGGCCGCGGCCAAGGCCTATCTCGCGACGCGGGAGGGCAACCCGACCGACGTCCAGCCGACGACGCCGCTGTCGAAGAAGCCGGAGGGCGGCAAGCTCCTGGTGAAGCTCGTGACGCCGCAGCCGGTCACGTCCGTCGTCTCCGACGGGACCAAGGCCGCCGCCGAGAAGCTCGGCTGGGACTACAAGGCGATCCCGGTCGAGCCCACCGCCGAGGGCATCCAGAAGGCGTTCCAGGCCGCGCTCGAGCTGCAGCCGCAGCCGGTCGCCATCGAGGTCTCGGGCTACCCCAAGGTGACGTTCGCGGCGCAGCTGGCCAAGGCCAAGGAGCGCGGGATCGCCGTCATCTCCGAGTCCACGACCGACGCGCCGAACACCGGCGACGGCATCGTCGCGCTGCTCGACGGTCCGCCGCAGGTGCAGGTCTGGGGCAAGGACATCGCCGCCGAGGTGATCGCGGACAGCAACGGCAAGGCGCAGGTCGCGATGTTCAGCGTCTCGGCGTACCCGATCCTGGGCGAGTTCGTGAAGGGCTTCAAGGACGCGTTCCAGCAGTGGTGCCCGACGGACTGCTCGGTGACCGACGTCGACCAGCAGGCGACCGACATCGGCACCAAGACGCCGTCCAGCGTCGTCAGCACGCTGCAGCGCAACCCGAAGATCGAGTACGCGGTGTTCTCGTTCGGCGACATGACGATCGGTGTGCAGGCGGCGCTGAAGGGCGCCGGGCTGGCGGACAAGGTGAAGATCGCCGGCGAGACGCCGACGGTGGCCAACGTCAAGGCCGTCAAGGACGGCGCCGAGCTGGCCTGGACCGGTTTCGCCGCGCCGGTCCTGGGCTGGCGCACGGTCGACGCCGCCGTCCGCCACGTCAACGGCGACCCCATGGACGTGGCGAGCACGGCCGAGCTGCCGACGCAGGTGATCACCAAGGCGAACGTCGACAAGATCGCGACGGACGCCTCGGGGTACTACGTGGGCCTGCCCGACTACGCCGACAAGTTCGCCGACCTCTGGCTGCTGAACGGCTAGCCGGGGGGTCCCCTTCTTGAGCACGCTGTGACGTTGTGCCCGCTCAGCGGGCACAACGTCACAGCGTGCTCAAGAGCACCACCGCCGATTGGCCGGCTACGGGTGCGTCGCCAGCAGTCGCAGGGGTTGGGTCAGGAGGCGCGCCACCGTGCGCAGGTACTCCGCCGCGGGTGCGCCGTCCACGGCCCGGTGGTCGAACGTCAGGCTCAGCGTCAGCACGCTCGTGCGGTGCGGGACGTCGCCCTCCCAGCGCACCCCGTCGCGCAGCCGGCCGACACCGAGGATCGCGACGTTGCCCGGGTTGACGATCGGCGTGAAGAAGTCGACGCCGTACCCGCCGAGCGACGTCACGACGAACGTCGCGCCCTCGAGCGCGGTGAGCGGCAGGCGCCCCTCGCGCGCGGCGACCGCCAGCGACCGGGTCTCCGCCGCGACGTCGGTCAGCGAGCGGCTCGCGGCGTCCCGGACCACCGGCACCAGCAGGCCGTCGGGCACCGCGACCGCGACGCCGACGTGGACCTCGCGCCGGAGCACGATGCGGTCGCCCTCGACGGCGGCGTTCAGCCCGGGGTGCTCCAGGAGCGCTCGCGCCGCCGCCGCGACGACGAAGTCGTTGAGGCTCGGCACCGCCAGCCCGGCCGGCACCCACTCCGCCTTCAGCCGCTCGCGCAGCGCGACGACGGCGTCCACCCTGACCTCGTACCCGTGGGTGAGCTGCGCCATCTCGTGCAGGCTGGCGTGCATGCGGGCGGCGATGACGCCTCGCATGCCGGTCAGCGGGATCTCGCCGGCCGGCGCGGGCGGCGGCACGGCGGCGGCGGCCTCGACGTCGGCGCGGGTGACCCGGCCTCCGGGCCCGGTGCCGCGCACGCCGTCCAGGTCGACGCCCAGCTCGCGAGCCTGCCGACGGACCAGGGGCGACCCGCCGACGGGCGCCGGCGCGGGGGCCGGCGCGGGGGCCGGCGCGGCCGAGGCCGCGGCCGCCAGGAACTCCTCGACGTCCTCGGAGACGATGCGCCCGC
>Ga0081539_10005861_pt1 | contig 12173 bp, 14 predicted proteins | sample TabmetS4T2R2_FD_71023 | JGI IMG/M metagenome (GOLD analysis project Ga0081539, IMG submission 71023) | Tabebuia heterophylla rhizosphere microbial communities from the University of Puerto Rico - S4T2R2 | ecosystem: Host-associated > Plants > Roots > Rhizosphere ...
CTCGGTTGGCCCACGCCAGCCATGCCGAGGCAGGCCATCTGCTCCCGGTTACGCATCCCGAATGGTGTGCCCGGCAGCTGCGCGATTGGCTGCACAACCTATGAGCGCGTTCAAGCAACGGATGATCCGCGCCTTCGACGCCGCCGCCGGCTACGATCAGGCGGCGGCCGTCCAGCAGCGGGTCGCCGCATCGCTGGCGCAGCGGATCGCCGCGCTGCCCTTGCCACGCTATGCTCGCATCCTGGAGGTCGGCTGCGGCACGGGTTTCGTGGCCGCGGCGATGGCGTCGCTGCCGCAAGGCGCGGATTGGCTTATGACCGACGTCTCTGGGGCCATGGTCAGGCGCGCGCGGCAGCGCTTCCACGGCCAGCCCGCTTATCGTTTTGCAATCCTCGACGCCGAGAGTCCGCACTTCGAGACTGTCGAAAAGCCGTTCGATCTCATCTGCTCGAGCCTGGCCGCGCAGTGGTTCGAAGACCTGGCAGGGGCGCTCGGCCGCTTGTTCAGGCTGCTCAAGCCCGGCGGCCATTTGCTGCTATCCACATTGGCGGCCGACACCTTCGCAGAATGGCGCGCCGCCCATGAATCGCTGGGCTTGACCGCCGGAACCCCGTCCTATCCCGACCGGGCGGCGCTCGAGGCGATCCTCCTCGACGGCAGTGCCGGCAGGATCGCAATCGAAACGTTCACCTCCACCTATCCGAGCGGACGCGACTTCGTTCGCACCTTGCGCGCCCTTGGCGCAGCGACCCCGCGGTCGGGCCATCGCCCGCTTCCACCGCGATCGATGCACGCGGTGCTCCAGAAGTTCGAAGAGGCTGGTGCACGAATCAGCTGGCAGGTAGCCTTCTGCTCCTTCAGGCGTCCGGAGGAATCGCAATGACGACGATTGTCGTCACTGGCACCGACACGGGAATCGGCAAGACCGTCTTTGCCAGCGCGCTCGTCGGCGCTCTTGGCGCATCCTACTGGAAGCCGGTCCAGGCGGGTCTTGCGCCACCGACCGACAGCGAGACGGTCGCGCAGCTTTCCGGTGCTCCGCCGCATCGCATCCTGCCGGAAAACTATCGGCTCAAGGAGCCGGTCGCACCCCATATCGCGGCCCGCTCCATGAAGATCAGCATGGATACGGCCAGCCTGGACCTGCCGGAGGTTAACGGTCCGCTGGTGGTCGAAGGGGCGGGCGGCGTCCTGGTTCCCCTAACGCCACAGTTCCTTTTCGCCGATCTGTTTGCACGCTGGGGCGCGCCGGTCGTGCTGGTCGCGCGCACGGCGCTCGGCACTATCAATCACAGCCTGCTGTCGATCGAGGCACTGCGCGTGCGCGACGTGCCGATACTCGGCATAGCTTTCATCGGCATGCCCAACGACGACGGGGAAGCCGCCATCGCCGAAATCGGCAACGTCCCGCGTCTCGGCCGGCTGCCGCCGCTCGACCCCCTCGATGCTGCTTCGCTGGCCGACGCCTTTGCCGCCAACTTTCGGATCGAGGATTTCCGGCCGTGAGCTCGCCGGTCTGGCATCCCTTCACCCAGCATGGTCTCGGCGAGGAGATTCCCGCCATCGTACGTGCCGAGGGCGCAACGCTGCACGCTGCCGACGGCCGCAGCTTCATCGACGGCATTTCGTCCTGGTGGGTGACGACCCATGGCCATTGCCACCCGCGCATCATGCAGGCGATCGCCGCGCAGACCCAGCGGATGGACCAGATCATCTTCGCCGGCCTGACACACGAGCCTGCCGAGGCCGTGGCGACCGCGCTTCTCCGCCTGCTCCCCGGTCCGCTGCGCCATGTCTTCTTCTCCGATTCCGGCTCGACCTCGGTCGAGGTCGCCCTGAAGATGGCACTCGGCTACTGGCTCAATACACGTCGGCCGCGCCATCGTATCATTGTGCTGGAGCACGGCTATCATGGCGATACCATCGGCGGCATGTCGGTCGGCGCGCGCGGCGTGTTCAACCGCGCCTATGCACCCCTGCTGTTCGACGTCGAGACGCTGCCGTTTCCCGCCCCAGGCCGAGAGCAAGCGACGCTTGCCAGGCTCGAGTCGCTTTGCGCCTCCGGCGATGCGGCCGCGCTGATCCTCGAACCGTTGATTCTCGGGGCCGGCGGCATGCTGATCTATGCGCCCGCAACGCTCGCCAGGATGCGGGCGATCTGCGCCCGCCATGGGGTGCTGTTCATCGCCGATGAAGTGATGACGGGCTGGGGCCGTACCGGCACCTTGCTTGCCTGTGAGCAGGCGAACATTGTCCCCGACATCGTCTGCCTGTCGAAAGGACTCACCGGCGGTTCCGTGCCGCTCGCGGTCACGGTCGCCTCGCCGGCGATCTACGAAGCCCATCTTTCGACCGATCGCGCGAAGATGTTCTTCCATTCATCGAGCTACACCGCCAATCCCATCGCTTGCGCCGCTGCCCTCGCCAATCTGCAGATCTGGCAGGAAGAACCGGTGCTCGAGCGCGTCGCTGCCTTGGCTGCGCTGCAGCAGGAGATGCTTGAGAGCGTCCGCAATCTGCCGAGCCTGTTCAATCTGCGCCGCCTTGGTACGATCACCGCCTTCGAGCTCGGGAGCAGCAATGGCGACTATCTCGCTGCCGACATGCCAAAGTTCGGCGCCTTCTTCCGCGAGCGCGGGGTGCTGCTTCGGCCCCTCGGTAACACCCTATACGTGATGCCGCCCTACTGCATCACGCGTCAGCAACTGGTGCAGGTGTATGAGGCGATAGCGGAGGCGGCGGAATTATCCTGAACGGTTGGCGAAGGTCTATTTCGGCGCCAGCACCATCAGCATCTGGCGGCCTTCCATGCGCGGATGCTGTTCGATCTTGGCGGTCTCGACCACATCCTCCTGCACCCGCTGCAGCAGCCGCATCCCGAGCTCGCCATGCGCCAGTTCGCGGCCCCGGAAGCGCAGGGTCACCTTCACCTTGTCGCCTTCGCCGAGGAACTTCTGCACCGCGCGCATCTTCACGTCATAATCGTGATCATCGATGTTCGGACGCATCTTGATCTCCTTGATCTCCTGCGTCTTCTGCGATTTGCGGGCGGCATTGGCCTTTTTCTGGGCCTCGTACTTGTACTTGCCGACGTCGAGGAATTTGGCGACCGGCGGGTCCGCATTGGGGGACACTTCGACCAGGTCGAGGCCTACTTCCGCTGCCTGTTCCATGGCTTCCTCGGTCAGCATGACCCCGAGATTCTCGCCATTTTCGTCGATCACGCGCACCTTCGGCGCGGAGATGAATTCGTTGAAGCGGGGGCCGTTCATAGGCGGCGCCATCGGACGCCGGTTGAGAGGGGGACGTATAGCAGCTTCTCCTAAAACCTGTCGGAAGCGCACGAGGTAATGATTCGATCGCGCAAAGGAAAGATGTGCAGCGCCATCTGCGGCGTTTTTCCTTCACCCTGTGGCGTTACCGCCATTAGGTCGAAGGAACGCTAGCCGGAAAGTCCGCTGGCGCCCAGCTGCAGCCGGGTAGCGGTTGGCCCTGCACCCTCGAACAATGTGGCGTCGGTGCCGGTCATCCAGACCTGGCCGCCCCATGCGCCCAGCCGTTCGAATAGGGCAGCGCGGCGGCGCGAGTCGAGATGCGCAGCCACCTCATCGAGCAGCAGCAGCGGCGTGCGACCGGAGCGATCGGCCACCAGCTCCGCATGTGCCAGCACCAGCGAGAGCAGCAGCGCTTTCTGCTCGCCGGTCGAGCAGCGGTCGGCAGGCTGATCCTTGTCGACATGGGTGACCAAAAGATCGGTGCGGTGCGGGCCGGTCAGGGTCCGCCCGGCCGCCAAATCGCGCTCGCGGCCCGCCGCCAGGCGGTCACGCAGCTCGGCCTCCGCCAATACCGATTGGTCGAGCGCCACTGCGGCGCGCGGGAAGGGGACATCGGTGCGCTGCGCGAGCCGCTCCCCCAGCGCGGCGATGGTCCGCGCGCGCGCAGCCGCCAACAGGCTGCCATGCTCGGCCATCGCGGCTTCGAGGGAAGACAGCCAGACGGGATCCGCCGGGGCAGGATCGGCAAGCAGCTTGTTGCGCGCGCGCATCGCCGCATCGTAGCGCGCACTATGCGAGGCATGGCCCGGCTCCAGCGCCAGCACGAGGCGATCGAGAAACCGTCGTCGCGCCCCGGCCGCATCGCTGAACAGCCGATCCATCGCAGGCGTGAGCCACAGCACGGACAGCCATTCGGCGAGTGAGTTGGCCGCAGCGGTGGCGCCGTTGATGCGGACCTGCCGACGCTCCGGCGCGGCGAGGGTCGTGCCGGTCCCGACATCGATGGCGCCCTGCTCTCCGTCGACGTGCGCCGCCACCGCAAACCCTCCCGGCCCGTCCTGCCGCGCCATCTCGCCTAGCGTCGCATTCCGCAGCCCGCGGCCGGGGGCCAGCAAGGAAAGGGCTTCCAGCACATTGGTCTTCCCCACGCCGTTCTCGCCGGTGAGCACGACCAGACCTGAGCCGACCTCGAGGACGAGGTCGGGATGGTTGCGAAACTCGGTCAGCGCGAGGCGGGCGATACGCATCGCCATTCCCTAGCGTCGGGCACCGTCCGGCAGCAATGAGGCTGACACAGGCCGCAATTACAGCTAGCCTGTGCCGATGCGGCGCCTGCTCCTCACCCTGATCGCTGTCCTTCTTCTTGCGCAGCCCGCCTGGGCCGGCCAGCGTGCCACCTATGTGGACAAGGACGGCAAGAAGCTGACCATCGAGGTGACCGACGACGGCAATGCGATCGTCACGCCCGACGGCCAGGACCAATATGGCATCTTGCGCGATGGGCATTTCTACCTGGTGGGCCATGAGAATGGCGCGCTGCATGTTGCCCGCATGGAGGACATGGCGGCTGCCTTCGATCATGTCCTGCCGCCGGTGTTCAAGCAGCTGTTCGACATGGCGGCGAAGAATCAGTCCAAGTCCAAGCTCAGGATCGAGCCCGCGGGCACGCGCACCATCGCCGGTCACGAGGGCCAGCTCTACAAGGTCTATGGCCTCAAGGACGACAAGCCGAACGAGGCAACCGAAATGGTGCTGAGCAAGGACCCTGCGTTGCAGCCCGTCGGCCAGGCCATGACGCAATTTTCCATTTCCTCCGTGCTGCTGCTTGCGCCCCTGATCGGCCAGGCCGCCGGCGATATGATCACCGAAATGCGCACAATCTTCAGCTATGGCGCGCCGCTGGATGCCGGGCAGTTCAAGCTCGCGTCGGTCGAGACCGTCGCGATTCCCGCCTCGGCTGCGGTCCTTCCCGGAAAGCCCGAGACCGTCGACGAAATCGTGGCGCAACTGAAGGCGAGCAGCGCACCGCCGAAATAACCACCCCTCATTACAGGACCCGACGATGATGCCGACGTTGCACCGGCTCGCCACAGAAACCTTCGTTCCTATGCTTGAGAGCCTCAGCGGCGTGCTCGACAAGGGAGCGGCCTATGCGGAGGCGCAGGGCCTGGACCTGGTGAATGCCAGGCTCGCGCCGGACATGTTCCCGCTCGCCAAGCAGATCAATATTGCCTGCCATTTCGCGAAGAATGCGATGGCGCGGCTGTCCGGCCAGCCGGGCCTTACCCAGCCTGCGCCGCGCGCCAGCTTCGCCGAATTCAAGGCGCAGATCGCCGAGGCGGTTGCCGTCGTGCGCTCAACGCCGGCGCAAACCCTGGAAGGTGCGGAAAGTCGCGACTGCACGATGGTGCTGCAGAGCGGCAACACGCTGGCGATGGACGGCACCCAGTTCATGCTCGCCTGGACGCTGCCCAATTTCTATTTCCACGTGGTGACTGCCTACGACATCCTGCGCCACAATGGCGTGGAGATCGGCAAAAGGGATTATATGAGCGGTCTGGCGGCGCTGATGCGGCCCCTATGATGCTTTGCCCCCACGGCTATCGCTTGGCGGGAAGTTTGATCCTGTGTTGATCCGCAAAGGTAATCATCGCGCGTTCCAATATCTCTTTTTGGCGCTTCAGCCATTCGGGGTCAGGATTGTTGACGATCGGCAGGAGCCGTTGCTCGGCTTCACGTGATGCCGATGCTGCCGCTTGCGCAGCAGGACGTTGTCCAAAGCGCATGACTTCAAGGATATCCTCAGCAGTCATATCCTTCATGGTGTTCGCGGCTGCATTTTTCGTTGCGCGCCGCGAATCTTCCAGGCTGAGGGGGGCATCGCTGTCTCGTGCGGCCAGAATCCGCTCATCACTGATAAGGTCAGTGGCGTCCAGATTGGTCCATAATCGCGCGATGAATCGCTGGCCCGCGGGAGTCTTGTAGAAGGCGATTAGCTCCTGCATCTCGTCGACGGTCAGATATTCGGCAAAGGTTTGAACTCGGATATCGAGCGCCTGCGTCACAAATTTTTCGCTATATTCCTGGGCAAGCGGCTTGGCGGCCGCAATCGCATTGGCAATCAGCCCCGGATAGGTCGCCTCGAGACGTGCAATCCCAGGATCGGCCCGCAACGATTTGTCGATCGTGGTTTCCCACCCTCGCACATTGCTCGCGAGCAGCATCGGGCGAGGTGCCGACAGAGCCATGACCTCGCGCGCGATGGCAATTCGCTGCGGGTCAAGCGCTTGCGTGGAGGCCGGGGTTTTGTTCGCCTCGGTTGGTGGCGGGGCGATGACGACTGGTACAGCGGCAGAAGCGAGATTAAGCGCAGCCGCCAGCAACGGTGCGACGCCGATCATCACACGCGCATCGGCATCAGCACGTAGAGCGCTGAGGCCTTGTCATTCTCCCGCAGCAGCGTTGGCGCGGCGGCGTCGGCGAGATGGACTTCGACCTGGTCGCCCTCCATCTGCCCGAGGATGTCGAGCAGGTAGCGGGCGTTGAAGCCGATCTCGAAGCCGTCGGCACTATAATCGGCCGGCACATCCTCGGCGGCGGTGCCATTCTCCGGGCTTGTGACCGACAGGGTCACCCGGTCGCGATCGAGCGCCATCTTGACCGCGCGGGTCTTCTCGCTGGCAATGGTGGCGACGCGATCGACCCCCTCCTCGAAGCTGCGCGGATCGATCTTCAGCAGCTTGTCGTTCGCGGTCGGAATGACCCGGGTGTAGTCCGGGAAGGTGCCGTCGATCAGCTTGGACGTGAGCGTCGCCGTGCCGAGGCCGAAGCGGATCTTGGTTTCCGAGAGCGAAACCTGGACAGTGCCGTCGACCTCGTCGAGCAGCTTGCGCAGCTCGCCAACGCACTTGCGTGGGATGATCACGTCCGGCATGCCTTCCGAGCCAGCCGGGCGCGGCACGGTGACGCGGGCCAGGCGGTGGCCGTCGGTCGCGGCCGCCTTGAGCACCGGCTGTGCCTCATCGGAGACATGCAGGAAGATGCCGTTCAGATAATAACGCGTCTCTTCGGTCGAGATGGCAAAGCGCGTCTTGTCGATGATCTGGCGAAGCGTCGCTGCAGGCAGCTCGAAGCGGGTCGGCAGATCGCCCTCCGCGATGATCGGGAAGTCATCGCGCGGCAGGGTCGCGAGATTGAAGCGGGCACGGCCGGCATTCACCTGCATCTTGCCTTCGGCCGCGGACAGCTCGACCTGGCTGCCCTCCGGCAGCTTGCGGACGATATCGAACAAGGTGTGGGCGGAAACCGTGGTCGCACCCGCTTGATCGACATGGGCTTCGACCATCTCGTTGATCTGCAGGTCGAGATCGGTCGCCATCAGGCGCAGGCTGCCGCTTTCCTGCGCCTCGATCAGGACATTGGAGAGAATGGGGATCGTATTGCGGCGCTCCACCACCGATTGAACATGTCCGAGGCTTTTCAGCAGGGTAGCCCGTTCGATCGTCGCCTTCATGATATTCCTTTGCCGCCCGAACCCTTGGGTTGAAGGTTATAGCGACACTAGCGGAGCGGGCCAGAGAATAAAGCAGGAAAAAGGGCCGGGAGTTTCCTCCCGACCCTTCTGACTTCTCGGCTCAATCGAGTGTCAGGCTCAGAAGCGGAATCCGACGCCGACAATCACCTGGTGGCGGGTGAGATCCGAGTCAATGCCTTCCTCCTCCAGGAGGTCACCGAGATCGCCCGTGTCATACTTCGAATAGCGATATTCGGCCTTCACAAAGGCATTATGTCCCAGCCGCTGCTCGACACCAACACCGAGACGGAAGCCGTCGAAGTTGTCGCTCACGCTACCTTCTTCAACGCCATCGTCAAAGGTCAGCTTGCCACGCGCATTGGTATAACCACCCTTGACATAAACGAGGGTGCCCGGCGCCGCCTCAATACCGAGACGGGCTCCTACATAGAGATCGCGTCCGGCCTTAACGCATCCGGCGATTTCCAGGTCTTCGTCGGAAACACATTCCTTGACCGATGAATCGGCCACTTCTCCCTCGATGCCCAGGATAACATTGCCTCCGATGAGAAAGTCATACCCGGCACCGACACCGTACGCGAAGCCATTGTCGCTTCCGCTGATCTTTCCGAGGTCCTCGCTCTCAGCCGATACCTTAACATGGTCCCAGCCGGCGATGGCTTCGACATGGAAACCGGACAGGATCGGCGAATCTGCCGCGAACGCAGGTGTGGCACCAGCAAGCATAACGGCAGCAAACGCTGCATATTTGAACATGATAATCCCCCGCTTGAGGTTGAGCGTCTCCCCCTTGAGACGAGCGGGCAAGTAACAAGGCACGTTATTTGTGTCACCTGTAATATTTAATAAGTATTGCGTCACCGATCCTTCGTTGCATAAATGTCACTGAACCAACCGGCTTCCAACCTCTGCGAGATGTTAGTTTCATGTTGCTATATTGTTACGTGCTGGCAACAAACCATAAATACGTTCTGGCTATCGCAGCCAGAAACCGGAGCTCATAACGAAGAGAGCCGACGCCTGAGCGGCGCCGACTCTCAGGTTTGCTTGGGGTTGATCCGAATTGAACTAGAAGCGTACGCCTACGCCGGCCAACAGCTGGTGCCGCTCGGCGCCCTTTTCATAATTGGTATAGCGATATTCCGCTTTCACATAGCTGCGGGTCCCCAGCTCATGTTCGACGCCGCCGCCCACTCTTACGCCGTCGAGATTGGAGCCACTGCTGCTATTGGCGGCGCCGGTGCCGCCGTCCTTATAGTCGACGCTGAAGCGGGCATTGCTGTAGCCGGCCTTGGCGTCCAACAGGGTCTTGGGGGCCACGACCGCGCCGACCCGGCCGCCGACATAGAGGTCGCGCCTGGCCTTCTCACACAGCTTGTCGCCCGTCACGACGACATTGTGGGTGCAATCCTTGGCAGTGGAGGCGGTCGCTTCGCCTTCGACGCCGAACACCGAACCGCCGGATCTGAAGTCGTAGCCGGCGCCAAGGCCTGCAGCCACGCCGTCCTGATGCTCGCCGCCGGCCTTCGGGCGATCCCAGCCGGCCACCCCTTCCACGCGCGCGCCGGAAAAGCTGGTATCGCCCTGCGCCAAAGCCGGACTGGTCAGCATCAGGGCGGCAGCCACGCCGCCTGCCAGCAATGCACCAACATGCAACCTACGCATACGCTCACTCCTTGAAATGTCGGGAAATGCGTTCCGCTCGAAGCTGGAACGGCTGATCAATCCACATGCGGCCGGGCGGGTTTCCAGCCGCCCGGACAAACACGGTTTTTCGTTGCAAATCCGCCGTGGACCGAAGATCAGCCACAAGGATGATGCGGCGGCGCTTGGTCCTGATCCTGCTGGCAATGGCGGCGCCGGCCTCGGCGCAAACCGGGGCGATCGGGGTCTACGGACAATGGGGCAGTTTCCACGCCAAGAGTCCTCGGCATTGCTACGCCATCGCCGCCCCCATTCCGGGGCGACGCGTGCTCGACGAGAAGCCGTTCGCCTCGGTCGCTTATTGGCCTGAACGGCGGATTCGTGCGCAGCTGCACGTTAAATTGAGCCGTGAGAAGCGGCCCGGTTCGGCGGTGCTGCTCAGGATCGATGATCAGATATTCCAACTGATTGCCGGCGTCCGCGATGCCTGGGCGCCCGATGCCGCCGCCGATGCGCAAATTGTCGCGGCGATGCGCACGGGGGTGGAGATGCGGATCGAGACGCGCGCAGCCAATGGTTCGGTCGTGCGCGACAGCTATTCGCTGCGGGGGGCAGCAACCGCGATTGACGCCGCAGCCATCGCCTGTTCGCACTAGGGTGGCGTTCGGCGCCGCATATCCCTACATGGGCGCGATATGACAGGGTTGATGACCATTCCGGGCCATACGGATCCCGTGCCCGTGCCGCGCGCCACGCCTGCGCCCGTGGATGGGCGCGTGCCGCTGATCGGTCTGTCGCGCGAGGCGATCCGCGATGCGCTGGAGCGTGCCGGTCTCGATTCGCGCCAGGCGAAGCTGCGCGCCAAGCAGCTGTGGCACCAGATCTATCATCGGGGCGCCACCAGCTTCGAGGCGATGAGCGACATTGCCAAACCGCAGCGCACCTGGCTGGCGGAGCGGTTTGCGATTGGTCGACCTGACGTGGTTGAGCATCTCGTCTCCGCGGACGGGACGCGCAAATGGCTGCTGCGCACCGGCGATGGCCATGACTTCGAAATGGTGTTCATCCCCGATGCCGACCGCGGGACATTGTGCGTGTCCAGCCAGGTCGGCTGCACGCTGAATTGCCGCTTCTGTCACACCGGGACAATGGCGCTGGTCCGCAACCTCACGGCGGGCGAGATCGTCGGCCAGGTCATGCTTGCGCGCGATGCGCTCGGCGAATGGCCCGCGCAGCCGGAAGGGCGCATGCTGTCCAACATCGTGATGATGGGCATGGGCGAACCGCTCTACAATTTCGACAATGTGCGCGACGCGCTGAAGATCGTCATGGATGGCGATGGCCTGGGTCTGTCACGGCGGCGGATCACGCTGTCGACCTCGGGTGTCGTGCCGATGATGGAGCGGGCAGGCGAAGAGATCGGCGTCAATCTTGCGGTCTCACTGCATGCGGTCAGCAAGGAGGTGCGCGACGAGATCGTGCCGTTGAACCGCAAATACGGCATCGACCAGCTGCTTGCTGCCTGCGCTGCCTATCCCGGCGCCAACAATGCCCGGCGCATCACCTTCGAATATGTGATGCTGAAGGACAAGAATGACAGCGATGAGGATGCGCGCGAGCTGGTGCGGCTGCTCAAGGCCTACAAGCTTCCGGCCAAGGTCAATCTGATCCCGTTCAATCCCTGGCCCGGCGCGCCCTACGAATGTTCGTCGGAAGAGCGGATCCAGCGTTTTTCGAACATCGTGTTCGAGGCGGGGATCAGTGCCCCGATCCGCCGCCCGCGCGGCCGCGACATCATGGCCGCCTGCGGACAACTCAAGTCGACGGCGGAAAAGAAGCGCCGCCCTGGGGGCAAGGCTGAAGCTGACGCGGCTGCGGCCTGAGGCCCGACAGACTCCTGAAAGCCGCTAGCGGTCGATCTGGAAGGGCCAGCTCTTGCCGGTCTCCGCATCGTTGCACCGGCCGGATATCATCGCGTCGCCCGCCGCGAGATCACCCTCGCAGCTCCCATTTCCGCCATCGCCCGAATAGGCATAGCGCAAGGTCCGGCCTTCGATGCGGCCGCGTCCAGTGCTGAGCTGATTTGCGCCCTGCATCACCCTGTACTGGAACTGGCGGCCGTGCTGGTCGAACAGGTAGCGATATCCGTCGCTGTCATGCCACGCGCCCGCGACGTTGGGGCCCGAGGCTGCATCGATCTTGCGCCCGACCTCGTCCAGGACCGGAATGCCGCGCGGACGCGCATCGTCGATCGCGATGTCGTCGAGCGGCATCTCACCGCCGTACGGTCGACCATCGACGGCGGGCGCCTCGAGCTCGAGGGCGTGGACCGCGTGGTCGTCCTCAGGACCCCGGAAGAGGCCGCCGCGCTCTCGATCGAACGGGTGCCGCGTCCGACGATCTAGCCGCCGCCGACCCCGATGAGCGCGATCGCCGCGCCCGCCAGCCCGATCCCGATCGTGTGATCGCGCGTCACGGGCTCGCGCAGGATCGCCGCTGCGAGGATGACCGTCACGACCGGGTACATCGCCGACAGGACCGACGCGATCGCGAGCTGACCGGTCTGGACCGCCGCGAGATAGAAGCCGTTGCCCGCCGTATCCAGCGCACCGATCACCACCAGTGGCAGGAGCAGCCGTCCCGGCCGCCACGCCGACCGTGTCGCGATGACGGCGATCCCGACGAGCACGCCCTGGACGACTCGGATCGTCGCGAGGTCG
>Ga0081539_10005862_pt1 | contig 12173 bp, 7 predicted proteins | sample TabmetS4T2R2_FD_71023 | JGI IMG/M metagenome (GOLD analysis project Ga0081539, IMG submission 71023) | Tabebuia heterophylla rhizosphere microbial communities from the University of Puerto Rico - S4T2R2 | ecosystem: Host-associated > Plants > Roots > Rhizosphere ...
GTGAGGACGGCGCCGGCGGCCGCGACGAGGACGGCGATCGCGACGTCGGACCGCCCGACGGCCGGCCACGGTCGCCCCGCGACGCTCCCCGCCATGGACCAAACCGTAGCCGGGCGAGGCGTTCGGCGGCTTCTCTCGCCTAGGGAACCACGTCGGACAGCAACCTGCCGCTGGCGAACAGCACGCCGAAACGGATCGCCACGGCTGCGGCAACGGCCGATGCCAGCCCGGCGCCGATCGCCGCAGCCCCCAGCAGCGGCCGCCCGCCGCCGATCCATGCCATCCCGCCACTGATCGCCCCGGCGCCGGCGCCGGCCACTGCCACCGCCAATCCGAGGAGCCCCGCCCAGGCGAGTCGCATGCCCTCGGTGATCGTCGAGACCCAGAGGACGACCACCGCCGTCACGGCGACGACCGCCGCCGCCGACAACAACAGCCGGCTGTCACCGACCAGCGCCACACCGACGCCCATCGCCGCGGCACCGCCGCAGTACGAGGCTATCCCCAGCACCGTCCCGAACAGCGACCGATCGCGCTCGACCAACGCCGCACCGACGACGGTCCCCGCGGCCCCGGTGCCCACCAGCGCCACACCGAGCGACAGCCGGCTGTCGACCATCGAGGCCAGCACGCTGCCGCCCGACGTCACCACGGCGCCGATCGCCGCCACGACGCCCGGCGCGCGGGCCAGTTCGTCAGCTTCTCGGGCAGCCGCTCCCGCCAGGCGCCGGGCACCGGGACGGACATGCGCGCCTCCCACCACGGGGTCGGTGTGCGGGGCGTCCCGCGGGGTGGCGGTGACACGGGGCATCGTGCGGCGCGCGGCGCGTCCCGCGGGCTGTGTTCACCCGAGCGCCCGCGGCCCGCCGTCCGCTGTTAGCTCCGCGCGCGGGTCGTGGCCGGGCGCGACAGGTGCGGCATGAGGTCGTGGACCTGGGTGGTCAGGGGGCGTTCGTCCGGGACGCCTCGGCGGCGTGAAGACGCCGAAGCAGGTGGCGGTCTGGGCCGACCTGCCGCGCTCGAAGGAGGGCAAGGTGCCGAAGTCCGAGATCAAGCAGAGCCTCGCGCGGAACCCCGCCGGTACTTAATCGATTCACATGTCCGCGACTCGTTGACACCGCCGGACGACGCTCCGGAGTCTGTGGCCACTCGATCTCGACGAGGAGAGCCGGTGGCACCCATGGCGCGCACGCCCAGGACGGCGGCACGGTCGATCGGAGCGGGGGTGGCGGCCGGCTCGCTGGCGATCGCCGGCCTCGCCTGGGCACCCGGGACGGCGCTCGCCGACGACCCGCCCGAGCAGATCGTCAACGGGAGCTTCGACGACGGCGGGGCGGGCTGGACCAACTACCCCAACCCGAGCTTCCCCGACGGTCACGCGTGCATCGACGTGCCGGCCGGCTCCGGCCCCTACAGCGCGGCGATCTCCCAGAAGCCGATCGCCATCCTCGGCGGCCAGGCGTACGACCTGACCTTCCGCGCCTCCGCGACGGCCGGCGTCGCGTCGGTCAACGTCCGCGTCACGATCCAGCGGCCCGAGCCGCCGTACGACCAGGCGCTGCCGGAGAAGTCGCTGTCCGCGTCGCTGACCACCGAGCTGACGCCGTTCGCGTACAACTTCACCGCGCCGGCCGACATCCCGGGCGGCGAGCTCGTCTTCCAGCAGACCGGCACCAACGCGCAGGCGTACACGCTGTGCGTGGACGACGTCTCGCTGCGCGGCGGCGAGCCGCAGGTGTACGAGCCCGACACCGGGCCGCGGGTGCGCGTGAACCAGGTCGCCTACCTGCCGTACGGGCCCAAGGGCGCGACGCTCGTGACCGACGCGACGGCGGCGCTGCCCTGGGAGGTGCACGACGCCGCCGGGGCCGTCGTCGCGCGCGGCAGCACGACGCCCCGCGGCACGAACCCGTCGTCCGGGCTCAACGTGCACACGATCGACTTCTCCGGCCTCCACCGCGCCGGAACGGGCCTCACGCTGGTCGCCGACGGCGAGACCAGCCACCCGTTCGACGTCGCCGCGGCCCCGTACGAGGGGCTGCGCCGGGACAGCCACGCGTTCTTCTACGCCAACCGCAGCGGCACGCCGATCCTGGACGCCGTCCTGCCCGGGTTCGGGCGCGCGGCGGGCCACGTCGGCGTCCCGCCGAACCAGGGCGACACCGCCGTCGGCTGCCAGGAGCTCGGCGACGACTCGCAGAAGCTGCTCGACCAGCCGTGGACCTGCGACTACACCCGCGACGTGTCCGGCGGCTGGTACGACGCCGGCGACCACGGCAAGTACGTCGTCAACGGCGGCATCGCGGTCGCCCAGCTGATGCAGGAGTTCGAGCGCACCCGATACGCGCCCACGGCGGACCGCGGCGCGCTCGGCGACGCCACGCTGCGCGTGCCCGAGCGCGGCAACCGGGTGCCCGACGTCCTCGACGAGGCCCGCTGGGAGCTCGAGTGGCTGCTCAAGATGCAGGTGCCGGCCGGCGAGCAGTACGCCGGCATGGCGTTCCACAAGGTCGCCGACGTCGACTGGACCGGCCTGCCGCTGGCGCCCGCCGACGACCCGCAGAAGCGCGTGCTGTACCGCCCGTCGACGGCGGCCACGCTGAACCTCGCCGCCGCTGCGGCGCAGGGCGCGCGCCTCTTCGCGCCGTACGACCGCGCGTTCGCCCGGCGGCTGCTCGCGGCGTCGCGCACCGCCTACGCGGCGGCCCAGGCGACGCCGGCGCTGTACGCGCCCGCGCCGAACGGGACGCTGGACCCCAATCCCGGCAGCGGCCCGTACAACGACGACGTCGTGACCGACGAGTTCTACTGGGCCGCGGCCGAGCTGTGGCTGACGACCGGCGAGCGGCGCTACCGGGACGACGTCACGCGGTCGCCGTTGCACACCGCCGACGTCTTCACCGCCGCCGGCTTCGACTGGGGCCACGTCGCGGCGCTCGGCCGCCTCGACCTGGCGACCGTGCCCAGCGCGCTGCCGGACCGCCGCCGCGTGCGGGCGTCGGTGGTCGCGGCCGCGGACCGCTACCTGGCCCAGCAGCGGACCGAGGCCTTCGGCCAGCCGTACGTGCCGGCTGACGGCCTGTACGTCTGGGGCTCCAACGGCCAGATCCTCAACAACCTGCAGGTGATCGGCACGGCGTACGACATCGCCGGGCGGGAGGCCCACCGCCGGGCGGCGCTGACCGGCATCGACTACCTCCTCGGGCGCAACGCGCTCAACCTGTCGTACGTCACCGGGTACGGCGACGTGTACTCCCGGCACCAGCACAGCCGGATGTTCACGACGCCGCCGGCCGGCACCGTGGCCGGCGGGCCGAACTCCACCGCGGCGAGCACCGGTGACCCCGTGGCGACGCCGATCTTCAAGGACTGCAAAGCCCAGTTCTGCTACATCGACGACCAGGGCTCCTGGTCGACCAACGAGATCACGATCAACTGGAACTCGGGGCTGGCCTGGGTGGCGAGCTGGGTCGCGGACCAGGACGACGCGCGCCCCTGCCGGGGCGCCGTGTAAGGGACCGACAGACCCTCGTGAGCGCGCTGTGACGTTGTGCCCGCTGAGCGGGCACAACGTCACAGCGTGCCCACGTCCCCCGCCGGCGGGCGCGGGTCAGCGGTGCGCCGCCGCCTGCTTGATCGCGGTCCGGATCCGGTGGTAGGTGCCGCACCGGCAGACGTTCTCGATCGCGTCGATGTCGGCGTCGCTCGGGTGCGGCGTGCGCTCGAGGAGCGCGACGGCGGCCATGATCTGGCCCGGCTGGCAGAAGCCGCACTGCGCGACGTCGCAGTCCAGCCAGGCCTGCTGCACCGGGTGCAGCCGGTCTCCCTCGGCCAGGCCCTCGATCGTGGTGACGCGGCGCCCGGCGCAGTCCTCGACCGGGACGACGCAGGGCTGGATCTCCGCGCCGTCCAGGTGGCTCGTGCAGGCGCGGCAGACGCCGACGCCGCAGCCGTACTTGGGTCCGGTGACGCCGAGGAGGTCGCGCAGCACCCACAGCAGCGGCATGCCGGGCGGCGCGTCGACGCTGACCGACTCGCCGTTGAGGGTGAAGGAGTACCGGGGCATCTGGGGTGTCCTCAGCTCTAGAAGTGGATCGGGAAGCGGCGCGGCCGGGTGCCGGTCGCCCGCGCGTACGCGTTGGCGACGGCGCCCGCGGCGGCCGGGACGCCCAGCTCGCCCGCGCCGCCCGGCGGCCCCGTGGACGGGATGACGTGCGCCTCGAAACGCAGCGGGCTGTGTCGCTGCCGGGCGTAGCGGAAGTCGGCGAAGCTGCTCTCGCGCACCGCGCCGCGGTCGATGTGGAGGCCGGCCTGGAGCACCGTGGAGATGCCGTCGACGGCGGCGCCCATCAGCTGGGCCTCGAGCCCGCGCGGGTTGACGACGGTGCCGACGTCCGCCGCCATCACGATCGTCGCGACGCGGGGGTTGCGCCGGTCTGTGGCGTCGATCTCCGCCAGGCAGGCGACGGCGGAGCCGTACTCCTCGTGCACGGCCACGCCCTGGCCCCAGCCGGCCGGCAGGGTGCGACCCCAGCGGCCGGCGGCGGCGACGCGGTCGAGCACCGGCCGGACGGCGCGGCCGCGGGTGGCGCGGCGGTAGGCGACCGGGTCCTTGCCGAGGGCCCGGGCGATCTCGTCGGTGACGACCTCCTCGGCCGTCTGGTACGGCGCGGAGTCCACCGAGCGCCAGGCGCCGGTCGGGATCGGCAGGGCGAGGGCGTCCTCGTCGCGGCCCGACCCCTCGTACACCGACGTCTCGTCGTGGTCGAGCCGCACCACCCGGCCGCCGGCGAGGCTGGCGCGGACCCGGTGCAGGGCGGCCGGGCGCATCCGGCCGTGCTTGACGTCGTCGGCGCGGCTCCACATCAGCTTCACCGGCCGCCGCGCCCGCTTGGAGATCAGCGCCGCCTCGATCGCCGCCTCGAACGTGAGCCGCCGCCCGAACGAGCCGCCGCCGCGGACGACGCGGACACGCACGGCGCGCACCGGCAGCCCGACCGCCTCGGCGACGCTCGCGCGCGCCTCGATCGGCGTCTGCGAGGAGAACCAGAGCTCGGCCCGGTCGGCGCGGACGTCCGCCACCGCGGTGAGCACCTCCATCGGCGCGTGGCTGACGAAGGCGAACTCGAACTCGCCGGTGACCTGCGTCGAGCCGTGCGGCGGCGCGGCGAGCCGCGGCAGCGCGGCGCGGAGCCGGGTGCGGATCCCGGCGTCCGAGAGCGTGGCGATCGGGCCCGGCGTCCAGGAGATCCGCAGCGCGTCCCGGGCCTGGAAGGCGTGGTGGAACGTCTCCGCGACGACGGCCACCCCGGTCGGGATCCGGACGACGGCGAGCACGCCGGGCATCGCGCGCGCACGCGCGTCGTCGACCGAGCGGACGGTCCCGCCGAGCGTCGGCGGGCGGGCCACCACGGTCGGCTTGGCGCCGGGCACCGCGAGGTCGCCGGCGTACTTCGCCCTGCCGGTCACGAGGTCCCGGGCGTCGATCCGTGTCGCCGGGCGGCCGACGATGCGGCGGCGGCTCGCCGGTTTGGGCCGGCTCGGGACGTCCGGGCGGGTGATGCCGGCGGCGGCCGCCGTCAGCGAGCCGAACGTGGCGGTGCGCCCGTCCGGGGCCACCACGCGCGTGTCGCTGGTGCGCAGCGTGTCGGCCGGGACGCGCCAGCGGCGGGCGGCCGCGGTCACGAGCCGGGCGCGGGCGACGGCGGCCAGCTCGCGCGCCGGGTCGTACAGCGAGCGGACCGAGCTCGAGCCGCCGGTGTACTGGCTGCCGCCGGCGCGCGCGTCGGCCAGCGGGATGTCGACGTCCTGCAGGCGCGCGTCGAGCTCGTCGGCGACGAGCATCGCGACCGCTGTCGTGATGCCCTGGCCGACCTCGACGCGCGGCAGCTTCACGACCACCCGGTTGGCCGCGGTGACCTCGAGGACGAGCCTCTCGTCGTCGTCACCGCGCGCGACGACGTCCGACGTGCGCGCGCCGCCCGGCGCCGCCGAGGCCCGGTCGGCGGCCAGCGGCGTCACCAGGATCAGTGTGGACGCCGACAGCGTGTGGACGAGGACCTGGCGGCGGGACGGGTCCGGCCGGGCGGGGTCGCCCGTCGCCGCGTCGTCGTCGGCGAGATCGGCCATGGTGGTCCTCTCGGTCGGGTGGCGTCACGTGTCTCGACGCACGAGGGCGCGCCCGGGTTGCTTCCGCCCTGTGTGATACACCGCAGGACGCCGACGGGTGCCGCCGCGGGGCCGGACGGTGTACGACTGACGGCCGAGGGGGTCGGGGTGGACGCGAACGAGGTGCGCGGGACGCTGAACGCCGTCCTCTACGGCGTCGTCTTCTCGCCCGAGCTGACCGACGACGACGCCGGCCGCGTGGCCGCGAGCCTCGCCCGCGACGACCGGCGTGACCGGTACCGCGAGGCGATCGCCGTGGCGCTCCGCGCCGGCCACCTGCCGCCTGAGACCCTCGAGGTGAGCCGTCCGCACCCGGAGGCGGCCCTGCTGGACCTCCTGTCACGGGTCGCCGCCCGGCTCGACGCCGGTGGGTGAGCCGGCTCAGCGGACCAGGAGCCAGGTGACGACGGCCGCCGCCGCGAGCACCGCGAGCAGGGCCGCGCCCCACCAGCGGAGCCGGCCGGCTCCCGCCACCAGTCGCGGCACGAGCCGGGAGAGACCGCCGAACAGGAGGGTGAGCAGCAGGAGAACGTCAGGTGCGGGTCGAAGACCATCTCGGTCGAGCCGTTGCGCACGTGCAGGCGGTGGGCGGCGGCGTCGAACTCCTCGACGTAGGTCTGGACGCCTCGGCCACGCGGCGGTCCCAGAACCGGCGCCCGGCGACGTACGCCACGAGCACGGTCAGCAGGCCCGCGACGAGGTCCGCCGACAATCTCCGCGAGCCACGCCCCCATGCGCGCAGCATAGGGACCGGAATGTCCCGCTATGGCGCCGGGGCGGCGACTCCTACGGCGTCGGTGGTGGGCTGGTGTACACCGTCGGGTCGCCCTGCACGATCCACACGTCCTGGTGGTCGACCGGCACGAACGAGCGGTCGCCGCCGGGCTCCCGCGTCGTCGGCACCGTGTCGCCGCTCGGCAGGTGCATGATGAAGTTCACCGGCGCCAGGTCGTTCGCCAGCGGGATGTCGTACTCGGCCAAGCCGCCCGCGACCCGCGTGGCCGGCCACGGCCGGTCCCAGGCGATCTGCGCGAGCACGTCCGGGTCGACGGCGTCACCCCACAGGTGCAGCCCCCAGCCGGCGTAGTCGCCGGCCGGCCGGAAGTAGTGCAGCGTGGCCGTGGTCAGCGGCGGCCCGGCGTACCGCACCGTGCGCACGGCGCTCGTCGAGACCGCCCGGCCGTGCCGCCCGAGCAGCACGGCGCGGTACTCGACCGTCGTCCCGGCGGCCAGGCTCAGCGGCGTCAGGTCGTCGAACGCCGTGTACGCCGGCGACGACGCGTCCGTCCCCACCACCGTCCAGGCACCGCCCGCGACGCGCCGCTCGATCCGCACCACGTTCGAGCCGCGCTCCGGGTCGACGACGGCGCGCACCTCGACGGTGCCGCGGACGTTGCCGCCCTGCGGCGGCGCCTCGATCGTCACCAGCGGCGCCGGCACGGTGGCGGACCGCGCGCCGCTCGTGCGCGTGTGACCGGCGTTGTCGAGCACGACCGCGCGGTACTCCAGCGGCGTGCCGGCCGGCAGGCTCGCGACGTCGTGGTAGACGCCGTACGGCGCGTTGTCGTCGGTGCCGATCGGCGTCCAGGCGCCGTGCCCGGCGCGGGCGTAGAACGTCACCTCGTAGAACGACGAGCCCGCGACGTCGGCGGTCACGTGGAGGCGCGTCCGGGCCTCCGCCGCCGGCTCGGGCTGCCCCAGCGCCACCGCCGGTGCCGCCGCGGAGCGCGGGATCCGCCCGGCCGAGGCGTACACGACGGCGGACAGCGGCGGCACGGTGAGCGTCAGCGTGCGGTCGGCGGCCGACGTCGCACCGGCCGGGCCGGACCCGTACACGCGCCGGAAGGCGCCGCCGGCCACGTACGTCGGGATCGCGGCGGTGGCCGCCGCCTCACTGTTGTTCAGCGCGACGACGTACTCGCGCTGCCGCCCGCGGTCGACGCGCGAGAACGCGTAGACGCCGGGACCGTCGGCGGCGTACCGGTTCTGGTGCGCGCCGTCGCGCAGCGCCGGGTGCTCGCGCGTCACTCGCGCGAGGGCGGCGATCGCGCGGTACAGCGGGTGCGTCGTCGTGAAGTTGTCCTGCGCGTGCGTCGCGTCCGTGCCGAGCAGGTCGTCGTCCAGGTACTCCGGCACCCGGCTGGCGAACATCGTCTGGCGGGCGAGCTGGTCGCCCCCGGTGCCGGTGAAGCCCTGCTCGTCGCCGTAGTAGACGACCGGGTTGCCGCGCGAGAAGTACAGGAGCTCGTGCGCCAGCCGGTCGCGCGCCGTCCACTCGGCGTCGCCGGCACCCGGGTTGTCGGCCTGGACGAAGAAGCCGATGCGGCCCATGTCGTGGTTGCCGAGGAACGTCGGCAGCTCGTAGACGTTCGAGTCGGCGTCGGTGTACCAGTCGTCGCCCACGAAGAAGCTGCCGAGGGCGCTCGCCGGACCACCGCGCGAGGCGTAGTCGCGGGCGGCGGCCTGGAACGGGAAGTCGAGCACCGCCTGCATGCGGTCGCTGGTCGTGAAGTGCGACGTGAAGCTCTTCGACGTGTCGAAGACCTCGCCGAACATGAAGAACTCGCGCTTGCCGTGCTCCCGCGCGAACCGCAGCACCTGCGGCCCGAACCTCTGCCAGAACTCGTCGTTGACGTGCTTCATCGTGTCGATCCGGAAGCCGTCGACGCCGAAGTCGCGGATCCACGCCTCGTAGACGTCGATCATGCCCTGGACGACGCGGGGGTTCTCGGTGAACAGGTCGTCGAGCCCGAAGAAGTCGCCGTAGAGCGAGTCCTCGCCGGTGAACGTCGTGTCACCGCGGTTGTGGTAGAGCGTGACGTCGTTGAGCCAGGCCGGGACCTTGAGGTTCCGCTCCGCCGGGTCGAGCACCGGCGTGTACGGGAACGACGTCGTCGGGCTCAGCGCCGGGAACGACGACGTGCCGGCGAAGTCGCGGTCGTCGAACACGCGGCCGGACGCCGTCCGGTAGGGCTCGACGTCCTTCGACACGTAGGGCTGCCGCGCGCCCTCGGCGTACCCGATGACGTCGGCGGTGTGGTTCGTGATGATGTCGAAGTAGACCTTCATGCCGCGGCGGTGCGCGTCGTCGATCAGCGAGCGCAGCTCCGCGTTGGTGCCGAGGTGCGGGTCGATCTGGGTGAAGTCGGTGATCCAGTAGCCGTGGTAGCCGGCCGACGGGCCGTCCTCGAGCTGCACCGCCTTGTTCTTGAAGCTGGGCGTCAGCCAGATCGACGTCGTCCCGAGGCCCTGGAGGTAACCCAGCCGCGAGCGGAGGCCGGCGAGGTCGCCGCCGTTGTAGAACCCTTTCCTGGTCGGGTCGAAGCCCGAGACCAGCGGGTCGGAGCCGAGGCCGCCGGTGTCGTTCGCGGTGCTCCCGTTGGCGAAGCGGTCCGCCATGACGAAGTAGAAGTTCTCGTCCGTCACCGGCCCGCGCAGCGAGTGCCGGCCGGTCAGCGGCCCGGTTCGCGAGTCGCCGGCGTCGGCGGGCGACGCCAGGGCGGTTCCCAGCAGCGCGGTTCCCAGCACGGTGGCGGACAGCAGCGCGACGGTGGCACGGCGAGTGGACATCCTCGGCCCTTCCCCTCGGGTCACCGAGACCTTACTCACCGCAGCCGGGTCGAGGCCATGTCTTGACAACTCGGGCGAAGAACGCATCCACCCGCCTGCCGAATGGCTGAAGGTGACGATGCGTAGGCCTGCTGGCCACGTCCGGTCACTTACGGTCATCGAGCGAACTTCCCCACGGAGGAGACTTGATGTCCACACGCCTGCCCGGCGTCCCGGTCCGTCACGCACGCGCGCCTCGGCGCGTGATGCGGCTGCTCGCCGCCGGCGCCCTGCTGGCGCCCGGCCTGGCGGTGATCGCACCGGCGGCACAGGCGGCGACGGTCTCCGCCGCCGTGTTCACCGGCGGCTCGGGCACCGTGTCCGTCGGCGGCATGCTGTACGCCAAGCAGGGCGGCGCCCTGACGCTGACGGTCACCACCGACAGCGCGGCGCGGTGCGTCGAGGTCGGCGGCTTCGCGGCGACGGCGACGTCCACGGCGGCGAAGACCTCCTGGGTCTTCACCGGGACGGCGCCGGCCGGCAACGGGCTCAAGACGTACGCCGTCACGGTGGGGGAGAGCAACAACGGCAACGGCAGCTGCACCAAGCAGACCGCCGCGACGTCGGCGTCGTACACGCTCGACAACGCCGGCCCGGTGGTGACGGCGACGAGGACGCCGGCGCCGAACGCCGCGGGCTGGAACAACTCCAACGTGTCGTGGACGTGGTCGGCGACCGACGCCGGCTCCGGCGTCGCGAGCGGGCCGACCCCGGCGAGCGGCAGCGCGACGGCGAACCAGACCGACCAGGACTTCACCGCCACCGCGACCGACCGGCTCGGCAACGCCGGCACCGGCACCACGCACGTGATGCTGGACAAGACGGCGCCGACGATCACCGGCAGCCGCACGCCCGCCGCCAACGCGAGCGGGTGGAACAGCACCGACGTCACGGTCAGCTTCTCCTGCGCCGACGCGACGCCCGGCTCCGGCGTCAAGTCCTGCACGCCCGCGCAGACGCTGACGAGCAGCGGCTCCGTCACCGGCACCGCGGTCGACAACGCCGACAACAGCACGAGCACCGCGGCGTTCACCGTCAAGATCGACAAGACCGCACCGACGCTGTCCGGCGCCCCCACGACGTCGCCGAACGCGGCCGGCTGGTACCGGTCGGACGTCACCGTGCACTGGACGGCCGCCGACCCGGAGAGCGGCGTCGTCGCCGTCCCGGCCGACGGCACGATCGGCGGCGAGGGCACGGCCCTGACCGCCGCGGCCGGCGTCACGAACACCGCGGGCCTGAGCACGAGCGCGACGTCGTCGCCGGCCGTCCGGATCGACCGCACGGCACCGGTCACGGTCGTGACCGCGCCCCCGGCGTGGAACCGGAACGACGTCACGCTGACCCTGGTGGCGAACGACGCCCTGTCCGGCGTCGCCACGACGTACCACCGGCTGGACGGCGGCGCGCAGACGGCGGGCACGAGCGTCTCCGTCTCCAGTGAGGGCGATCACGCGCTCGAGGTCTGGAGCGTCGACGCGGCCGGTAACGCCGAGACGCCGCACACCGTCCGCTTCGGCATCGACCGCACCTCGCCGACCATCGGCCACACGCAGTCGCCGGCGGCCAACGCCGACGGCTGGAACAACGGCGCCGTGACCGTCACGTTCACCTGTGACGACGCGACGTCCGGCATCGACGCCTGCACCGGGCCGCGGACGGTCGACGGCGAGGGCCGGAACCAGACCGTGACCGGCACGGCGACGGACCGCGCGGGCAACACCGCCACCGACCCGGCGTCGGTGAGCATCGACACGACGCCGCCGGCCGTCACCAGCGACCCGATGACCGCGCCGAACGCGAACGGCTGGTACGGCGACGACGTCACCGTCACGTACACGGCGTCCGACGCGCTCTCCGGCGTGAAGTCCCAGGACCGCGCCCACACGTTCGGCGAGGGCGCCGGCCAGACCGACACGGCCACCGCCACCGACGCCGCGGGCAACAGCGCGTCGGTCACGACGCCGAAGGTGAACGTCGACACGACCGCCCCGACGATCTCGGGCCACGTGGTCGGCACGCCGAACGCCGATGGCTGGTTCGACGGCGACGTCACCGTGCACTGGACCTGTGCGGACAACCTGTCCGGCGTCGTCGCCTGCCCCGCCGACTCGGTGGTCACCGGCGAGGGCGGCAGCCTGTCGGTCTCGGCGTCGGTCTCCGACCGGGCCGGCCACACCGCGACGGCGACCGTCGGCGGCATCGCGATCGACCGGACGGCACCGGCCACCGTGCCGGTCAACCTGCCGTCGGGCTGGGCGAACGACCGGGTGACGATCGGCCTGGCCGCACACGACAACCTGTCCGACGTCGAGGTCACGTACTACGCGGTCGACGGCGCCGGCACGCCGACGAAGGGCGCCGAGGTCACGATCGGCACCGAGGGCGTGCACCAC
>Ga0081539_10005863_pt1 | contig 12171 bp, 15 predicted proteins | sample TabmetS4T2R2_FD_71023 | JGI IMG/M metagenome (GOLD analysis project Ga0081539, IMG submission 71023) | Tabebuia heterophylla rhizosphere microbial communities from the University of Puerto Rico - S4T2R2 | ecosystem: Host-associated > Plants > Roots > Rhizosphere ...
GGTCCAGGTAGCCGGTCGGCTTGCCGTAGCCCTCCAGCCCGCAGGCGCGCCAGTCGACGGCGTGGACCTCCACGAGCGCGTCGACCAGCTCCTCGCCGATGCGCGCCCGCGACGGCTCGTCGTCGAGCGGCGCCGGCACCTCGGAGGTCATGACGTCGCCCTCCACGCGCTCCATCACGTAGAACGGCGCGCCGATCACCGCCTCGTCGTCGCAGGTCGCGAGCACGGACGGCGCTCGCACCGGCGTGTCGCGGACGGCCTCGAGCAGGCGCGCCTCGCGCAGCACGTCGTGCGCCGACGGCGGCAGCGGCGGGCGCGGCGGCCGGCGCAGCACCCACGCCCCGCCGGCGCGGCGGACCAGGAACGTGACGTTCGAGTGCCCCTCGCCGACCGGCTCGGCCTCGAGCGGCCCGGAGCCGAGTCCGCGGGCGTCGAGGAAGGCCTCCAGCGGGCGGCGGACCAGCAGCGGCGGGAGCTCGAGGGCCGCCGCCTCCTCGGGGGTGTCCACGATCGCCGTCATCGGCGGGCACCGTACCCTGGTACCGCAACCCGGGAGGCGCTGCCCGGTTGGGGACTCCTGCATATGCGAATCCGACTGCTCACAATCGCGCTGCTCGCGCTGCTCGCCGTGCCCGCGGCCGCCCAGGCCTCGCCACGCCAGGCCATGAGCTTCGAGGCGCCATCCGAACTGCTCGACTACTCCCGCGTCGACGCGACGCTCGGGGAGATCAAGGCCTTCGGCGTCACCCAGGTGCGCCAGCTCGTCTACTGGGAGGAGTTCGCCCCGCGCCCGCGATCGAAGAAGAAGCCGAGGTTCAACGCCGCGAGCCCGGCCGCGTATCCGGCCGGCACGTGGGACCGGCTGGACCTGCTGATGGCGCGCGCCGAGCAGCACGGCATCGCCGTGATGCTCACCCCCACGGGCCCGGTGCCGAAGTGGGCGACGAAGAGCCGCAAGGACAACGTGACGCGGCCGAGCGCCAAGCAGTTCGGCCTGTTCGTGAAGGCGCTCGCGCGCCGCTACGGCGACCAGGTGAGCATGTGGTCGATCTGGAACGAGCCCAACCAGCCGCAGTTCCTCCTGCCGCAGTACCGCCGTCACAAGCCGTACTCGCCGACGCTCTACCGCGGCCTCTATCGCGCCGCGTACAAGGCGATCCGCAGCGTGCAGGCCAACAAGCGGGACAAGATCCTCATCGGCGAGACGTCGCCGCGCGGCAACGTGCACATCGTGCACCCGATCACGTTCCTCCAGGGGATCGCGTGCCTGAACGCGTCCTACAAGAGGACGCGCAAGTGCGGCCGCCTGCCCGCCGACGGGTACGCGCACCACGCGTACACCACGCGCAGCGGCCCGCACTTCATCCCGCCCGACAAGCGCGACGTGACGATCGGCGTGCTGGGGCGGCTCGTCCGGGCGCTCGATCGCGTCGGCCGCAAGCACGGGCTCCCCAAGCGGCTGAAGATCTACCTCACCGAGTTCGGCATCCAGTCGTTCCCGGACAAGATCTCGGGCGTCTCGTACGAGCGCCAGCCGGCGTACTACGCGATCTCCGAGCACATCGCCTACGTGAACTCGCGCGTGGCGCTGTTCTCGCAGTACCTCATGCGCGACGACGCGCCGCGCACGAAGGGCTACCGCTACCGCGGCTTCGAGAGCGGCCTGCGGCGCAACAGCGGCAAGGCCAAGCCCGCCTACAGCGCCTTCGCGAACCCGCTGGCCGCCGAGCGCTACGGCAAGCACGACGTGCTGTGGGGCCGGATCCGGCCCGAGGCCACGACGGTGAAGGTCACGCTCCAGGTCAAGCGCAAGGGCCAGAGGAAGTGGTCGACGCTGCGCACGCTCACCACGACGTCACGCGGCGTCTACGGGCTGAGCACGCGCCATCGCAGCGGCCAGCGCTTCCGCGTGCGCTGGAAGGACGCCGCCGGCCATCGCCACACCGGGCCGCCGATCAAGTCCTATTAGGGTCCCGACCGGGTAACGCGGTCTGGCCATATGGCCGATCAAGTGGCACATGGAACGAGTGTCGCGTCGCAACGTGCTCGGGCTCCGGGTTCAGGACTGCCGCGGGGAGGAGATCGGGCAGGTCGTCGACACGTGGCCCTCGGACGGTGGGTGGGAGATCGAGATGGTGGTCGTGCGGCTCTCGCGCTTCGGCGAGCGCCGGATGCTGCCGGCTGACTCCGTCGCCGCCTGGGGCCACGTGCTCGTCGCTCCGTACACGCGGAGGCAGATCGAGGACTCGCCGCTGACGGGCGAGGGCGTGCACCGGGCCGAGGACCCCTATCGCGCGCTGGCGTACTGGCGGTGGGAGGAGACCGAGCCCACCCACGGCGATATCGTGCCGACGCGATGGCGCCGCAGCTCTGGCTTCTTCGTCACGGAGAGGCCGTCCCCCACGACTCCAAGCCCGACGACGACCGCGAGCTGACGGCCCGCGGCGAGCGTCAGTCGCTCGCCGCGGGAGCGGGGCTCGCCCGCCTCGGCGTCGAGTTCGAGGCCTGCTACACGAGCCCGAAGGTCCGCGCCGTCCAGACCGCCCAGCTCGCCTGCCAGGCGCTCAACATCGAGCCGGAGGTCGCCGAGTCGCTCGCCGACGGGTTCGACCGGGACGACGCGCTCGAGCTGCTCATGGCCCACGGGGACGACGCCCGCGTGCTGGTCGTGGGCCACGAGCCGTCCTTCTCCCAGGTCGTCCACGACCTCACGGGCGGCCGCGTCGACTTCAAGAAGGGCGGCCTCGCGGCGGTCCGGGTCGAGCGCGGCTCGGGCGAGCTCTTGGCGCTGCTGCGGCCGCGGGAGCTGGAGTCCCTGGCCCGCACCGACTGACCGGCGTTTACTGCGGCTGGGTAAGGAGGCGAGGGGGTCGGCGCCGTCGACAATTGTCGAGTTCCTCGGCATATAGCCGACAAAGTCGACGGCCTCTTCCCCTGCCGCAGTAAACGCCGGGATCACAGCACCGCGGAGACCACGGCCAGCGCGACCTCGGCCCGCGGCCCCAGCGAATCGGCGTAGACGTACTCGCCGGGATTGTGGGCGCGGCCGCCGCGGGGGCCGAGCCCGTCGATCGTGATCGGGATGCGGGCGGCGAAGTGGCTGGCGTCGCTGGCGCCGCCGCGGGAGACGCCGCGTACCGGCCGGCCGAGCGCCTCGCTCGCCCTCGCCAGCACGGGCGCCACCGCCTCCTCGGAGTGCATCCCCGGCCAGCGCCGGATCAGCTCGGCGCGGAGCGTGACCCCGCCGACCTCGTCGGGGATCGAGCCGAGCACGGACTCGATGGCGTCGAGCTCGTCGGCGCGGCAGTCGCAGAACAGCTCGCCGGTGCCGGGGACGACGTTGAAGGCGTCGCCCGAGCGGACCACGGTCGGGACGGCGGTCAGGTGCGGCGGCGCCGCCGGATCGTGCCGCGCGGCGACGGCCTGCGCGGCGGCGGCGAGCGCGAGCAGCGCGTTGCGGCCGCGGTCCGGCGCCGAGCCGGAGTGGGCGGCGCGGCCGTGCGCGGTGACGAGGATCGTCCCCGCGGCCTTGCGCCGCACGACGACGCCGTCCTCGCCGTCGCGGGTCTGGTCGCCGCCCTCGAAGCACAGGCAGGCGTCGAAGTCGCCGAAGCGGTCCACGTGGGCGATCGTGCCGGTCCGCCACTCCTCGTCGCAGACGAGCAGCAGCGCGAGCTCGGCGAACGTGTCGGGGCGCCGCGCGAGCGCCCGCATCACCCCGATCGACAGGACGACGCCGCCCTTCATGTCGACGCTGCCGGACCCGACGAGCTTGTCGCCGTCGCGGCTCAGGGGCCGGTGGTCGGCGTGGGCGACGACCGTGTCGAGGTGGCCGAGCAGCAGCACGCGTCGTGTGCCGGTGCCGCGCACGTGCGCCACGAGGTCGGGCGCGTGATCGGGCGACGAGCACGGGATCCGCTCGATCGTGGCCTCGTCGGGGAGCAGCGCGGCGCACACCGCCGCGCACTCGTCGGCGCCGTGGACGTCGCCGGACGGGGAGGAGACGCCGACGAGCGCCTCCAGCTCGCGCGGCGCCCGCTTGCCGATCTCCGCCGCGGCCTGCTGCACCCACGCGTCCATGACGCGCCACGGTACTGTCTTCGTGATGCCCGAGCTGCCCGAGATGGAGATCGTGGCCCGGCGGCTCGGCGAGGCGCTCCCGGGCGAGCGGATCGAGTCCGCGCTGACGCCGGGCATCAACGCGCTCAAGACGTTCGACCCGCCGTTCTCGGCGATCGACGGCGCTGTCTTCACCGGCGCGCGCCGGCGCGGCAAGCTGCTGCTGCTCGACGTCGAGACGCGCGAGCGCGGCCCGCTCGTGCTGCTGCTGCACCTGATGAGCGCCGGCCGCATCCAGCTCTTCGACAAGCGCGCGTCGCTACGCGACAAGACCTCGCGCGTGCTGTTCCGGCTCCCGGACGACCGCGAGCTGCGCGTGCGCGAGTTCGGCACGCGCCAGCGCGCCTGGGTCAAGCTTCTCGCGCCCGACGCCGTCGAGGCCGACGAGGCGCTCGAGGGCCTCGGCCCGGAGGCGTGGCCGGAGCCGCCCGCCGACCTCGCCGGGCGGCTTGCCGCCCCGCGCCCGCTGCACTCGCTGCTGCGCGACCAGCGGGTGGTGACCGGCATCGGCCGGACCTGGGTCGACGAGATCCTGCACGCGGCGAAGCTCTCGCCCTTCAAGCGCGGCGACGACCTCAGCGAGGCCGAGGTCGAGGCGCTGTCGGACGCCATCGCCTCCGAGCTCGACCGCGTGATCGACACGTACGAGGCCGAGGTCCAGCTCCCGCTCCCGGAGAAGTTTCCGAAGCCGACCCGCGTGCACGCCCACCAGGGCGAGCCGTGCCCGCGCTGCGAGACCGTCCTCGAGGCCGTGTTCTACGAGGACTACGTCATGACGTACTGCCCGCACTGCCAGACCGAGGACCGGGTCCTCAAGGACCGCCGGCTCTCGCGCCTGCTCAAATGAGGATCGTCCCCGCCAACGAGGCGAGCTGCGACGACCTCCAGGCGATCTTCGGGACGCGCGGGACCGGAGCCTGGTGCCAGTGCCAGCGCTACAAGCTGGCGCCCCGCGAGGCGTTCTCCAAGTTCCCTGTCGAGGAGCGCGCGTTCCGGCTGCGCGTGCAGACCGAGTGCGGCAACCCCGCTTCGGACACGACGAGCGGCCTCGTGGCGTACGTCGACGGCGAGCCGGCCGGCTGGTGCGCGGTCGAGCCGCGCACCGCCTACGAGGGCCTCGTGCGCACCTTCAAGGTGCCCTGGGAGGGCCGCGACGAGGACCGTGCCGACGACAGCGTCTGGGCCGTGACCTGCCTCTTCACCCGCGCCGGCTTCCGCAAGCGCGGCGTCAGCCGGGCGCTCGCTCGCGCGCGCCGCCGTCGACTTCGCCCGCGGGCGCGGCGCCCGCGCCCTCGAGGGCTATCCCATCAGCACCAAGGACGTGATCGCGGAGGAGCTCCACGTCGGCACGCAGGGCGTGTTCGCCGCCGCCGGGCTCACCGAGGTCAGCCGGCCGACCCCGCGCCGGCTCGTGATGCGCGTCGACTTCGAGAAAGGAAGCGTTGGATGATCGAGAAGGGCCAGACCGCGCCGGACTTCGAGCTCCCGGACCAGGACGGCAACCCGGTCCGCCTGAGCGACTACCGCGGCCAGACCGTGGTCGTGTACTTCTATCCCAAGGCCGACACGCCCGGGTGCACGACGCAGGCGTGCGGGCTGCGGGACAGCATCTCCGCCTTCAACGACGCCGGGGCGGTCGTGCTCGGCGTCTCGCCGGACCCGGTGCAGCGCGTGAAGAAGTTCCACGACGGCCGGGGGCTGAACTTCACGCTGCTCGCCGACGAGGACCACGCGGTCTGCGACCTCTACGGCGTCTGGGTCGAGAAGTCGATGTACGGCAAGACCTACTTCGGCGCCCAGCGCTCGACGTTCATCGTCGACGGCGACGGGACGGTGTCCAGCGTGATCGACAAGGCGTCGCCGAAGACGCACGCCGAGGACGTGCTCGCGCTGCTCGGCGACCCCGCGGTCAAGAGCTGAGCAGCGGCCCGAGGTCGGGGTCCGCGCGCAGCGGCTCGCGGTAGCGCGGATCGACGGCGGCGAGCGCCTCGCGCGCCGCCGCCCGGTCGCCGCGGCCGGCCGCGAGCAGCGCTTCGGCGATCGGCAGGCCCGGCGAGTCCGGGCGCTGCGCGCGCAGGTCCTCGACGATCGCCCGCGCCCGCTCGGGGTCGCTGCGGATGTGCGGCCGCGCGCGCTCGATCCACTCCGACGACGACGGCTCGTACCCCGGCCGCCCGCCGAGCGCGAGCACCGCGGTTCGCGGCTCGGCCGCGACGGCGTGGCGGTGCACCTCCGGGTCCACGCGCACGACGGTGCCGGCCGGGGCGTCGAGGGCCTCGCCGTCGAGCGTGAACGTCGCCCGGCCACGCAGCACGACGTAGACCTCGTGGTGGCCCATTCCGCCCTCCACCTCGCGGTGCGGCTCGACGACGTCCTGGCCCGCCTCCTCGGCCGTGTACGCCCCCATGCCGACGATCCGGGCGCCGATCGCGTGGCGCAGCGGGCGCCAGGTCGTCGCGGCGCCCGGCCACGGGATCGCCTCGAGGTCGTCGATGCGCACAGCCTTCCAGCCGCTCATGCCGGCGGCCTCACGCGGCGCCCGCGGACGGCGGTCTCGGCGCCGAGGTCGCGGACGACGTCGACGAGCACCCGCCGCGCGCCCTCGACGCGGCGCCGGCCGAGCCGCGCGGCGAGCTCGGCCGCGACCGCCTCGCGGTGGCGGCGGCCGCCGTCGATCGCGGCGTCGCCGCGCTCGGTGAGGGCGACGAGGCGCGCGCGGGCGTCGTCCGGGTCGGGGCGGCGGGCGACGTAGCCGCGGCGCTCGAGGTCAGCGACCGACTTCGACGCCGCCTGCTGGGTCACCCCGAGGCGGTCGGCCAGCGCGCCGATCGTCAGCGGCCCGTCGACGAGGTGCTGGAACACGACGCCGTCGGCGAAGCGGAGGTCGTCGAGCCCGTCGCCGGCGAGCCGGCGCTGCACCTCGTCCGCCATCGCCCAGCCGGCGAAGAGCGACGCGAGTGAGAGGTCCAGATCCACGTCTGATATTCAACCATGGTTGTGCAACTATTCACAACTATGGTTGTGCAATCAGGAGCACGCTTGGGAGCTGTTCCGCAACGCCGACGGGCCGCTCGGCCACGACCCCTACGCGATCTGGCCCGAAGGGCCGGAGGATCCCGACGCCGGCGTGCTCCGCCTGGAGCCGTGGCGCCTGCGCATCGCCGGCATTGACACGCTGCTCGGCAGGTCGGCGCCGCTCACCTGGCGGGCTCCCGATGCAGCGCGACGCCCACGACGACGAGCGCCACTCCGCTGACCTCGGCCACGGACGGAACTTGCGCGAGCACGACCACACCGATCGCCGTCGCCGTCGCGGGCAGCAGCGCCACCATCAGCGCGTAGGCGGCGCGGGTCAGCCTGGCCATGGCGAGCTGGTCGCACACGTATGGGATCACCGACGAGGAGATCCCGACGCCGGCGCCGGCCAGCAGGGCGACGGGGTCCGACACGGCCGGCGCCGCGGCCCAGCCCGCCAGCGGCGTCACCACTGCCGCCGCCACCAGCATCGCGGCGCCGAGCCCGTCGATCCCGCCCCCGGCCCCGCGCTGGGCCACGCGGTGCCCCAGCACGATGTAGAGCGCGAACAGCGCGGCGTTGGCGAACGCGAGGGCGACGCCGAGCGGCGCGCCGCTGAGCCGCACGTCGGTGAGCAGGTAGACGCCCGCCACGGCCAGCGCCAGCGCGGCCGCGTTGCGCGCGGTCCGCGCGCCGATCGCCGCCAGCGCGATCACCGGCAGGAACTCGATCGCGGCGACGGTGCCGAGCGGCAGGCGGTCGATGGCCAGGTAGAAGCAGCAGTTCATCACCGCGAGCACGGCGCCCCACGCGAACAGCAGGCCGCGGCCGTCGCGCGCGAACACCCGCCACGGCCGGCGCCAGGCCGCGAACACGACCGCGGCGGAGGCGATCCGCAGCCACGCGACGCCGAGCACGTCGACGCGCGCGAACAGCAGCACCGCGAACGCCGGCCCGAGGTAGTGGAAGATCGCGCTGCCGACGAAGTAGACCTGGGGAGGGGGATCCATGCCGACAGGATCGACTGGTCGACGCGGTGATCGAAGGGCCGATCGCAGGTATCATCGGCGCCATGCTTGAGATTCAACGGTCGAACGACGTCACGAACCGTCGAATCCTCGAAGAGCTCCAGGACGACGGCCGGCTCAGCCTCGCCGAGCTCGGCCGCCGCGTCGGCCTCTCGCCCCCCGCGGTCGCCGAGCGCGTGCAGCGGCTCGAGCGCGACGGCGCGATCACCGGCTACCACGCGCGCGTCGACCCGCGGGCGCTCGGCTACACGCTGGCCGTGGTGATCCGCATCCGCCCGGCGCCGCGCCAGATCGCCAAGGTCGCCGAGCTGGCGCGCGCGACCCCCGAGATCGTCGAGTGCCACCGCATCACCGGCGAGGACTGCTTCTTCATGAAGGCGACGGTGCGCGACGTCGAGCACCTCGAGGAGGTCATCGACCGCTTCGTCGTGTTCGGCCAGACGACGACCTCGATCGTCCAGTCCTCACCCGTGCCGGGGCGCGGCGTGCACGTGGGCGTGCCACGCTAGAGGCGTGCCCCTCGCATCGCTCGGCGACTCGTTCTCGGCCTTCTTCGACGCGGTCGGGAGCTTCTTCGACAGCCTGGCGGCGATCCACTGGCTGTCGCTGATCGCGGGGCTGATCGCGTTCGGGGTCTACCTGAGCATCCGCGCGCGGGCGTCGTTCCACATCCTGCGCGCCGCGTACCCGGACGAGCGCATCCAGTTCCGCTACATCTGGGGCGCCTACATCGCCGGCTACGGGTTCAACAGCGTCGTGCCGGCCCGCGGCGGCGACGTCATCCGCCTGTTCCTGACCAAGTCGCGGATCCCGGACTCCAGCTACCCGGCGGTCGCGTCGAGCTTCACGGTCGAGCTGATCTTCGACCTCTGCATGGCCGTGCCGATCCTCGCCTTCGCGTTCTCCCAGGGCGTGTTCCCCAAGCCGCCGGACTTCTCCAAGCTGCCGGCCTTCGACCTCGCGTTCTTCGCCGCCCACCCGCGCTTCACGCTGTTCCTGCTCACGGTGCTCGGGATCGCCGTGATGGTGGGGTTCGCGCTGCTGTCGGCGCGCGTCGTGGCCTTCTGGGGCCGCGTGCGGCAGGGCCTGACCGTGCTGTTCGACCGCCGGCGCTACCTGCGCGAGGTGTTCGCGGTGCAGCTCGGCGCCTGGGTGTTCCGCTTCACCGCGTTCTACTTCCTGCTCAGCGCGTTCAACGTCGGCGGCTCCGTTCGCAACGTGCTGCTCGTCCTCGGCGTCAACGCGGTGGCCGCGCTGGTCCCGTTCACGCCGGGCGGCGCCGGGGTCCAGCAGGCGCTGCTCGTCAAGGTGTTCGCGGGCACTGCCACGGGCGCCACGGTCGCCGCCTACTCGGTCGGGCAGCAGATCGCGATCGCCGCGTTCACGTTCGGCGTCGGCTTCTGCGCGCTGGTCTGGGTGTTCCGGATCCGCTCCTTTAAGGAGGTCATCGCGCAGGGGCGCGCGGACCGCTCCTCAGAGGGCGGTCGGGAGGCGGAGGCCGCGGCCTAGGTGAGGCCCTGGCGGGCCTCGCGCACCAGCGTGACGGCCTCCGGGAACACGGTGGCCATCACCGCGCGGATCTGCTTGGCCTGCTCCTCGGCGTTGCCTTGGAGGTTCACGCGGTTGATCGCGGCGACCGTCATGTCGACGGCGAGCTTGATCGCGTTGTCGGCCCAGGCGAGCGACTGGGACGACTGCATCTGCTCGGCCATCTCCGCCATGCGGCGCTGGAAATCGGGGTCGTTGAAGAAGCTTCCGAAGCCTTCCATGGGGTAGAGGCTAATGGTCTCCGCGCTCGTGGAAGAAGAAATCGGGCATCACGGCGCGCGTGACGCGGCTGGAGAGCTGGCTGGCGAGCTCGCTGTCGCCGGTGCGGGAGGCCAGATCGTCGAGCGTGACGATGCCGGTCAGGCGCCCGCCGTCGACCACGACGAGGCGGCGGATCCCGTGGCGGACCATCAGCTCGCCGGCCTCCTCGACGTCCATGCCCGGCGCCGCGGTGATGACCGGGGAGGAGGCGTGGTCGGCCACGTGGTCGCCGAAGTCGCGGCCGTCGGCGATCACCGACAGCGCGAGGTCGCGGTCGGTGACGAAGCCGACCGGCTCGTCGGAGGCGACGAGCACCACCGAACCGACGTTGCGCTCGCGCATGAGCTCGGCGATCTCGCGGACGGTGCGCTCGGGCGCGGCGGTCACCACCGACTCCGTCATGACCTCCCGGATCAGCACGCGCGCGAGTCTACAATCGCGCGCCGTGGCGCACCGCACCCCGACCCAGCTCGCTCTCCAGCGCCGGATCGAGGCACTGATCCGGCTCGCGGCGCCGGCGCTCGACCTCGTCCTCGCCGCCGGCGAGCAGGTGTCGCGCGTGGCCGGCCGCAACGAGATCGATCCCGAGCCGCCGCGCCGGATCGGCGACCGCGAGGTCCGCACGTCCCTCGCCGGGCCTCCCGAGGGCGCCGACTAGGATCATTGCCCTCGTGGCCACGGTCGCCGAACCGGAACAGCAGCTCGCCTGGGAGGCGCGCTGGCGCCCGCGTGCGGGCTTCGCCGCCGTCACGGCCGGCGTCCTGACGCTGGCGGGATTCCTGTGGACGGCGGTCGCGTTCAAGGATCTGCCGCGCAGCAGCTACGTCGAGGCCCTCCAGCACGCGCTGCGGCCGGGCGCGATGGGCAGCCAGCCGAGCCTGCGCACGCCGGAGTTCGAGTTCTACAACGACCACGCCTTCTCGTTCATCGGCGGGTCCGTGGTCCGCGGCCTGGCGTACCTGGCCTTCGCGTACGCGATCACGTTCCTCGCCGTCGCGGCGCGGGCTCGGCGACCGGAGCTGCCGCGCCCGATCGTCTATGTCGCACTCGTGGGCGCCGTGCTGTTCGCGGTCGCGGGGATCCTCGGGGGGGTCGGCTGGGTCGTCGCCGTGAGCCACTATCTCGACGGGCCCAGGACCGTCGACGCGGCGACCGACGTCGTCAACGACTCGCTCGTGCTCACCGCCAGCCTGCTGGCCCAACTCGCCCAGCTCCTGATCGCCGCGGGCATGCTGCTCGTGTCGCTGAACGCGATGCGCACCGGGCTGCTCACGCGCTTCCTGGGGATCCTCGGCATGATCGCCGGCGCGCTTGCCGTGCTCTCGCAGTTCGTCTTCGCGTTCCTGGAGGCGTTCTGGCTGATCGCGCTCGGGTTGCTGCTGCTCGGCGTGGGCCGCGCGGGCATCCTCCCGGCCTGGCGGACCGGTCGGGCCGAGCCGTGGCCGACCAAGGCCGAGGTCGCGGCTGCGCGCCGCGCCGCGTCGGACAAGAAGGAGCCCGCGGCGGCGCCGGCCGGGCACGCGCACCCGAGCTCGAAGAAGCGCAAGCGCAAGCGCCGGAGCTAGGCCGCTTCGGCGGGCTCCGCCTCGGTGGCGGCGTCGAGCAGCGAGTCGAGCGTCACGAGCAGGCCCAGCCACCCGGAGAAGGTCCGGTCGGCACCGTGGCCGTCGCTCGCGCGCCCGTCCAGCTCGTCGCCCGCCAGGCGCAGCTCGAGGGTGACGGTGACCGCACGTGTGGTCATGCGGACAAGCATGGACCGCGGCACCGGCCCGCGCATCGGGGGGTCCCCTAAACAGCGGCCCCAGGATTTGATGATGGATTCCACGCAGGCCATGGAATCCATCATCTAGCTGCCCGCGAGGGCGCCCGCGAGCTCGCGGCGGGAGCGGATGCCGAGCTTGCGGTAGGCGTTGCTGAGGTGCACCTCGACGGTCTTGGGCGTCACGAACAGCGCCTGGGCGATGTCGCGGTTGCTCTGGCCCTCGGCGGCGAACGAGGCCACCCTCCGCTCGCTGGCGGTGAGCGCCTCGACGCCGCCGAGCGCGGTCGTGCGCGGGCGCGCGCCGGTCGCGTACAGCTCGGCGCGCACGTGCTCGACGAGCGCGTCGGCCGAGCACGCGTCGGCCAGCTCGAGCGCCCGCCGCAGCGGCTCCCGCGCGGCGCTCCGGCGCCGCCCGCGGCGCCGCGCGGCGCCCCGCTC
>Ga0081539_10005864_pt1 | contig 12171 bp, 20 predicted proteins | sample TabmetS4T2R2_FD_71023 | JGI IMG/M metagenome (GOLD analysis project Ga0081539, IMG submission 71023) | Tabebuia heterophylla rhizosphere microbial communities from the University of Puerto Rico - S4T2R2 | ecosystem: Host-associated > Plants > Roots > Rhizosphere ...
GAATACTTCGCGCCAGCGGAGTACGAAGCGCTCTACTGGGCGCAGTTGAAACAGGCAGCGTGAGGCTCGAAGAAAGTCTTATCTTGGTGTCTACTAAACGGGGGTAGATTCAGCATGCACCCGACGCCCCTTCAGCTTGAATCTCATGCATCTCGCGTAGGGGCGCGGGTGATGCCCGGCGTTATGCGTTTACCTCTTTCGCAGGTGATAGATATGAGACATTCTAAAGTTCTGTTGACGTGTTTGTTAATACTTGTTCCCGTAGCGGCAAATGCTCAAAGCGATTCTGCCACTTGCCGCGTCTCTGCCTATTGGTGGGATAGACAGTCTAAGATTGGCTCTGGGTTGATGCTCCTCGGTCAGTTCAATCCTACCGTTGCCGACGAGACCACCGTTAAAATATTCAAGGCGATTGATAGCGATCTTATTGTCACGGCGGGCGTGGAGTACGAGCTTGATTATAGAAAGTCAAAGCCTTCTCCGCTTGAGGTTCGCTTGGCTATCACCGTATCGGATAAAGAGGGGAAGAATATTTTTGGCTCCATTGAAAGCTCAGAGGCGAGCACTCTTTTCAAAAAACGATGGAATCTTTCAGTCAGCAAGAATATTGGTTTCGAGGGGAAGGTATATACTTTCGGCTTGAGTTGTTCGGAAAACCTGAAATCTGCGAAGTAGTTTTCTGATGCGAAGGCAACGCATAACAACGGCATGCACCCGACCGCCCTCAGCTTGCCTTTCATCAACCTTGCATCCTGCGATGTGGCTTGTGTGTTATCGTCGGGCGGCGGGTGATGCCGAGCGTTATGCCGCTTCGCTACGTCGCGTAATATCAATATGGAAATTCCTCAACCCATAATAACCGCTCTGATTGGGTTAAGCGGTGTAATACTTGGATTGCTTATAAATGAGTTCTTCCGAAGGAAGAATCGTGTTGAACTCTACTCCAAAGAAATTTTCCAGAAACGACTGAGTGTTTATGAGAAGCTGTATGAGAAATTGAATGAAAGCTCTTCTTTAGCGAGCGAGATCATTGAGAACCCAGCTTATTCTAAAGAGGAGCGCCATAAAATTTGGTCAGCCGTCGTGCTTGATGTTGCAGAGTTTACAGATTCTAATGGACTCTACTTGAATGAAAATATAACCGTCCATTGTTTAGCTTCTTTGATGGGGGTCGAAGATATTTATTACCTTGAAGACCCGGAAGAGAAAGAGGCTCAAATTGTACGGATGCGGGAATCTTTTGCGAATGCAAAGAAAATGATTAAAGCTGAAACCGGGTTAGACGCGTTAGACAAACTGTTCGGGTCTATTTCTAAGGCAAAGCATGAGAGCGACATTATCGCTTACTTTCAGAAACGCAAGAAAGAATTAAAAAAGTGATTTCAATTACGGGCGGCATAACAACGGCATGCACCCGACGCCCCAGAAGCGTGCCTCTCATGCACGTTGCGCAGGGGCGCGGGTGACGCCGGGCGTTAGATGCCTGCGAGGTTAAGCGATGGTAATGCCGATGATGGGCTTCGTCTTCGGGTTGATAGTGCTCGGCGGTTTAGCGAGCCTCGTCGCCGCCGCTGAAGGCAGACATGCCCGCCTCGCTGTTTATGTCGGCCCTATTTCCCTCTTAGCCGGTCTCGGAGCTTTGTTCCTTTCGATGGGGCTGCCCGTGCTTTGTGAGCAAGCCCTCGGGCTGAGGGCGCTGGAAGGATGGGCCTTCTTCGGCGGGTACGGCGTAGGCATCCTCGGCGGTGCCGCGCTGGGACTTCGGCGTGCCTTCAAGATTCAGCGCCGGATCGAATTGGAGGCGCACAGATGATTTCTTCACCGGAAGGTTATGCTATCGTCGCTTCATGGCTCCGCCTTCCTGTGGATGGTCGGCATCTAACAACGGCATGCACCCGACGCCCCAGTAGCGTGCCTCTCATGGACGTTGAATGGGGGCGCGGGTGATGCCGGGCGTTAGATTTTCTATTGACCTTGCCAAGCGATATGTGTAGCATATTAGATGACCGTATGGACTTGCTGATAAGAGTTTCCCGGTTATCAGCATTCCATGACGCAACTGATTAACTTCAATCGAGCGGCGCGATACAACTTCGATTACCTTGATAGACTTCTCTCACGATAAGGAACCCTTCCCTATGAAATACCTATCCTGCTTTAAACGAGCGCGGTTCATAGCTCTTATGATCGCTCTCGTCTGCGCTGTAAGCATTAGTGTCAGTATTAGGCGTACCAGTGCCGTACCGACCGACAGAAACACGGAGTTGAAAGAGGAATTCAAAGCATCTGTTCGGGATGGAGTCGGGAGCGAGGTTCAGTTCGCTAAATCGGGTGATGACACTAAAAATGTTCGAGCCTCAGTTGAATCGGCAGCCCAATTCATGCGAAAGCGTTCAGGCGTTGACCTGAATGGTCAAACGAAAACAAAGCTAGCAGACATGGAGGCGAGTACGTTGGCTGGAACGAGCCGCCGAATCACGCCTGATGAATTGAGCGAGATTATCGCCACCACCGCTCTTGAGCGTATTTCGGTTGCGGGTGATGAGGAGATAAGTCGTGCCGCAGAAACTCTGAAAGGCTTTGATGCCCCAGACCTTCCAGACTCCTTTCGGCGTGGTCGAACACAGGTACGATTGCGGGCAAGCATAGCGAGCGGTCTTACCTCTGAGCAATTCGTTTCACAGGCGAAAGCAATTAGAGATGCTGACCCCATCTTGAAGTACACAGTTCTTAAGCCTGTGGCAACTCGCATGGCGGCAAATGAAGTACAGAGTTGCACGAGAAATCTAAGCGAGGCTGTGCCTGAACAGTTTGGCGCTGCGTCAACTGGCATTACTCCTCTTCAAGCTATTCTTATCGCTTACTCCATAGCGAGCGAAGACCGATTGGCATACTCGGCGGTTAATCTGCAAAAACGCATGGGGTTTCTACAAGGGGCGATCACGAAGACTATAGGGCAACCTTATCCAAGCCCTAATGGACATCGTGCATATGGCCCTAACGGCTACATAGTCTCGACGCCTCTAGACATTTCTTTTGATGAACAAACAGTGAACCTCCTGCTAAACCACATTGCTGAAAGGAGCGCGAACCAATGAGATAATTCTTGTCCCTCCTCATTGCGTGCTTCTTACTTATTGGTCAATTTGGATGCACTGACGGTGGCGGCAGCAGCAACGGTCCTGGAGGCACTCCGCAGCCAATTCAGCCTGATCAGCCACCTGATGGCGGAGGCGGCCCGACCTCAGGAGAGACTTTTGGACCGGACCCGAACTGCACTGGCAGCCGAACGGTCTTTGTCGGGGCAACCGCTAATGTGCTTATCACCCTAGCCAACGGCAATCAAGAACTTAAAACTCCCGATGCCAACGGCAACATGGAAATTCCCTGTAGTGCCTCGTATACGGTCTATAGATAGAGAATTTCTCAAGCGGATAAATAATTCAATCCCAACGACCGCCGTGACCACTTGAGGCTACGGTGGTCGCGCTTTTCAGCAATGGTAAGAAACTTGTTATATGGAGTTGGATGATGGGGACGAAAATCTAACAAGTCATTCGACCGGAGCGTGAATCGCTGAGCTTTCATCTGCGAGGCTTGCGTGTTTGATACGGTACGTCGCGCCCGGTCAATTCCAGCGTTAGATTTCTTCTTATGAACCGACGGTTGATTGCAGCATCCCTTGTCGTCCCGTGGATCACCTCGGCGGTGTTCGCAGGCGCGCTCTTCACTCACGCCACTTCCTTTAATGGCGAAGTGATCGTCTTCTATGCCCCGTCACTTACATGGTCGAGTCCGTCCTCGGTTCCGCGGCTTTTCTTATTTATCGTTTCTTCCGTTGGCAGGGTTTTATCTCTCACGTCTTGGGCGGCGTCGTAATCGGGTTTCTGGCGATGTTGTTCGTGGCTATAATCTATTCACCATTTACCCGCGCGACTCCGGGCAAATTCGTTTTGTGCATGTCAGCGGGAGCGGTCTCCGGTTTGGCATTCCGTTTTATCGCTGGCGAATACCTCGGGAACCGCCGCGGTGCTATCAGCGGCGAAATCTAACAACGGCATGCAGCGGACGCGCAATCAGCGTGCCTCTTATCATCAAAGGTTCGTGCGCGCCGCTGATGCCGAGCGTTAGATGCCTGCTTAGTGATGAATAGTATGAGTAATACGAAATTTGAGCGAACCCCATTGAATGCCGAAGGTGACTTCTACGTGGTGAAGGATACGTGCCTCACCTGTATGGCTCCTCATCACGAAGCGCCTGAGTTGATGGGCTTGGATGAGGCAACGGGCTGTTATTTTAGGCGGCAGCCGCAGACCCCTGAAGAGATAAGGCACGCTGTCGAAGCTGTGTGGATGTCCTGTGTTGAGGCGCTCCGATATGCCGGTAATGATCCTGAGATACTTGAGCGGCTCCGGGCGAAAGGCTGTAAATCTCAGAGCGATGTGCTTTCACCTGACGGCGGCATCTAACAACGGCATGCACCAGACCGCCCTCAGCGTGCCTCTCATCAACCTTGTATCCTGCGATGCAGCTTGTGTGTTATCGTCGGGCGGCGGGTGATGCCGGGCGTTATGCCGCCTGAAAGAAGCGCCTCGATTGCGCAGGAGCTTCGTGCCGCTTCTCCGAGGCGAGCATAACAACCCAATGCAGCCGACTCGCTGTAAGTAACTATTTCATGTATCTTGCTTGTGCTCGCGGCTGATTGGGAGCGTTCGGCTTTTCGTGGGTTCGTAAGCAAGCGAAATTGGATGTGGGGATTGTTTTTGCTACACTTGGCGAATGAAACCATCCGTTTATATCGAAACCACGATTATCAGCTATCTGACCGCTAAGCCGAGCCGCGATTTGATTATTGCGGCTCATCAACAAATTACAATCGAATGGTGGACGGATGTGCGCCCGCAGGTTGATTGCTGCGTCTCTGCGTTTGTGATTGATGAAGCATCACGCGGAGATGTGACATATGCTCAAAAACGGCTTGCTGAGATTGCCGATTTCACCGTGCTCGAAGTCAATGAGCAAATTGAGGATTTAGCGCAACAGTATTTTGCGGCGTTGCAGATTCCCGAAAAAGCGAAGATTGATGCTTTCCATTTAGCGGTTGCAGCTTGGCACAGAATGGATTACGTTCTTTCGTGGAATTGTAAGCACATTGCAAGCGGGCGTGTTCAGAAGACGTTGCGAGAGATTAACACCCAGCTCGGAGTCCATACGCCGGTAGTTTGTACGCCAGAGGAATTGATGGAGGTTTAGAATTATGTGGGAAGACCCAATAGTGAAAGAAGTGCGGCAAACGCGGCTTGAGATCGAGCAAGAATGCGACAACGACTTTCGTAAAATTTACGAGCGAGCATTAGAAATACAGAAGAGAGTCGCAGAACAAGGAATCTCTCCAAAAACGCAGAAAGAAAAAGCACCGCTTGTCGCGTAAGGCAAGCCGAACAAGTCATTCGAGCGGACTGCCCGCCAGCGTGCCTTTCATCAGTCTTGCGTGGCGCGTCGAGAGTTATATGTTTGGGGCGGGCAGCCGCTCAATTCCAGCGTTCGGCTGCTCTCTTTTCTAAATCCATGCCGCGAGACATCCTATTCTCAACGGCGCGCGGCTCTTTTCCATTCGCACGGCATTGATTTCCTTCAACGAGTGTCGCCGCGCTTCCCTGTTGCCCTTCATGGGGCGTAATGTGAGATTCGTGGCTTCGAGTTAGGCGGTTAGTCAAAGATGTGTTTGATCTTAAAGACGCACCCGAACAACGGCATGCAGCGGACGCGCTTCCACGAAGTCTTTTATCATCAATCGCTCCAGCGCGCCGCTGATGCCGAGCGTTCAGCTGCCACATGTTCTTTCAATCCATTGCGCGAGACTTTATGATTATCAACAGCGCGCGGCTTCTTTACATTGCCATCATCCTTCTCTTTCACATTGAGCCGCGCTTCCCTGTTATCCTTTGCGGGGTGTTGTGAAAGGTTCGTGGCTACGGGCAAGGTGGTCATTCAAAGATGCGTGGTTTTACTCAAGGAGGCAGCCGAACAACGCCTTGCAGCGGACGCGCTTCCACAGATTCTCTTATCATCAGTCGTCTGGGCGCGCCGCTGAAGGCCAGCGTTGGGCGCTTACCTTTGGATAATGAAATAGTTATCAAGCGTAAAGTTAGTGATAGAATGCGCGCCTTGCATTGATATCTCACATAGTCTTAGTCAAGCTAAGGTGAAGAATAATGTTGAGCAAACCTCCAAAGTATCGCGTTTTGCCAAAAACACCGGCAGTTGTTCATCTGAGCGAGCAAGAAAAGAAAAGTATTGAGGGACTTCATGGAGGGCTGGGCTGTCTTCTTTTTGTTGTTGGGTGGGCCATCATGTATTCAGTTATAATTCACCCATTCTTTCGAGACGATTTCCGAACAGGTCAGGCATTAGCGCCCGTATTACTTGGTGTACTAATGGTCGTAGGGGCAGCAATAGTTCCGATAATTCTCCATAAACGGATGAAGGCAGCCAAAATCTTAAAAACCGAACAAGAAAGGAATGATCGAGCTGTCAGGGAAGAAAAACAAAGGGTAGCGAGTCTCACCAATATGCTTAATGAAACCTTGCGACTGTCTTTGGATATCGCTGGGCAACTCCCTGAATTGCTTACGAATACCTCGCATCTTTTAGCCCAAGCTCGGCAAGAACACACCGATAATGCTTTTGCCCCATTCTGGGATATTGTTGAAGATGCAGCGATTTCTCTAGGTCGGTATTATGAAAACGTGCAGAGACTTTCTCACAATGCCCAGTTTTATTACTCATCCTTAGAACGTGAGAAACATACGTTTCCGCCCTTCCCTATTCAGCCAAATGAACTTCCTGATCCAACGCCGATAGTTGAAGAATTAAGACAAGTAGTTAGGCTGGGACAAACAAAATTTGAATTCGCGAATATCTGGGAGCATCGTCAGACACGGAAAGTATTGATTGCAGGCTTTAACACCCTGAAAGATGCAATATATGGTCTTCAGCAAACAATTCAGCGATCTATGTCTGAATTTAAGAACGCGCTCTCCTCTAATACTGCAAAATTAGTTGAGGAGCAGGCAAAGACTAGAAAAACCTTAGCTGAAGAAGGAAAGAAAACCAGAAAGGCACTCGATAATCAATCGGAAGATTTGGAAGGGATGATTAGTGATGCTCTGGATAAAACTCTCAGGCATCGCAGAAGACCTCGCAAAAGATAACCACGCCGCGCCCAACAACGGCATGCACCCGACGCCCCTTCACGCTGCCTCTCATGTATCTTGAATTGGGGCGCGGGTGATGCCGGGCGTTCGGTTGCTCTCGTTCTTTCAATCCCTTCCGCGAGACGCTCTGTTTCCAACGGCGCGCGGCTCTTTCACAACCAGACGGTGCGCTTTTCTTTGAGATGTGTCGCCGCGCTTCTCGGTTATCCTTTACGGGGAGTAGTAAATGGTTCATGGCTTCGGGTAAGGTGGTTTATCAGAAAGTCGTGTTCTCTTTGAAGGCGCAACCGAACCAGTCATTGGAGCGGACTCGCCGCACAGCATTACCTTCATTGAGAGTTGCTTGTGCGGCGAGCCGCTCAATTCCAGCGTTAGGCGCTCGCGCTTATCAAAGTGAGGAAGAGTATGTTCATTCTTGGATTGCTAGATATAACAACAACAAATGAAAGCGAAAGCCTGTTACCATACTTCATTGAAGCTGCTTTCATTTATACTGGCTTATTGTGGTTTGCCTGCTGGGGCTTCGGCATAAACTTGAAGAATAAAGCTACACAAAAAGCCGGATTGGTGCTGCTAGTATTCTCGATACTTCCGAGCTATTTTGTTTTCGGCGTTTTCTGGAGCTTTATCCGCACGACTGAAATGTTGCCTTTACCCAAATACAGTCGAACTAGCAAAAATGATAATCACACATCACCAGAACGGTCATTATCAGTCTTAAATTCACAAGCAAATAAACCATCAGAATCAACTAACACTTCCTCCTCTAACTCACAAAGCAATTCTCTGTTCTCTGAAGTTGACAATCAGATGAGCGTTACTGAACTCCGTGAGAAACTGGATGAGGTGAAAGCTATCGAACGTGAGGCGCGCGGGATGGTAGTATTACGTCGAAACTGGGCAGAGCGTGTGCCCGAATGCATGAAAATCATGGAGCGGTTGAAGCCGAGGGCGGCTGCAATAAGAGATGAATATAAACGGATGTTGAGTCCAGCAGGGATAAACATTTCCAGTGCAGCAATGAATTTAGTGGGATGTATAAATTGTGTTGAAAACGATGATGATGATTGCAGCTACGCGCGGGACTTTATAACCAAAGCTGAACGAGAATTGAAGAAAGAAATGCGCCAAAAATAGAAGATAAACAGGCACGGAAGTGCTATAGGTTGGCTGCCTATGTCCTTCCATGCCGCGCCTAACAACGGCATGCACCCGACCGCCCTCAGCGCGCCTCTCATCAACCTTGTGTCCTGCGTTGTAGGTTGTGTGATAGCGTCGGGCGGCGGGTGATGCCGGGCGTTAGATGCCTATGTGTTCGGCAGCGCCTTTGGCTAGAATTGACAGAGTTGAGAGTATCTTGGGCGCGAGCGGCTTCAAATCATCCAGCCGATTTGATGTGGCGTGTAAAACTAAAACCGCAATGTTGAATTTGGGCAGGTTCTGCTGAAATGACAAGTTCCTATCAACCGTAATGAAGACATCGAATTCCTGTTCCGCAAGCGTTAGGAGCGCGCCGTTCTTAATGCCTGCCCATCCCATCTGTGGGACGGTTTTGACATCGTGCTCTTCTAAATCTTTAGCTAACCGCCGGTCAATACATTCATCCAAAAGAAGCTTCACGTTAGGCCACCATCTTCACGATCTGTTCTTCAGCTTCTTCCAGAAAGGCGACCACCTGCTCTTTGCTAACGGTGGGAAAGCCATCTAAAAAATCATCTATGGATTCTCCGGCTTTGAGGTAGTCTAGTAGAGTCTGAACGGGCACACGGGTTTTAGCGAATACCGGAGTCCCGCCCATAACGTCGGGCGATGCGGTGATGATTGGCTCTTTCATGGAAGTATGGTATCTAATCTGGCTTCTGCTAATCAAGGGCGGCATCTAACAACGGCATGCACCCGACGCCCCGCCACGAACTCTCTTATGTACGTTGAATGGGGGCGCGGGTGATGCCGGGCGTTAGGCGGCTACTTGCCTCCGGATGGTCACGAGGAGCTAAAGGTCATGATGTGGATTCGCTTGGCGGCTAGCATCATTGTCTTTGTGGGGAGTTGCGTCGGCCTCGGATACCTCGCGGGTTTCTGCGTGCGCCGCCGTAAATGGCCCCGGTGGGTCGGCGGCCTCCTGTCATTCGCCATCGCATGCCTCTGGCCTGCCATCCTCGTCGGCTCTGTGATATACACCGGGAGGCGTTACGTCGCCGAGCACCCCGGCGAAGTTAATGACGCGCCAGCGATGGTGCTCATGGGCGTCATCACCGTCACCCCTTTGATCTTCGCCATAGACTTGTCGCTCGCGCTTATCGGCTCGTATATCGCTCGCCGGAGGGGGGCTGGCGGGGCGCTCCGATGACTCGCCGCCGCATAACAACGGCATGCACCCGACGCCCATCACGGAGTCTCTCATGTATGTTGCGTGGGGGCGCGGGTGATGCCGGGCGTTAGATGCCTCTCTTGTGTTTAACCCTTGCATGTATGAGCCTACCGTTTTAAGCTAAAACCACTATGAGTACACAGCTTTCAGACATATTGCAGCTTACCATTGCCGAGCGTATCCAGTTGGCGGAGGACATCTGGGACAGCGTCGCCGCCTTCCCCGAATCTGTCCCCCTGACAGACGCCCAAAAAGAGGAGCTTGACCGCCGATTGCAGGCGCATACCCAAAATCCGAATGAAGGCATTTCTTGGGACGAGTTGAAAGACAAGCTGCGTAAAACCGCATGAGTCACGAAATCATTGTCCGTCCCGAAGCGACTCGTGAGGTTCAAGAAGCCTTTGATTGGTATGAGGAGAAGAGCGAAGGTCTTGGGCTTGAGTTCCTGCGTGCGGCAGATGTATGCATGGCGGGTATTCAGAGAAACCCGCTTGCTTCTCCCGTCATGTATCAAGAAATCCGCCGAGCATTGTTGAGGAAGTTCCCTTACGCGATCTTCTACATAGTCAAAGAGGAAAGGATCATTGTGTTGGCGTGCTTCCATGCGAAGCGCGACCCGATAGATTGGATGCGGCGGGTTTAATTGGCACGGCGGCATCTAACAACGGCATGCACCCGACCGCCCTCAGCGCGCCTCTCATCAATCTTGTCTCCTGCGTTGTAGGTTGCGTGTTATCATCGGGCGGCGGGTGATGCCGGGCGTTATGCCGTTGCCTCTCTCGGAACCTTAGAATATCTTACGGACGGAGGAGGTAAAGCAGAGTGTCCCATCAACGTAAAGCCCTACTAACCCCTGAAGAGTATCTCGCCTTTGAACGTAGGTCTGAAGTTAAGCACGAGTATTTCGCCGGTGAGATTTTTGCGATGGTGGGCGCGAGTAAGCGCCACAATCTAATAACGGCGAATGCTATCCGTATTCTCGGCAACCAGTTGGTGGAGCGCCCGTGCAATGTCTATCCCAGTGACATGCGGGTGAAAGTAAGCTCGACCGGGAAGTATACCTATCCCGATGTGGTCGTCGCCTGTGACCAGGAAGAATTCGACGATGCCGAGAAAGACACCCTGCTTAACCCCGTGGTGATTATCGAGGTCTTATCGGAGTCCACTGAGGCTTATGACCGGGGCAAGAAATTCGAGCAGTATCAGCAGATCGAATCTTTGACCGAGTATATCCTTATCACCCAGGAGCCGTATCGGGTCGAGCAGTATGTCAGGCAGAGTAACAGGGAATGGAGGTACTCTGAATACCACAATGCCGAAGATGTCGTGATAGTTAGTGTCATCGGGTGCGAACTCACCCTCAAAGATGTCTACGCCAAGGTCGAATAGCTCCGCCCACGCACGGCATAACAACGGCATGCACCCGACCGCCGACACGCTGCCTCTCATCTACTTTCACAGGGGTTGGGCGGCGGGTGATGCGCGGCGTTATGCTGTGCTACTCGAAGGAAGAGCTGTGGTAAATTTGCCGCATGGGTACATACGACAAGCTGCTCACTCAAGTCCTGAGAGGGGCGTCGGACGCGAACATCCCTTTTGACGGGTTATGCGGGTTGATGCGTCACTTAGGATTCGAGGAGCGGGTGCGCGGTAGCCACCACATTTATTCCAGAGAAGGGGTCGAAGAAATAGTAAACCTTCAGCCTATTGGTTCGAGGGCGAAAGGGTATCAGGTGAAACAGGTTCGTGGCATAATCCTAAAGTACAGGCTCGGAGGTGAGACGAATGAGTGACAGGTATAAATACGAGATGATTATTTACTGGAGCGTGGAAGATGACGCATTCATCGCTGAAGTTCCTGAATTGGCGGGCTGTATGGCGGACGGGAAGACATACGGGGAGGCCGTGGCTAACGCGGAAGCCATTATCGATGAATGGATCGAGACCGCGAAAGAATTAGGGCGTGTGATACCGGAGCCGAAAGGGCGGCTGATGTACGCTTAACCTTCCCCCTCCCGCACGGCATAACAACGGCATGCACCCGACCGCCGACACGCCGGCTGTCATGCTTCGGCAATCGCTTGGGGCGGCGGGTGATGCCGGGCGTTAGGCTGCCACTTGTTCTTTCAATCCATTGCGCGAGACTTTATGATTATCAAGGGCGCGCGGCTTCCATAATTCAACCATCTCGATTCCCTTTAACATTGAGACGCCGCGCTTCTCTGTTATCCTTCAAAGGGGAGTTGTCAGAGGTTCGTGGCTTCGGGCAAGGTGGCTGTTCAAAGATGCGTGGTTTTACTCAAGGAGGCAGCCGAACAATGCCTTGCAGCGGACGCGCTTCCACAGATTCTCTTATCATCAGTCGTCTGGGCGCGCCGCTGAGGGCCAGCGTTAGGCTGCCACGTTTCATGAAAGTTGAGGCAAGTTGAAAGTGCTACGCATCCTAGCCACGCTCGTCTTCATCTTAGGGCTGTTCAGTGAATCTTCCCCCGTTTAGTAGACAGCGAGATAAGGCTGCTTCCCAGCCTCACGCCGCCTCTTTCAACTGCGCTCGGTAGCGCGCTTCATATTCCGCCAGCGCGA
>Ga0081539_10005865_pt1 | contig 12168 bp, 7 predicted proteins | sample TabmetS4T2R2_FD_71023 | JGI IMG/M metagenome (GOLD analysis project Ga0081539, IMG submission 71023) | Tabebuia heterophylla rhizosphere microbial communities from the University of Puerto Rico - S4T2R2 | ecosystem: Host-associated > Plants > Roots > Rhizosphere ...
TATTCATCGTTGTTCGTCTCTGTTTAGGTTTGGTCACCAAAAACATCGAACAACTTTGCGAGGGGCGCAACTGCTCCTCGCATTTCTCACCATTTTTCAGAGATCAAAAACCGGAAACTACAGATGATGAAAGCCCTACGTTTTGAAAATGGTAAATTGCATTTGGCTGAGATAGACACTCCGCATCGGAGCGATGAAGCCTTAGTGCGTGTCACCATGGCGGGAATCTGCAACACCGATCTTGAAATCGTGCGTGGGTATGCCAGTTTCAATGGCACGCTTGGGCATGAATTTGTCGGAATTGTTGAAGAGTCACCCGACAAGTCTCAAATCGGTCGCCGGGTCGTCGGGGAGATCAATGCCGGATGCGGCCACTGCGATCTGTGCTCGCAGCAAGACCCGAGACATTGTTTGAAGCGGACAGTCCTCGGCATTCACACTCGCGACGGAGCCTTTGCAGAATATCTCAGCCTGCCTCCGCAAAACTTATTGAGCATTCCGGACGAAGTAGATGATCGGCAAGCCGTCTTTACCGAACCGCTGGCCGCAGCTTGCGAGATTCTCGATCAGGTGATGATCAGTCCCAATCACCGTGTTGCGGTAATCGGTGATGGCAAACTCGGACAATTGATTGCCCGTGTGCTTGCAACCACGGGCTGCAACCCCGTCTTGATCGGCAAACATGATGACAAGCTGGAACTCGCGGCCAGGGCCGGAGTCAAAACAATTGAACTGAGTAAGCTCAAAATCGATCCGTCAAATCGCTGGGATTTCGTCGTTGAAGCCAGTGGCGCGCCGGACGGACTGAAACTCGCACTAGATCTGGTGCGGCCGCGTGGCGTCATAATTCTGAAATCCACTTTTCACGGCGCGGTCGAAATCGACACTTCACGCATCGTGGTTGACGAAATCAGCATGATCGGATCACGATGTGGAAGATTTGAGAAAGCGCTCAAGCTGCTGGCGGCCGGCAGTGTGGACGTTGAACCATTGATCGCTGCTCAATTTAAATTGACTGACGGTTTGGCGGCGATAACTGAAGCGCAGCAGCCCGGCGTCCTCAAAGTGCTAATCAAGACTTAACCAAAAGATTTATGTACCCGGCAGGAAATCTATTCATCCCCGCCCCGCACGGGCGCCTCGAAGCGATCTATCGCCCTCAAAACGACCGGGCTCAACGTGTCGCGCTCGTCTTGCATCCGCACCCATTACACGGGGGAACGATGCACAATAAGGTCGTTTTTCGGGCGGCGAAAGCATTGCAGGAATCTGGTTTTGAAACTCTGCGCTTCAATTTTCGCGGTGTCGGATCAAGCACGGGGGAATTTGATGACACACGCGGCGAGGCTGAAGATGCGCGGATCGCGCTCAATTACCTGCTTGAAAATCAGCCGCAAGCGGTCGAGGTCATCATCGCCGGATTCTCATTCGGTTCGGTCGTAGGGTTGCGCGTCGGCTGTGCCGATTCGCGCGTCCATCGATTGATCTCGATCGGCACCCCGGCGCGAATGTATGATCTGAATTTTCTAAGCGAATGTTCAAAACCGAAACTTTTCGTTCATGGGGTCGAAGATGAGATCGCGCCGCTTCCGCCGCTTGAAGAATTTTTAAGCAGACTGCCTGAGAATAGCGACTATCACCTTGTTCGAATTGCCGGGGCAGGACATTTCTTTGACGACCAGGCAGAGGAGTTGATTAAGGTAATCAAAAGATTCAGCGCAAATGAGAAAGCATGAGTGCGAATCCCTGATCGTCTGCTATCATCTCGAGTATGCGTTTGCGTCAATTCCAACTTGCTCGCGTTTTCGGAATACCGCTGATTATCGATTATAGCTGGCCACCCATGGCATTGTTGCACGTGTGGCTGCTCGCGCAGGTTTGGCTTCCGACTCGCATCAAACCTGCATGGCCGTTATGGGAGAATCTCTTGCTTGCGGCCGTTATCACATCGTTATTTTTCGCCTCGGTCTTAGCCCACGAACTGGCGCATTCTCTTGTTGCACGGCTGGAGGGAATCCATATTCACGATATCCAGCTCCATATTTTCGGGGGCTGGGCGCGGTTAGTAGGAGAACCGCGCACGGCAATGGCCGAATTCAGAGTCGCGATTGCCGGGCCGGCAAGCTCGTTTCTGATATCGATGTTTTTTACCGGCTGGCTGCTCGCGCTCCAGCAAATCGGCTCTCGCTCGTGGTTGGCGGTCGGCGCAATTGAAACTTGTTACTATCTGGCATTTGCCAATATCTTCCTGGCAATGTTCAATCTATTGCCGGGTTTGCCCTTGGATGGCGGGCGAGCATTGCGCGCCATTCTCTGGCATCGTCGCAAGGACATCCTCTCTGCCACACGCACGGCCAAAAGGATGGGGGTCGGAATTGCTTATATACTTATCTCATATAGCCTCTTTCTGGTGGCCTATGGGACGGTACGCGGCACATTATGGCAGGATTTTCTGGTCGCCGTCTGGGTGCTTGTCATCGGAATCTTCCTCAAGACCGCAGCAGAGAACGATTACCGTCACCGCGAACGACAACGAGCCAGCGAGCAGGTTCGACAAGACAATTACGAGCAGTGGAATGTCACGGGAACGGTCGGCGCGGTGATGAAAACTCCCGCCGTCAGTGTGCTGCCTGAACTGAAGATCAGCGAATTTATCGATCGAATTCTGACGGCCAATCGCCGGACGAACTTCCCTGTCGCCCGCGATGGCCGCTTACACGGCATTCTCTCACTCGCGCGTTTACGTGAAGTTCCGGAAGATAGATGGGAGCAACTGCAGGTAGGCGAAGTAATGGAGCCAATTAGTGATGATCTTTTTGTCACCGTCCGGGCTCCGATCGAACATGCCGAGCATAAACTGAGAATAAATAGTTTCGGCTACCTCGCCGTCGTCGATCCGGATGGTTATCTGGTCGGAGAGATAAATAAAGGATGAAGGATGAAGGGCAGAACTTTTTCTTTTTCCGATTTCCACCTTCATTCTTCCGCCTTTTTATCCCTCCCTTATCCTTCTTGCCTTCCTCTTGACGTGTTGGGGCGCCTTTAGCTAATATGGCCTTGCCTCTGATGAGGCGACGTTCTCGACCATTAGGAAAAAAACCGCGGTATGTGGGGCTATAGCTCAGCTTGGAAGAGCGCTTGACTGGCAGTCAAGAGGTCAGGGGTTCGAACCCCCTTAGCTCCACTTGATCTATTTTAAGCCTTCCATTTTAACCCTTCGCGATGTCTTTAACCCCCTTGTAACGACGGCTTTCTTGGTCCGATGGGCTTTCGAAGTTAATGTCACCACTTCAAGTAGCGCGTCTTCGGCAGAGACGCGACCGGCTCCAATCCGTGTTCGGTGATCTTCGCTCAGAACATCCTTTAAGGCTGTTGCCCGCAAGATGCCGGCAATCTTCTCCGCCGTCAGAGTGGCCCCGTTCTTTGCTGCCTCGGCCATCATCAATGCGACAATGCCGGTGACTGCTGCCGCCGAAATACTGGTGCCGGAAACGTGATTGCGGAGGACAAGCGTGCGCGAGCGAGCCGCCATCACCAACTCTCCCGGCGCCGCAATGTCCGGTTTTTCTCCCTCAGTCCGTTTGTCTCTTGTCGGTCCTGCGCTGGTCGTCCTGGAAAGTTGAAAATTCCTGCCGTGACCGTTTTTTTTGAGATGGGCATCGAATGATCCAACCACAATCGTCTTCTTCCCACAGGCGATTGAACTTAAAGTACAATTATCGTCAATCCAAACGCCGAATGAATCTTTGTGCTTCGGTCTTTTCTCCGCAACGAATCGGGCCTGCCCCGTCTCATCACGCTCGATCCAGGCGTGAAAATCGCCCTTGCTCACATCTGTGCCGTGAATCCTCAGGGTCCAGATACCGGCTTGTAATCCTCGCTCAAAAAATATGTTGATCGTATTGTCGCGATTGTTTGGATCGTCCAGCCGGTTAACAACCGTCAAGAGTCCACGATTATTATCGGAAAGATCCGCCTGCCAGCCGGGGGCGACGGCGGCCAGACTATTTCCATGTGGATCGATCACCTCGACCGTGAAAAGATCGCCTTTCGAATACCAGATCTCCAATTCGTTTGGCGTTGCATCATTCCTTGGAATTCGCCATTTAAGATCGACCGATTCACCGTGCCTGACCTTGCCTCTGGCATGTAAGTTTTGACCGAAAGCATTTCCGGCAGCAACGACCACCGCACGATTCGGTTTGTGAGGGTCGCTCAGCAACCGGTCAATTGCTTCTTCGACGAGTGTTGATCCGTCATGCGGGCCGCCATTGGTTCCTAAACTCAGATTTACCACACAGGGCCTGTCGGCGGCGCAATCAAAGATGAAAGTGATCGCCTCCAATAACTGCGCCGAATCTCCGAACGATTGCCCGAGCGCCGGGGCGCCGGGAAGAGTCGAGACCTCAACAAAGATGATGTCGGCGTTCGGCGACAACCCCGCAATACCCGTCCCGCGGCCATTGCCAACGGCAACATCCGCAACATAGGTTCCGTGCGCGCCGACCTGGAATACGCTGTCCGCCGGAGGCTCATAACCAAGCGCCTGGTAGGCGGCGGCGCACACTTTTTCGGCATCCCCCCTATCTTCAGTAATTAGATCAGAGACCTCAATTGCCTTATTGAGATCTGCCTGTGTATAGACTCTTCCATATCCGTATGACTTTTCATACCGCGGATCTCCGAAAGCGGTTTGATCCCAGAGCGCCAGGATGCGGCTCTTTCCATCCTCAGTGCGGAAGTTTTTGTGCATGAAATCCATGCCGAAATCCACGATGCCAACGATCACTCCTTTGCCTCCATCGCCATACGGTAGAGGAGTAGCTGCCAGCCTTCCTTGATCGCCGCTGCTCTTGTTCGGATCAACGACGTCCGCTCGCGTTTCCCGACGAATATTCTCTAGCCAGGGTCTGACTCGCTGTCCGGCTTTAAGGCTGTAAACAAATGGCAGGTCGCGCACATCCTCGACAATCTTGACCGGCATGCGGGCAGTGACAATAGTACCGATGCTCTCCCGCCCCTTATTCTGTTTCTTGTCGTCGGTAGGAGAAACTGGTGGGATAAGGGCATTGACGAAAACATTGTCCAAAGCTTTGAAGGCGTCGAGGTCTTCAACTTTGGCGATCACCGCTACCCAGTCTTCAGCAGTGGAAGCGGTCCTCAGTTTGCTGATTCCTTGATTTTGTACTCGTTGAACCAATCGATGCAGACTGGGATCCATCTTACATCTTCTGATTCCCGGCTGCTTGGCCAATGACTGATTTAACAATTTCTCAATCGGAGCATTGCAATTGGCGCAGTACTTCCAGGCAGGAGTCACCGTGCGGCAATTGGGGCAGATTACCTGATTCACTTTTTATTCCTTTCATTATATTCAATAGCTTATCAGAGGCGCTGTATTACCGAGATGTCGCGGGTTTTAAACTGACATCTCTTTATCTTAACTATCTTTTTCAGGATTGAGCTAAAAGAGATCAATCTTTCTTAATTGTTACTGCTTGAAAACCCACCTGTCTGACCGAGATAACCACCATTACAGGTTTGTATCTCGGAATCGAGAGAGAAGTCCGGATGACCGGGGAGCACATCCATCACCCCTCCATGGCCTCTATTCTCGACCACGCGCTGCAGATCGAACCGCTCGCCATTTTCATTGCGGAGCGCGTCGAAGATAAACCGGAAATCCGTTCCATCTTTCATCTCTTCGGATAATGGGCAGAGGTTTTCGATCGTGATCAGATATCTCTTTCCCGGTTTAGCCGTTAACGGCGGCAACAAGTTATCGGCACCGCCATTGCTCACCAGAACCGCGGCGCAATCGTCCTCTTTCAAGGTCATATCAAGGCCAACTCGATATGCAATACTGCCCAGAAGCTGCGGACGGCGTTCGCAATCCAACGAAATGACCGCGAATTTTTCATCTGACTTCTTCTCGGTGTAGAGCTCTCCGTATGTAATGGTGATGATCGGCGACAACAATTTAGGATGGGCAACCGAGCCGGGGAAGACCCGCCTCAGCTTCTTTTTACCAAACTTATCGCCTTCGAGATCGATCACCCAACGAAAGTCTCTTGAATCGCCCAGATCGCGTTCGCGATTGAACTCGCCTTTTAAGCATTGAGTAATCCCAGAATAACCGGGGTTATCAACCTCTATCGTGATATTACGCTTCAAATCCAGTTTGTCGGTGATTAGCAGGTTCGAGCTTATTCGTTCTCCGGTAGCTTCATCAAAGGTGATCTCCTGGATGTCAAACAGTAACTCGTGTTGAGGGCACTGCAAGACGGCCACTTCTAGTTGCTGTTTATCGTTGATACAGAAGAGAGTAAGCCCAGCTAAAGAGATCGTAACGTTCGGTTTAACTTCAGGCATCTCGGTTTCCTCCTGGTAGAAAGATGGAAGCGGATTTAACTGGTATTTTGTGAGAATCTGCTTCAGCCGGTAAATGAGGTCCGGGCAAATTAAAGTCTGATTCTTACTTTTCAAAAATTGGCATAGCCGCCGATGACAATAAATGACGCCCAGTGAGTAGGACCGCTAAACCACTGCGATGAACTGCTCATCTCCAACTGTGCGCGTCTCAGCGCTTCAGCGGTAGAACAGCCTTCCTGCTTACGGTATCGATGAAAATTGACCATTAACTCGGCAGTGGCTTCCGAATCAACCTGCCAGAGACTGGCGACGACTAAAGGAACGTCTGACGCAATGAAGGTCCGGGACATTCCGATCATTCCCTCTCCATTGTAATAACGCTCAACACCGCTCCGGCAAGCCGACAGGATAACCAATCGGGCATGCAGCGGGGCCATTTGATAAATCTCTTCACCATATAGCATGCCGTCTTGCTGGTTACCATTTCGTGATTCGTCCGGCTCCTGAGCCAACAATAACTTTGAGAACATCGGTGAATGATCATCGACATCGTAGTGCGAGGCCAAATGGATGACATCATATCTATTGAGTAATCCTTTAATTGTTGCCTCTTTGGCATTCGGCCCAAGTAAGACCTTCGAGTCACGATAATATTTTGCGATCTTATTGACCTCTCGTTCCGAGGCCGGCAACTCAGGATATTTCTCAAGATTAAAACTAGGGTTACCTACGCTCAACAACCGTTCCTTTATGTTCCCGTTACGTTGCCGTGCCCATTCAGAACAGATTAGAAAGACGGTAGAACTGGGCGCAAATGTCAGCCGATATTCGTTAACTAGAAACTTTGCCGTTTGTGGGTTGATCAGTGCATTGAATGGCAAATAATTGAGCGCCTTGTCCGGCACAACGCAGATTGTCTTGTTGCGATCCAACAAATTTTTTGACTCAACCGGTGCGATCAGGATCTGATAGAGCGCTCTGGCTTGCTGCGCAATCTGTGCTTCGTCTTCTCTGGTTTGAGATGTTTGCGCGACCAACCTCCAATAAGCGAGAGCCTTTTCCTGCAATTCGCTTTGGCCGATATTCTTCTCGACAAGATCAAACCCGGTTCTGGAAATTACCCAAATGAGCAGCTTATCTTCGAGTACCGCATACTGCAGAATCTGTGTTTCTTCCGGTAATCTCGCTTGTACTTCATTCAGCTTGAGCGGTTCAATAACCGATGATAATAATGCTGAACTTCTATCTTTACTTCCGCTCGATCCGGAGCTGGAGCCGATCAGATCCAGCAACGACCTGGCTCGCGATACTTCCGAATAATCAAATGATGCCTTGGCATCGCCCTTCCAGGAATATTCGTAACCGATCGCAATGTCGTAAACGCTCTGCTCGGCATCGAAAAAGATATTCCTTTGTCTCTCTTTAAAGATATTGGCCCGGTATTTATTGGCAAGCTCCAGAACCTTTTGCAGATTTTCTTCGACCGCTTTATCGTTTCGCTGAGCGAGGTAACATAACAGTCGTCCTTTGTACGCACTGTAGATCCTCACTTCCTCATGCAATTTCTCAAAACCGCTCGTCGCCTGATCGTAATAAGCAAGCGCCTGACGATAGTCTCCGGCCTCTCGGTAGAGATGACCAAGCCCAAGCAGCGAGTAAGCTACCATTCGAGGGCTGGCAGATCTGCTCGTTTCCAATCCTAGTTGAGCCAATTTTATTGCTTCATCGTGATCTTTGAGCTTTGAATAGATGGATGCCAGCTGCGCATATGAGACGGATATATGTGTAGGATCTTGATAATATTTCAGCGAGATGGAGAGCGCCTCTCGCTGATAATCGGCCGCAGCGGCATAAAAATGTAACCCGTTGAAGACCTGCGCTATCGTATCATTAGTGCGCCACATCTGCCTGAAACCGGGCCAACCATTCTCTGACGACGCCAAACAACGGTGGAGAAAAATGAGAGCCTGATTAAAATCATCGAGGTATTTATGTTGATTGGCGAGTTGGGCCAGATTTTTCTGGATGCCGTAAGCGTCATCCAGTTGTTCTGCGATCGCCAGGGCCTTTTCCGTCACCTCATTACTCTTTGAATATTCGGTGAACGAAAAATGGACGCTGGCTAGAGTATTGTAGGTTTGTGATAATAATGAGAGATAATTTTCCCGCTTGCAGGTCGCAGCCAGTTGGTTCAATACCGACAGGCTTTGTTTCAGATCGGTTGTTTGGTAATAATAGTAGCCAATCCAATAGTCTGTCACGATGGCTTCCAATTCATCTCTGGCTTGTCTAAATATTTCATTTGCTCTTTGATAATGATCAAAGGCGTCAGCATACTTTGCACCGACGCAGAGCGCATTCCCTTGATTAGTGTGTTCGTGCGCCTTGGCAATCAAGCTGCTTTGTTGCGGCGATAATGACCGATAGAATCTAGCCAGTTGAGAGGTGAAATGGTCTCCCTTTCTCAGCTCCAATTCACCGGCGTACGACAGCGCTTGAAGCAAGTCGTCAGCTTTATCTTTTTGACCATTGTTTGCCGCGTTCAGAAAGGCCTCGGTCAATTGCCACCAAACCACTCTTCCTGTGATTGGCTCCCGGTTGCTGATAACCCGCCATGCTTTTTCTTTATCATTATTCCGATAAGCCTCGAGGAAATTATTAAGTAGTTCCGGTGGAGCCAGTGAGACCTGTTTCTTGCCCTCCTCAATTGCCGTTTCGCGATATCTTTTGGCTTCTTCCGCCCAACGTGAAGAGGAATCGATTTCAAGATACTTATTCCAGGTCTCTTCAGCTTGTTTCCACAATTTCCGCTCTTGCAACCAGAGACCGCGGTTGAACAGTGGTTCCGGTTGCGCGGGAGTGCTCTTGAGGGCTTCATGCAGATGGTCATCGCTCTCGGCCATGTCGCGCTCATAGCGAACCGGGTCATCCTTTTTTTCGTTCTTGGCCCTCTCCATGAGAGCCACGGCATAGTCACTATGAAGCTGAGCCTTTTGGTTGCGATCGAGACGTGATCCCGCTTTGTCCGAGTTGAACGCGAGGTTAAATTGGTTGATCGCTTGATCATACTGCCTTTGCGTCAGGTAATAGCGTCCCGCTGCGTGATACGAAGAGGGCTTCGGCTTCTCGCTCACGAGGTCGAGGAAGATTCTGGCGGCGCGATCCAACGCGACCCTGGCCTGGCTGCTCAAGGCTCCCTGATCATCTCCGCGTTTAACGGAAAAAGGCGCATAGTTCAATGCAGTGATCCGAGAATTGAGCGGACGGCCTTGACTATATGCATCATTGAGCGACTGCAACCCCTTACGTAGATCGGATTGAGAGGACAATCCCCAATAAAGGACCGCCACCCCAGCCAGGACGAGGACCGCCAAACCCACGCTGAACGCGGGTTTAAGCATCCACGCCGAGACTTTTGCCATAAATTGAGGGAGGTGACCAACCTGAGCGGCAGAGGCAGCAGCCATTCTTTGATCGGTGTGCCTGATCAAGGCCTTTGCCAGGCGTAATTTATGTTGCCGTTCGATGCTGACCAGAAAATGTTTTCTAAAATTTTCTCGCTCGTGCGAATTTAGTTCCCCAGCTGCGTAACTATCAATCAGTTCATCCTCGGCGACCTCCAGTTGTTCCATGTAGTCAGAATCAACGATCAGCCTCTCCTCAATCTTCAATTCTTCAGCTGGAGACAATTCGCCGAGCAGGTAGCGACGCAAGGGGGGATCGTCGTTGAGGACTTTATTCATACCCTGCTGCTTCCTTTACAAAATAATTCTTTGTCATACATATAATGGTTGGACCGGCAATTCGTTTCACTGATCGCCCACTTTTTCTACGCAGTCGTCGAGGCATTCGCGTAAGAGGTCCCGAATACGGTGCATCTTGATCCTCAAGGCATTGTGCGAGAGCCCCCATTGTTCGGCAATTTCTTTACGCTTGTCGATTTTCTTGCGCTTATTCTCGCAATAATAGTCGAGAATCAAGCTGCGGTTTTCTGGCGGGAGCCGGCCGAGACAATGCTCTAGACAATCGAAGACTCGGTCATCAATAGTGCCGGAATTGTTCGTCTGAAGAGATGAGAGCTCCGAATGATCCGGATCGGGCAGTGGCCCCTTCCTATTACTCTCCACAGCGTATTCGAGATAGAGGTTCTTGGCGACAGCCATAATATAAGCGGCCGGACTGCCGGCATAACCATCGATGATATTCCGCAACCGGCTGATGACGCGATTGAACGATTCGTCGGCCAGGTCTTCGGACAGATGGCATCCACGTTTGTTGAAGAGAGTAATCAGGTTGCGACGCATTTTTTCGTACGACTGCGCCGCCTTATCGCGATCGGGATCGAGCCACTTGAGGAAAAGATTAAAGTCTTCTTCCGTTAATTGCCAGTCTTTTTTCATTTGTGCGGGGATCATACAAACTACACAGCATCTTTCTAAGCCTCTATCGGAGCAGCGGTCAATCAAATATCTTTACCCGGCCTTGTCATTTAATCGTTGAGTGATTGTCAGCGGTAATGCAATGAAACGGGAAAGATCTTTGACTGTTGGTCTCAACAATCGGAAATGATTGGAGAAAAAGTTTGAATTGACAAATAAGACCGGAACCTTGTGGATTATAAAGCAGTACCCGGGCAAATCAAGAGAGAACAGATCTGAGGATCGGATGAAATTTTGTCGAATAGCGGCCGGTTTCAAAAATTTTCGGAGAATCTTTGAAACGTTTCAGGGGGTATTTCCTTATTGATATGGATAGAGAAAAAAGAGTCGGCTCGAATATTGAAATTCAGGACGCTCCTTCTGGAGATAGGCAGTCCTGAATAATTACATTCGACGGATAAATATCCTTACCCGTTGGTGCAGCGTCCTCAACTAATAGAGCAGCGTCCTCAGCTTATAAGGTAGTGTCCTCAGCCATTTTCCCCATCTGATGCGCAGAGAACTTCAATGTAACGAGCATCAGTTCTCTGCGCCCTTCGCTCAATTGCGGCATGCATCCTGTCGATAAGTTAGTGGCCAAAGGGTTGAACACTTGCTGGCGAACAATGAAGGTGAAAGGAGACGGTGATGAAATTACGAATCGCAACATTCAACCTGGAAAATTTTGATGATAAACCCGGCGACAAACCGACCCTCGACGAACGCATCGCGCTGATGCGTCCTCAGCTCTTACGGCTCAATGCCGATCTGATCTGTTTTCAGGAGGTCAACGGGCAGGAGCAGCCCGGGCAGCCGCGTCAACTGCTCGCGCTTGATAAATTGCTCGCCGGCACCCAGTACAGCAATTTTAAACGTGTTTCGACGATGACCGGCAATCAGGTCTATGACGAGCGCAATCTGGTGATCTTGAGCCGTTTTGAAATCCTTGAGAGCAAACAGCAAGGTCCGGCCAATGAACCCCTCTATCGCAGGATCACGTCCGATCCGCCGGATGCGGCCGCCAATCCCGTCTCGTGGGAGCGCCCGATTCTTTACGCTCAGCTGAAGTTGAACGCATCTCGCGTGCTACAGATCTTTAATCTTCATCTGAAATCTAGAATTCCAACCGATATTCCCGGGCAGAAGAGCGGACAATTCACCTGGAATAGCGCCAGCGGCTTTGCCGAAGGCTCATTCATCTCTGCGATGAAACGAATGGGGCAAGCATTGCAGGCGCGGAAATTGATCGATAGCCTGTTTGATGCATCGCCGGATGCTTTGCTTGCCGTGTGCGGCGATTTCAATGCCGAGGTTGAAGATGTGCCCATGATTGCGATTCGCGGCGATGTCAGGGACACACACAATGCTTTATTGGCAA
>Ga0081539_10005866_pt1 | contig 12168 bp, 13 predicted proteins | sample TabmetS4T2R2_FD_71023 | JGI IMG/M metagenome (GOLD analysis project Ga0081539, IMG submission 71023) | Tabebuia heterophylla rhizosphere microbial communities from the University of Puerto Rico - S4T2R2 | ecosystem: Host-associated > Plants > Roots > Rhizosphere ...
GCGACGTTCGACATCGGACTGCTCGGCTACTGGCTCGTCCCGACCGCCCCGCCGTGGTACGCGGCCGCCGAAGGGCACATGGAGGACGGCGGCACGCCGGAGCTGCGGCGCATGATGGTCGAGTACGGCGAGCAGTTCTGGCGGTCCGGCTGGGCGCCACTGTACGGTGTCCTCGGAGGGAACCCGCTGGCCGCCATGCCGTCCCTGCACTTCGCGACATCCGTGTCGGCCGCGCACGTGCTGGCCGAGACCGGGGCGCTCGCCGGCCTGCTCGGGTGGGCGTACACGGCGACGCTCGGAACCGCGCTCGTCTACCTCGGCGAGCACTACGTGGTCGACCTCGCGGCGGGGCTGGCGCTGGCCGAGGGGGTGCGGCTGGGCGCGCCGCGCGCCGCGCCGGCGGCGCGCAGGTTCTCGCGCGTCGTGCAGGCGATCGAGGTCCGGGCCCGCGCATGAGGCAGTCAGGCGCGCCGGTCGACAGGCCCAACCCCGAGCCCCAGGATCAGGACGAGGGCGGGCCGCAACGGCTCCAGTTCACGGCACGCAACGTGCTCGTGCTGGGCGGCTTCCTCGCCGCCTCGCTCGCGGCCCTGTACTACCTGCTGCCCCAGCTCGCCGGCCTCCAGGACACCTGGCACCGGATCCGCGACGGGAGCCCGTGGTGGCTGCTGCTCGGGCTGCTGTTCGCGCTCGGGATGTTCGCCGGCTACGTGATGATGTTCCGGGGCGTCTTCATGCGGGCCGACAGCCACGTGGCGATCGGCTGGCGCGAGAGCTACCAGATCACCATGGCGGGCCTGGCGGCGTCGCGGATCTTCGCCGCGGGCGGCGCCGGCGGCCTCGTCCTCACCGCGTGGGCGCTGCGGCGGGCGGGCATGCGCCGGCGGCTCGTCGCCGACACGACGCTGTCGTTCCTCATCCTCACCTACTTCCCGTACGTGCTGGCGCTGATCGTCTGCGGCCTCGGGCTGCGGCTGGGCATCTTCCCGGGCGAGGCGCCGTTCCCCTTGACCGTCGTGCCGGCGATCCTCGCGGTGATCGCACTGGGCATCGGCCTGCTGTGCGCGCTCGTGCCGACCGACCTCCAGCGCCGCCTGAGCGGCTGGGCGGAAGGCGGGGGCCGGCTCGCGAAGCTCGCGCAGAAGGCGGCGCACGCCCCGGCCGCGGCCTCGGCCGGGATGCGCGACGCGCTCGCTCACCTGCGCTCGCGCGACCCGGCGCTGCTCGGCGCCGTGCTGTTCTGGGGGTTCCAGGTCGGCGTCCTGTGGGCGGCGTTCAAGGCGTTCGGCGACGCGCCGCCCGCGGCGGTGCTCGTGCAGGCGTTCTTCTGCGGGATGCTCGGCAACCTGCTGCCGCTGCCGGGCGGCGTCGGCGGGGTCGAGGGCGGGATGATCGGCGCGCTGGTCGCCTTCGACGTCGACAGCGGCCTGGCGGTCGTGGCCGTCCTCGTCTTCCGCGCCTTCACGTTCTGGCTGCCGCTGATTCCAGGCGTGGTCGCCTACTTCCAGCTGCGCGGAACGGTCGAGAGGTGGGCGCTACACTATACAAAGTAAAGTATGGCTTGGGGGGTAACAGGAGCACATATGAACAACGACGTCGAGAACGTGATCATCATCGGGAGCGGCCCAGCCGGCTACACGGCGGCGCTCTACACGGCACGCGCCAACCTCAACCCGCTGGTCATCGAGGGGTGGATGTGGGGCGGCCTGCTACAGCAGACGACCGACGTCGAGAACTTCCCCGGCTACCCGCAGGGCATCATGGGCCCGCAGATGATGCAGGACCTGCGCGACCAGGCCGAGCGCTTCGGCGCGCGCTTCCTGACCGAGAACGCCACCCGCGTGGAGCCGGCCTCCGCCGAGGGCGAGCCGCACACCGTCTGGGTGGACGAGGACGAGTACAAGGCCGAGTCCGTGATCCTCGCCATGGGCGCCGAGCACAAGAAGCTGGGCGTGGAGGGCGAGGAGGATCTGGGCGGCCGCGGCGTCTCCTACTGCGCCACCTGTGACGCCGCGTTCTTCAAGGACCGCGAGACGATCATCGTCGGCGGCGGCGACTCGGCGATGGAGGAGGCGATCTTCCTCGCCAAGTTCTCGTCCAAGGTCACGATCGTGCACCGGCGCGACGAGTTCCGGGCGTCCAAGATCATGCTCGAGCGCGCGCGCTCGATGGAGAACATCGAGTGGCTGACGCCGTACGTGGTCGAGGCGTTCCTGCCCGGCGACGACGGCGCGCTCGACCGCGCCCGCGTGCGCAACGTCGAAACCGGCGAGACCCGCGAGCTGCCGATGAACGGCGCGTTCATCGCGATCGGCCACGAGCCGCAGTCCGAGATCGTCCAGGGCATCGTCGCGACCGACGACAACGGCTACGTCCTCACCGAGGGCAAGTCGACCCGGACCGACGTGCCGGGCTTCTTCGCCGCCGGCGACCTGGTCGACCACACCTACCGCCAGGCGGTCACCGCCGCCGGGACGGGGTGCATGGCCGCGCTGGACGCCGAGTGGTACCTGCGCGACAACCCCAAGGTCCCGACGCCGGCGGCGCTCGAGGGCACCGGCGACCTCGCCGAGGAGCAGTGGGTGCCCGCTCAGCCGACGCGCAGCGCGTAGGTCGCGTCGAGCAGCTTCGCGCCCTGGACCGTGACGGACACGTAGTAGGTCTTCGGCCGCCGGCCGCGGTTGCGCAGCGCGATGCGCTCCTTCCGGTGGCCGTGGCGCAGTGACCGGCGGTAGGAGCGCGACGCGATCCGGGTCGCCTTGCGGCGGAACACGCGCAGGGCGACGTCGTCGCGCCGGCCGGTCGGCCGCGCGGTGATCAGCACGCGGCGATGGCCGTTCACGCGGATGCGGTAGACGTCCGCCGGGTCCTCGTAGACGTCGAGCAGCCCGCGGCGCCAGGCGGTGCCCGTGCCGTCGTACGTCAGCGGCGCCGGTGCGCCGAACGCCCGCCCGTCGACCCAGACGATGTCGTCGTTGGGCTCGGCCGTGTCCTTGGGCGGGTGCGCCATCTCCAGCGCGCGGCCGACCGAGAGCACGCCGAAGCCCGTGTCGGGGTCCCAGCCCTTCGGCCCGGTGTCGCGGGCGGACAGGCGGATCGCCTGGGCCACCTGGCCGGAGGTGAACTGCGGCCGCGCCTGCCGCAGCCAGGCGACGGCGGCGCTCACCATCGGCGTCGAGAAGCTCGTGCCGCTCAGGTGCATGTAGCCGTCGTCGGCGCCCTCGTCGTCGAGCGCGATCGGGACGGCGGCCATGATGCCCACGCCGGGCGCCGCGAGGTCGATCGCGGCGTTCGCGTTGGAGAAGCCCACCGGCTTGCCGCCGGGGCGCACGGCGGCGACGGTCAGCACGTGCGGCAGGGAGGCCGGGTACTCGAGCGGGTTCGTGCCATCGCCCTCGTTGCCCGCCGCGGCCACCGGCACGATCCCGTGCGCGACCGCGAACTGGAGCGCGACGTACTCCGGGTAGCAGTAGCCCGCCGACCCGTAGCTCATGTTGATCACGGCGGCGCCGCGGTCGATCGCCTCGGCGATCGCGTTGGCCGACTCGTCGCAGGTGATCTCGTTCGCGTGCGGGAACGGGATGTTGAGCGCCCGGGCGCTCGGCCACACGCCGACGATGCCGTTGCCGTTGACCGGCGCGGCGGCGACCGACGCGGTGGCCGTCCCGTGCAGGCTCTTGACCTTGAAGCGCTCGATCGTCGTGACGTTGCTGCGCACGAACTCCGGATGCGTCGCGTCGAGCTGGGTGTCCAGCAGCGCGATCAGCGGGCTCGCGGGCGTCGGGACCGGCGGGTCCAGCGACGGCCGGGCGACCACGCGGCGCCAGGCGTCGGGCGACACCGAGAGCGGGTCGTCGGGCACCGAGAACACGGCGCGGCGCGTGTTCGGCTGCGCGTAGACGAGCAGGCCGCGGGCGCGCAGCGCGCCGGCGAAGGCGCGCGCGTGGCCGGTGGCGACGGCGTAGCCGCCCGTGCCGGCCGGGCCGGCGCGGCGGGCGTGGAAGCGGGCCGCGAGCGTGCGTGCGGTGGCGCCGGGGCGCGCGCCGACGATCCACGTCGAGCCGATGGAGGCGGCGACGGCGGGGCCGGGCAGCCGCATGGGGGGTTGCACGGTCGCGGCTGCGGGCGCCGGTGGCGCGAGCGTTGCGACGAGCGCACCGGCGAGCAGGCCCCTGCGAAGCATCGCCGTACACCGTAGTCAGTCCGCGCGCAGCTGCGCGCCCATTTCCACGGCGCGCACGAGCGCCGGCGCCGGCCGGTACCGCTCCTCGCGGTACGCGTCGTGCAGGCGCCGCAGGCGCTCGAGCACGGTCGCGGGCCCGAGCAGGTCGCCCCACTCGAGCGGGCCGCGCGGGTGGTTGAGGCCGAGCACCATCCCCGCGTCGATGTCCGCGGCGCTGCCGACGCCCTCCCCGAGCGCGAAGCACGCCTCGTTGACGAGCTGGACGACGATCCGCTCGAGCACCGGCTCCTCGGCGACGTCGCCGACCGGCGGCACGTCGTCGCGTTCCGGGCCCGGCGGATACTCGTACCAGCCGCGGCCGCTCTTGCGCCCGAGCCGGCCGGCGGCGACGAGCCGGGCCGCGAGCGGCGACGGCCGCCAGCGCGGCTCGCCGAACGACTGGGCGTAGAACGACCGCGCGACGTCGAGCCCGACGTCGATCCCCACGAGGTCCATCAGCGCGAACGGGCCCATGCGGAAGCCGCCGCGGCGCACCGCCCGGTCCACCTCGGCCGGCGTCGCGATGCGCTCCTGCACGATCCGCAGGGCCTCGAGCGTGAACGGGCGGTTGCACCGGTTGACGATGAAGCCGATGCCGTCGGCGGCCTGGATGACGTGCCGGCCCATCGCCTCGCCCGCCGTGCGCGCGGACGCCAGCGCCGCCTCGCCGCTGTCGTCGCCGGCGACGACCTCGAGCAGCCGCATCTTCTGCGGCGGGTTGAAGAAGTGCATGCCCACCACCCGCTCGGGATGCGGGAGCCCGGCGGCGAGGGCCGTGACGCTCAGCGAGGACGTGTTGGTGGCCAGCACGCACTCCGGTCCGACGATCTCCGCGAGCCGCCCGAACAGGTCCCGCTTGACCTCGAGGTCCTCGGGCGCGGCCTCGATCACGAGGTCGCAGGGCGCGAGCGCGTCCAGGTCTCCGACCGGCTCGGGACCCTCGGGCGCGCGGGCGAGCGCGTCCGGGTCCGGGTCGAAGAGCCGCGTGGCCAGGCCCGCGCCGGCGGCCAGCGCGGCGATGCCGGCGCCCATGGTGCCGGCGCCGGCGACGCCGAGCCTCAAGGGATCCGAGCGGCGACCCGCTCGCTCACCGACGTCCCCAGCCGGCCCAGCTCGGCGGCCTGCTCGGCGAAGAGCCGCTCGATGTCCGGCGCGGCGCGCACGAGGTCGCGCTCGAACGGCCGCGTGGTCAGCGCCGCGCGCAGCACGTGCGCGATGCGCACGAAGCCCGGCGTGCAGATGCGCCGCGCCCGCTTGTCGAAGCCGTCGGCGATGTCGCGCGCCGCCCGCTCGACCGGGTACGTCTTCGCGAACGGCGGCCGCATCGCCTCGCGCAGGCGCCGGTACGCGAGGTGTTCGCTCGCGGCCTCGCGGACCATCTCCGTGTCGATCCAGGTCGGGTGGATCGTCCCGACCGCGACGCCGTGCGGCGCCAGCTCGATCCGCAGCGCGTTGGCCATCGCCTCGACGCCGGCCTTCGACGCGGAGTACGCCGACATGCCGGGCGCGTGCGCGAACGAGGCCAGCGAGGCGGTCACGGCGACGTAGCCGCGGCTGGCGACGAGCGCCGGCAGCGCGGCGCTGACCGTGCGGTAGGCGCCGAGCAGGTTGACCTCGATCGTGCGCGCCCAGGCGCCGGGGTCCGTCAGCGACATCGGGCCGAACGAGGCGATGCCGGCGTTGGCCCAGACCGCGTCGAGCTGCCCGTGGCGCTCGAGCACCGTCGCGACCGCGCGCTCGCACGCGGCCGCGTCGGTGACGTCGAGCGCGAGGACGTCGCCGCTCGCGTCGATGTCCGCGAGCACCGTGGTCCAGCCGCGCCGCGCGAGCTCGGCACCCGTCGCGGCGCCGATGCCGCGCGCGCCGCCCGTGATCAGCGCGACCTTCATGCCAGCGCGTTGATACCCGTCTCGGCGCGGCCGATGATCAGCTTCTGGATCTGCGACGTGCCCTCGTACAGCGTGGTCACGCGCACGTCGCGGAAGTAGCGCTCCACCGGGTGGTCGTCGACGTAGCCCGAGCCGCCGTGCACCTGGATCGCCAGGTGCGAGCAGTTCTGGGCGGCCTCGGTGGCGTAGAGCTTGGCGATCGAGGTCTCGGTGGTGCTCGGGCGGCCGTGGTCCTTGAGGAACCCGGCGCGCTGGACGAGCAGCCGTGCGGCGTCGGTCTGCACGCGCATGTCGGCGATCATCGCCTGCACGAGCTGGAACGACGCGATCGGCCGGCCGAACTGCTCGCGCTCCTTGGAGTAGGCGACCGAGAGGTCCAGGGACCCCTGGCAGACGCCGACGCAGCCCGCGGCGACCGAGTAGCGGCCGGAGTCGAGCGCGCTCATGGCGATCTTGAAGCCGTCGCCGACCTCGCCCATCAGCGCGTCGTCCGGCACCTCGACGTCGTCGAGCGCGATCGAGGCGGTGACCATCCCGTGCAGGCCCATCTTCCCGTGGATCTCCTGCGTGGAGAACCCGGGCGTGCTCGTGGGCACCAGGAAGCACGCCAGGCCGCGGTGCTTCTTCTCGGGATCCGTCTGGGCGAAGATCATCGCGAGGTCGGCGCGGGTGCCGAGCGAGATCCACATCTTGTTGCCGTTGAGCACCCAGCCGGAGTCGGTCTTGCGCGCGCGTGTCTTCTGGTTCGCGGCGTCCGAGCCGGTGTCGGGCTCGGTGAGGCCGAAGCAGCCGAGCCACTCGCCCGAGCACAGCTTGGGCAGGTGGTGCTGCTTCTGCTCCTCGGTGCCCCAGCGCAGGATCGAAGAGCAGACGAGCGACGTCTGGACGGAGATCACCGTGCGCATCGAGGAGTCGTGCCGGCCGATCTCCTCGACGACGATCGCGTAGGTGACGTAGTCCAGCCCGGCGCCGCCGTACTCCTGCGGGACGATCGCGCCGAGGTAGCCCTGGTCGGCGATCTTGGCGACGAGGTCGATGTCGAAGTGGTGGTTGCGGTCGTTCTCACGAGCGCGCTCGGCCAGCTCGCGATCGGCGAACGTGCGCGCCGTCTCGCGGATGAGCTGCTGCTCGTCGGTCAGGTCGAAGTCCATGGGGGAGGACGCTAGCGCCCGGCGCAGGGATCCGGGACCGTGCCATGGATCGCGCGCCAGAAGCGGCTCAGCTGGGGATAGTCGCGCTGCGTCGGGCGGAGGTTGAACGTGCGCTCGGCGAGGAGATAGATGTCGGCCATGCCGGCCTGCGCGTACTGCCGCGCGGAGGTCATCACGATCTGCCGCTGGTTGAACAGCCACGCGAGGAAGTCGTAGTACCGCGCGGCGCGCGCCACCGCGGCGCGCTGCTGCGGCGTCGGCTGGAAGGTGATGTCGCAGCCCTGGACGTCGACGCCCGCGGCGACGACGTCGCGCTCGGCGTCGGCCGAGAGGGCGTTCAGCTGCGTCACGAGCTGGACCTGCGTGTCCACGCGCGTCTGCCGCGCCTCGTCGGACGCGAGCTTGGACTGCCGGACCTGCTGCCACACGCCCAAGGTGTTGAACACCATCGTCACGAGCAGGCCGACGACGGCCACGAGCGTCGCGACGTTCTCGCGCCTACTCACACGGGCCCTTGTAGCCGATGCCGAAGTAGCTCTTCTTCGGGAAGCGGTCGTCCTGGTAGGACTTCGGATCCTTCGTCTGGACCCTCCACTTCGTGAAGCGCTTGAGCCGTGTCTCGGCCTGGTTGAACGTCCAGACGCAGAGCGCGATGTGGCGGACCTTGTTGTCCTCCACCCAGATCGTGAAGCGCGCGGCGTCGCCGCGCAGCACCGGGCGGATGCGGACGCCGGGGTTGCCGCCCGGCAGTCTGGCCGCGGTGGCGCCGCTCGCCGGCGGCCACGCCTCGGGCACGGTCTCCGAGCCCGGCAGGCGATCGCATCCCGGCACGGTCCCGCCGCCCTCGGCGCGCGCCTCGTCGCCGCGCCGGCAGTCGACGACGTCTTCGCGCGGGTCGGCGCCCACGATCGCGTCGGCGCCCCTTCCGGGGTCGAGCGTGTCGCCGTTGCCGCGCCCGATCAGCAGGTCGGCGCCGCCGCCGCCGGCGAGGAAGGCGCCGCCGTGGCCGGCGCGCAGCAGGTCGCGACCCGCGTCCCCGAGCAGCACGTCGCCCACGCTCGCGCCGCTGTTGAGGATGTCGTCCCCGCCGTCCCCGTCCAGCGTGTCGCGCCCCCGGCTGCCCGCAAGGGTGTCGTCGCCCGCGCCGCCGAGGAGCCGGTCGCCGTTGAGCCGGCCGCCGAGCGTGTCGTCCCCGTCGCCGCCCGCGAGCGTGTCGCGGGCGCGGCCGCCCTCCACGAGGTCGCTGCCCGGGCCGCCGTCGGCGGTGATGGGGATGTCGACGCCCCACAGGCCCACGAGGTCGTCGCCGGCGCCGGCGTCCACGCGGATCTCGCGTACGAAGGCGGTGCAGAGCGCCTCCGTGGGAGTCGTGGCGCTGCACCCGGTCCCGGCCCGCACCCCGGTCGCCTGGTCGTCGACGACGAACCCGAAGCCGGACTCCCGGACGACGAGCTCGTTCGCCCTGTCGCCGCCGTCGAGATGCAGCACGACGCCGCTGACGAACGCGTCCGTCGCGGCGGCCGGCGCGGCCGCCAGCATCGAGAGCGCCAGCGCGAGGGGGAGGACCCCGGCGCCGATCGAAGACCTCGATTCCGCCATCACGAGCCTCCCGGAGCTTGGCCTGGGGACGACTCTACGCAGGTGGCGACTCACCGGTCAATACCCTTGAGCGGGCTTCGGCGCGCTTAGACTCCCGGCCCATGGGTGACGCGTTCACCGTCATCTTCGGGGGCACGCTGGCGTTCTTCGTGATCCTCGTGCTGCTGCTCGGGGTGTTCTCGAAGCGCTCGCCGCGCGAGATCCTCGACTGGAAGCCGACGCGCTCGCCGGAGGCGGAGGCGCAGAACGAGGTGGACGACGTCGCGCAGATGATCGAGGCGCAGAACGAGCTCAAGCGGCGGCGGGGCGCGCCGGAGATCAGCGAGGAGGAGATCGAGGCGCGCGTGCGCGAGGACCGCGAGCAGCTGCGGCGGTGGCGCGAGTCCTGATCGTCCCCTGCGGCTGCCGTGGGCGAGAGCTCGCCCGTGAGCTCGTGGCCGCGGGCCATGCCGTGCGCGGCACGACGCGGGACCACGGGCAGGCCGCCGCGATCGCCGCGACCGGCGCCGAGCCGTACGTCGGCGACCCGGACCGGATCGGCACGCTGATGGGCGCGCTGTCCGGCGTCACGGTGCTGTGCTGGCTGTTCGGCGGGGTGCCGGACGCGGACCTGCACGGCGGGAGGCTGCGGATGCTGTTCGAAAAGCTCGTCGACACGCCGGTGCGCGGTGTCGTCTACGAGCCGGCGCTGCCCGCGGGCGAGGCGATCGCCCGCGACGCGGCGGAGCGCTGGCGGATCCCCGTGGAGGTCGTCGAGCCGGGCGGGGCGCGGCTCGCCGTGGACCGTCTGCTGGGGATATGATCCTGAAAACCCGTCTATCCCGATAGGAATTAGGAGGAGCCACGATGTCGGACTACGCGAAGGACGTGCTCGTCGACACGCAGTGGGTCCAGGACCATCTCGACGACCCGGGCGTGCGCATCGTCGAGGTCGACGAGAACCCGGCGCTGTACGCCGAGGCGCACATCCCTGGTGCGATCGGCTTCGACTGGAAGAAGGACCTCCAGGACCAGGTCAAGCGCGACTTCCTCGGGCCGGAGGAGTTCGGCGAGCTGTTCGGCTCGCGCGGGATCTCCAACGACCACACGGTCGTGCTCTACGGCGATCGGAACAACTGGTTCGCCGCGTACACGTACTGGTACCTGAAGTACTACGGCCACGACAACGTCAAGCTCGTCAACGGCCCGCGCGAGAAGTGGCTCGCCGAGGACCGGTCGACCACGACCGACCTCCCGAATCACGAACCGGCGACGTTCACCGCCAAGCCGGGCGACGACGCGATCCGCGCCAAGCGCGACGAGGTCCACGCGGCGCTCGACACGGCCACCAAGCTCGTCGACGTGCGCTCCCCGCAGGAGTACTCGGGCGAGCTGATCGCGATGCCGGGCTACGAGCAGGAGGGCGCGCAGCGCGCGGGCCACATCCCCGGGGCGGCGTCGGTGCCGTGGGCGCAGGCCGTGCGCGAGGACGGCACGTTCAAGTCGGCCGACGAGCTCTCCGAGCTGTACGGGGGCAAGGGCGTGACGAACGGCGACCCGATCATCGCCTACTGCCGGATCGGCGAGCGGTCGGCGCACACCTGGTTCGTGCTCCACGAGCTGCTCGGCAAGGACGACGTCAAGAACTACGACGGGTCCTGGACCGAGTGGGGCAACCTCGTCAACGTGCCGATCGAGAAGGGCTGAGGCGACTCAGCAGCTCGCCGAGGATGCGCGCCGTGGCGCCCCAGATGACGTGCCCGTCGACCTCGTACGTCGGCGTGCGGAACGGGATGCCACGGCGCACCAGGCGCCGCTCGCCGTAGCCGGCGCTGAGGTCGTCGAGGGCCAGCTCGAGCACCTCGGCGACCTCGCTCTGCTGGAGCACCCACGCGAAGCCCGGCTCGATCAGCCCGACGAACGGATAGATCGCGTAGTTGGTCACGAACGTGGGGGTGGGCGGCAGCGCGCCGACCAGCTGCACGGCGTCCGGCGGCAGCCCGACCTCCTCGTGCGCCTCGCGCAGCGCGGTGTCGAGGAGCGCCTCGCCCTCGTCGCGGCGCCCGCCGGGGAACGAGATCTCGCCGGCGTGGCGGCGCAGGTCGTGGCGGCGGCGCGTGAAGACCGCGTGCAGGCCGCGGTCCTCGAACAGCGGCACGAGCACCGCCGCGTCCTTGCCGCCGTGCACGTCCATGGCCTGCGCCTCCTCGGGCGCGAGGAGCACGGCGGTCAGCTCGTCGGCGACGCTCAGGGCCCTAGGTCAGCTCGACCCGCTCGTCGAACATGACCTCGCCCTCGAGCGTGCGGTGGACCGGGCACTTGGCGGCGATCACCTGGAGGCGCTCGACCTGCTCCTCGTCGAGATGGGCGGGCAGCTTGAAGACGAGCTCGAACTTGGTCGGGCAGCCGCGCTCGGCGGGGGTGTAGTTGCAGTCCACGGCGAGGCCGCTCGTGTCCCAGCCCTTGCGCTTGGCGTACATCTCCATCGTCACCGCGGTGCAGGAGGCCAGCGCCGCGGCGAGGAGCTCCTGTGGGCTCGGCCCGCGGTCGTCGCCGCCGGAGTCGTGCGGCTCGTCGACCGTGATCGTGTGATCGCCGGCCTTCACGTCGTGCGTGAACTTCTCGCGCTGACGGGCGATGGCTCGCATCGACCGCGTCTCGCTGCCACTTCTATTCAGGAGCGCCATCAGTCGTCCAGAGGATTGAACACCATGCCGGTGAGAACTTTGGGGAAGAAGTATGTGCTTTTGGGGGGCATGCTCTCGCCCGTCGCTGCGACGTCTCGTACCCGCTCGACGGGCGTAGCCCCCATGAAGAACGCCGCCTGCGCCTCGCCGCTCTCCACGCGCTCGCGCGCCTGAGCGGCGTCGCGGGCGTAATCGAGGCCGTTCAGATGCGAGATGTCGTCCTCGGTCATGCCCAGCGCGCCCTCCAGCACGATCGCCTCCAGCACCGCGGTGTCGAGCCGCCGGTAGGGCTCGGGCTTGCCCGGCAGCACCGCGTCGGCGATCGCCTGGTCGCGCAGCGTGAGCATGAGCGGGCGGCGGTGGTGCGCGTCCAGGTATCCCATGCGGACCGGCCCGTCGCCGTCGGGCTCGAGCCCGTCGGGATCGACCGGGGCGACGTCGAAGTCCTGCTCGATCGTGGAGCGGAGGGCCTCGCGGCGGCCGTCGTCGAGCCGCGTGATCAGCCGGTGGGTGGGGAAGACGGTGAGGCCCGGGTCCTGGAGCGCGACGAGGCACATGAGCACGTGGCCGGCGCCGCCCTCCTGGTGATACACGCGCGCGGTCTCGTAGCGGTGGTGGCCGTCGGCGATGAGCAGCTCGGC
>Ga0081539_10005867_pt1 | contig 12167 bp, 8 predicted proteins | sample TabmetS4T2R2_FD_71023 | JGI IMG/M metagenome (GOLD analysis project Ga0081539, IMG submission 71023) | Tabebuia heterophylla rhizosphere microbial communities from the University of Puerto Rico - S4T2R2 | ecosystem: Host-associated > Plants > Roots > Rhizosphere ...
GCCGCGCAGTGCGTGAAGGCCAAGGGCGAGGGCGACGCCTGCAATAACGGATGGCGCGGCGACGTCGCCGGGGCGATCGCCTGGGGGACGTGGCAGTTCCTCAAGCGAGACGCAAAGGTGACCTTTTACGGCTGGTACGTCGCCGATCTCGTGCCCGGACAATGGCTGCAACTCCTCAATCCGGACCAGTCACGCACGTTCGGCGCCGTCAACATGCACGGCACGCGGCTCTATCTGCTTGAAGCGACCGTGCCGAAAGGCGCGCCCGCTCCAGGGCTGTTTCAGCAGTCGCTGATGTTCCTGGACGACGAGGGCAAAGTGATCCGCTACCGGAACTACTACTCGCCGACCCACTCCGACGAATGGAAGTTCCCGGCCCCGCCACCAGCGCGCGCGCGGTAATCGCTGTCGAGAGGAGAGGACCATGCTGACGAGATCGCTGTCGCTTGCGCTGGCGTGCGTTGCATGCGCGGTGCTCCCCGTATGGGCGCATCATTCGCACTCCAATTACGACACGTCGACGTGGACGACCATGGAGGGAACGGTCAGCGAGGTGCACCGGCTGGTTCCCCACTCGTGGATCTACATGGAAGTCACGGATGCAAAAGGCCAGAAGGCGCTGTGGGCGCTCGAGGCGACTGGACCAGGCGGGCTCGAGAGAGTCGGCGTCAAGTTGAATGACGTGTTGACGGGCGACCGGATCAAAGTCCGGTGTCACCTGCTCAAGGACGGCGCAACAGGGTGCCTGCTCGGATTCGTGACGCCGATGCACGGTGACCAGGCGCGCGGACACGGCATCGAACGGGATTGGGATGGCGGCGGTGGTGCGGGATTCCCGGCGACGGGTCCTTTCGCCGAGCGCCCCGCGCCGACGACGCCGGCACGGTGATAGCACCCAGCAGTCCGTGGTGGAAGTTCGCGCGGGCGCGATCAGGACGACATGGCGCGCGCGTGCAGTAACGTGAGGCTCTGCCAGGCCGCGGCAATGGCCCCTTCCTGCCAGTCGGGTTCCGACGCGGGCGCGACGACCGCGGAGCCAATGAGGAGTCGGTTCTCGACCTTCGACAGCTGCGCCCGCCGCGCGGGGCTCACGCCGGACGCGAAGCCGCCCTGGTTGTATTTGACCTTCTTCCACCACACCGCATAGGCGCTCTCGAACTCCGTTCGAATCTGCGGATGCACCTTGCTCGCGTGCAGCAGCACGTGCTCGACGCGTGACTTGATCGGCTGATCGATCAGGTCCCCGATCGCGGCATTCACGTACAGCCCGAGGAGCACGCCCTTCCGTGAGCAGTAGTCGCTCGAAGGGTACGAGAAGTCGCCAATCGGCAGGTTCGAGTAGAGGTGGCCGCCGAAGATCTGATCGTCCTCTTCCCAGAACCGGCGCTTCATCGCGAGTCCCATTTTCGCGCTGTTGCTGTAGGTGACGGCGCGGGCAACCGCCAGCGTTTCCGGCGAGAGGTCGATGTCGATCCCCGACAGCACCGGCAGCGGGAGGCAGACGACGACGAAATCGGCGCTCGTCTCCTTGTGCGCGCCGCTCTTCGTGTCCACGTACTCGACCTTCACGCCGGCCTCGTTCTGATGCACGGACCGCACTTCGGCGTTGAAGACGATGCGGTTGCTCCCGATCGCGCGCTCGAACGCTTTGGCGAACTGGTCCATGCCTCCGACTGGATGGAACATGGGGGCCGCGGCCGTGCCATCGCGCGCCGGAATGGAGCGCATCCGATTCGCAAAGCCCGCCCGCAACAGCGCACTCAGTTCGTACGGGTCTCCCGAGCCACGGGTGGCAAATGCCTTGTAGAGACGATTCGACGAATCGAGATAGCCCTGAGCCACCAGATAGTTGACGAACCGCTGCTTGTCCTCATCGGTCAACGGCAGATCGAGCTGCCGCTGATCGATCGCTTTCACGATCAGCTCGTTCGTGTGACCGATCATGTCGGCCTTGATTTCGCTGAGTCGTATCCGCCGGTTCGCGAGCGATCCGGCTGCCGTCCCTTCGTAGTAGAAGTACGATGCGTCAGCCTCGTTGACGAACATCTGCAGCGGAACGCCGAGCTCCCTGCAGTAGTTCAGCACCGCGGTGTGCGTGTATGGGATCCGCCACGGTCCGACGTTGACGTGCTGCCCCTCGTCGAACGTGCAGACCTGCCGCTCGCCGTTGATTTCGGTGTGCTCCGTGCCGCGACGGACCGTCCAACACAGCCCGCCGACGCGATCGCGTGCTTCGAGGATCCGGAAGTCGTAGCCAAGCCTCGACAATTCGTACCCGAGCACGAGACCCGACACGCCGGCCCCGAGCACCAATACCTTGGCTTTCGCGGGCCGGCCGCTCAGCGTCGGACGAACGCCGGCATCGCTCGCCATGAGATCCCACGAGCTCATCGCCGTCATGACGAGCGACGATCCACCCACCACACCCAGTTGCCCGAGAAAGCGTCGGCGCGTCAGCGTGGGAATGAAGGTCATGGAATGACGCCTGGATTATACGAATGTCGCCGGAGATGCGGAATAAGAGCCCGTGTTCCATCCGAGGCGCCGCAGCGACGGATGGAAGTGGCGTCGAGACACGATTCCTGCAGCCTGCACGGGGCACGGCCTCGTTCGCCGATCCGCCAGAAATCGCCGCAAATACCCGCCCCCGATCGAGTGCCGGGCCATACGGCCGAGGTCTGTCCCGGCCCTCCGGCTACTGGAGCTCGTTCAACATGCCGGCGAGCAACCCAGGGAAGACCAGCTGCGCGCCCTGGAATTCCGACTTGAGCACCGCCGTAATCTCGGCCTCGGTCTTCTTCTGCACGATCATGTCGTGCACCTTCGTGCGCACGCCCAGCGTGAGATCGCGGAACTTGCGCATCTCCGCTTTCGTCGTCACGTCGCCGTGCCCGGGCACGACGGTGTCGAAATCGAGCTCCAGTGCACGATCGAGCGTGCCTGTCCAATCCTTCACGCTGCCGCCGCCCGGATAATCGATCAGCAGCGGCGTCATCGCGCCGAAAGTGAAGGCGTCACCGGCGGCGAGGACGCGATGTGACGGGAAGTACGCGAACACGTCGCCGCTCGTGTGCGCCCGCCCGAAGTAATAGAGCCGAACCTCTTTCCCTCCAAGATGGACCAGCGCGCGGTCGACGAAGGTGACGGTCGGCTGTCCGGGCTGCTTCGCGTCGACGAAATGGCGGAACGCCGCCTCGGATGCGATCACCTGCGCGCCGCTCGCCTGCAGCCGCGCGTTGCCGCCGGAGTGATCACCGTGATGGTGCGTGTTGATGACGTAGCGCACCGGCTGGTTCGTCACCGTTTTGAGCGTCGCCAGGATGTTGGGCGCGTCTATCTCGAACTTGTCATCCACCAGGACGACGCCTTCGGTGGTGACGAGCGCCGTCGTGTTTCCGGGCACGAACTGATTGTGAATGACGAACAGATCGTCCTTGACCTTGACCAGATCCAGTTTCGCCGGCTGATTTCCGAACTGCTGGCCATGGACGTACGCCACGACGATCAGCAGCATCGCACCGCCGATGATCAACGAACGCTTGGTTGTTACGCTCATAAAGGTCGTCTTCTCCATTGATGACAAGCCACTCACCATCTTGGCCGCGCCGCATTCGTTCAGCTCTCTCGCTATTCCGCGAGTTTCCTCTGTTCCGGGGTCACGATCAATCGGCCGATTCGGCGTGCGCCTGACGATCCTTCACTCGATGACACCAGGATCGTTGAAGAGACCGGTAAGCCGCACGCTGCCGTGTCGATACTGGGGGAACCCCGCCGCTGTCCGATCGCCTGGATCGAGATTCGACGCCGTGTCGTCCGGCGGAAAGATGATGAGCGAGTTGAGGAACGCGATCACGGCGTCACGTTTCGACGACGACAGCGCTTGTTCTGGGGCAGTCTGCGGGGGTGATATTGCATACGATATACTGCACCGGTGCTCGAGCGGACCGTACTCGATACGGATGTTCTTGTCGCGGCCGTGCGTAGCGACCGTGGATTCATCGCCCGGCGGCTGGCAGCGTGAACAACCGCGTGCCGGGCCGGAACTGCGACCAGGCGAACCAGAACTCCGGAATCAGGATCAGCGCCTTCAGCCTCGTCCCCTTCAACGCCCCTTTCACCGCCAGGCCGTAGGCATCCCACGTCGAGCGCGTCTCCGCGTCGATCACGACACTGGCGTCGGCATTGGCAGGAGCCATCGGGAGCCGCGCCTTCGCCGGACGTCCGGTTCTGCTTCATCCGCGGCCGCAGGATCGGAATGCGTTCGGCGTAGCCCGCCGCGGGTACCAGGATCGTCGTCTTTGGATACCGGGTCCTCCACTCCTTCCACGTGGTCAGGAGGAACGGATACAGCTTCAGCGTGCGCCCCTTCAGCGGACCGGAGATCGCCGCGCCCGTGGACTGCTGCCAGCGGCTGCCGGTCTCGACGTCACGGTGCACTTCGTTCGCGTTCACCATGCTGTCCCGTCGTTCATTCCTCGGTGATTAGACTTCGATATCCGTCGGCGGTTAACAGAACGGCAGCGGTCCGTGTCCGGACCGGAGAGGAGGGTGATCCCGCGCTTCGGCGCGCGGCTACCGGGCGCCCGTCAGGACTGGAGCAAACTTCTGGATGCGTTTCCCGTTGTCCACTTCGCCGACGAAGACGTTGCCCCGCGCATCCATCCCGATGGCGTTCGGGAAGTGCAGCTGGCCGGCCAGGCGGCCGCTGGACGCGAAATGTCCAAGTGTCCTGCCGCTCTGACGCTCGACGATCCAGATCACGTCGTTATGCGCGTCGGCCACGAAGAGATACTTCTGCTGCGGATCCTTCGAGATCACCATCTTGTAGGTCGTTCCGCATATCGATCGGTTGAATAACGAGGGACCCGGCGCGGCCAGCGGGGTCTTGTTCAGGCCGCCGCACTCGCCTCGCTGCGCCGGCGAATTGGGCGACACCATGATGTCCTGCAGCCACCGGCCGTCGGTGGTGAACACCTGAATCCGATTCTGCCCACGCTCGCCGATGTACACGCGGCGGTCTTTCGAGATCTCGACGAAGTGCAAGTCCGGCACGAAGTTGCGCTCGTCCGGCGGCGGCCCGCCGGTCCACGTGTAGCCGGCAATCGGGGCATTCGAAATCTCGCTGAGCGGCATCCCGTGTCCGCCCCAGCCTCGCTTGAACGCGCCAGTCGAAGCGTCGTGCACGAGGACGCGCTTGTGGCTGATGATGTACAGCTCGTTGGCGACCTCGTCGAGCTGAAAGCGCCCTTTGTTCAGGATGAAGTTCGTCTCCTGATTGTTCTCGGGCTTCCCCCTGCAGACGTTGTTCTGCTCATTGCCGCATTCCGCCGGCGGACGATGATCGAAGTCCCACACGAACTTTCCGTCGCGTGTGAACTTCAGGATGCTGTCCTGATTGGCTTCGCCGCTGATCCAGACGAATCCCTTCGTGTCGGCGATCACCGTCTGCAGCCTGATTGGCCACTTCGGGTGAAATTCCGCACCGCCCCACGCGTGCCCGACGTTTCCCTGCTGATCGAGCTCGATCAGCTCAGGCCCGCGAACACAGCACAGCGCCGGTGACGGCGTGCCTTCTGCCGTCAGCTCGATTGGCTGCGCCGCCTGATTGCGATTCAGGAACCAGACATGATCCATCTGGTCAACGGACAGGCCCGTGACCTGCTGCATGCTCCACCGGTTCGGGAGCGGATTCGGCCAGAACGGGTCGACGCGATACTGCGGCGCACCGTCCTTGTCGACAACGTGGCGCGCAACCACCTGCGCGTGCCCGACGTGGACACGCGCGAGCGCCGCGAGCGTCAGGACCGCAAAGGTCGTCGTCATCCGTGTCATGACAATCGCTCCCCTCACCTGCGATCTCCGAATCGATCAAGAATCCATTCGGACCGAGAGTATGACCCATTCCCCGGAACGTGAAAAAGCCAAGGAGGCAGCCTTTCAGAGGCTGCTGGGCGAATAGGCAGCTGGAGGAAAGCGCTTGTCTTACCGAGCTACCGAGCTACCCAGCTACCCAGCCCGGCGACCCAGCTACGTCAGGGAGCCGGCCGGGGCGTAGGATCATGGGCATGCGCCGCGTGCTCGTACTCGTCATCCTGGCTTTCGTTGCTGCTCCGCTCTCGGGCCAGGAGCTCGCCGTACTGCACATACGAGGCGTTTTGACCGATGCCGCCGGACAGCCGCGACCGCTTGCCCGGCACGCGCTCCTGATCAGCGACGACCCGCCGACCCGCGAGCCGCGCCGGATCGTGACCAGCACCGACGGCACCGCCGACGTGCGGCTGCGTCCAGGATCCTACGTCGTGGAGTCAGACCAGCCGATCGCGCTGCAGGGGAAGGCCTATCACTGGAGGCAGACGCTGACCATCGTCGGCGGCCGCGATGCGACGCTTGACCTGACGGTCGCGAACGCGGTGGTCGAGCCGATCGCAGCGGGAACGACCGACCGGGACGCGCCGCTCGCCACCGACACCTCCCTCCTGCTGCGGCAGTGGCTCGACAGCGTCGTCGAACTGTGGACTGCGACCGCACACGCATCGGGATTTCTGGTGGACGCTGCCGGGCTCATCGCGACAAACCAGCGAGTCATTGGGGACGCGAGCTCGGTAGAAGTGCAGATTTCGCGCTCGATCAAAGTCGCGGGGACGGTGCTTCACGCCGACCCTCAGCGCGACATCGCCATCGTCCGAATCGACCCGTCGATCATGGTGTCGATGAAACCGGTGCCGCTCGGCTGTCCGCGTGCCAACGCATCAGCCATGACGCGAGAGCAGGAGATCTTCGCGCTGGCGGCACCGCTTCGCCAGCAAAAGGACTGGACTCCGGGAAACGTGCGTCGCGCCGACGCACGCGGCATCGTGGCCGACCTTTCGCTCGCTACCGGCGGGACGGGCGGCCCCGTGTTCAACGCGTCGGGCGACGTCGTGGGAATCACCACTCTGCCGGGTGAACGCGATGAACCGATGCGCGGCTCGACCCGCGTCGCTCGCATCGACGGCGCGTGCGACCTCGTCGCGGCGGCGGCGGAGAAAGCGAAACAGACTCCCGCGCCGAGTGGGGCGCGTCTCCCCGTGGAACCGTCGCAGCCCGCTCCGGTCGCCACGTTCGCGGATGCCGTCAAGCGGCGCGCCGGCAACCTGAAGCCGTATCAGATCGCCGCGTCCGACTTCGATGTGGCGTTCATCACGCCGATCGTCAACTATGCCGCGCAGTCTCAGCCGAATCAGACGTTCAGCAACTGGTCCGACTACGTCGCCGACATCCCGCCGGTGCTGCTCGTCCGCGTGACGCCGAAGATGGCGGAAGGCTTCTGGGCGAAGATGGCGCGAGGCGCGGCCTACACGCAGGGGATGGCCCTGCCGGCGATCAAGCGGCTGAAGTCAGGCTTCGCGCGGTTACAGGCCTTCTGCGGCGCCGCCGAAGTGACGCCGATCCACCCGTTCAAACTCGAGGTGCGCGTCTCCGAGACGGAGGCCATCTACGAAGGTTTGTACGCGTTCGATCCGGCGGCACTCGGTCCGGAGTGCGGGTCGGTGACGCTTGCGCTGTATTCCGAGAAGGAGCCGGCAAAGGCAGACAGGCGACCCGTCGATCCGGCCATTCTTCAGCAGATCTGGCGCGACTTCGATCTCGGCCAACGTTAGACGTTCCGTTCTACGAGGATGCCGCTATGAGTTTGACGAGACGAACCATACTGGCAGCTGGAGCTGCGGCAGCAGCCACGGCCGCCGTGTCGCGTGTATTGGCGCAGCAATCGGGCAAAGGAGGCAAGTTCTACGAGCGGGGTCCGGTTCGTATCTACTACGAGGAGGCCGGTTCCGGCTTCCCGCTGTTACTGCTTCCCGGCGGCGGATTGAATTCGACGATTGGCTTCTTCACCGGCAACTCGCCCTTCAATGCGATCGACGAGTTCAAGGGAGAGTATCGCTGCATCACCGCAGACCTGCGCAACGCTCCGAGCGGCCAGTCCACCGGCCCGGTCGAAGTCGATCGGCCGTGGGAATCCCATGCCGACGATCAACTCGGCCTCATGGATCATCTGGGAATCGACAGGTTCATGGTGATGGGTTTCTGCATTGGCGGCCCCTTCATCGGGAGTCTTCTCCAGCGCGCACCGAATCGCATTCCCGCAGCCGTCATGGCGCAGCCCGTGGGCTGGCGTCCGGAGATGCGCGACCGCAATTACGCCGGCGCATTCTGGAAGACCTGGGGAGCGGCGCTGATTGCGAAGCGGCCCGAGATCACGATGCAGACGACCGAGCAATTCGTGACCAGGATGTTCGAAACCAACCCCGACTTCCTCTTTACCGTGACCCGCGATTTCATCCGCAGTTGCCAGAACCCGATATTGGTCCTGCCGGACGATGTCCCCGCGCACCCGCTCGCCGTCGCCATGGAGTGCGCGATGCTCGCGCCGAAGAGCGAAGTGAGCATCTTCCCGTGGAAGGAACCCAAGGAGCGAATCCCTCTGGCGGTGCGGCAGATACATTCGTTCCTCAAGGCGCATCGGCCTGCATAACGCCGGCGACCGCGTCTGGAAGGAGGACGCAGTGAAGAGACATCTGTTTGCTGTGGCGATGCTGCTCGCCGGGTCTGCGTCCGCACAGCAGCGCGCGCCCGAGACGTCGAATTGGCGCGTGCAGAAGCTGCTGCTGCGCTGACGTTTCGGGCGCGTCAGAAATCGATGTCCATGCTGAATTTCGCAAAGCGCGGGCTCACGAGCGACTGCGGCTGACCCCACGCGTTGATTCCGGTCAGTGAGTAGGTGTTGTTGTACGTCAGGATATCGCTCGAGTTCAGGGCGTTGTAGATCTCGAACCCGGCGGTGAGACGCTTGCCCATCAGGCGCAGAATCTTGGCCACCTTCAGATCGACGAGGTCGATCCGCTCTCCGAACATTTCGCCCGTGTCCAGGAAGTTGGTCAGCACGGTCGTGGTCGTGAACGTACCGGCGGGCAAGCCCGTCTGCGCCACGGGAACGTTGACGTTCACCAAGCGCTCGGCCCCGGGCCGTCCCTGATACGTCCCGGAGAGCTGAAGGTCGATGCGCGGAACCGTATACACGGCCAGCACGCTGACGCGCGGCTGAAATGGGTCCGCGACGTGGCAATTCCGCTGGCTCGGGTTGTCGGGGTGCACGTTGCAGGTGTCGTTGACCTCGCGACCGACGCTGACACCGCCGCGGAACGTCAGGTTGCGCTGCATCCGCGCGTTGACGTTGAGGTCCACGCCGTGCCAATAGTCGAACTGTCCGCCGTGCTCCGAGTCGATCGGCCGCCGCCGCAGCGTGTTGGTTCCACGCAGCCTGCCCTCCTGGCTCAATGACCAGAGATCGGTGAGCACGCGTCCGCTGGCTGGCCCGATCCGGCTGTCGATGGGAGCCGTCAGCGAGTACTGCAGATAGTCGGCCGGTGTCACCGCGAGGTTGTCGTCGACTGGATAGAGACCGAACATTCGTCGCGTATACGCCACTTCCGCAGACACACGCGCGAACAACTGGCGTTGAACAGAAAGACTGAGGTCCCAGTCGTCCGGCCTCACTCCCCAGCCGCCGAGCAGCTCACGCTCGTATGTGGTCGTTACGCTCGTCAGATTGGCGGTGCCGAAGTTCGTGATGGAGGGAATACCGCAGCTGTCGCCGCCGCTGGCGCGAAGATCCTGTGCCGCCGTGTAGATCGAGAGATCGCAGTCGACGCGATAGTTGCCGTTGGTATCCGTCCACGTGCGCGAGGTCGACGACGACAGGCGATTGAACGGGTGCTGCGCGACATAGCGGCCGCCGTTGGTGGCCGCCTCGAGATAGCGGCCGGCCGTGAACTTGAGGGCCGTCTTGCCATCGCCAAAGAGATCGAATGCCGCACTCATGCGCGGGGTGAAGTCCTTGAACCCGGTCACAGAATCGCCGCCCTTGAACGTGACCTGGGTGGGAAACCAGCGATCGGGCCCGACGGTCCAGTCCTCGTACCAGCTCTTCGCGAAGTCGTAGCGGATGGCGCCGCCGACGGTGAGGCGCCGCCGGGTCCACTGCTCCTGCACGTAGGCCGACTGCGACATCACACGCTGCTCCTGGTCGGTATCGGCGCCGAGCAGATATTGCGTGACCCGCGACGGCACCCCGTTGGTGAACGTGTAGGCGAGGCGATCGGGATCGTACGTGTTGTAGGTGTCGGGATTGTTCTGTGTATAGAAGCCCTGATAGCCGACGCGCAGGTTGTGGCGGCCGGTGACGTATGACGCGGTCGCCTGCCAGCGCGGAGAGTTGCCGAGGGTGTAGCTCGCCTGCTGCGAGCGATACGACAGGTTCGGGATGGTGCCGCCCTGGACCTGCTGCAGCGTTTCGGTGACACGGATGAAACGTGTGTTGTCCGGCCGCTCGTAGTTGCCGTACTTCGTGTAGGTCCGGTTGGCGCTGGCCTCGAGCAGGAGCCTGTTCGATCGCGGAGACTGCCACGTGACTTGCGACACGCGCTGCGGCGATCCATTCGACGTTGCCGATGCCTCGGGAGACGAGTTGCCGATTATCGTGCTCGTGCTCGTGCCGGTGCCCCCACCACGATTCAGCCCCGGGTTCGACTGCTCATCCCAGAAGAGGTTCATCTTCTGTTTCGAGGTGAGCTGCACCGTGAGACGGATCGAGGCATTCCGTTGCCGTCGATCCGAGAACGCCGGTCGTGCGTAGTCGGGCTCATAGAGCCACTTCGTCGGATCGCCGGCGTTCTTGTTGAACCACATATTCGACGCGTATTGGTCGTTGATCAGGTGACGTGCGGCTACGTAGTACCAGATGCGGTCCTTGCGAATGGCGCTGCCGAATGATCCGCTGATCTCCTGATACTTGATGAACTCATCCTGTTTCCGCAGCGTCGGATTGAGCGTCAGGATGTCGTCCGTGCGGTTGTCGCCCTGGAGCGCGCTGTTGGCGAAGTTGTAGAGGAACGTGCCGCGCGAGGTATTGCCGCCGGTGCGCGGCACGACGTTGAACACGGGCCCGCTGACCTCGGATTCACCGAGACCGCCGGTGATCGTCAGCGAGACCTCCTGCGCCGTCGTCACATCGGCCGTGTAGTATCCGGTGCCGCTGCCCCCTGCGGATCCGCCGACGCTGACACCGTCCACCAGCAGCCGGCCCTCGCCGGCGCGGGTCGCCCCGGGCGCCCGCGCGCGCGACGCGCCGCCGTATCCGGTATACGAGGTGACCTGACCGGCGTTGATGCCCCCGGCGTCCTGCGCGTTGCCGAAGATCTCGCTCCCGGGCGTCAACGCGGCGAGGCCGAAATAGGTGCGCGCGACTGGCAGCTCGTTGATGAGCGCGTGATCGAGCGTCTGTTGGCGACGGGGGCTCTGCACGTCGACGATCGGCGCTGTACCGCTGACCGTGACGACCTCGGCGACATTGCCTGGCTGCAGCTCGATATCGACGGTTGCCGTGAACGCGCCGATCAACTGGATGTCTTCTCGCCTGACCGTCCCGAACGCCGGCAGCGAGAAGGTGACGACGTAGGTGCCGCCGGGAAGATCGATGATGCGATATTGACCGTTGCCATCGGTGACCGCTGTGCGGCTTCGTTCGATCAGCACGTCACTGGAGGCCTCGATCGTGACCCCGGGCAGGACCGCGCCCGACGCGTCCTTCACGGTGCCGCTGATGGCGGCTTGCCCGTAGACCGCGGCGGGAAGCAGAAGCATCGTGCACCAGACGAGCAATCGCGTAATCGGGAGCATGGCGATCCTCCTGGACCAGAAAGTGCGACCGAGCTCAACGCGCCGCAACTATACGGTGGCGCGCGCGCCCAGTGATGGGAGGTAGAGGCAAAGTTCCGTCAAAAGTTAGGCTCCCGGCCTCCGTCGGAATCAGCCGGACGTGAATCTCGTGCGCTTCCGTGACGCGCCAGGCGGTCAACACCACGACACGCTAGACTGCTGCGGTGGCCGTTCGCACGCCGCTCGATGTCGCCGCCGTGCGCCAGGACTTTCCGCTCCTTCGGCGTGAGGTTCGCGGCCGCCCGTTCGCACGCTCGCGCCACCCGCCGGTCGTGTGTTACCTGATGGCGATCGGCCGCACTGGGGAGCCGGTGGCCCCGCGAATGCGTTCGGTCAGGTTCAGATAGAGGAACTCGTACACCCGGTCGCGCGCCAGTTCGCGCAGGTCCATGTTCTCGAGCATGAGGACG
>Ga0081539_10005868_pt1 | contig 12167 bp, 10 predicted proteins | sample TabmetS4T2R2_FD_71023 | JGI IMG/M metagenome (GOLD analysis project Ga0081539, IMG submission 71023) | Tabebuia heterophylla rhizosphere microbial communities from the University of Puerto Rico - S4T2R2 | ecosystem: Host-associated > Plants > Roots > Rhizosphere ...
GTGGGCGGGGGGGGGGCCCGCCGGCCGCGGCGGGGAGGACCCGGCCCGCGGGGCGGGGGTAGCGCGCGCCGCCCCGCCGGCCGCTGCCCCGGAGCGGTTGGCCGACGCCCTGGTGGACCCGCTGCGGGTCCGCGGCCGACCGGCGGTCCACATCGCCACCAATGACTTCCTCCGGCCGGCCTCGCTCCGGCTGGAGTACGGCCGCACCAACCCCGACGCGTTCTACTCCGGATGGTTGGACCAGGCCGCGCTGCGCCGTGAGGTCCTGGATCCGGCGGGCCCCGGCGGGTCTGGACGGATCGTGCCGAGGCTCTGGGACGCCCGCACCGACCGGCCCACCCGGGATCCGTACACGCTGCTCCCACCCACGACGGTGGTCCTGGTCAGCGGGCCGCTACTGCTCGGCGCGGGCCTGCCGTTCGATGTCACGGTCCACCTGGAGCTGACCGCGGCCGCGCTGGACCGGCGTACCGATCCCGAACTGCGCTGGACCCTTCCCGCGTACGCCCGTTACCGCGCCGAGGTGGATCCGGCGTCGTTCGCCGACGTCGTGGTCCGGTTCGACGATCCGCTGCGTCCCGCGGTGGTGCTGGACCGCCCTTAGCGTCCATGTTCTGGACGCCGGAAACGTCCACGACCAGGAACGCGGCAACCTGTTTGCCCAGTCCGTGGCGGAATCCTGCACTGACAGTTATGCTCCGACTACTTTTCAGTGAAGATCCCGTTTGGGATCTTCGGCGGTGGGTATCAGCCGGGGCCACGGTGCGACCGGGGGCGGGCTTCGAGGCAGTCCACCGGCAGGGGCAGAGGGAAGGGCAGGGGGAGCGCACATGCTCGTCAACAGCGCGGTCATCACGGGTAAAGGCGCGGAAACCGCGAAGGGACGCACGGCCGACGAGATCGAACAGATCCGGGCCGCGCTGCGGAGCCGGTTCGAAGACCTCGATCGAGAGTACGAGGAGGCCGTCGCGGAGAACCAGAAGCTGCGGATGGTCGAGATCGGCGACGCCGCCGGCGACGACCAGGCCGACAGCGGGTCCAAGACGGCGGAGCGCGACGCGGCCACGTCGTTGCTGCGGACCCTGCTCGACCGGCGCACGCAGGCGGAGCTCGCGTTGCAGCGCCTCGACGACGGCACATACGGCTACTGCGAGGGATGCGGCAACCCCATCCCGGTCGCCCGGCTGGAGGTGTTCCCCTCGGCCACGACGTGCGTGAGCTGCAAGGCCAATCGCGAACGCCGCGCCGGCTGAGCTGTGTTATTGGCGATCGCTGAGCCTGCTGGCCTCGCTGCCGCTCGGCGGCGATCGCCTCTTGGACCCGCTGATTTGTGGGCCGGAACAACGACTGCAAACCCCGCAGCCGCCGTTCCGGCCCACAAATCACCGGCGGCGATCGCGTGGTCCTGGGGCGGCGGACCGCGCGCATCGCGGCTAGCGTTGCTCCGATGGGGAAGATCGAGGTGGGCACGGCGTCCTGGACGGACAAGACGCTGCTCGACTCCGGGTGGTACCCGCCGACGGCCGACACGCCGGAGCGGCGCCTGGCGTACTACGCCAAACAGTTTCCCCTCGTCGAGGTGGACTCGACCTACTACGGGCCACCGGCGGAACAGACCACCAAGCTGTGGGCGGAGCGGACCCCGGCCAGCTTCACGTTCAACATCAAGGCGTTCAGCCTGCTCACCGGGCACCCCACCCGGGTGTCGGCGATCTACAAGGACCTACGGCCGGAGACCGACAAGAAGAACGTCTACCCGGCTGACCTTCCGCCGCAGGTCTACGAGGAGATCTGGACCCGGTTCCTGTCCGCGCTCGATCCGCTGGTCGAGGCCGGAAAGCTGGGCGCGCTGCTGTTCCAGTTCCCACCATGGTTCGGCATCCGTAAGTCGAACAAGGAGTACATGCTCGAGGTGGCCGCCCGATGCAAGCCGCTGCGGCCGGTGTTCGAGCTGCGAAATGCGTCGTGGTTCGAGGGCGCCAACCGCAACGAGACGCTGGACTTCCTGCGTGCCCACACGTTGCCGTTCGTCTGCGTCGATATGCCCCAGGGCTACAAGTCGTCCATCCCGCCGGTGGTGGCGGCCACGGCCGACCTCGCGGTGGTGCGGTTTCACGGCCACAGCGACAAGTGGACAAGCAACGATATTCACGAGAAGTTCGGCTACGAATACTCGCGTGAGGAGCTCGCCGAGTGGGTGCCCAAGCTGAAGCAGTTGACCGCCGAGACGGCGCAGACCCACGTTCTCATGAACAACTGCTATTCCGACTATGCCCAGCGCAACGCGACCACGCTGATCGACCTGCTCGGCGAGGACTGACTACGGCGTACGCGTGACATCCAGGTGCCGGCGGCGGGCCAGCGTGGCCATCGCCGTTGCGTCGGTCACCGCGGCGCCGCCGGGGTCGTTGTTGAAGAACACATACACCGGTACGCCGGGCAGCTGCCGCTCGATCCGGTCCAGCCAGGTCGACAGCGACGCCCGGCCGTACCGGGGCCACGGCTGCGCCCGTCCTTCGTGCATGCGCAGGTAGCCGAACTCGGCCGTGTGCCACAACGGCGTGCGGGGCCGGCCCAGCCGGTCGGCCCAGCAGAGCGCGGCGCCGTGTCGCTTCAGCACGTCGCGCACCTCGTCGGTGAGCCACGTTTCGTGCCGTGGCTCCACCGCGACCCGTACCGAACGGGGAAACTGCGACAGCGTCTCGTCGAGGGTGTCCACGTCGGCCCGCAGCGTCGGCGGCAGCTGCAGCAGGACCGGGCCGAGCTTGTCGCCCAGCGCCTCGGCCCGGCTGAGAAACCGTGCCACCGGTTCGGCCGGCTCCCTCAGCCGCTTGACGTGGGTCAGGTAGCGGCTCATCTTCACCGCGAAGACGAAGTCGTCCGGGGACCGCTCCCGCCACTGCTGGAACGTTCCCCGCTCGGGCAGCCGGTAGAACGCATTGTTGATCTCTACGGTGGCGAACTGCGACGCGTATCGCTCCAGCCAGAGCCGCTGCGGCAGGCCGGCCGGATACAGTCCGGGCCGCCAGTCCTTGTACTGCCAGCCCGACGTTCCGATGAGGAGCACGATCCGATGGTTACCCGCACCCGCCGAGGGACATGCGGGCAGCCCGGTTGCCGTTGGTTAGACGTGATCGCCGTGGGGTAGTTCGTGGCCGATCCAGCCCCGCCGCAGGCGCCGGGGCACGAATGACAGAGGAGTTCCCATGCGACTCAGCGACGACGACATCACCGGAAGCAGCGGCACAAGCGGTGAGGGTCCGGCCGACGGTGGTGCGAACGCGTTCGGCAACGACGACGGCGCGGACAGCGGCGCATCAGGCGAGGGCGTGGCCGATGGCGGGGCCAACACGAGCGGCCGCGACGGCGGTGCGGACGGCGGCGCATCCGGCGAGGGCCCGATGGACGGCGGCGCGGACCCCAGTGGCGTCGACGGCGGTGCGGACGGCGGCGCCGGCGAAGGCCCGGCGGACGGCGGGGCGAACCCGCGAGGCCGCGACGGTGCCGCCGACGGCGGCGTCTACTGAGCGCTGCGGTGACCATTCCGACCGGCGCGCCGGGCGGTTCCGACCGCCCGGCGCTCTCCCGTTGCGTCAGCGTGGAGCCGGCCAAGTTCGCCGCCGCCCACTGGGGCAAGGGCCCGCTGCTGTCCCGGGCCGCCGAGCTCGCCAGCCCCGGCGCCTTCGGCGACCTGCTCTCCCCGGACGCCGTCGACGAACTGCTGAGCCGGCGCGGCCTCCGTACGCCGTTCCTGCGGATGGCCAAGCAGGGCGCCGTGCTGCCATCGGCCCACTACACCGGCAGCGGTGGCGCCGGCGCCGAGATCGGCGACCAGGTGATCGACGACAAGGTCATGCAGCTGTACGCGGACGGCGCGACGCTGGTGTTGCAGGGGCTGCACCGGTTCTGGCCGCCGATCGTGGACTTCGCCCGCCGCCTCGGTACGGAGCTGGGCCGGCCGCTGCAGGCCAACGCGTATCTGACGCCGGCCGGTAACAAGGGATTCGCCACCCACTACGACACCCACGACGTCTTCGTGCTGCAGGTTGACGGCACCAAGCGCTGGCGCGTTCACCCGCCGGTGCTGCCGGACCCGCTGGAACGCCAGGCGTGGGGCGGGCGCGCCGACGAGGTCGGCGCCACCGCCGAGGGCACGCCGGCGCTGGACGTCGTGCTGGCACCGGGCGACGCACTGTATCTGCCGCGCGGCTGGCTGCACTCGGCGGAGGCATTGGGCGAACGCTCCTTGCACCTGACCGTCGGCGTCCGTGCCCTGACCCGGTACGCCCTCGTCGAGGAGCTGCTCGGGCTTGCCGCGGAGGACGGCCGGATGCGCGCCACGCTGCCGTTCGGGTTGGATGTCGCGGACGCCGACGCGCTGGAGCCGGAGCTGACCGAGACCGTGGAGGCGTTGCGCGACTGGTTGCTCACCGTGGAACCGGCCGCCGTGGCCGAACGGCTGCGTGGCCGGGCCTGGCCGTCGGCCCGGCCCGCACCGATCCGGCCGCTGGCACAGCTCGAGTTCGCCGAGCGGCTCGACCCGGGTGACCGGATCGCGGTGCGCGAGGGGTTGCGCTGGCAACTCGCCGACGACGGGCCGGAGCACGTGGTGCTCCGCTTGGTCGGCCGGACGCTGCGGTTCCCGGCGTACTGCGCGGTGGCGGTACGGACCGCGCTGGTCGGCGGTCCGGTGCGCGTCGGCGACCTGCCCCTCGACGACGACCACGACCGTCTCGTCCTGGGCCGCCGCCTGCTCCGCGAGGCCCTCGTCGTTCCAGCCTGATACCCCGCGATCTTGGAGTTGTGGTTGCCCCTATGCGGCGTAACGCCCGGTTCGTCCCAACCACAACTCCAAGATCGCGGGGGAGGTAGGGAGGGTCAACGCGCCGCTGCGTAGGCCACGCCGGCCGTCAGCAGGCCGGTGACCACTACCGTGGCGACCGCCGCGGCGGACAGGCCGACACCGCGGCGATCCGCCATCCGCTTCGCCGCGAACACCGCCAGCACCGGACCGAGCAGCATCGCGAGCAAAGCCAGCACCGGCAAAGCCGTGGCCCAGTCGCCGCCGGCCGCACGCCCGGCCCAGCGCAGCAGCCCGTACGCCGCCGCGCCGACAGCGCCGCCGGCGACGCCGAACACACCGAAAAGCACCGTCGTCGCGCCGGTCAGCGGTCGTGCCGGCGGCACGTACGCCACCGTGGTGGCCGCCTCCTGCAGGTAGTGGTCCGCGTCCCGGTCACGCTGTCGCGGCGCGGTGGGCGGCGGCACGGTACGGCCAAACCGTTCGGCGATCGGCCCGACCTTGTGGACGAAGTCCGACCACAGCCCGGCGACGCGGGCGTCCACCGTTTCCAGGTCCCGCTGGGCGGCTCGGACCGCGTCCTCGGTGGCGCGAACGTTGTCCTCGGCCGCGCGTACCGCGTCGTCGACCGCGGCCACCCGGCTGTCATGCCAGCGGACCGCCTCCGCCCGGTGTGCCGCGGCCTCCGCATCCAGGCTGGTCAAGCGGCTCAGGACGGCCCGGTACGTGGGCTCGTTCACGTCAGACCGTACGGGATGATGACCTCGGCGCCGCGGTGCACGGAGCGGTCGAAGTGCAGCGCCCGCCAGGGCCGCGGGTACCAGACCGGTGTGGCCGGCCCGGGGAAGTAGGGTCCGAGTTCGCTGCCGTGCACGTCCAGGGCGACCCATGCGCCGATCGGGTCGGTGCGCGACCCCTGGCCGCCGAGGGTCTCGCGGAGCATCGCGGCGCCCCGCCACCAGCCCAGCACGTGGATGCGCCGCTCGGGCCCCTGGCGCAGAATCCGCCGCAGCGGCTCACCGTCGCCCGGCGCCGCGTCCACCGCGTACAGGAAGAGAAAGTGCGGCCGGTCGGCCACCGTGTCACCGGCCGCGGCCGCCGCGTCCTCGAACAGCCAGTCCACGTCGGACGCCCCGTAATAGCCGGCCTCGGGCGGCAGGTCGGTGCGCAGCGCGTCCACTGCGGCAGTGGCGTCCGCGTCCAGGCACGCGACCGAGAACCTGGCGGCGCCGGCCGGGAACTGGGCGGCCAGAGACCGGGCCGCGGTGCCGAGCACGGCACACGCCTCGTCGACCCGGGTGCCGAGCACGGCCAAGTTTCGGCCGGGCGCGCGGCGCAGCACGGTACGAGCGGAGCGCGCGGCCACGTCGATGGTCTCGCCGAGCAGGGCGACCGGCGCGCTGACCGGGCCGGTCGACGTCAGACGGCGGAAATCGGGGCTGTCGGACAGCCGCGGCACCGCGTCGCCATCGAACAGCCGCGGCGGCGAAAGCTCCGGAGCGCGGCGTTGCCACAGCCGGTGCTGCAGCCGGCTCCAGCTCTCCCGGTCGCCGGCCGCCGGCACCCGTACGATCCGGTTCGCCGACGACGCGCCGGAGTCGGCGTTGACCACCGCGTGGTACCGGGGCAGTGTCTCGGCCGCCAAGTTGTTCTCCGCCAGTACCCGCCGGGCCCGGGGCAGCGCGATCCGCAGCGAGAACTGGGCGACCAGCGCGGGCCGCCCCCATAGCGCCTCGATACCGGACACGTCCTGGCTGGCGAGGATCAGGTGGATGCCCTGCGAACGGCCGCGCCGGGCCAGGTCCTCGAGCAGGTTGACCGCCTCGGCGGCGACCGAGTCGCGGCCGGCCAGCAGGACCTGGAATTCGTCTACTACCGCGACGATCCGCGGCCATGCACCGCTCGGATCCTCGGCCCGCAGCTCGGCCAGGTTCGTGACCTCGTGCCGCTTCGCGGCGCCCGCCCGGCGGCGCAGCTCGGCACCGAGAAAGCGCAGCAGAGCGAGGCCGAACTCCCGGTCGGTGTTGACGTTGACGCCAACCAGCCGGACGTGCGGCAACCAGCTAGGGTCGCGTTGGCCCGGCGCGAACCGCGCGAACGACACCCCCTCCTTGAAGTCGAGCAGATAGAACGCCAGCTCGGTGGGGGAGTACCGGGCCGACAACGCGCCCATCCAGGCGTAGATGAAGTTCGTCTTGCCCGTGCCGGACGGGCCGGCGATCAACGCGTGCGGGGGGTAGTCGCTGAGCGTCACCCGCACCTCGGTGCCCTGCGGGTCGTCGCCCAGCGGCGCGGTGAGCCCGCCGGCCGACGACTTCCGCCACTCCTGGACCGGGAGCAGGCTCCCCAGCGCGACGGGCGCCGGTCCGGCGGCCACCTCGTCGGCGATGGCACGGCAGGTCGCGGTCACCAGCCCGGCGGGCGGCCCGGAATCGATGTCCACCGGCAGGTCACCGGCGCCGCTGAGCCGCGCTCCGTCTCCGGGCTCCGCGTCGATCACCTCGACGCCCGCGGTGTCGGTCACCGGCAGGCCCCGGACGAGGAGATGGACGCCGCAGGCCGCGCCCGTGCGCAGCAGCCGGTCCAGTTGGTCACGCTCGGGCCGGGTCAACTCATCGGCGCGGCCGCCACCCAGCAGCACCGCGACCCGCCAGGGCTCGGGCCGCCGGCCGGTCGCGTCGGCCAGCTCGCGCAGCGACCCGTACTCGCCGGCCAGCACGGTCTCATTGATCCGGCGGACGTGGTCGACCAGCTCATCGAGCAGTGCGCCGAGGCCGCCCGGCCCGACGAACCTCAGCACGCCGGCCGGTGCGAGCGGCGCGAAGCCGGCCAGCCCGCCGCCGAGGTGTTCCGGGTCGTACCCGGTCAGCCGCACCGTGCCCGGTCGGCTCGTGCCGAGCGCGCGCAGTAGCAGGCCGGCAACGACCTCGTCGCCGAGACGGGTGTCGCCGTGGACCACCACGTGGCCGCGGTCCAGGAGCGGCACCAGGGCTGGAACATCCCCGTCGTACGGCAGGCGCAGCCGGCCCACCCGCAGTTCGGGGGCCGGATCGCCGGTGGTGGCCGGCGTGGGCAGCCAGCAGTCCCACGGGGTTCCGGCGGCGCCCGGCGCACTCCGGCGACCCGCGTCGGCCGCTGCGCCGGCCAGGGCGGCCAGATCCGCGCGGTGCCGCTCGGCGATCTCCCGCAGCCGCCCGTCACGCTCCGCGGCCAGCTTCTCCTTCTGCCGCGCGGCGGCGGCCGTGACCCGGTCGCAGCGGTTCCGCGCCGCGGCGTACCGGCGCCGGGTCGCCTCCAGCGTGGCATCTGCGGCACCCAGCGCCTGCGCCAACGCCGCCCGGACCTCGAGCACCTGCTGGGCGGCCGATTCAGGCATCGGCATCCCGCCGAAGCGATTCCGGCGCTGTCGGATCCAGTGTGGCCGGATCCCGGCCCAGGCGGGCGAGCAGCACGCCGGTCAGCACGCTCGAGGTCACCGCGGTGTCGGCGGGATGTCCAGGCCGCTCGTTCTGCGCGGGTGCCCGGCAGATGCGGGCCAGCAGCGCGTCCAGCCCGCCGGACGGCGTGCCGGGTAACAATGAGCGCACCCGGGCGGACACGGCGGTCCGGAGGCGGGGTACGTCCTCCGGGCGCGGCTCGTGGCCGAGCAGGTCCCCGGCCAACCGGCGGAGCACCGGCGGCGTGGCCGCGGACAGGCCGAGACCGGTCGCGGCGTCGACGTTCTGCAGGTGGCGGCCGAGCCGGGCGCGATCGCCGGCGCGCACGTCCGCGGCGACCTCGCGCAGCAGTTCTGCTGTGGACGGATGCTGCGCTGCGACCTCCTCCGGCGGTGGCGGTGGCTCACCGGTCAGTTCGGACACCCGCCGCTGCCACCACGGGCGGAGCTTCTCGGGCGCGGGTGGCCGTCCCTCCGGCGTGGACGGTGGCGTGTCCGTTCCTGGCTGGCGCTTCGTGGTGGACTCCGTGAGCCCGGCACGCCAGTCGGAGTTTGGCGGCTGCTGAGCCTCGGCGGACAGTCCGAGCACACCCAGGTACGCCGCGATGGCGTCCTGCGCCACCCGCAGCGCCGCAGCGGCCCGTTCGGCGTGTTCGGTAGCGTTGCCGAGCAGCGGCACGCCGATCGGGTCGACCGACGCCTGCCGGACCCAGGTAAGCATTTCCGTCGCGCTGCGCAGCCGCTCCAGAGCGGCCGTGACGATGCCGGTGGGCAGCTCGTCGGAGGTGGCGCGCAGCTGCGCGCCCAGTTCGGTCAGCAGGGACATCGCGTCACAGGGCTGCCGTGTAGGACTGCGCCTGCTCGACCGCCAGGAGCGTGGCCCCCAGGCATTCCTCGAGCTGCTGGTCGGCCTGCGACAGCGAGGCGTGCGCCACGCCGACGGCTTCGTTGCCACTGCCATCCAGGGCGGCGGCCAGGCTCTGCTGTGCCTCGCCCAGCTTCTCCCGGGCCGCCTGAATCGCCGCCTGCCCTTCGGTGACCTGCTGTAGTGCGGCATCGACGGCCGCTCTGACCTCGGCGACGCTGGCCACTGGTGCCGCCTCCCGCAACGCTCGTGTCTCCTTAAGAACAGACAATAGCTGTCAGCGCGGGATGCTGGACGGCCCCCGCACTTCGGCGCCCAGCTCGGTCACCCGGGAGCGCAACTGCCGGTCGGCGGTCACCACGACGACCCGCTGATCGGGCACGGTGGCCGCGACCAGGTCAACGATCGCGTCGTCGCCCGAGCCGGCCGCCCGCTCCACCCGTACGCCCTCGATGGCCGCGATGTCCCGGGCCCTGCCCTCCACCACCACGACGACCTCAATCGGCCCGGGAAGATCCGTCAAGCCGTTCGTGGCTATCGGAACGAGCCGGTCGCGCAGGCGGACCGCCGCCCCGGCCCGGTCGCGCCACCAGCCGTCGGGCACTGAGCCGACGACGTTGGCGGCGTCGATGACGAGCAGGGGAACCGGCATACCGCCAGCGTCTCACGGAGCTTGATGCTCTCGCTCCGCTCGGCCGGCTCGCGCCTCAGCGGCGGGAATTCAACGGTCGTTCAATGCGCTTTACCTCTTGGTGTGTCGTGGAACGCCCGCGGTGCGCCGGTGACAGACCAAGAGAGAGAAGAATATGAGTATCGGACCCTTGGGGCCGGGTGCACCGGGCCAGTGGGACGATCTGGTAGCGCGCTTCTTCGGCGCGGCCGAGCCGCGGCGGGCGCATCGGATCGATATCACAAAATACATGAGCAACGACGCGCGCGAGGTGCTGTCTGCCGCCGCCCGCCGGGCCGCGGAGCTCGCCGATCCCGGTGCGGACGTGGCCGACCTGGACACCGACCACCTGCTGTGGGCGGCCTTGCAGCAGGAACCGTTGAAGGCGACGGTGCGCCGCGCCGGTGCGGACCCGGACGCTCTGCTGGCCGTGCTCGGCCGGCCCGTCCGGCAGCCCGATGACCCGATGCCGGAGCAGGTCGCGCTCACCCCGGCGGCCAAGCGGGCCCTGCTGGACAGCCTGCAGCTGTCCCGCGCGCTGGGTGCCTCCTATGTGGGCCCCGAGCACGTCTTGATGGCCTTGAGCCTGAACCCCGACTCGGCGGCCGGCCGGCTGATGGCGGGCCGGATCGACCCGCGCAGCCTGCGGCAGGCGGAGGCGCAGACCGGTGGAGCGGGGCGCGGCGGCGACACGCCCACGCTGGAGCAGTACGGCGTGGACCTCACCGAGATGGCCCGGCGCGGCGAGATCGACCCGGTCATCGGCCGTGCGGACGAGATCGAGCAGGCCGTCGAGGTGCTGTCGCGGCGTACCAAGAACAACCCCGTGCTGATCGGCGAGGCCGGCGTCGGCAAGACCGCGATCGTCGAGGGCCTGGCCCAGCGGATCGTGGACGGTGACGTGCCGCACACGCTGGACGGCAAGCGCGTCATCCAACTCGATCTCGCCGGTCTGGTCGCGGGCACGCGTTACCGTGGCGATTTCGAGGAGCGCCTGCGCAAGGTCATCGATGAGATCCTGAACTTCGGCGACGGCCTGATCGTCTTCCTCGACGAGATCCACACCCTCGTCGGCGCCGGCGGTGGCGGTGACGGTGGCGGCATGGACGCGAGCAACATGCTCAAGCCCGCGCTCGCCCGGGGAAAACTCCGGGTGGTCGGCGCGACGACCCTGGACGAGTACCGCAAGCACATCGAGAAGGACGCCGCGCTGGCCCGGCGCTTCCAGCCGATCATGGTCGGCGAGCCGAGCGTCGAGGACACCGTGGCGATCCTGCGCGGGCTGCGGGACAACTACGAGGCGCACCACCAGGTGCGGATCACCGACGCGGCGCTGGACGCCGCGGCGGAGCTGTCCGACCGCTACATCAGTGACCGGTTCCTGCCGGACAAGGCGATCGACCTGCTCGACCAGGCCGGTGCGCGGGTGCGGCTGCGGGTCAAGACGCCCGGTGCGGACGTGCGGGAGCTGGAGCGCCGGCTCGAGCAGCTGACCAAGGACCGCGACCAGGCGGTCGCGGCCGAGAACTACGAGCGGGCGTCGGAGTTGCGGGACCGGATCGTCGAGGTCCGGGCTCGGATCGACAGCGCCGGCGAAACGGGCGGCGGCGTTCCGCAGGTGACCGAGGTGGACATCGCGGACGTGGTGTCGCGGGCGACCGGCATTCCGGTGTCGCAGCTCACCGAGGAGGAACGGGATCGGCTGCTGCGCCTCGAGGGGCACCTGCACACCCGTGTCATCGGGCAGGACGACGCGGTGGCCGCGGTGGCCGAGGCAGTCCGGCGCTCGCGTGCCGGGCTCGGTAACCCGCACCGGCCCGTGGGCAGCTTCCTGTTCCTCGGCCCGACCGGTGTCGGCAAGACCGAGCTGGCGCGTTCGCTTGCGGAGGCGCTGTTCGGCGACGCCGACCGGATGATCCGGCTGGACATGAGCGAGTTCCAGGAGCGGCACACCGTGTCGCGGCTGGTCGGTGCCCCGCCCGGATACGTCGGGTACGACGAGGCCGGCCAGCTGACCGAGGCGGTGCGGCGGCGGCCGTACTCCGTGGTGCTGCTCGACGAGATCGAGAAGGCCCATCCGGACGTCTTCAACGTGCTGTTGCAGGTGCTGGACGACGGGCGGCTGACCGACAGTCAGGGCCGCACGGTGAGCTTCAAGAACACGGTGCTGATCATGACCAGCAACCTGGGTTCGGAGATCATCAACGGAACGAAGCGCACCGTCGGGTTCGCGGCCGTCGACGCCGGATGGGATCCGAACCGGGACCTGCGCGACAAGCTGGACCGGCGGCTGCGCGAGCAGTTGCGGCCCGAGTTCATCAACCGGATCGATGAGATCATCATCTTCCGGCAGCTCGAGACCGAGCAGTTGCGACGGATCACCGAGATGATGCTG
>Ga0081539_10005869_pt1 | contig 12167 bp, 14 predicted proteins | sample TabmetS4T2R2_FD_71023 | JGI IMG/M metagenome (GOLD analysis project Ga0081539, IMG submission 71023) | Tabebuia heterophylla rhizosphere microbial communities from the University of Puerto Rico - S4T2R2 | ecosystem: Host-associated > Plants > Roots > Rhizosphere ...
GAGACCAGCGCTTCGATCGAGCCGACGATGATTGCCGCCGGCGGGCCGTAAATCAGCAGCACTAAAAAGACGAAAGTATCCGAGACTGAAATCTGTGAACTTAAACGAGGAATAGGGACGGTGTTGCGCGCGGTCAGCAGCAGCGTCATCGCCACCAGCACAAAGAAGCGCCAGTCAAACTGGACTGATGGAAGTCGCCAAAGGGCGTAGAGAAATGCGAGACAGCCGGCTCCAGTTTCGACCCAGAGGAATGGCCCGTAGAGTTTGTGTCTCGTGGTGCCAAGGGTGTCTGACATTAAGTTTTCTGCTCAAGGTGAGGTCAGAGGTTTCCTTTATCAGGGTAATCGGGGGAAGAGAGTTTAGTTTTGCGCTTGCTCCATTCTGGGGAGGAAGATGGTTTCGTAAGTCGCGCGGAAGTGAAAGCCGCACTTGCGGTAGAAATTCTGCGCGAGCTGGTTGGTTTCGTTTACGAGCAGGCAAATGGATTTCGTGTCTTTGAGCAGCCGGCGCATCAGTTCGGACATGAAGCGCAATCCGCTGCCACTGGCGCGGCGCTCCTCGCGAATCCAAATGCCTTCGAGGTAGCTGACTTCGGGCGTGCGGGAAATAACGTCCGCTTTGAAAGTTAGTTTGCCATCTTCAATCACGACCCAGGTTCGACCTTGTTCGATGCGTCGCAGACAGCGTTTACGAAAGCCGTCGCGATCGACGTGCAGCGGATTGACGCCGCTTTCGGCAAAGGCGAGTTCAGCCTGCACCGGCATGACTAAATCAAGCTCGGCGGGCGTTGCGGGGCGGAGGCGTTCGGCCGGTTCGCGTGCTTCGACGGGCCAGCTCAATTCAAAGAGCCATTCGCGACAGGCAAGACGCTGCTGGCGTCCGGCGGCTGCGTAGTGACCCCAAAAATCGGCGACACGTTCTTTCTCACCCATGATCATGTGTGTGTTGGAGCACTGCTGAGCCACCTGGGCCAACGCTGCGAGCGCGCGATCGGAAACCGTTTCCATCAAGGTGGCGTGGCCGACGAGGGCGACGCCTTCCAGCCGGCCGTTCAAGTCGCGACAGCCGTAGAACATGCCGCGATTAAGCGAACTCTCGAGACCGTTATCATGAATCAGGCTCATCATGGTCACGGTGTGAATCGGCCGTTGCGCCAGGAACGCGAGCACATCTGCTTCTTCGCCGGTCAGCAGCCGATCGACGGAAATCGTGTCGACCTTTGGCGCTAGTTCATGGTTGAGCTCGTTAGCTCTGAATCCTCTGCGTACGTGTAGCATGGGTCTGTCTCCGACAGTTGGGTCCGTGTTTGCCGCGTGGACTGTTACTACTTAGTAGCCCAGATAGTCTGAGTCGTCGTCGGGAACAATTGCCATTGAGGAAGTCTCGTCGCCGATGATCATCGACATGAAGGCAACCATGACTGAGTCGCCGACCAGCACGCCATCACCGACGAGTACGCCCATAGAGTCGCCAACCAGCACGCCATCGCCGACCAAAACGCCATCGCCGACCAGCACGCCATCGCCAACCAGGACTCCGGTGGGAACGAACATGGTGCCGCCGCCAAGTCTGGTGCCGTTGCTCGTGTAAATAACGTCGCCGAGCAGCACACCGTCGGAAAGCATCGAGGTATCACCGACAAGCACACCCATTGTGTCGCCCACAAGCACGCCATCGCCGACGAGTACGCCCATAGAGTCGCCAACCAGCACGCCGTCACCGACCAGCACGCCGTCGCCGAGCAAAACGCCGTTCGCGTAGATCTTTTGGTACTTCGTGATCAAAGCGGAACCGGTCGCGTAGGTCTGACCGAGAATAACGCCCTCGGCCCAGGCGAACGTGCAGACGCCGCTGTTTGAAATAGTAATCGTGGTTTGCGCGGCCGGCGGAGTGCTGATGAGCAGAGACGAGCCCAACGGAGTGGAGCTGTCGATGTTGGTGCGAACGAGTCTCGCGAGACGCACGGCGCCGTCGATGTTCAGTTCGCCCGCGCCCTGCTCGAAAGTGTTGAAGTTAACGAGTTGCTGCGCGGAATACATCATCAGCGACTTCACGAGGTTCGGCGTGAGCGTCGGGTTCGCTTCAAACATCAACGCGGCCGCGCCCGCAACCAGCGGCGCCGCCATTGAAGTACCGCTCAGCGTCATCTGCGCCCGGGCTGGACTGCTGCTGACGTGCGCGTCGAGGGCGGGATTCTGCGTGACGAGGAAGTTATTGGGCGACTCGGCAAATACTGTCTTGTTACCAGGGGCAGAGATTTCCGGTTTGATGATGTTGTCGTAGTGGTTGACGCCGTTCGCGTCGGTCCAGAAGCTGCGCGTCGGACCACGTGAGCTGTAGGTCGCGATCGAGTCGTCGGCGCGCGTGTCGGTGCCATGCGTATCAACTGCGCCGACGGTGAGCGCTGACGGTTCGTTACCGGGCGCGTGAACCTGGCCGTAGATCTTTTGACCGGCGCTGTTCTTGCCATTGTTACCGGCGGCGGCGACGACAACGATGCCTTTATCAACGAGCTTGCGCACCGCCACGCACAGCGGATCGAATTTGTAGGAATTCACGGCCGGCATGCCGAGACTCATGTTGACGACGCGCACGTTGTAAGCCGGCGCCATCTGCATCAACCAGTCGATCGCAGCCAGCACACTCGAGACCGAACCAACTCCGCGTGAATTCAGCACCCGCAGGTTGAGCAGCTTCGCGCGCGGCGCGATACCGATGTATTCGCCGCGAGAGATCATCCCGTTGCCGGCGGCCGCTGCGGCCACGTGCGTGCCGTGTCCGTACGGATCGTCCGTCCGTCCTTCACCGGTGAAATCCTGATTGACGACGATGCGGGAAAGACCGGTTTGCGTGTCGAGAAACGAAGTGTGGCCGCCGAAGATGCCGGAATCGAGAATCGCGATGCCGACGCCGCTGCCGTCCAGCGCGCCGTCCGCACTCATCGGGCGCACGTTGTCGGCGCCGGTCGTGTGGGCCACGTGGCCGCCGAGAGTCAACACTTGGCTATCGATCGAAACAAAAGCGACTTCCGAAAACTGTGACAGGACGTTGACGACGTTGAGGGGTAATTCAAGGGCAAAAGAGTCGAGGCTGGTGAAATGCTTTCTGATTTTGACGCCGTTGGAAGCTAACAGGGCGTTCAACTGTCCGCTCGGTTTTCCATTGAGTTGCAGGATCACCTTTACGAGCTTGCCGGCACTGTCGTTGGCAAGCTGTTCGCGAAGGTCAGCCGCAATCTTGTTGGCGGTCTCATGCTGGTGCGACCCTTTGCCCTTGCCTTTGAGAATGCCGGCTTGAGCAATGCTGGCCGCGAGCGTGGGTCCCAGCGAGAGGTTCGCCAGCAGCGCCAGCGTCAGGAACCTTTTTGTTAGCTTCGTCGATTTCACCGTTGTCGTCTCCGTCACTGAGGGTTTCGATCTGGGCCCACACAAGGGGGCGAACCCGCTTGTGCAGGGACCGTGCCAGATGACGTTGAAAGACTTAGACAGTTGTGCAGTAACAACTTAGGCTGCCGCACGGGAAATCTGACCCGCTGTTTAGACTGACCGATCGAAGCAGTTTGACCAGTTGGCCTAAATCACTTTGATAGAATCCGGCCCATGCCGTCGAACCAGCTTCCCGAGGAGATCGAAGCCTATCGCGATCGATTATGGCGACGCGATCCGGAGTATCGCGTCGAGGACGTTTACGCCGCGGAACGATTTATTGAAGACGTCGGTTTTTGCGAGGCGTTGACGGATTCGCGGCGGCCTGGGCCATCGCTTTACGTGGCCGTCTGCGGCCGCCGCGACGCCCACATGCCGCGAAACGTGCAGAAGGACCCGGAAAGCCGTTTGGCGTGGTCAATCAAAGACGACGTCATGCGGCGCGGGCGTTGTTTTTACGGCAAGCTCATCAAGGGCCGCTCGACGTTCATCACGCCGCGTCTGTTGCCATTTTTCAACGCGCTTTGGGGCGTGCCGCCGCGTCTCGAAAAAACCGTTCTTTCTCCTGACGCGCAAGCGATTCTGAAGATCATGCGGGGCGAGTGGGAGATGGCCACGCGCGACTTGCGCGAGGAGAGCGGGATCAAAGAACGGGCGCGCTTCGACCGCGCGATGGCCCAGTTGCAGAAGACGTTGAAAATTATTCCCAGCGACGTGCTTTACGAACCGACTTTTACCTACATCTGGTCGATCCCGGAAGCGCGTTTTCAGGAGCAGTTGCGAGAGAAAGTGAAAAGGGAAGTGGCGCTGCGCGAGATTGCGCGCGCTTACCTCGCCGGCGCGGGCATGACTTTTCGCGGTGAGCTGGCGCGCGTCACTGGATTGCGTTCGCCGGAAGCCGGATTGGGAAATTGGGCGCTGGTTGACGAAGGATTTGCCGAGCGACTCGGGCCGGGTATTTATCGCCTCAAGGATTTTGGGTGACGCCTTCGTCAGGCAAGGCAGGAGTGTTGCTCTCGCGCAGCATCTGGTGTTCGAGTCGTTCGATCTCGAGCACCAGCGGCAACTGGTCCTGCGCACTTCCCAAACGCTGCATCATCAGGTCCGTCTCACCCTGGCTGAGTTTCCGGCTGGCCGTTGCTTCGATTACTTGCAGACGCGTTTTTGCCTGGGCGAGGTGATCGTTGGCCTGCGCGAGCAGGTGTTTCACCCGGTCGTGGTCTTCAGCCAGATCGTTTTGCAGGGCTTTGGATTCGGGCGTGCCGAGGGTGCGTGCGCGATTGAGGCGGCGTTCGACCCGGAGGAGTTCGCGTTTTGAGCGCGCGATAATCCGCGAGGCAGTCAGCCGGCTGGCCAGTGTTTCGAGGTAAGCATCGGCGAGCAGGGGATTGCTTTGCTGGATTTCCTTGAGTGCGGCGCGTTCGGCGGAGGTCAGTTCTGAACGAAACCAGACAACCTCACTGGCCGTGATTCCATCCGATGCTAACCGGTCTCGTAATTTTGCCAGCCATTTTCTGCGGTATAACAGGAGAATGGCCGCAATCAGCAGTCCCAGTGCAAATCCCAGGGCCAGGGAAAGGCCCGCCAGCAAGAGCAGAACAGCGGCAGAATCCGTCGCCGTTGCGGTTAAGAAAAGCAGCAGGAAGACGAGCGGCAGCGGGATCGTCGTGATCGCCATCGCCAGCCAGGGAGCAAACGTCAACAGGCGCGCGGTGGCCGCGTCCCTGGTTGAAAGTTTACCGCTCGATTGACTTAACGACAGCTCCATTCGTCGGTGCTCCTTAGTTTTGCGATCTTAGCTTGTATAATGGGTTGACTCAATGAGAGAGGATCCAATGAATAACGTCCGACCCTTGCTTCGCTTCGTATGGCGGCTGGCTTTCGTCATTGCTTGTACGTTTGCGGCCCCGGCCGTGTTTGCGCAACCACAGTCACAGAACATGAACGGTTCGAACGGCACTCAGGGTCGCCCGGTCGTTATTCCGCTCACGATCAAGATCAACGCGCGGCAATTGGATCCCGAGACGGAGTTGCAGAACGTCGATCTGACCGTCAGCGAAGACGGTGAGCCGCAGACGATCCTCTCGGTTCGCGGCATCGGCACACAGTCTCCGATCACGCTCGCCGTGTTGATTCAGGAAGATCTGGTGCCGTCCGTCGGCACTGAGATCAAGTCACTGGCGGATTTCATCGGCGCCCTGCCGCGGGGTTCGCGCGTGATGATCGGTTACCTGCGAACCGGAAGCCTGCAAGTAAAACAGAAGTTCACGAACGATCTCGAGCGAGCAGCGAAGTCGTTGCGGCCGCCCATCGGGTTCCCGAGTGTTGGTCCTTACAACCCGTATGTGGAAGTGGTTGAGGCGCTGAAGAAGTTTGATTCGCAGCCGTTGGGCCGGCGGGCGATCCTGTTGGTGTCGGATGGGCTGGATATTTCGCGCGGAGTTGATTCGTCCTTGCCGACGCAGAGTGTCGATTTACAGCGTGCGGTGAACGAGTCACAGCGACGTGGGGTGGCGATTTACGGGTTTTACGCGCCGACCGTGGTTGCGTCGACGAATCCGGCGTTGGCGGCGAATGCGCAGAGTTCGTTGTTAAGGTTGTCGAACGAGACTGGCGGGCATGCTTTCTTTTCGGGAACGGGAGCGCCGGTGAGTTTCGAGCCGTTTATTCGCGAGCTGGACACGTCGTTGCAGAAGCAAGTGGCGCTGACGTTTCTATCGACGCATATCAAAAAGGGATTTCATCGGATTGAAGTGAAGTCGGTGACGCCGGGTGTGCGCGTGACGTATCCGTCAGGGTACGTGAGGTGAGTTTGAATTATTGCACGGTCGCCGCCAGTAACGACCCACGGTGATCGCTCGCGATGGCCCAACCATCCGCCAACTTGCCGATCATCCCGTGAAAGTGAATCTCGCTCCCACTCAACACCACCAGCACATCGCCTGCGTGATACTGCGGGTCCTCTAACCGAAACCTGATCACCGTCGCCTGCCCATTCTTCTGCTCCAACGTCTCGAATTCAAAATTATCCGCATCCGCGACGTAGGTCTGCGAGTTATTAGCGACTCTCTGTTCGTCAGGCATCGTTTGTATTCCGGCTCTGTTTTGTTGGGGCGGCATGTCGGTCTCGAACCGACGACCTCCAGATCCACAATCTGGCGCTCTAACCTACTGAGCTAATGCCGCCATATTTCGGCTTGGGTGGTGCCCCCGGCAGGACTCGAACCTGCGGCCCTCTGCTTAGCTTCCAGCATCAGGCTTTCCCTGACCGCCCGTCAAAGCTGGGGTTGCTGGCTGGACTATATCTTGGACGTCTCAGTCCCGACCCGTATAGTCTCTGAGGATCCCCTTCCGCAACTTAACTGACCAGTAACCGATCCGATCAGCTACACGACAAAGGTTTCCTGCGGATTACCCAATCCTCACGGCTTTTTACTCCGAACCAAACAGGCGAAGTACCAGAGGCTCTCAGGGCGTCCCCGCATACAGGGTCGTCCACTTAATGGGTTCCCGACGTTTTCCCCATCAAGGCTCCAACAAGGCAGATGCTCTATCCGCTGAGCTACAGGGGCATCAATTCAATGGCCCCGGCATGTTAACGCCCGCGATTGATCTGGTCAACCGCACGTTTCCGCGGCCATTAACTGTAAAGAACAACGTTAACCAGACAAACAAAAAGAGATCACCCAATAGGGGTGATCTCTTCTCGAAGGAAGTAAACGAAAAACGATTACGCCGCGCGAGTCTGTTCCTGAGTTTCCGCGAACACGCGACGACCGTTAAGCGCGTCGTCGATGATCTCGCGCACTGCCGACGTCTCCGGATTAACATCCATCCGGTCACACGCTTTGAGGTGACGGATGATGCCCTCGGTAGCAATGTCGAGCGCCATCCCCGTCAACTTCGAGAAGCGACGAGCCTGGATGTGATCGATTCTCATAAGCCGCTCATTCAGCGGCAGGTGTGTATCAAAAGTCACGATTGCCTGAACCCCTCCAACATTAGAATCTGCGTTTCAAATGTATAAACTATAGATGCTTCGACCACCCCTCCTGGATGCAGCCTCAACCCAGCATTCGACCCACACAAAACTCCGGATTTGGGGAATAAACCCCAAAAAACAAAGGCTGCTTAAGACGCATTGCCGCAGGGGTGTTCAGCGAAACGCGAGATTATACTCGACGGACCAGGTCCCGTCCATCACTTTTTATGTGAGAGTGAAATGACGTGTTTTATTGAGGTTTTCGGCTGATGATGCTTACAGACAAAGACGCCGCCCTGAGTTCCTGATGAGGTTAAAGGGCGGCGCCGTTTGCTGAAAAATAAAGTGCCGGGACTTCACTTTTTTGGCAGCACGGTATCTTTCATACCCTTGCCGACTCTGAACTTTACCGTGGTTTTCGCAGGAATCTGAATGGTTTCGCCGGTCGCGGGATTACGACCTTCACGGGCTTTACGCTCGGATTTCACGAGTTTTCCGAAACCGGGGAGAACGAATTCGCCGTTTGACTTCACTTCGCGCGCAGCGAGTGTGCACAGTTCTTCAAAGAATTCCTTCACTTGCGCCCGCTTCATGCCGGTGGATTCGGAGAAGTGGTTGATAACTTCGGATTGGGTCATGCGCTTCTTGCCTGTCGCGGCTTTGGTCGCCATAGTCTGGTGTGACACCTCCAACGAGAACTTAGAATTGAAAAGCAGCGGACATTGATATACCACACTCAAGCGGCAAAGTCTTCAACAAAACCAGCATTTTTCGAGGTTTTTTGAAGATTCGACCGATCTGATGCCGCTGAGGACCCCGGCCACATCAAACATCGTTTTACGCAGCCGTCCTTCTATAAATGCGTGTAGTTCAAAACCGTCCACCTGGATTACCATGGCGAACCCAACCTGGACCTGCTCGAGCGCTCCGAGTTTTTCGCCCAACTCCAAGACCGGCGGCCGCCGTTATTAGGTGGACAGGGCCACGTTGCGCTTGTCAGTGGCGAGTCCGGCATCGGCAAAACTTCGCTGTTCGAGCAGTTTGTCGAAAGCCGAAAAACCGAAAACAAACTACCAATCCAGTAAAGAAAAACCTAAATCGGGCGAGTTTTGCGATCGATGCAGAGCTAAACGCCGCAACAAGAACTGTCGCTAGACCTTCTGCACCGACGCGACTAGAAATTTGAATCGATGCGATCGTGACTCGAAGCGGTGAAGGTTTGTTAAGGCGTTTCGCCGGCGTTAGACGCGATGCAGTCAGATCAAATTACTTTCCCTCGGCAACAAGCAGCGACCTGCAAGGCTGCAGACACAACTGCTCCGGCTCGATGAATAGTTGAGTGAGATTGCAGTCGCGAGCGGCAACAGTTCCAGCAAAGACCCCGCAGATACGAGTAGCTACCTGCGGAGATCAAACCATTTCACCTTTTGCGCAAAGTGCAAATGAAAGGAGAACCAGATGGCCCGAATCAAACTAAACCTGAGAAATCTGTTGGTTACGGAAAAGATTGCCAAGGGACGGCATCGTGATCTCGATGACGGACAATGGAAGAACATGTCAAACTCTAAACAAATCTAACGTTGCCTGTTAAAGGCCTCACCTCTATGATTGAGCGAAGCTTTTAGAGAGGTAGATGACGGCATGGAAATCACGCTTACCATTCCCGATGATGTGGCCGCAGACATTCATAACGGCAGCAGCACACCGCTTAGCCGGCAGCTGCTGGAATTAGCGGCCATTCAAGCGCACGAGTCAAACTTGATCACCGAACGAGAGGTAATGGAAATGCTCGACTTTGAAGATCGAGAAGAATTGTACGATTTTTTCAAGCGCTATGACGGTCGGAGCAAGCACACGAGCGAAGACCTGGAAACGAGTGGCGCCGCTCTTGACCATCTGCTAAAACACCGCCACGGATGATCATTGTCTCGGATACCCCCCGCTCCGTTACCTCATCGAAATCGATGAAATCGACATTTTGGAAAAGCTCTTCGGTGAGGTGATCATTTCTGAAAAAGTAGCTGAAGAACTGCAATGCCCAAAGACTCCGCAGCAGGTAAAAAACTGGATCCAAGCCGCCCCGCTTGGCTGAAAGTGAGAACGGCGGATGCTTCACTTTTTATTCCCATAAAAAAGATTGGCGATGGCGAGCGCGAAGCATTGGCCTTGGCTCTTGAGTTGAAAGCCGATGTAGTTTTGATAGACGATAAAGATGCGGCCGCAGAGTTGCAGCGCCACAGCATTTTGACGATTCCTACTTTTGCGATTCTTGAACGAGCGGCCGCAAGGAACCTGATCGATCTCCCGAAAACCGTGGACGCAATGCGTCGAACATCTTTTCGCCTTCCACCTGAAGAAGTAGTCGAGGCCATGCTGAAGCGCGACCGGCAGCGGAAAGAGTCTGAGCCCCGGGATCAGAATCCGGAAGTTTAAGAAGCCACTGGCTGATGTTTTTCCGTGAATGTCGCTTGCGCCTCGCCAAGGTCTTCCCAGGTCCGCGGAAAAACTCGCGTGATCTTGTTCGTGCGTTGTTTGTTACCGTCTAGGAATGGGCGTTAGAAATTATCTGATTGAAGGCGTTTCCTGCGCGGGCAAAACTACGGTCTGCACTGAATTGCAGCGGCGTGGCTACCACGCTATTCATGGTGATCGCGAATTGGCTTATCGCGGCGATCCCGAAACGGGTGAACCGCGGGATGGCTTCGCACACGAGCATCACATCTGGCATGTCGATAAAGTAAAAGCCTTGATCGCCAACCACGATCACGCGGTAACATTTTTCTGCGGCGGTTCAAGAAATTTCGCAAAGTTTATAGACTTATTCGACGGCGTTTTTGTCCTGGAAGTCGACCTTGACACATTGAACCGGCGGCTCGACGAGCGACCCGACTCTGAGTGGGGCGGCGGAAAGGCAATGCAACGGGACCACGTTGTGCGATTGCATCGGACCAAAGAAGATATTCCGAAGAACGCCATTTCAATCGACGCCACCGCACCGGTCGCACGCGTCGTTGACGAAATCCTTCGTCACACCGAAGCAGGTAAATGACTGCCGCTCTCATAACCTCAGCTCCGCGGATTGACGGGTGAGTTCGACTACGTGATGTTTTCGGCAGGCAAGTAGCATGCAGATGAACCTTTGGCTCGTCATCGGAATCATTGCGTTCTGCGTGGCACTGAGCGGTGTGATCTTGGCCAACATGTTCGTGCTGATGATGATTGGCGAAATAAACCGGAAGAAAGAAGACGGAAGACTTATTTCTTACTTTGGCTTTACCCCGCCTAAGACGGTACAAATCTTTACCGAGTACCGCCGCTCGTATCCTAATGGCAAGCTACACATCTATGCTCTGGCCGTGTTTGCCATAGCAGTGATTGCTCTAATCGTTGTGGCCGTCCTCTATCTCGCTCTTGATGCAGCTTGAGATTCGGGGTTCCTGGGCTGCGATTTGTCGTGAGGCGAATGGTAAGTCGGCATCGTTCCATGTGCACTTGCGAGTGTCGTCCTCGGTTCATTACTCGTCAACGACCCCAAATGAAATACGGCCGCCGATGACGGCAGCCGTAACCTATTGATTCTTTGGTCGGCGCGCGAGGATTCGAACCTCCGACCTCTCGGTCCCAAATCACCGGTTCGGCAAAAAGCTAAGTTTTTGCCATTTCAAAAGTTGCAGCCACCACGTTTTCGGTTCCTTGCCATCTGCTAACATCGCATCATCGCGACGTGCTGTAAATTCTGTCCACAATTAGCCACACGTTGTCGATGAACCCCTGGGGTGAACCCTTCGTTGATACAGTATTCTCAATAACGCCATCATTCCAGCAACTTAACCGAATAGGCTGAGAATTGCGAATCTCGGTGACAACAGTAAGCCCTTCTGAAATGCTTTGAGCAATCAGCAAACGATCGAACGGGTCTTTGTGGTGAAATGGCAAGGATCCAGTGCCAGAACATGCGCCAATGCTATAGGCGAAACCGTTAGGTCGTTGGTTTCTTGTTGGGTCTTAATGAGATCTTTTAGGGGCAAGCTAAGTTTCAACTTACCCAATTGAATTTTAATCTGTATTTCCCAAACGCTCGCCACACTCAACAGCAGTTCATTAGCTTCATCTTCCAAAGCGGAAAGCGCCGGCGATGTGAGTGTCGAGCAGAAGCTTCATTCTTGGCCCAGCCAAAACTCATCGCGTAAAGGTTCATCAAAATCTTCGCTCGTCGAAATTGCGCCTCGATTGAGACCCGCTACCCGCTTCTTCTTAGAGTAGGCAACAAGGGGCACCAGGCGCGCCACCGGCGTGCCGTGCTCTGTAATGATTACTTCGTTACCAGCCAAAGCCTGTGCCAGCAGATCCGGCAATTTGTCTTGGGCTTCATGGACGCTGACGGTTTGAGTCATATGCTTAATCGCCTCTCAACTTGGAGAGTATAGCATTGTCAAAGGTTTCCGATTCTAAGTGTGCCTGAGCGACCTAGAGGACGGATGGTTAATGGTGTTAGCACCCTTCAAATCGGAACGGCCGATCAAGGACTTTCTCCAGCCGCGTGGTGTCTGATGCCGTGTGGCAATATTATGGAGCAGCTTTGATAGAACGTAGTCAGTTTAACAACTCCGAGTGACACCCGTCAGATTGGCCACAAATAAGATAGGCCGCCAGTGACAGCGGCCATATGAGTGGCCTGAGGGCAAACTACCGTAATGCCGTTTCGCTCTAGATCTCGCGGACGTTAATGGACCAGGAATCATTTATAAAAAGAAGTTTTT
>Ga0081539_10005870_pt1 | contig 12167 bp, 14 predicted proteins | sample TabmetS4T2R2_FD_71023 | JGI IMG/M metagenome (GOLD analysis project Ga0081539, IMG submission 71023) | Tabebuia heterophylla rhizosphere microbial communities from the University of Puerto Rico - S4T2R2 | ecosystem: Host-associated > Plants > Roots > Rhizosphere ...
GTTGCTCTCTGCCGACTTCATCGGAATGTTGCGCACGTTCGAGACGGCCCTGCGAGCGCACTATCGCCCAGAAGGCGTCTACCCCAATCCCGTGCAGCTGGTATTGGCGATCGACCCAAAGAGAGACCCGGAGGCCAATGAAGAATGGTTTGAAAGCAGGGTCGCCGGGTGGAAACACTGGGCGCCGACCCTCACGATTTGGCGGAGTCCGGGCAACCACCTGACACTGTTGCGCCGGCCTTATGTCACAATTCTCTCCGATTGGCTGTCATCGAATTCGTCTAATACTTCAGATGTGTTTTCTGGCCGTGTATAGTCTGAAAGGGAGCGGGGCAACTTGACCAAACCATGATCGGTTGCAACAAATCCCATTAACCCTAAAATCAGAGGCGAGGTAGCCCTGTCACCTCTGATGCACTCTTGAGCCGCCTCAATCTCCGGCCGCATACCGATGGGTCGGAACGGGCCGGCCCGGTCGAAAGCTTTGTGTCTGGTGGAAATCGACCTGCGCGTCGCGAGCCTTTCCCGCCTTGAGAACGGCTTCTCGCACAAAGGTCTCAAGGATTGCCGGGTCGATTGCGACTCTGGCATTGACGATCAGGTCCACTTCCCGAACGCGGCTATGTGATGGAAGTGACAATTCAGGCTCGCTGTCGCGGCTCACCAGGTTGGCCACGCCGAAAAATCCTTCCCATAACCCGATGACCTTTAAATGCGCGGTCTCGTAATTTTCCGCGCCCAGTCGCTCGCGAAGCGACCGCACGACGTCGATCAGCAATTGATCCAGTTCGAATTCGCGGGGAGCGGATAGTTTCAAACTGCTATTGAGCCATCCCAATTCGGCTTCGCCCTCAGCGTAAATATCGTAATCGAGGTCCAGAATCCGGCGGCCAAAGTTCCCCTCCTGAGCCAATAACTCTTCGAGCGCATCGAATCCTTGCCCTGTCTTGGCGGAGATGCGCAAGATCGGGACATCCGGATTCACGCCTTTGACGAGCGCAGCCAGCTCGTCAGCCTCTTCGGGAGTCAACTCATCGATTCGATTGAGCAGGATCGCATCGGCCTCCTCAAGCTGCTTGCGAAAGATATAGGCCGCTTTGGGTGAAAAGCCGGCATCTTCATCATTGCGAAGAATGCGCAGGCCATGACTGGGCTTTAAGATCACTGAATATGGGCCTGTTTGAAAACGGTCGGGATAAAGATGCTTGATCGGCTGTACGACGGTCGCGACAAGGTCGGTACAGCTGCCGACCGGCTCGGCCAAAATCACATCCGGTGTCTGGGACTGCTCCAGGCGGCCCATGGTCGAGAGCAGATCATCGAACTTACAGCAGAAGCAGGCGCCCGGGACTTCCTCAACATCGAAGCCTCGCTGCCGCAGGGTATGAGTGTCAACCAGGTCAGTCGCCTGATCATTGGTCACAATCCCAACTCGCAATCCCTTCTCCAGATAACTGCTCGCTAAACGACCGAGGGTCGTCGTCTTGCCCGCCCCCAGAAAACCGCCGACCATCAAAAACCGCATTTTGCCCATTAAATCACCCCTTCGGAATTAATGACATGGTTGAAATTTTAGTGTGAAATACCTGGATATGGTGGTATACGCAAAGAAAATTCACAAGGTGACATGCTCGGAGATTTAAAAAGCGCACAATTCTCTTCGAGCTATACAACTTTATGCAATATTAAAGCACGATAGGAGGCGTCTTCACCGGCATGAAAAACGCTCTAGTTTCATTCGTCTTAATATTTACTCTGATTGCAAGCGTTGGAGGTCAACAGGCCGAATTCGACCTGCTCATCCGCAACGGCCGCATTCTCGACGGCACGGGCAATCCTTCATTCGTAAATGATGTCGGCCTGCGCGACGGAAAGATCGCAGCGATTGGTGTGCTCGCCAACGCCAGGGCCGCTCGCGTGATCGACGCGAACGGGCTCGCCGTGGCGCCCGGTTTCATCGATATTCACAACCACTCCGATGACACGGTCCTCGAAGACGGCGATGCCCAGAGCATGGTTCGTCAAGGCGTGACTTCGATGATCTTCGGCGAGGGCGGCTCAGCCGCGCCTTCCGCGGCCTGGAAGGATTTTTCCAGCTATTTCGCCGAGTTGAAGCGGCGTGGCGTTTCAACCAATATCGGATCATACATTGGCTCCAGCACGGTGTGGACGACGGTTCACGGCGCTCAAGCCGGACCGGCCTCCGCTGATGAACTAAATCGCATGCGCACCGTCGTGCGAGAGGCGATGGAGCAAGGCGCGCTTGGCGTTGCCAGCTCTCTGAGCGGTCCGCCCGGAGTCTGGATCGATACCGACACGCTCGTAGGCATGTGTGAAGCCGCCGCTCCTTACGGCGGAATCTATTCAACCCACATTCGCACCGAAGGCGAGGGAGTGTTCAAGGCCGTCTCTGAAGCAATGGAGATTGGGCGTCGCGCGCGCATCCCGGTTGATATCATTCACCTCAAGATCGCCGAGCATAAACTCTGGGGCAAGATGCCGGACCTGGTCTCGTTGATTACAACGGCCCGCGCACAAGGCCAACTGGTCGAAGCGAATGTCTATCCGTACCGGGCGGGCCAGAACGACCTGGCAAGCATTATCCCGCCCTGGGCGCACGAGGGCGGCGACACAGCGATGATTCAACGGCTCAAGGATCCTGCGCTCCGCTCGCGACTGGAAAGCGAAATCCTCAATGGGATCCCCAACTCTGACTGGTACAACCACTACACTGCGACCGGCGGTTGGGAAGGAATGCTGCTGGTGACGCTTCAAAATCCGAAGTACAAGCAGTTCGAGGGCAAGCGCATGAGCGAAGTCATCAAGGCCGTGGGCAAGCCGCCGCTCGATGTTTTATTCGAGCTGTTGACGGAGAACGGCGGCTCGGTCCCGACCGTCTATTTTCATCACGCCGAAGATGACATGCGATACGCGCTCAAACAACCGTTCGTCTCCATCGGCTCGGATGGGAGTGCCGTCAAGAACGAAGGTCCGCTGGCCGCCGGCCATCCGCATCCGCGCTACTATGGGACGTTCCCTCGAGTGCTGGGGCGCTACGTGCGAGAAGAAAAGTTGATTTCACTCGAAGAAGCCGTGAGGAAGATGACTTCGGCCAACGCAGCCAAGATTCACATTTACGATCGAGGATTGTTGCGTCCCGGACAGTGGGCGGATGTGACCGTCTTCAATCCCAATACCATCATTGACAACGCCACGTTCGAGAGTCCGCACCAGTACGCAACCGGCATCGAATACGTCATCGTCAACGGCAAGATTGTTCTCGAACACGGAAAGCACACCGGTGCGCGACCGGGCGTGATCTTATACGGGCAGGGGCGGAAGCAATAATGATGAAGCAATGATGAGATGGGCAGTTCGTGAGATCAGTACCATGTTTGGAATCACCGGTTTTACGTCTCGGATTTGCGGAAACGGTATCCCATCCCGCGAATGGTCTCTATTTTTAGCGGGCTGTCGCAAAGCTTCTTTCGCAACGATCTGATGACGGCCTCGATCACATTGCTGCCGGTGTGTTTCGAGCGCCAGACATCTTCAATCAGTGACGCCCGGGTGACGACTTTTCCATCGCGCTGGTAAAGATATGACAAAAGGGACAGCTCCAATGATGTCAGCTTAACGCGGCGGCCATCGAACACCAACTCGCCTGCTTCCAGATCAAGGATCTCCTCTTCCTTAACCCCGAGCTCGGTTCTGACAAGGTCTGACAGCCAACCATCGACTGACGATGGTCCAAAATCAAGCAGCGCGGTGTGATATTCGCAGTCATCGATTTTCGTCCCGGCCAGGCCGGTTTGTTGAAACCCGAGCTTCTGCGCAACCGGCACGTATGGCGAGAGGTCGCGCAAGGCAAGATAGACGCGGCGCAGGTGTGGCCGCAATTCCAGATATGACCGCTTGATATCCAACCAGCAGGCGGCTTGCGCCGGCGATGGAGCCTCTCCGCATTCGCGACTAAGCCATCGGCGCAGGAATAACACTCGTTCTTTCTTTAAGACCGGCTTCTTCCGCAGATGATTCCACCATTCAAGCATCATCGGATCATCCCGCGAAACCGGGGGGTTTTGAGCAACCGGATCGAACATACAATAGAATCCGACGACTGCTCTGTCCTGATCACGCACAACTCGAAAACTTTGCGGAAGCTGACTCCACCACATCTCAAGTAACGCTGCGGCTTGTGGGCTTTCATGCCGCCGAATGATCTCTTGAATCTCGATTCCATCCGCCGCCAATGCCGGCTCGACGATGTAATGGTGTCCACCAGTCGGAAAGAATGCCTCCCGGACTGCCGGGTTTTCGATCAGGAAGAGCAGGTCGGCAGTATACCGCCAAAATTGGGGTTGACCGGCTTTGCCCATCTCCGTGCTCAGCTGCCGCCAGGCAGCATACCGATAACTCTGATACCTGCTCGGATCCGCCGCTTGGAGAGAAGCGGCGATCGCCTGTCGTACCAGGTCATGGAGGTGGAGGCCGTCACGTTCATCTTCGACAAAAGGTAGCGCCCGAAGCCGCTCAAATGCATCCTGCGGCGCAGTTTCAGGAAGCATGGCCTGGAGCAGCGAGACAGTCACGCGCCTGATCACCGAAGCCGCGTCTAATGCTTGTCGGGTAAGCGGATCACGCACGTCGGCCAGATACGTTCTCGTCAATTCTTCCACCACAGCTTGAAATCCGGGCGGCGCCAGACTCAGATCTGATTTGCACGAGCCTTTGATAATGCTTGCGGCAAGCTTGAGCGCTAAAGGATGTCCATGCGCAAAACCATTGATTTGGTGTGCTTGCTCTGTTCCCACGCCCTTTTGCATCAACAACTCGATGGCTTCGGGTTCGCTGAGCGGGTCGAGGGCGATTGTACGCAACAACCCCGACCAACCATGAGAGATGAACCAGGCCGAGACCGGTCGATCGCGCCCGACCAGGATGATCCGCACATTGTCGGTTAGCAGAGGGATGAATGACTGTCGCAGCCACGGGTCGACAAGTCGAAAGACTTCATAAGTATCGAGTGAGAGCACGACCCGCTCGCCGAGCGCCGCCAATCTTTCAGCAGCCTGCTCCGGAGTGGTGAAAGCGCCGCCAGTGGCGGCGCCAAGTTCTTGCAGAAATCCGCGCTCCGTCGGTTCCATCGCGCGACAATCGAGCCGCAGAACGGTGGCGCCGCGCGACCGGGCCTGTTCGACAAATGCCGTCAGCAACGCTGATTTTCCGATGCCGGCGATGCCGTGGATGAACACCACCAGCGTGTTGTCCTCCAGTGCGCCGAGGAGCCTCGCCAACTCGTTTCTCCGGCCTACAAATGTCGCACTGGCCTGTCGCGCCAGGATCTCTGCCACTCGATAAGACATCTCTATGATTCTCGAGCACGGACCACCACACTCGCGGCAGCCCAGCTCATCCGACGGGCTTCCCTGATGCCAACGCCTTGACGTCTTCTGTGGTCAACGGCTTTCCGCCAATCCCGAAATCGCCGCTCTGTATCTCTTCGACGAAGACCCAGGTCACGCCTCGCATATTCTCGCCTTCGATACTGACCATGGCATCAGTAATCTTTTTAATCATTTCTTGCTTCTGGGATTTTGTGAAGACTCCCTCAATGACCTTTACATTAATCACCGGCATATTCTAGTTCCTTTCAATCCTTATTTTAAAGGGACAGATCATTATCAATTTCCACCCCGAGTCGAGGACTCAGGGCAGCTTTCCGTTTTAAGAGTGCTATCCATCGATCCTGGTAACACTTCTCCTTCACAACTCCGGCAGCATACACTCCATTGAAAGGAATAGAATGATGAGAAGATGAAAAAATCGTGAAAAATGAGAAAGCCATGGCGATCCGAGATACTTGATCTACGCACACGGATCCTGATTAATCCGGTGGAGATTGAAGAGAGCTAACCTTCTCCCGGCTGAACCGCTGTGCGGTGAGAGTGTGGGATGTCTATGATCGTGAGGCTTCAATCAGGAGACGGATTGCTCGCTGAGGCGCTGATCGGCCTGCCAATGCATGGACACCATCACCAGCGCAGAAATCATGGCCGGCACGGCGGCGGTCAAAAATAAGGCTCTTGAGCTCCATTGGAGCGCCATCAACTGCCCGCCGACCAGCGGGCCGACAATCGCTCCTAATCGGCCAACGCCCAATCCCGCGCCGATGCCGGTGGAGCGCAACTCGGTGGGATAGAAGATCGCAGCCAGCGCATTGATTCCCACCTGTCCGCCCATCACGCCCAGACCGGCGATAAAAACGACCACAAAGAGCAACGGCAGCGCCAATCCAGGCCAACCGATGAACGAGATGTTGAGCGAAGCCAGCGCGAAACAGGACGCCAGCACGATGACGAAACCGAATCGTTTGACCAGCCGGCCAAGCAGAATCGCGCCGATGGTTCCGCCGATTTGCAGTGTCGTGCCGACATAAACTCCGATCGAAGTGGCATAACCCGCATCACGAACCACAGTCGGCAGCCAGCTTGAAAGAAAGTAGAGGTTCAGCAGGTTCATAAAATTCGCTGTCCACAGCAAACCTGTTCCCGCCGCGCGCCCGTCACTGAACAGTTGAAAGATCGGCACGCCGGTTCTGGCCGGCGCCTCACCGAAAAACTCCGTCGTCGCTGAATAACTCTGCACCGGGTTGAGACGGTTGAGCGTGTGGGCGATTCGATCCGGCGATTGACCTTTAACCGCCAGAAATTGTAGCGATTCCGGCAACCAGACGATCATGGCCAACGAAATGACGAGTGGAATCGCGCCGCCGAAATAAAAGATCGACCGCCAGCCATAATGCGGAATCAACCAGGCCGCGATCAATCCGCCAATCGCCGCGCCCGCCGTGAAGCCGTTGCCGACCAGCATCATCACAAACACGCGTGACGATTTGGAGCTGAACTCTCCGCACAAAGCCACCGCGTTGGGCATGATGCCGCCGAGTCCAAGTCCGGCGACGAAGCGAATCCAGCGTAACGCTTCAACCGAATCGGCTTGCGCGGTCGCCAGTGTCATCAAGGCAAAAAACAAAGTCGCACCAATCATCACCGGGCGGCGGCCGATCTTGTCGGCCAACATCGAAAAGACAATTGAACCGATCAAGACGCCGAGCAGCGTCGCGCTGAAGACCGGAGCCATCACGGCATTTTGCAGCCGCCATTCCTTGATGATGGCTGGCGCGACGTAGCCCATCGCCTGCACGTCGAAGCCGTCTACCATCAGACAAATTCCGCACAGCACAAAGATACCGATCTGAAAGAAGCTTTGCCCTGAATTATCAATTGCCTGAGCAATGTTGACGCGTGTCTCGGTTCTCATTGAGCAAATTATCCATGATAGACCCTGCGCGGCCTAGCCGCTCGCGCAGCTTCGGTAAACACTCGCTTGAGCCGGCGATTGCCTTCCGCCGTGCGATTGCGATGATGCTGCACTCCACTCGCTCTTTGCCGGACACAGGTTGCAGCGCCAAATGAATCCAATTAGCATAGAGGCGAATGTCCAAATCGAACAGGAGCGCGCCCATGTTACCCCAGATAAATAGGATAAATAGGATAAATAACGACAATTCGGCGCAGTTACAGGAGCTTTATGCGGAGATGCGCCCTCACAATCTGTATCCGCTCTGGGAAGTTCTAAGCACGCTGGTCACTCCCACTCCGCGTTCTACGGCGAAACCGTGGAAATGGGACTATGACTCGGCTCGCGAATACCTGATGCGAGCGGGCGATCTGATCAGCGCTGAAAAGGCCGAACGCCGCGTTCTCATCCTCGAAAATCCCGGATTGCCGGGTTCGTCGGCTATTACCACCAGCCTCTATGCCGGCATGCAACTCATCCTTCCGGGAGAAGTGGCGCCCTGCCACCGCCACACGCCATGTGCCCTCCGCTTCGTGTTGGAGGGAGACGGAGCATATACAGCCGTAGAGGGAGAGAAGGTGATGATGCGCCCCTTTGACCTTGTTCTGACACCGAACTGGCAGTGGCATGATCATGGCAATGACTCCAGCGCTCCGATGATCTGGCTGGATGGTCTGGACATCCCCCTGGTCCGTCAATTCGACGCCGGTTTCGCCGAGCATCTCGGCCAGGCGTCGCACCCGGAAACAGCGCGGCCCGGCGACAGCGCAACCCGGTATGGCCACAACATGCGGCCGCTGCGCGGTAGCACCGCCGACAGGCGACCGGCGCACCAACCGTTGTTCCACTACCCGTATACACAGTGGCGCGGCGCATTGAGGGGACTGGCGGATACGGCTGCTCCGGATCCACACCTCGGACACGCTCTTGAATTCCTCAACCCGGCCGATGGCGGTCCGATTATGCCGACCGTGGCCGCGCACGTGCGGTTACTGCCGGAAGGTTTCGAAAGCGCGCCCCGGCGCGCCACCGATGGAACTGTGTTCGTTGTCGTGGAGGGTCATGGGCGCGCGATAGTCGATGATCAGGAGTTCAAATTGCGGCGGCGCGATTTGCTGGTAGTTCCCTCCTGGCGGGAACTCCGGCTGCTTGCTGAGTCCGACCTGATCCTGTTTGGTTATTCTGATCGAGCAGCGCAGGAGAAACTCGGCCTCTTCCGCGAGGCTCGGGGCTAAAATTCCGCGGCCATGGCGCAGGACGACAACAGGAACCGACGATGTTGGAAAAGTGACTCTAAGCCTGTCATGGGTGAAAAAAATATAGGAGGAACACTGTCATGTCTGAGTCTGCAATACATGCCGGCGAATTGGCCGCGCGGTTGGAGGCAGCTGCCGACACGATGTTGACAGAGGTCGCGAGCCTGCCGTCAGATTTGATCACTTGGAAGCCGGCCGACGATGTCTGGTCGATAATGGAAATCTTGTGCCACGTCGCTGAGTTCGTGCCATTCTGGACCAGCCAGACCCTGCAAATCATGCGTCAACCTGACGACCAATGGGGACGGAATCATACCGACACCGCGCGACTCGATGCGGTGCAGCGGGCAAGTTCGCGCTCCCTCTCTGATGTCACCACTGCGATTCGTACCGGCGTACAAAAATCCGCCGCTGAGATCCGTATGTTTCGCGATGCGGACCTCGCCATCGAAGCAATGAGCCGAAATCCACGCTGGGAACGTAAGCCCGCCTCTTTTGTTGTCGATCACCTGCTGATCGAACACGTGGAAAAACACTTGAATCAGATCCGGCGCAACGTGAATCAGTTTCACGAGCGTGAATTGGCGAACTAAATAATGCAATCCCGAGCAAGTACGTTATCACGCACCAGAATAACGTATTGCTCGGCGACGGCCGACCGGATCAGAGCCGGATCAGAGATTGGATCAGAGATTGGATCAGAGCCCGGATGGAAGATCAGTTCAGCTCATTTCGTTGGTCTTCAGTCAATTTGTTCGCCAGCGTACCGCCAATGCGATCGGCAACCCTACGCAAAACATATGAATCACGACGCCGGTGAAAATCCCCAACGCCGGTTGGTTGAGGAATCTGGAATGCCAAGCCGAAAGCGGCAACACCACGCTGTACATAAAGAGATACACAAAGACGCCATACAGCATGCCAAGAGGGACGGCGTATCGCGTCAAGAGTGGTTGCTTCGTGTTCGCCACGGCATAGACCGCCGCCCAGATCGTAGCGATCATGAAGTGTGTGGCCAGTCCGATCGCTGCCGTTTTCCAGCCGCCTTGAAATGTGTCGCGGCCAAACCAACCGCCGGCGACCGATTGAAAGATGCGCACCGGGCTGCTGCCGTTACGAAAGTATCCATTCGTGCAGGCAGCCGTGATGTCCAGCACACCAGCGCACAATCCGCCTAACAAAATCGCTTGCAGTAGCGGTTTCATCCTCAGCGCCCTTTCACTTGTTATAGGTGGTAAAGACGCCGCTCTCTCCTTGTTTTGAGTGACAGGCATAACACTTGGCTGCGCCATCAGACTTGAGAGCGTTTTCGGTTTGGTTGTCGCCTTTGAATTGCCCAAAGCCCCAGCCGCCGGTCTTCGCATAACGTTTGTTGTCTTTGACCATGACGGCAACCTGTGTGCGCGACGTTTCCAACAGTTTGCCGTTCTCTTCTTTCGTGTCGAAAAAATCCACGACAAGGACGGCCCCATCGGCGAATTGCTTGTTGCGATAGCCTTCCACCGCTGTCTCGTTCGCGTAGATGTGGTAGATGCGCGGCCTGTCATTCTGCGCCGAGCCTTGTGCGGGTTGCGTGGCTTGTTTGATGTGCGTCCACTTCAGATAGCCGGTTGGATACGGGACTGTTTCGTCGGTTCCCGCCAAGATAAATAAGCCGCTCGAGATCACAACGACGAGCGCGAGTGTGAATATCCGGATCGTGTTTCTCTGCATGAATTGAGTCCCCCTTTTGATCAGAGTGCATTTCGAGTAATGTCTGCCAATTGTGGGTTCATCGAATCGGTATCCAGATTTCCGTCCGCAAGTCTTCCGGCGGAACCTGTTTAATGTTGTTGAGGTAAATCTCGAACGGCGCGGCATCGCGCAATCGATGCTCAGACGAAGGCAGCCAGTCACGGTACATTCGATTCCAACTTTGCCAGCAGGTTTCGTACGAGCCTTGATGGACGGAGACCGCCCAGTTCCCGGCGGGGATCGTCACCTGCCGCACCTCATCATTCATTGGCGGCAACTCACCCTCGTACAGAAATCCGGCCTGATAACGTGCGTCCACGTCGGGCACAAGGCTCGCTTCATCGGGGCAAATGCCGATCCGTTCGCGGATCACAGCCCAGGCGTTGACGCGCTTGAGCTCGCTCGTCAACACGCGAAAGGCTGCCGTAGCGGCAGCGGAAAAATCCTGTTCGACCATTCCCTTGCGTTCGACGATGACGGCCTTGCGCCGGCGGATTTTCCTGATTTCAACCGGCAACTGTTCGGAGTCAATCACGCGCGGCCGTGACGGCGGCAACAGTAACGATGAATGTTGTTGCCGGTATTCCGAAGGCGTGCAGCCAAGATGTTTGCGAAATGCGCGCGACAACGACGAACTGGAGTCAAAGCCGCATTCGAGCGCGATTTCCGTCAGCGTGAACTTGTCCTCGTTGATGAGTTCGATAGCGCGGAGCAACCGGCGGCGTTGCAAAAATGCAAACATCGTTTCGCCCGTCAGCGTGCGAAAGATCCGATGAAAATGATATGGCGAAATTCCAGCTAGGCCGGCCAACGTTTGCGTCGTCCAATCATCGCCCGGATGACGAATGATGGCTTTGATGACGCGATTGATATCTTCTCGATAATGGGGCGCAAACATGACGAGAGGATAACAAGACGCGGGCGTGCTTGGCTTGGCAAATCTTGCGATTTTTCGCGAATTGATTGCCAGCTTTCATTCCCAGGATCTTCTGGTTTAAACTCCAATTTCCGTCAGCTCCGGCTCAAATTTGAGCGACGACTTCGTGCCACAGAAATTCTTATCCGTCATTCCAATATATGAGTACGACCATCGAAGTGTATCCTGCGCGTCTGAAGCCTCCCTCCTTTCGTCAGGTTCTGGAGCTTTCGCAAGCCGAGTTGTGGCGCTTTCTCGAGCGCCATGCAGGGATCGTGTCGAGACCAGTGATCAGCGTCATGGTTCTTAAAAATAAGAATCACCGGCAATGTCAGATAGATCTAGATGCTCCAGCAGTCTGGCCGAACGATACTTACGCCTGGTTCACTATTGGCCGGGCGGAAGGTGGTACAGACTGTTACTTTCGAACTCTGAGCGAGTTGAACCACGAATGCTGGGCAGAAAATCTAACAGACGAGAAGTTCCACACCATGGCGCCGAGAATCAGTGACTGCCTGCGCACAGGTCATTACTGGTACTTCCGCCGCTCAGTGGGACAGCCAGGCATTGTCTGTGTTGCCTACGGCATCATCGCCGCCAGCCTCGCGGTTCTCACGGATGGCTTTCTTTTCTCTGGCGATTCGGCTTGGGAATGGCGCCGATTTCCGGCCGAGCCCAGCGACTTTCTCGAATGGTACTTTGATCCGGAGAAGGCAATCGAGGAAGAATACCGAAAATGGGCGCAGCAATGCATTCTTGGCCTCAAAGAGGATCTAGAAGAACGGTAAGGGATCAGCGACAATAATATAGAATTCGCCAATATTATCCGGCGCACCAGAAACTCACGAAATTCCGTGCGACGAAAAAGCCGCAAGCCGATATTCAATTCTCGTTCTAAA
>Ga0081539_10005871_pt1 | contig 12165 bp, 7 predicted proteins | sample TabmetS4T2R2_FD_71023 | JGI IMG/M metagenome (GOLD analysis project Ga0081539, IMG submission 71023) | Tabebuia heterophylla rhizosphere microbial communities from the University of Puerto Rico - S4T2R2 | ecosystem: Host-associated > Plants > Roots > Rhizosphere ...
CGAATGGATTGTGATACGTAAACACCCTGAATATGCGCGCGATTATTTTTCGGGCATTTCTTATTTGACACCTGCGATGGATATTCCATTTTTTCATCACGAACAATGGGACGGAACAGGGTACCCACATGGCTTGAAGGGAGAGCACATCCCTTTGCCTGCGCGTATCTTTGCAGTTGTGGATGTGTGGGATGCCTTAACATCTGACCGCCCTTATCGCGAAGCATGGTCCAAAGAAAAAACGTTACAGTATATTCAAGAAGAATCAGGTAAGCATTTTGATCCACGAATCGTGGATGTGTTCATCCGTTTGATGGAGAAACAAAAATAGAAACCCAGTCTATTCTTTGTCTTCAAAAACACATATTCGATTGCGTCCCATCCGCTTTGCTTCGTATAAGGCGAGGTCGGCTTGCTGGATGAATTCATCAACTGTGATATCTGTTCCCTGTAATAAGCTGATTCCCATACTCAGCGTGAGAGGACACTTTAGCTCAGATAAGTTCATCATCGCGGCGCGAATTTTCTCGGCTACCTGCAGTGCTCCGCCCATCTCAGTTTCAGGCAGAATAACCGCAAATTCCTCGCCTCCAATACGAGCCACCACATCTGCACTGCGTCGCTCTTTCTGAATACACCCTGCTACAAGCTGCAAGGCCTTGTCACCGGCGGGGTGACCAAATGTATCGTTATACTCTTTGAAGTGGTCAATATCCAGTATGATGATGGCGAGATCCCGCCGAAAACGCAGGCTGCGATCCACCTCATTATTCAAAAAGATATCAAAATAACGGCGGTTATACACACCAGTGAGTGCATCTGTGAGCGACAGTTCAATGGTTTGAGCATATAAGCGGGACGCTTTGAATGTGGCTGCAAGTTGCCGTGCGATAATGGCACATGGCCCCAAGTTGGACGCGTCGAAGGCTATATATCCGAGAGCTTCATCCTGGAATACCAGCGGTACAAGAGCCAGATTCAACAATTCATTAGGCAAGTAAAGCCCGGTTGGTGGAAACTCACGGCTGGGAAAACGCTGGTTTGTCAGCGTCACATCGGAACTTAACATGGTACTCCACGCAACGGGATCATCTTCCTCTGCTTCAAAGAGTGCAACCCGCGCATGCCGGATGCCTATTGCAGCCAAGTGTTCTTCTAATGCCTGGACGGCTTGTCGCTCATCTAAGGTGGCAATAAGCCGAGCTGTGAGTTCACTCAATGCTTGGGACGCAATTTCCCTTAAGAATTGATGTCGGTAATCCTGCCGTTGCGCACTTTCGCTAATCGCTGTCCGTGCTTGGTGGAGCAGGTCTTCTGCAAAGTGCTGCGTTCCAGCCTTCCCCCATATTGTCGGAAGTTGGGTCATCTCACGTCGTAACGTCGAGATCACACTCTGCCAAGAATCGATGCTGTCTTCCGTACCCTCCAACTCTTGAAGGACTCTCATGAGTGTTATCTGAAAGCTGGCGGAGTTATTCTCTTTCAGACTTGTATAAAAAGCTTCTACCAGACTGTGGCAGAGACGTTTTGTCCGCTCTCCGAACGGGAAGTGGGATCGAGCTGGAAGTGTCGCAGTCATTTCGATCACAAGTTTTTGCTTGATCTCATCGATATTATCTGTTCCTGGATCGGAGTGGCTGGCGAACGTCTGTGAGCTCATTCCACTTTTGCCTGCTGAGGATACAATCTGCGGCAAGCAGCCACAAGATTGACGAGGGACCAGTCGTGTCGGTATCCGAATCGATTCGAGGTGATATCGCTTGATAAGATGATCAACCATCAGTGTCAATGCCTGCTCACCGATTGCTGCGAGGGGCACATGGATGCTCGCCAGTGGCGGCACTTGGGCAACGGCGTCCGGTTGATCGTCGAAACCGATAACAGCGACATCGTGAGGAATCTGTAGTCCCGCTTCTCGAATCGCGCGCATCGCGCCGATCGCAGAATTATCATCGCTTGATACAAGGGCAGTAAATTTGACTCGTGAGCGGATGAACTTTTGAGCTGCTTCGTATCCTCCAGAGAAAGTATGCCAGCCATGCGCGATCAACGCGGGATTAAGTTCCAACCCATGTTCTATTATTGCTGATTGATAAGCAAGGAGGCGCGATTCGCTGTCGCCCTTATCGTCGGGGTCACCTGCAAGGAAGGCAATGTCGCGGTGACCGTGATCTACCAGATGCGCCACTGCCTGATGTATCCCACCTTCGTTATCTACTGAAATCATAGGGTCTTTTTCTCCTGTGGCAATGTAAAGCACAGGAAAACCCTTGTCACTTAGTTCTTGCAGATATCGCGAACGGCCCTCATGACGCAGTGGCGCAAACACAATAAGGCCATCCGTATTCCAATGTCCAACCGGAACAAAATCTGTATCCGGAAAGATCTCCGGCCAGGCCGGGTAGGTGCCACTGACGTCGGTCACTCTCCCCAATCCCCACGCCAGCAGGAGATGACAATCCTTGATGACGGCCGCGGATTGGATCCCCTTCAATACAGAGGCCAGATAACGATCCGGAATGATGCCTGCAAGTCCCGACCAGCCCGGTAAAATGCCAATGGTCGGCCGATCACGCTTAAATTTTTGCATACGCTTGTTATTCCTGCTAATAGAGTTTATGCGGGATAACTTGATGCACTTATTGTCTTTGCCGTAGTCATATCACAATCATACAAGCGTACTTAATTTTCAACATCTATGAGCGCATTCTATCACGACCGATATCGCGTTGTTCTCCTTGTTGTTGAATCAGCTTCGTGACCAGACCTGTCCAACCTGTTTGGTGACTGGCACCTACACCTGTACCATTATCGCCATGGAAGTATTCATAAAAGGGAATGTAATCGCGCCAATGCGGACCGGTCTGGAATATTTCCTGCCTTCCAAATACTGTTCGACGACCATTTTCATCGCGAAGGAAAATACGGATGAGGCGATTCGAGAGTTCATCTGCAATTTGTCTTAAAGTGATGAATTGACCCGAACCTGTTGGGCATTCCACTCTGAAATCCTCGCTATAGTAATGATGGAATTGTTGAAGTGCTTCGATAATCAGGTAATTGACAGGAAACCAAATCGGGCCTCGCCAGTTGGAGTTTCCACCGAACAAACTACTGTTTGATTCAGCGGGTTGATACCCGACGGTATATTGTGTGCCATCCAAATTCAAAATATAAAGGTTGTCAGAATAGATACGAGAAAGAGCCCGCACACCATACGGTGACAGGAATTCGTTTTCATCCAGCATACGGCTCAAAACCCGCTTCATACGATGCCCGCGCAGAATCGCTAGTAAGCGGCGTTCACCCATGCCGGACTCGTTCCACCGTGAGACCAATTTCGACAAATCAGGGCGGTGCTCAAGGAACCATTCCAAACGTCGCTTGAATTCAGGAAGTTTTTCGAGCAGATCTGGTTCGATAGTCGTTACGGCAAAGAGCGGAATCAACCCGACCATCGAGCGCAATTTAAGTGACAGAGTATTCCCTGATTCAAGATGCAGCACATCGTAGAAGAATTCATCTTCTTCATCCCACAATGAAATACCTTCACCCGCAATATTATTCATTGCGTCGGCGATATATAGAAAATGTTCAAAGAACTTGAGTGCAATATCTTCATAGGCTGAATCTTGTAATGCAAGCTCCAGTGCAATAGTAAGCATATTAAGGCAGAACATGCCCATCCAGCTGGTCCCATCGCTCTGTTCAATGCGCCCGCCAGTTGGCAGCGGGGCACTACGATCGAATACACCAATATTGTCCAACCCGAGAAAACCACCTTGAAACACATTCAACCCTTCAGCGTCTTTGCGGTTGACCCACCATGTGAAGTTCAGCAACAACTTGTGGAACATACGCTCAAGGAAAAGTAGATCGCCCACGTGATGCTGCTTCTGATCGATTTTATATACTCGCCATGTTGCCCATGCCAACACCGGTGGATTGACATCACTAAAAGTCCATTCATAGGCGGGAACCTGGCCATTCGGATGCTGATACCACTCACGTCCCAGCAGAAGCAGTTGCTCCTTCGCAAACTCTGAATCAAGCAGGGCAAGCGGGATACAGTGAAACGCCAAATCCCACGCGGCGAACCAGGGATACTCCCATTTATCGGGCATGGAGAGGATATCTTCGGCATGTAAGTGGCGCCACTCACGGTTGCGGCCATGTTTCCGTTCTCGGGGTGGCGCAGGTTGACTAGGATCACCCTTTAACCACTGCTCAATGTTAAAGTGATAGAACTGCTTTGACCATAACATGCCTGCAAATGCCTGGCGCTGGACCATGCGTTCATCTTCAGTTAGGGAAATAGGTTGAATCTGTTCGTAGAATTCATCTGCTTCTGCTTTCCGTTCAGCAAGAGTTTTTTCGAAGGATGTAAATGGAGCGTCCGGCAGATCATCATTTACTCGCATCAGTCTTAAGCGTAGATTGATCGACTCACCTGGCAACACTACTCGATGATGAAGTGCGGAGGCTTTGGTTCCGATGTGATCGGGATTGACCACATCGCTCCGGCCTTCGATCACATAAGCATGGAAAGCGTCTTTGACATAGCGCCTCGAATTCGGCGAACCAAACAAACGCTCTGTGTTGGTTTCATTTTCGGTAAACAATAAAGTATCGGCATTTTCACAGGCAAGCAGATAACGGCCGAGGGTGGCATGATGCGCTTCAATCCATTTGGTTTGGGATTTGTTTTTCGGAGATAGTTCCTTGAGAGTTGGGAGCGGTATGTCATCATGTTCCCATCCCCAATTCCATGTGTTGCGAAACCACAGTGTAGGTAGAAGGTCCAAATCAGCCGCGTCGGTTCCGCGGTTGAAAGCAGTGATTTGAATCAAAATATCCTCAGGGCCGGCCTTAGCGTATTCAACGAAGACATCGAAATAGCGGTTCTCGGAAAAGACTCCAGTGTCGATTAACTCGTACTCAGGCTCGTCTTTGCTTCGGTGACGATTGGTCTCGACCAGATCAGCGTATGGAAACGCACGCTGAGGATACTTATATAGCATCTTCAGATAAGAATGTGTGGGCGTAGCATCAAGGTAAAAATAATATTCTTTGACATCCTCACCGTGATTTCCTTCGGAACCTGATAATCCGAATAAACGTTCCTTGAGAATGTTGTCCTGACCGTTCCACAATGCCAGGGCGAAACATAGAATCTGCTGATCATCGCTGATCCCTGCCAATCCGTCCTCATTCCAACGATAGACGCGCGAGCGGGCATGGTCATGCGGGAAGTAATCCCAGGCTGCGCCATTGGCGCTATAGTCTTCACGCACAGTCCCCCAGGCGCGCTCGGCCAGATATGGTCCCCATTGTTTCCAGTTGGCTTCACCTATTTTGGTTTCATGCAGACGACGATCTTCAACAGTAGAAAATTTAGGTTTTGGACCAGTCATTGCATCACCTTTCAGGCGAACATATTCTCTGCAACTTTCGGTTTCCTTCTCTGAGTTTCCATACTTCAATAGGCTGGCTTGCCATAATTATAGCCTGTTGATAAAAGCCGCCCAGATACGAAGAAATACCAGATGCCTATGATCATTACACGTACCTTTGAGTCTACGCTTGACGATAAATGTTCCCCGTTATACACTCAGACCCATACATCAGATAGAGCAACGCTCGCTAACTAATCTGGCAATACTTGTTGGTGAAAAGGAGTAATGATGTCAGAGGAACGATTTGTCTCGCGCGGTTTCGTTGGCAAACGGCGGGGAGGAGAGAAAAGGGATCGCATCCCGCCTGGCCAATATCTTACGAATGATTTCCCTGTTCTGTCCGCGGGTCCAACTCCATATACCCCTCTCGACAGGTGGACATTCAATATTGAAGGTCTCGTCAAGGAAAAAGTCTCATGGACCTGGCAGGAATTCCTCAAACTTCCTATGCAAACATATGTCGTGGATATTTCCTGTGTTACCAAATGGACGCATCTTGACATGAAGTGGGAAGGTGTGAGCCTCGATACAATACTCGAGCACGCGGAACTTGACCGCAAAGCAATGTTTGTCACTGCTTATAGCGATGGTGGCTACACTACCAATATGCCTCTCACCGATATTATCAATGGTCAATCCTTCATCGCTCTGAAATACGACGACAAACCTCTTGCACCCGAACATGGCGGTCCTGCGCGTATGGTTGTCCCACATTTGTACTTTTGGAAAAGTGCTAAATGGGTGCGCGGAATTTATCTCACTGAGAAGGATAAACCCGGCTTCTGGGAATCGGCGGGGTATCACAACCGCGGCGACCCGTGGAAAGAGCAGAGGTATTGGAATGATTAATCTCGCCCTGAGCGGAGTGCGAAGCACGCAGTCGAAGGGCAGTGCTAGTAAAGGACGCTTCGACTATGCTCGTTGTCACTCGCTCCGCTCAGCGCGATAGTTAATAGGTAATTTCTATGAAACCGACAATCAATTGGCAAATCGCTTCAGTTAGAGATATCAAACCTGAAACTGCAAAAGTGAAGTCATTCACGCTGACACTGCCCGAGTGGATGCGTCATCGCGCGGGACAACATTATGATATACGCCTGACCGCAGAAGATGGCTATCAGGCCCAACGCAGTTATTCCATTGCCTCCGAGCCAGAACGCGAAGGCGAAGTGGATATCAGCGTTGAACGCATCGATGATGGTGAAGTCTCAACCTATATGCACGATGTGCTTGTCCCGGGTGACCGGATCGAAGCGCGTGGGCCGATCGGTGGGTATTTCGTCTGGGAAGCGATGATGACCGAACCATTGTTATTAATCGCTGGCGGCTCAGGCGTGGTACCACTGATGTCCATGATCCGTCACCGCGCTGCCGCAGGCGCAAAGAATCCGACATCTCTGCTGTACAGTTCGCGAAACTTTGAAGACGTTATTTACTATAATGAGCTGGAGAAACTGCGCGCAGCAAATAGTGGATTGCAAATCTTTCACACGCTCACGCGATCTCAACCTGTGGAATGGAAAGGCTATGCGCGTCGCATCGATCAGGATATGCTGAAAGAAGTTGTCCAGCCGCTTGGAAAAACTGTTCAGGTATTTATCTGTGGACCGACACTTTTGGTGGAGGCAGCCGCCAATACATTGGTCAAGATTGGCCTTCCATCCAATCAGATCAAAACCGAACGCTTCGGACCCACAGGAGGATGAATTTATGAACGAAACAACAGATATCAACCGCGAATTGATGTTGGATGCCAATGCAGCCGCGGGGTTATTGTATGAAATCTTCGGCATGGATATGACCACCGCGCTCGGGGAATGCTTCTCCTGCGGCAATCAAGCGGAGATGGGTACGTTGCTTGCATTCACGCATGGACCGGGAGTTGTGCTTCGATGTTCCACATGTGAGCATGTCGTCGTTCGCATTGTCAAAACACCTGATGAAATATTTCTGGATGCAAGAGGGGCTGTGTATATACGTTTGAAACGAGAAAAATAAACTGCATTGATATCAAACATGGGTAGCGTCATCGTTGTCGGCGGTGGTTCGTTTGGCATCTCCGCCGCGATCGAGTTGCGTCAGCGCGGGTGGAATGTGGATGTATTTGATCCGGGTCCGATTCCGCATCCGTTGGCTGCAACGACAGATATCAGCAAAGTCCTACGCATGGATTATGGCTCAGACGAAGATTATATGATCCTCATGGAACAGGCCTTTGAAGTTTGGGATGAATGGAATCGAGCTTGGAAGGAACCCCTCTGGCATGAAACAGGCTTTGTCATCATGAAGCGCGATGAGATGCAGCCTGGCAGTTTTGAATTCGAGAGTTATCGCCTTCTCAAAAAACGCGGACATAAAGTAGAGCGGCTCGACTCACAGGAACTCAAGCGCCGCTTCCCGGCCTGGAATGCTGAGCTTTACAACGACGGGTATTTCAATCCCCGCGCCGGCTGGGTGGAAAGCGGCCGTGTCCTTGAATGGTTGTATGGAGAAGCGCAAAAGATCGGGGTACGATTTCATATCGGTAAAATGTTTTCACATTTGTTGGAGAAAGAGTCGCGAGTAATCGGAATACAAACAGATGATGACCAAAAATATTATGCTGACTTTGTCATTATCGCTGCTGGCGCATGGACGCCACATTTGCTTCCGTATCTGAACGACATGCTCTGGACAGTCTTTCAGCCGGTCTTTCATTTTCAGGTTTCTGATATGGAACTTTTCTCGCCTCCCAAGTTCGTCGTCTGGGCAGCGGATATCGCCAACACAGGCTGGTACGGGTTCACAGCTATTCAGGATCATCGTTTTAAGATTGCGAATCATGGCACTGGCTGGCGCTTCCACCCGGATGAGCCGCGGGTGATGCCCGCCGATCAAGAGGCAAAATTCCGCGCCTTCCTGCGCGAGACGTTCCCAGCGTTGGCAGATGCGCCTGTTCTCTTCAATCGGCTATGTCCCTATTGCGACTCGTGGGATGGAAACCTATGGATCGATCATGACCCTGACCGGCCCGGATTGATCGTTGCGACAGGTGATAGCGGCCATGCGTTCAAGTTCACACCTCTGCTTGGTAACATCATTTCGGATGTGCTTGAGCGCAAGCCAAATCAGTTCGCCTCGAAATTTGCCTGGCGCGCGCGAGGTAAAATCACCACAGAGGATGCTCGGTACTCAAAGATGACGAACAGGTAGGAATTGGATGGTGGCGAAAGATTAATTGGGGAATTTAGTCCGAGAGGAAAAATAGAGTCAGAAATCCAATTTGGGAACTCGTTGTGAGCGAAATCAGTCTTATGGGTATAATAATCGCCTCGCGTTCTTTAAGACATCATCTCCCGTGCTTTTTATCACAATTGAGCAGGAGGTATTATGAATAATACACCAAACACCAGTTCTGGGGGACCGTCACCGTTGTTACCCTTTAGTGGAATTTCACAGCGAGGTTTGTTGAGCCTCTTAATGTTGCTATTAAGCATTGGAGGCATCACATTTGCTCTTCTCGGCGGTGCAAGATTGATCTTTGACATTTTCAACGTAGGTTTATTGAACTCGCTGAATGGAATCGTCACAAAGATCATTGTCATTGGATTGGCCTACGTAGTTGGATGGCTCAGTGCGATGGTTGCCATCCGTGTCTACGGAAATTTGGTTCTGCCAGTGATTATCAATCTCTTTATCTGGGGATGCCTGATCGGTGTTTGCAGTCTTTATGTACTGATCTTACAAAGGTTATATATGCAAACCTATGATGATCTCCACTTTTGGGCATATCTGCTTATTGTCGTAGCAGGACTCGGTGCATTGATAGGATTGCACTTAATCATCGAAGACCACGATCTGCGGCCTTTCGCCGTGCCACTGCTCATTATTAACCTGATTCAACTGGGTTTGATCGTATTTCGTTATGTGTTCACATCTGGTGCCAATCCCGCCTATTTGTTGAATGACATTTTCTTTTTTATTGCAATGTCTGCCTTTTCAATATTCATGCTGGTACATATTGGCTTGCTGGCGCCCCTGCGCGTACGATTGACTAACTATTTCGACAGAAACAGCAAGGCGATTCGCACGGAGAATTGAAATTAACTCTTTCCGCCAGCGGTTCAACTGCTGGCGGAACTTTTGGTGGTCGCATCATTCTTTTTACTTCGCAAGGGGGATTTGAATGAAGAAAGTGCTGCCTGGCAATTTCTCTTCGTCATATCCGGGGCTCTCGACCCAGATCTTCCCTTTGTGTGCTTTGACAATACCTGCCGCAATCGCGAGACCCAGGCCGGGTCCGCCTCCTTTGAATTTTGTCCGTCCCGAAGAGTGAAGTTCCACTTTGCCCAACTGATATAGTTTTTCGAAAACGATTGTATGGTTGGCTGGGTCAATGCCGATGCCTGTGTCACGCACACGTATTTCGCAAAAATCCCCGCGCCCATCCAGTTTGACCGTACTCGCACTAATGTTGATCGAACCACCATCCGGCGTGAACTTGATGGCATTGACAACGACATTATCGATTGCCTTTTGCAATAATTCAGGGTCTGCAAGGATGGCAGGGGCTGAATTGATGTTCGGATCGATTTGAAGATCCAGCTTGCGGGCTATGAGGTCGTTTGCATAATCCTTTTGAATGAATCGCAGGATAGGACCGAGAGTCACGATTTCAAGGTGAGGAGATAATACCTGGTTTTCGAGTCGTGCAACATCCAGCATACTGTTGACGATCTGGTGCAAGCGATCGGTTCCCTGCAAAACTCCATCCATGGCCTGCACCAGCGCGGGACTGCTTTGTATGGCTGGCGCGGCTTTGATCATTCCCATATAACCTTTGATCACCGTCAAAGGCGTGCGAAGTTCGTGTGCAGCCACCTGAATGAAATCACTTTTGTTTTTATCGAGTTTTTCAAGTGTACTATATGCGTTGTTAAGCTCGTCCACGCGCTGCTCGACCATGCGCTCCATCATCTGATTAAAACGCGTCAACTCATCATAAAGACGTGCGTTATCCAAAGCAATAGATGCCTGCAAGGCGAACGTATTCGCAAGCAGCACATCATCCTGATTGAATGCGGCGGGTTCCTTTCGGCTTAGGGTCAACATCCCGGCTACTTTATTCTTTGAATAGAGAGGTACACCCAGCCACGACCGGTCTTCGGGAAGCCATTCAGACTGTCCCCACCCTTGCAGATTTTTTATATCCGCGACCATCATCGGCTCAGATTGTTTCGCGATGACATGATAGATATTTGTGCCGTTTACTTTGTAATTCAATTCTTTTGCTGGAACATCATTTGGGAAACCCTGATGAGCAAGAAGCCGTGGGACACCATTCACGTCTTCGAGGAATAATGCGCAGCGTTCGTTCTTTACGACTTGAGATAATTGTGCAACGATCTGCTGTGGAACTTCACCTACTGTCCCAAGTGTGGAAAGGATGCGCGATGACTTCGACAGCGCTTCTGCTGCCGCACGACGCATCTGCTCACTTGAATACAGTTTGGCGTTCTCTCCGGCAGTTTGTTCCGCCCAGTCTTTGGCAACGGCCAGTTCAGCCGCGCGCTCGCGTGCCTCTTCCAGCAGACGTTCTACTTCATGCTGTGCCTGTTCTCTTTGTTGGACGAGCATTGTGCGCAGCAACGCACTGCTTACGAGGTTGCGAATACGGACGTATATTTCCCAGTCACGCGGACCCATTTCCACCCACATGAATCCAAAACGATTCCTAGCGAGTGAAAGCGGCATCACGACAGCAGTGTAACGGTGGTCTTGTGGCGTTTTGCCGCGAGGCACAAGTTGACCTGTCCCAATGGAGGCGCGTTTATTAGGGATCTCGAACTTTGCCCCCTCATATTGGAACAGCAGACGATAGCTCTCAGGTGGTGGCGCGGAGATGGAGTGCGGCGCAGTCACATCGCTGTAAAACATGACATACCAACGTTCGATTCCCATTAGAGGGAAATGCTCGGAGATCGCAGCCCCGATTTCATTGAGACTCATCGTTGGCGCCATCGATGTACTAAACGCTTGCAAAATATTTTCTTGTTGTTCAAGCACAAGTCTTCGATAGGCCTGCGCGCGTTGAGAGAGTTCTCCAGCCAGCAGGCGCATCTGCTGAAATAAATTTTCTGCCTTCAGCATGATCGTGTGACTGGTGATGCCCCCTAGCGCATATTTTCGCATCATCGAGATCACGTTATGCCATATTGCTGGTGCGAGCCCGTGCTTTTGCATCAGTTCGATCATACCGTTGACAGTCTTTAGAAATTCGTCACTGGTCGATCGATCATTCAGTGCCAAAAGGAAGCCATCCCAGGTTTGCCCAAAAGCATCCCTAAACTGGAGAAGCGCCGAATCCTGCTCGGTGATGCCAGCCGAGTTCAGCAAGGCGCGTAGAGCAGCCTCGCGTTTATTCTCCAGCCGGGCTGTCTTCGCAACGTCACGTGGCGCAACGGCAGCCTGACGTACATTTTCGGGCAGGCAGCCACATGACCAGCGGACAAGCAATTGAGTAGGGGTAACAGTGATTGGAGGAACTGTTTCCCCATTGATGCGTTTGAGCAATGATTCCAGCGCGTGCTTGCCTGCTGTGTAGAAAGACTGACGTACCGTCGTCAGTGGCACGCCGGTGGCCTGGGCTTCGCGCAGATCGTCGAAACCGGTAATCGCTACATCGTCTGGTACCCGAACGCCGCGTTCCTGAAGAGCATCCAACGCGCCG
>Ga0081539_10005872_pt1 | contig 12162 bp, 12 predicted proteins | sample TabmetS4T2R2_FD_71023 | JGI IMG/M metagenome (GOLD analysis project Ga0081539, IMG submission 71023) | Tabebuia heterophylla rhizosphere microbial communities from the University of Puerto Rico - S4T2R2 | ecosystem: Host-associated > Plants > Roots > Rhizosphere ...
GACATCTACGCGCTGGGCGCGCTCGCGTACCACTGCCTCGCCGGCCGGCCTCCGTTCGACGGCGACAACGCCCTGCAGGTCGCCCTTCGCCATCTCGAGGACGAGCCGGAGCCGCTGCCCGACGACGTACCGGAGCCGGTCCGCGCGCTGATCAGCCGGGCCATGGCCAAGCATCCGGCGGACCGGTTCGCCAGCGCCGCGGAGATGGCCGCAGCCGCGGTGGCCGCGCGGGGGGAGATGGACTGGCGGGCCCTCACCGGTACGGCGTTGATCGCGCCGATGAGCCCGGTGCCCGCGGTGCCCGTAACCCCGGATCCGCCGACGTCGAGCGTGCCCGTCCGCGGCCGGTCCTTGCGCTCCCCGATCGTCATGCTGCTGACCGTGGTGGGCCTGGTCCTGGTTGCCTCCGGTCTGGCCGTCGCGATCATGCTTTCCGGCAACGACCGGCCGATCAACCCGGCGGCTCCCACGCAGGTGCCGTCCACCGTGCCGACCGAGACGTCGGCACCGGCGTTCCAGGTGGCACCCACCATCTCGACGCCGGCGACCCGGCCACCCCAGCGTGCCACCGTCAGCACCCGGCGGCCGTCGAACTCGCCGAGCAGCACGCCTCCGTCCACCTCGCCGTCCAGCGCGCCGTCGTCGCCCGCTCCCTCCTCCACGACGCCCAGCTCCCAGCCGACCCCGACGGAGACCACGCCGCCGCCCACGCCGACCGATACCGCGACGGCCGGTGGCGGTGGCGGCGGCCCGACCGCCTGACCGGGCGGATCCGATGTTCGCGGCGGGCTCAACCCGGGGCCGCGCCGGCCGATGAGTGTGGCCGGCGATGCACCCGAGCCGCTACCGGAGGCCCGCATGACTACCGAGGTTCCGCCCTACACCGGCCGGCAGCACCCCGGCCACGACTACGCCGGCCAGCACCGGTACCCCGACGACCCCGGGGCCGACCGGACGTCCGTGCCCTACGGGGCGATCACGCCGTACGGCGTGCCGCTGCGTCCGCACGGACGGTTGATGGTCCGGTATCCGGAGAGGATGGGGTACGCCGTCCACTCCAAGCGGCCCGCAGTGTGGCCGATCCTTCCGTTCACGTTCCCATTCGTCATCCCCGGGATCGTCTCGACCGCCCGGCGGGCGCGACGTGCGAGGCTGGACCGCTACAGCGTGGCGCCGTACTGGGTCACCCTGGCCGGCAGCTTCGTCGCGTCGTGGCTGCTGTGGAGCGTGATCGCCGCGGTCGGTGTGGCGGCGGTGCGGTGGCCGTGGCCATAACGGACGATCGGGCCACGTCGCGCCCGAGGGGAGAATGTGCCGGTGAGCTCCTGGGAGGCCGGCGCCCGCGGCGTGCTGACGCTGCCGTCCGGGCGGCTGGTCCGCGGGCGCGGACTGCGCTCCCGAATGCCCGACGGCGACGCGCCCACGTTCGGCGTCTTCCTGTTGAGCCGTGAGCCGCCGCGGGTCGGCTGGACGGCCCGGTGGATCCGGTGGCCGGACCTGTGGCTGCCGGCCGATCCAGGCCAGGCCCGCGAGGTGCTCGTCGAGGCCTGGGGACGCGCGGCCACCGAACGCGTCGAGATGGTGTGCCGTGGCGGCATCGGGCGTACCGGGACCGCGCTGGCCTGCCTGGCGGTGCTGGACGGCGTACCGCCGGACGAGGCGGTGACCTTCGTCCGGCGGCACTACCATCCGCGCGCGGTGGAGACGCCGTGGCAGCGGCGGTACGCCGCCCGGTTCGCCGGGTAGCCGATCACCTCGACGTACCCGGACGGGATCCGGGCGCGGCACATGCTAGTGTCCTGAGTCGTTAAATCGTTGTCAGTTGGTACGGTGGGTGCATGCCGTCCCCGATAGCAGTGCCGATCGTGCTCACTGATGACGAGCGGGAGCAGTTGCTCGCCTGGTCACGTCGGCCGACCAGCGCGCAGGCGTTGGCGGCGCGGTCACGGGTGGTGCTGGCGTGTGCTGACGGTCCTGACCAGCCGAACGGTCAGATCGCGCGGCAGCTCGGGATCTCGCGGAACACGGTGAAGAAATGGCGTAACCGGTTCGCCGTCGACCGGCTCGACGGGTTGCTGGACGAGCCACGGCCGGGCCGGCCCCGCACGATCGCCGACGCCGACGTGGAACGGGTGATCACGACAACCCTGGAGACCGCGCCGAAGGACGCCACCCACTGGTCGACCCGGTCGCTGGCGGCCGAGGTCGGGTTGTCCCAGACCGCGGTCTCGCGGATCTGGCGGGCGTTCGGCCTGCAACCGCACCGGCAGGACACCTGGAAGCTGTCGAAAGACCCGCAGTTCATCGACAAGGTCCGCGACGTCGTCGGCCTGTATCTCGACCCGCCCGAACGCGCCGTCGTGCTCTGCGTCGACGAAAAGTCGCAGATCCAGGCCCTGGACCGGACCGCGCCCGTGCTGCCGATGCTGCCCGGCACCCCGGCCAGAGCCAGCCACGACTACGTGCGCGCCGGCACGTCCAGCCTGTACGCCGCCCTGAACCTGAGTACCGGCAAGGTGATCGGCTCGCTGCACGCCCGGCACCGGGCGATCGAGTTCAAGAAGTTCCTGACCACCCTCGACCGCGAAGTCCCCGCCGACCTCGACGTCCATCTGGTGCTGGACAACGCCTCCACCCACAAGACACCGGCCATCAAGCGCTGGCTAGCAGCGCACCCCCGCTTCGTCCTGCACTTCACCCCGACCAGCTCATCCTGGCTCAACCTGGTCGAGCGCTGGTTCGGCGAACTGACCACCAAGAAACTGCAACGCGGCACCCACCGCAGCGTCCGCGCCCTCAACAAAGACATCCGCGCCTGGATCGGGACCTGGAACGACGACCCCAAGCCCTACGTCTGGACCAAGACCGCCGACCAGATCCTCGACTCCATCGCTCGGTACTGCACACGCATTAACGACTCACGACACTAGGCAGGTTTGACCAGCTCAACCACCTTGCGGGCACAACCCCACGAAAGGGTCACGCCGGCTCCGCCGTGGCCGTAGTTGTGCACCGTTCGTCCGTCGGGCGCCCGCTCCAGGCGTACCGTCGGGCGGGCCGGCCGCAACCCGACCCGATGCCCGAGCACGCGGGCGTCACGCAACCGCGGCTCGATCCGCGCGCACCGCTCGACGATCGCCGCGGCCACCGCCGGGTCGGGGGTGAGCGTCGAGTCGCCCGGCTGGGCGGTCCCGCCGAGGATCGCGGTCGCGCCGTGCGGGAAGAAGTAGAGCGGCGGCTCGGCCTCCTCGACGAAGAACTCGGTGATCCCCGGGTTCTCCACCACCACGATCTGTCCCCGGTACGGCGTGACCGACGGGTCCGGCACCAGGTGCCGCGCGCCGATGCCCGTACAGTTCACCACGGTCGGCGCGGTCGCGGTCGCCTCGCCCAGCGTGGCGATCCGGCGTACCTCGAGCACCGCTCCGGCCGCCTCGGCCCGCCCGCTCAGGTATTCCAGATAGGCCGGCATGTCCACGACCGGCGCCCGGTACCGCCACCCCGAAGCGAACCCGTGCGGTAACTCGGCGGTGCCCAGCAGCCGGAAGCCGTCCAGCTCGTCGCGCCAGGGCGGCGGCTCGACCAGAGCCCGGGACGCCTCCACGCCGGTCAACAGCGCGATCCCGGCCCGCGGCTCGGCGACCAGCGCGCGCAGCACGCGGAGGGTGGCGATGCTCCAGGCGCGTACCCGGTCGCTGGACTCGACCAGGTACGGGCTCCACGTCGCCCCGGCCGCGTACGACGTGGTGCCCGAGCCGGTCTCGGCGGCCCAGACCCGCACGCGCAGCCCGGCTTCGGCCAGGCAGACCGCGGTGGTCAGCCCGGACACCCCCGCGCCAACCACCAGCACGTCGAGATCATCCATCGCCCGAACCTACCCGGGGTTGTCGCTTTCCCGCCCCGAACGGTGATCCCAACCGGGCCGGAATGGGGATTCCCGAAACGACTCCCGCGAAGGTCAATAACGGGTGAGAACCGGGTTGGGTGAGGACGATGAGCGATCGTGTGACGAACAAACGCCCGCCGTACTGGGTGCTGCGCGGCCTCAACGTGCTGATGCGCCGGCTCCTGCCGACGTCGCTCGGCCGGAACATTCCGATGGGCATGCTGCGGGTCACCGGCCGCCGCACCGGACGCCGGTACGAGATCCCCGTCGGGGTCTGGACGGTGGACGAGGGCATGGTGGTCTTCACCGACGCGACGTGGCTGGCGAACTTCTCCGGCGGTACCGAGGCCGAGCTGGTGCATCGCGGCAAGACCCAGCGGGTGTACGGGCGGACGGTCGACGACCCCGCCCGGATCGGCCGGTGGATGCGCGGGGTACTGGCCACCGGCGTCAACCCGAACCAGGTGGGCATCGCGATACCGCGCGGGCACACGATCACGGACAGCGAGGCGGCCGCGCTGCGCAGGGCGATCCTCCTGGTGCCCAAGACCTGAGCTAGCCGTACCAGCGCAGCCGTGGCCACAGCCGCGCCCACGGCATCGCGAGCCCGGTGCACACCATCACCGGCTGGTCGTACTCGCCGTTGGCCAAGCCGGCCCGGTTGCGGATCCGCGCCGCGACCCGGCACCCGGTGAACAGGGTGCCCACGAACCGCGGCACGTCGTACCCGATCAAGATTGTCGTGGTCTGATCCGGCCGTGGGGGACCCCACAGGCCGAAGCCGTTGTGACCGGAGTACGCGGACGGAAGCCCGGCCCGGCTGCCCAGCACGTCGACCGCGCCCGCCTCGCTGTAGGTACCGGTGACGATCGCCGTGTGCGCCCGCGTCCCGGGCGGCAGCGAATACCAGACCGTGCGCACGGTGTCGATGTATTCGGGCCAACCGACCTCGTTGGCGAGGTCCGGGTTCAACGCGACGACCCCGCTGCCGGGCAGCTTCCGCTCGGGCAGCAGCGGCAGCGCGACCGCCGCGTTGAGCACGGCCGACAGGACGATCGCGCTGACCAGCAGAGCCCGGCGGGTCCGGCTGGTCAGCCAGGTCGCGACCGGGACGGCGCCGAGGCCGATCAGGGTGGGGTATGCGCTGGCGAGGTAATACGCCTTGCCGTCGCCGACGAGGTACGCGACCGCGAGAAGGCCGAACGCCACCGGAACGAACCGCAGCACCCGCAGCGCCGGGTTCCGCCAGGGCGCGACGAGGCCCGCGACCCAGACCGGGACGAGCAGGGGCGACACCATGACCAACTGGAACGGGACGAATCCCACCCGTCCGCCCTCGGCCGTCCCGCCGACCTGCCCGGCGACCGTGAGTTGCGGCCAGCCGTGCCGTTGCTGCCAGATCAGGTACGGAGTGGCCAGCGCGACGGCGAGGATGGCGCCCGCCCAGAGGTGTTTCGACGTCAGCGTCCATCGTGGACCGACGACCGCCAGCGCCACCAATGCCATCAACGCCACGAAGCCCACCTGCGGTTTGGCCTCGACCCCGACGCCGACCACCACGCCCGCCCAGAGCAGGGATCGCGGTTCGTGGCGCATGACCGCGCGGACCAGCAGCCAGCCCAGCAGCGCGGTGGTCAGCAGGTCGAACGTCGTCGTGGTCACGAAGTGGCCGGTGGCCAGCGTGACGGCGGACACCGCCGCGACGAAGGCCGCGATCGCCTGGGCGCGACGGCCGCCGCCGGCCTCCCGAGCGGTCGCCGCGGCCACCACGACTGTCGCGGCCGCGGCCAGTGCGGACGGCAGCCGCAGCAGGTACAGCGAGGGCGCGATGTGGTGCATGAGGGCGACGATCAGTGGCACGAGCGGCGGCTGATCCGGATACCCGAAGGCCGGATGCGACCCGGCGACGATGAAGTACATCTCGTCACCGTGGTAGCCGTACCGGCCGGCGGTGACCATCAACTCGGCGAACAGCGCCACGGCGGCGATCGGCACCAGCCGGCTCATGACCCCGGATCTCGGCGGCGTGGGCGCGGGGATCGGCCCGCCGCGGACAGTGCCATCCGCAGCGCGTACTCGATCTGCGCGTTGATGCTGCGCAAGTCGTCGCCGGCCCATCGCGCCACCGCCTCGTACACCTCGGGATCGAGCCGTAGCAGGAGCTTCTTCCGTTCGGCCATGAACGCGGGCCTCAGCCGTACAGCGTTCCGGTGTTGACCACCGGCTGGGCGGCACGGTCGCCGCAGAGCACGACGAGCAGGTTCGACACCATCTGCGCCTTGCGTTCCTCGTCCAACTCCACCACGTCCTCGTCGCGCAGCCGTTGCAGGGCGTTCTGCACCATGCCGACGGCACCCTCGACGATCTTGAAGCGGGCCGCGACGATCGCGCTGGCCTGTTGCCGGGCCAACATCGCCTGGGCGATCTCCGGCGCGTACGCCAGATGCGTGATCCGCGATTCGAGCACCTCGACGCCCGCCCGAGCGACGCGTTCCCGCAGCTCGGCGGTCAGTTCGTCGCTGACGACGGTGGCGTCCCGGAGGCTCGTCTGGCCCGGGTCGCGCGCCTCGTACGGATGTGAGGTCGCCATGTGCCGCACGGCCGCCTCGCTCTGCACCGCCACGTACGCCACGTGATCGTCGACCGCGAACGCGGCCTTGGCCGTCTCGACGACCTGCCAGACCACGACCGCGGCGATCTCCACCGGGTTGCCGTCGGCGTCGGCGACCTTGAGCCGGCTGGACTCGAAGTTGCGCACCCGCAGCGAGATCCGTCGCTTGACGGTCAGCGGCACGGTCCAGTGGAAGCCCGCGGTGCGCAGCGTGCCGACGTACCGCCCGAAGAACAGCAGGACCCGGGCCTCGTTCGGCGCGATCACCGCGAAACCGCTCAGCAGGATCACGAAGGCGATCGTGCCGAGGACGGGCGACCACGCCCCGCCGACCTGGCGCCAGGTGAGCTCGCCGACCAGGATCGCCTCGGCGAGTGTGACGAAGAACATGACAAATCCGGACACCCGGAACGCAGGCTTCTCCATGACCTACTCCAATATCAGAGTGATATCACGAAGATAGCGCCCGCGGCGAGCCGGGCACAAGGCCCGGATAGTGAGACGATCGCGAATCGGGCCGGCTAGGAGGCCCAGTAGTCGCCGGCCGCCTTGGTGGTCGCGGCGGCTTCCGCACTCTCGAATCCGGGTGCCATCGCGGCGGACGTGCCGGCCATGTACTGGTGGTGGTCGATACCCAGCAGCCGGATCCAGCTCTGCTGCCCGAAGGTCAGCGCGATGAAGCAGCCGAGCTCGACGAGCTCCGGCTCGGAGAAATGCGCGTGCAGGCGCGCCCAGAACGCGTCCTCGTCGGTGTCGCCCAGGCCCCACGCGACGGCCTCGGCGTAGCTCAGCGCCGCCTTCTGCCGCTCGTCGTACCGGTCCGACTTCTCGAAGTTCAGCAGCTCGTCGTACTGCTGCTCGAGCAGGCCCTGGGTGGTCGCCTTGATGGAGCGCTGGTTTCCACAGAACTCGCACTTGACGGTGCGCGAGATGTAGACCCGGCACAGCTCCTTGATCGCGTGGTCACACACGCCGCTGTGGAATATCGCCTGCCACGAATCGGCGAACGCCCAGAACGCGTTGGGCGCGTGTGCCCGCACCGCGGAGCTCTCCGGGCGGGGCGTGCCCTCGCGCGCGCACCGGTGCATCTCCTCCTGCATGCGCTGGTCCATCGCCTCGAGCGGCACGTAGCTGATGTGCGGCCTGTTCTCCACGTTCCGTCATCCTCTCTGCGGGGCTGCGCGGCAATCGATTGCCACATCGTTTCGCGCGGGTTTCCCCGTTGTCAAGGTGCCGCACGCCGGCCGGGCCGCCGACGGCATAGGGTGTGCAGCGTGAGCGATGGGGCGGATCTCAAGCCGCGCAGCCGTGATGTCACCGACGGATTGGAAAAGGCGGCCGCCCGCGGAATGCTGCGCGCGGTCGGGATGACCGACGAGGATTTCGGCAAGCCACAGATCGGGGTGGCGTCGAGCTGGAACGAGATCACCCCGTGCAATCTGTCGCTGGACCGGCTGGCCAAGGCCGCCAAGGACGGGGTGCACGCGGCCGGCGGGTTCCCGCTCGAGTTCGGCACCATCTCGGTCTCCGACGGCATCTCGATGGGCCACGAGGGCATGCATTTCTCGCTGGTGTCGCGGGAGGTCATCGCCGACTCGGTCGAGGTGGTCATGCAGGCCGAGCGGCTGGACGGCGCGGTGCTGCTGGCCGGTTGCGACAAGTCGTTGCCGGGCATGTTGATGGCGGCCGCGCGGCTCGACCTGGCCGCGGTCTTCCTGTACGCCGGGTCGATCCTGCCCGGCGTAGCCCGGCTGTCGGACGGCTCGCAGCGCGAGGTGACCATCATCGACGCGTTCGAAGCGGTCGGTGCGTGTGCGCGGGGCCTGATGAGCCGCGCCGACGTGGACGCGATCGAGCGGGCCATCTGCCCGGGCGAAGGCGCCTGCGGCGGTATGTACACGGCGAACACGATGGCCAGCGCGGCGGAGGCGCTGGGCATGTCGCTGCCCGGCTCGGCGGCCCCGCCGGCCACCGACCGTCGCCGCGACGGGTATGCCCGGCAGTCCGGCCAGGCGGTGGTGCAGATGCTCCGTCGCGGGATCACCGCCCGGGACGTGCTGACCCGGGAGGCGTTCGAGAACGCCATCGCGGTGGTGATGGCCCTGGGCGGCTCCACCAACGCCGTGTTGCACCTGCTGGCCATCGCCGACGAGGCCGGCGTCCCCCTGTCGCTGGACGACTTCGACCGGATCGGCGCCGCGGTGCCGCATCTGGCCGACGTGAAGCCGTTCGGCCGCTTCGTCATGACCGACGTCGACCGGGTCGGCGGGGTCCCGGTGGTGATGCGGGCCCTGCTGGACGCCGGTCTGCTGTACGGCGACGTGCTGACGGTGACCGGACGGACCATGGCCGAGAACCTGGCCGCGATCGCCCCACCCGACCCGGACGGCAAGGTGCTGCGGGCCTTGTCCGACCCGATCCAGCGCACCGGCGGCCTGACGATCCTGCGCGGCTCGCTGGCACCCGACGGCGCGGTCATCAAGACCGCCGGCTTCGCCGCGGAGGTCTTCGAGGGCCGGGCCCGGGTCTTCGACGGCGAGCGCGCCGCGATGGACGCCCTCGAGGACGGCACGATCGTCGCCGGGGATGCGGTCGTCATCCGCTACGAAGGACCGAAAGGCGGCCCCGGGATGCGGGAGATGCTCGCGATCACCGCTGCCATCAAGGGCGCCGGCCTCGGCAAGGACGTGCTGCTGCTCACCGACGGCCGGTTCTCCGGCGGCACGACCGGCCACTGCGTCGGGCACATCGCCCCGGAAGCGGTCGACGCCGGACCCATCGCCTTCGTCCAGGATGGCGACCCCGTCCGCCTGGACATCCCGGCCAAGCGGCTGGACGTACTCGTCGACGAGGCGGAGCTGAGCCGCCGGGCGGCGGGTTGGACACCTCCCGAGCCCCGGTACCGGACGGGCGTGCTCGCCAAGTACGCGAGGCTCGTCGGTTCGGCATCGGTCGGCGCCGTCTGTCGCTAACCGATCAGGAATCGAGAAGCGCGGGTCACCGGGCCCCAGCTAGCGTGACGGTCATGGACATCACGATTCACTCGAGCTTCCTCCCGCAAGACGACCCGGACGCCGCCCTGGCGTTCTACCGCGACGTCCTCGGCTTCGAAGTCCGTAACGACGTGGGGAAGGGCACGATGCGCTGGATCACGGTCGGCCCGCCGAGTCAGCCCGGCACGTCCATCGTCCTCGCCCCGCCGGCCGTGGACCCGGGCATCACCGACGACGAGCGCCGCACCATCACCGAGATGATGGCCAAGGGCACGTACGGCATCATCACCCTGGCCACCAAGGACCTCGACGGCGCCTTCGACCGGCTACAGGCCCGCGGAGCCGAGGTCGTCCAAGAGCCGACCGACCAGCCGTGGGGCATCCGCGACTGCGCGTTCCGTGATCCGGCGGGCAACATGGTCCGGATCAACGAGGTCCACTGAGCCGTCCGGCATGCGGGCGGGTGATGGCCGCTCCGTGGCACGATTTCACCGATGACCAGCCGACCCGCCGTGGAGCAGCGCCTGCGCGACCTCGTGCGCCTGCGCCGCGTCCGCGACCGCATCGACCGGGAGTACGCGCAGCCGCTGGACGTGGAGGCGCTCGCCCGTGGCGCGAACATGTCCGCCGGCCACCTCAGCCGCGAGTTCCGGCAGGCGTACGGTGAGTCGCCGTACTCGTATCTGATGACGCGGCGCATCGAACGCGCGATGGCGCTGCTGCGGCGGGGCGATCTCAGCGTCACCGAGGTGTGTTTCACCGTCGGCTGTTCGTCGCTGGGCACGTTCAGCACGCGCTTCACCGAGCTCGTCGGCGTGCCGCCCAGCACCTACCGGGCCGAGGCGGCGCGCGGGACCGCGGGCATGCCGCCGTGCGTGGTTAAACAGGTGACCAGACCGATCAGGAACCGGGAAGCACCGGTCATGGAGACACGATGAGCGCGACCATGCGGACGGACACGCCGCCACACGCCGCGGACAGTCACGATCTGATCCGCGTGCACGGGGCACGCGAGAACAACCTCAAGGACGTCAGCATCGAGATCCCGAAGCGCCGGCTGACGGTGTTCACCGGTGTCTCCGGCTCGGGCAAGAGCTCGCTGGTGTTCAACACGATCGCCGCCGAGTCGCAACGGATGATCAACGAGACCTACAGCGCCTTCGTGCAGGGCTTCATGCCGACCCTGTCGCGGCCCGAGGTCGACGTGCTGGAAGGCCTGACCACGGCGATCATCGTGGACCAGGAGCGGATGGGCAACAACCCCCGCTCGACCGTCGGCACCGCCACCGACGCCAACGCGATGCTGCGGATCCTGTTCAGCCGGCTCGGCCGGCCGCACATCGGACCGCCCACGGCGTTCTCGTTCAACGTCCCGACGCGGACGGCGAGCGGGGCGATGACCGTCGACAAGGGCAAGGGCGAGCGGATCGTGGTGCGCGACGCGGTCTATCACGGCGGCATGTGCGCCCGCTGCGAAGGCATGGGCTCGGTCACCGACTTCGACCTGTCCGCGCTGTACGACGACCGCCTCTCGCTCAACCAGGGCGCGCTCACCATCCCCGGCTACAGCATGGAGGGCTGGTACGGCCGCATCTACCGCGGCAGCGGCTTCTTCGACCCGGACAAGCCGATCGGCCGGTACACCAAGCGGGAGCTGCACGATCTGCTCTACAAGGAACCGACCAAGATCAAGGTCGAAGGCATCAATCTGACGTACGAGGGCCTGGTCCCGAAGATCCAGAAGTCGATGCTGTCCAAGGACGTCGATTCCCTGCAGCCGCACGTCCGCGCCTTCGTGGAGCGGGCGGTGACGTTCACCACCTGCCCGGAATGCGACGGCACCCGCCTGGCCAAGGAGGCCCGGTCCTCGAAGATCAACGGGAAGAGCATCGCCGACGTCTGCGCCATGCAGATCAGCGACCTGGCCGACTGGATCCGGAACCTCGACGAGCCGTCGGTGGCCCCGCTGCGCGCCGGACTGCAACACCTGCTCGACTCGTTCGCGGAGATCGGGCTGGGATACCTCTCGCTCGACCGGCCGTCCGGCACGCTCTCCGGCGGCGAGGCCCAGCGCACCAAGATGATCCGCCATCTCGGGTCGTCGCTCACCGACGTCACCTACGTCTTCGACGAGCCGACCATCGGCCTGCACCCGCACGACATCCAGCGGATGAACGACCTGCTGCGGCAGCTGCGCGACAAGGGCAACACGGTGCTGGTCGTGGAGCACAAGCCGGAGGTGATCGCGATCGCCGATCACGTCGTGGACCTCGGCCCGGGAGCCGGTACGGCCGGTGGCGAGGTGGTCTTCGAGGGCACCGTCGACGGGCTGCGCGCCAGCGGCACACTCACCGGCCGCCATCTGGACGACCGGGCGACCCTCAAGGGGTCGGTGCGGTCGCCCGCCGGCGCGCTGCCGGTCCGCGGCGCGTCCACCCACAACCTCCGGGACGTCGACGTCGACATCCCGCTCGGCGTGCTCGTCGTGTTGACCGGGGTGGCCGGGTCCGGGAAGAGTTCCCTGATCCAGGGCTCGGTCGCCGGCCGCGACGGGGTGGTGGTGATAGACCAGGGCGCGATCCGCGGTTCACGACGGAGCAACCCGGCGACGTACACCGGACTGCTCGACCCGATCCGCAAGGCGTTCGCGAAGGCCAACGGCGTGAAGCCGG
>Ga0081539_10005873_pt1 | contig 12161 bp, 15 predicted proteins | sample TabmetS4T2R2_FD_71023 | JGI IMG/M metagenome (GOLD analysis project Ga0081539, IMG submission 71023) | Tabebuia heterophylla rhizosphere microbial communities from the University of Puerto Rico - S4T2R2 | ecosystem: Host-associated > Plants > Roots > Rhizosphere ...
TCGCTCAGTACATGCGGAACGTGGCGATCACGCAGAACACGGCGAGCGTGGGCGCGAGCAGTGCAGGAATGGGCACGCGCGCGCGTGCGGTGTCGGCCCACTTCCATCGCAGCGAACCGATCGCCACCGGGAGCAGTACGAGCAGGGGCATGAAGTAGCGCGGCTGGATGCCCTCGACCCGGTCGAGGCCGGGTGGTGTCCAGTACACGTAGTTGGCCGCGCCGATGAGCACGACGCCAGCGAGGAACACGAGCAGCACGAGGACGCGGTGCCACCAGTTGAACTGCGCCGATGCCTCGACGCGCGCCCGTTGCAACGACGACACCGCGTACACCGCGATGGCGAGCACGGCCAGGACCGCGGGCCCGCGGGTGACGGAGGGGCCGACCGTGAAGGATTGATGCACCCACGGCCACGCCTGGTGATACGCCGTGCGCACGAGGTCGAGGCCGAAGTCCCACGGACGGTGGAGCAGCTCGTGCTTCTGGGTGACGTCGTCGACCTTGATGAAGAAGTAGCCGGCATCGCTCTTCCACACGTCGCCCGCGCTCGCGTTCCACACCACCGACACGAGCACACCCACGACGGGCGCGAACACGAGCGGCCACCGATCGGTACGTCGCCGCGCACCCAGCAGCGGCAGCAGGTAGAGCGCGGTGATGACGACGTACATCGGCTTGCACGAACCCAGCACCGCGCTCGCGATCACCGCTTCGATCACCAGCGCGCGCGTCGTCGTGCCCGGTGGCGGATCGAGGGCTCGCAGCGCCGACGACACCACGAGGAGCGCGACCGCAGTGGTGAAGGCGTCGTGCGAGATCGATGACGCGCTCTGGAACACCGCCACCGGCACGAGCCCAGCCGCACACAACGCCCACTTGGAACGTGGTGCACGCGCGACGGCGAAGCCCACGATGGCGACGTAGACCGCCAGCACCGCGAAGCGCGCGACGATCAGCATGCCGTCGGTGTCGGCGCCGAGCTTGCGGGCTGCGAACACCGCGGCCGACTGCGGCAGGTAGGGCACCGGCGACGGGAACGTAGAGAAGGTGACCAGGCCCTGGCTCGGGTCACCTGGACACGGTTGGATCGGGCCGGGCCGGTAGACGATCGGCTCGCCTGTCTCGGCGTCCACCACACCCTTCAGCTCGTGGTCGGCGAACACCTTCGAGTCGGCGCGTTGCGCGCGGATGATGTCGCGCGGGATGCACGCGCCCCCGAAGTCGTCCTTGCCGAACTTCTCGGGCAGGAACGTGCCGGTGGAGATCTGGTAGGAGCGGTAGAAGTGCGCGGGCTCGTCGATGCCGGCGAAGTGCGGGACCACGCACACGAGGTACACGCCGGCGCTGATCGCGAGCAGCAGGAACGTGGTCAGCGGGTTGCGGAACCAACCGAGCAGGTCGCGCCCGCGCGCCGGCGCGCCCGAGTCAGACGCCTCCACTCCCGATGCGGCGACCGTCAACGCGACACTTCGGGTCGATAACGCTCCGCCGTCCCGGCCAGCACGACGGCTCTAGCTCAGCGTTTCGCTCGCCGTGTCGACGATGAGCACGCTGCAGGGCGCGTGGTGCGACACGGTGTTGGGCACGCTGCCGAGGAAGCGGCGGCCGCCCTGCATTCCCTTGTTGCCCACCACGATGAGGTCGGCCTGGAGGTGGCCGGCGAACTCACAGAGCACCTCGGCCGGAGCGCCGAAGCGGGCGTGGGTCTCGATGCGGGTGTCGCAGGCGCGCTTGGCCGTCTCGGCGGCGCGGTTGAGCGTGTCGTGGAGCTCGGTCTTGATCTCCTCTTCCCAGCTGCGCTCGGCGGCCACCGGCGCCGCGGCCGCCATCTCGCCCGCGGCCACTGCGCTCGGAGAGAGCGGCTTCTGCACAGTCACGATGTGGAGCACGCAACCGGGCTGGGTCGCCGCCAGCTCGGCCGCCTTGAGCACCGCCTCCGAGGCGCGCTCCGATCCGTCGGTCCCCACCACGATCGCCTTGAACATCGCTGCCTCCGCTGCATGCCGGACGGCGCGACGCTACCCCCGGGCGGTCCGCGACCGAAGGAGCGCCCGGATCTCGGCGACGCGGTGGGACTGGCCGACCGGGAGCGTCACCGTGCCCAGGTACTGCATGCCGAAGTCGAGACCGAGTGCGGGCGCGGTGATGTGCGCCAGACCCGCCCAGGTGACGTAGAGCGCGACGTCGTAGTCGCCGCGACGCCGGAAGGTCAGTCGTATCGGGGCGCCGGCGCTGCCCGCGGTGGTGCCGACCGAGGTGGTGCCGTCGCCGAATGCCCAGCCATAGGCGACCGGGTGCGCGGCGACGTCGACCACATAGCCGTCGAGGGTCACGGTGGCCCGCGCGTCGGGCAGCGGATCACCCCAGAACCGCGACTCGAGGTTGACGATGCCCGGCCACTCGCGCGTGCCCGGTGGCGACGCGTGGATGTGGGCGCGCGGCAAGGGTGTCTGCTGCCAGATCGTCGCCGCGTCAGGTGGCGCGGGAGGAAGCGGCTCGCCCGGTGACGTGCACCGCGGCGACAGGAACACGCCGGGACCACCGTCGGTCGGCGTCGCGGTGTCGACCACGAAGGTTCCCACGAGCACCGCGCCGGCCGGCAGCGCCGCGTCACCATCGAGCCGGAGCGCACCCGGGGGCGCGCCTTGCAGCGTGCCGATCTGGAGCGGCGAGAACGGAACCTCCGCCAGGCCGGGCAGCGGCGTCACCGAGCTCACCAGTTCAGGCGGGATCGGACCGGAGAACAGCACGCACCGCGCGCCGGTCATCGCGCGCTCCCACGTGTACGCGGGCTGTGTCGCGGGTGGCACCGCCGGCAGACCTCCGCCCGGGAAGGTGCCGGCGCCGAGATCGCTGGCGGTCGCACGCACGTAGTCGGGTCCGAGCTCGCCACCGCCGGTGGTCTGCGCGCCCACGGATGGGACCAGGGCGACAGTGACGAGCGCGAGGGCGACACCGAGTACGAGCTTTCTCATCCTGCTCTCCTTGGAGTGGCGGTGGCGCTCACCCGCACCGGGAGCGCGCCATCCGGATCGAGCACGGCCAAAAGGGTGAACGCGAGCTCTCCGCGCACGGCGACGGTGACTGCGGCGCGGTCGGCATGGACCTCGACGCCGCGCAGCGCGCCGGTGTCGAGCTGTCGAACGACGTGCGCACGCGCCCGCGATTCGGCGAGCGCGGGATCGAGCTGCACGACGCCCCACTGGCGGTAGGCCTCTTCGTCGATCGCCGACGCACCCGCCAGCGCGGCCGCGTCGGCGGCATTCGCGAGTGAGCGACGGGACGAGAAGCCGCGCCACAGGTCCACCGAGATGCCGCCGAGTGCGAAGAGGAGCAAGCACACGCCGAGCAACCAGAGTGTGACCGTGCCCGACTCGCGTCGCGACGTCACCGCGCGGACACATAGCGGTCGACCGGTTCGCGGTGACGTGCCGTCCACGACCACGCGCCCACGGCGCCGACGCCCGGCAGCTGCACTGCCGGCATGGCGACGGTCACACGCGCTTCGACGTCGCCACCGGCGACGAGCGCGGCGCCGTCGGCGCACCCGAGCTCGACCCCGACGTCGCCGGGTGCAACACCGAGGTTGCGGGCCATGGTCGAGCCGAGCGATCGGGCCGCGCTCAGCTCGCACACACCGTCGCGCGCCGAACGCCGCGCCACTTCTCGAGCGATGACCCGAGCGGTCACCTGCCGCTCCGACCAACGAGGAAACGTGAGCACCAACAGCGCGACCGGGAGCACGAGCACCGCCACTCCGAAGGCGAGCTCCGTGGCGATGAAGCCCCACTCCGAGGCGGGCCTCACGGCAGCTTCTCCTCGACGACCTCGCCCTCGAGCACGATGGTCCACGTCGGTATGCCGGGGATCCACCCTGCCAGCACCACCCGCGCCTGCGCTCGCATCGCTCCGCTCACTTCACGGCAGGTGACGCGCACCGTTCCCGACGACACCGCACCGTCGAGGACGTCGCGCGCTCGCTGCTCGCAGTCGGACACCGAGCCATCCAGCGCGGCGCCGGCGCGCGCCGCTTCGTCGACCGCCGCGCGCGCCACACCCCGCACGTAGAGGTCGACGACCGCGTTGGCCAGCGTGACGAAGAGCAGCAGCGAGAGTGCCGTCGCCACCACGTATTGCACCGTGGTCAAACCTGCAGCTGACCCCGGATCCAGTCGACCACGTCGAGGCCGAGGGTCTGCATCACCGCCCAGATCGCGACCAGCGCCGCAATGCCGAGCGCGGCGTTGCCCAAGAGCTCGGCGGTGGTCATGCCGGCTTCCGGTTCCGGATTGCGCCACGCCGTGATCAGCTCGACCAGTCGACGAGCTCCGCGACGGGCGGTGGAACGGATGCTCTCCATGGATGCTCCTCCGGTTCGTGGTCGGGCGCGTGCCTCGACCGGGTGGGAAACCCGCGTCCGGCGCGCGCATCACCGACTCCCGAACACGATCGAGGGCAACGGCGCGGCGATGAAGAGCAACATCACCGGCGCGAGCACCGCGATCGTGGGCACGAGCATGGCAGCGCGACGCTTGGTCGCGGTCTGGCGGATCTCCTCGCGACGGGCGTCGCGAAGGTCCTCGCTCAACGCGCGCAGGCCGTCGGCGAGGTCGACACCTCGCTCGGCGCCGGCTGCGAAGAGCTTGTACGTGCGGGCGGCAGCCGGCTCCGGGGTGATGTCGGCCGCATGGCGGAACGCCTCCGACTCGCCCACGCCGTTGCGCATCGCGGCGAGCACCGCGCGGAGCTCGTCGACCACGACGCCGCGGCCGCGATCGACGATGCGTTGCGTGGCTTGGACGGGACCCGCGCCGGTGCGCACGTGCATGGCGAGCAGCTGGTTCACCGTGTAGAGCTCGAGCCGGATTCGTTCCCGGCGATCGAGCACGCCGCGATCCACACGACCGCGCAGGCGCGACGCGCCGAACACGACTCCGCAGAGCCCGAGTCCGATCGCGGCGATCGGACGGTGGAACACGAGCACGCCCAACCCGGCTCCCCCGGCGCCGAAGGTGAGCACCTGCACCGCCATGCGCGTGCGGTACTCCTCGGGTGTCACGTCGACGAACCCGGCCTGCTGCAGCGATCGGGCCAGCGCGGCGTCGCTCCGCCGTTCCAGCAGACGACCGAGTCGGTGCACGAGTGCCACCATCGGTGGGCCGAACACGCGCACGACGCTGGCCGACGGCGGGGACGGGGACACGAGATCGGTGGCGTCGGCACCGCGACCGAACCGAGCGCGTGCGGCGATCGTGTAGGGGCGAACGCGCGGTCCGAGGCGACGCGTCGGCGGCACCACCGCCGCCGCCACCCCGACCGCCGCGACGCCCGCGCTGAGCGCTCCGAGTGCGACCGCCGGATCGGTCATGAGGAGACCTCGAGCGGATGCGTGCTCCCGAAGACGCGCTGCTCCTCGTGAGTCCGGCCGAGACGACCGATCCACCAGGCGCCGAGCGCACAGAGCGCGGCGCCGACGAGCACGACGACGAGCCCGGCGGGCGACGAGTAGAAGTCGCGGAAGGCGCCGTCGCGGATCGTGAGCGCGACCAGCACCAGCCACGGCATCACGAGCACCGCGCGGGCGTTGAGCTTCATCTCCAGGCTCTCCGATTCGACTTCGTCGAGCACCTTCACGTCTTTGGTGGTGGAGACCACGAGGTCGTCGAGGATCCGCGCCACGATGGGCCCGCCACGCTCCTGCGCCAGGATGAGGACTTCGATCACCCGGTCGCTGGCAGGATCGGCGAGCTCGGCCTTGACGATCTCGAGCGCGGCCACCGGACCGAGCATCCGCGACCGCGTCGGGAACCGCGCGAAGGCGGCGCGCAGGGGCGCGGGACCGGTGTCGGACACCGTCACCAACGCATGACTGAGTGAACGGCCGGCCGCCAGGGATGCGCCGATGTCGCGCAGGCCGTCGGGCCAGGCGGCCTGCAGTTCACGAAGCCGGGCGGCGCGTCGGCGACTGAAGTACGCGCGCGGGAGCATCGCGGCTGCGCACGCGGGTACCAGCGCAACGAGCGCGGTGCCGGTGACGAAGTACGTGAGCGCGAACGCCACCACACCGACGCCGAGCGATCCGAGCACGAACTGCGTCGGCGAGACCGCCGCGCCCGCCTGCGCAAGCCAGAGCGACGCCGACGCTGCCGTGAGGCTCGAGCGCGTCCACCGTCTGAACTGCACCGGTCGTCCGACGAGATGACCGGCGACGAGCATGCAGAACGCACCGATGGTCAGCGCCGCGAGGAGCGTCACGACGCGCTCCCCACAGCCGCCAGGACGTCGTGCATCCCGGCGTCGCCGACACGATCGAGGCGGGCCGCGAGCGACGGCGGGAGGGCACCGGTCCATCGCAGAGGCCCGCGACCGTCCTCGCGCACGAACAACGGCTCGACGGTGAAGTCGTCACGGAGCGCGGGCACCACGGCCGCGATCTCGACGACGCGGCGCCGAATGCTGTCGGTGTCGCCGTTGGCGACGTCGTCGCGGTCGAGGTGGATCACGACGTCGAGCGCGGAGGAGAACACCTTGCGCACGATCCGCTCGGTGACGTTCTCTCCCGCCATCAAGGCCGCGTTCACCAGCGCGTCGAGCGCCTCCGACGCGCTGTTGGCGTGCACCGTGCAGAGGAAGCCGCAACCCGCGTTCACGGCCCGGCTGAGCTCGAACGCCTCGGCCCCGCGCACTTCGCCGACGACGATGCGGTCGGGCCGCATCGCGAGCACGAACTTGACCAGATCGCGGAGGGTGATCTCGCCCGTTCCGTCGAGCGCGGGCGGTCGAACCTCGTAGTAGGAGCCGTGGGTGATGGGCACCGCCAGCTCACGGATCTCCTCGCAAGCGCGCACGCATTGGTTTGCGGGCGCGGCGGCGAGAAGCGCGGCCAGCAGCGTGGTCTTCCCCGCGCCGGGTTCTCCCGACACCGTGACGCGACTGCGGATCTGCATGAGGAGCTGCAGGAACGCGGCCGCCTGCTGCGACAACGAATCGCGCGCGACCAGGTCGCCGAGGGTCACGTTGCGCACCACGTATCGCCGCACGGTGGCCGAGAGCTGGTCGCCGATCGGTGGGATGGCGGCGGTGAGGCGCGCCGACCCGCCGAGCACGCGGGCCTGCACCATGGGGTGCTTGGTGTTCAGCTGACGATCGGTGGTCGCGAGCATCCGGTCGACGACGTGGCGGTTCTCGTCCTCACTGGTCGGTACGGTCAGTCCACGGAGGCGACCTGAGCCGTCGAGGTAGGAGACGCGTGGACCCTCGATGAAGATCTCCTCGACGTCGCGCCGCGCGAAGAGCTCGGTGAGAGGCCCGAGGTCGGTGATGGAGCGCAACACCCGGTCGGCGAGATCGGCCGGGTCGGCCAATGGCAAGTGCTCGCCGAGCATCGCGGCCCGCTGGTACTCGTCGACCGTGGCCCCCACTTCTCCGCGCACGGCATCGAGGTCGACATCGGGCCGCAGCCGTCGGCGGTCGATGCGGACGTGCACTTCACGGCGTATCGCTTCGTAGGCGTCGGTCGTCATCGCGATCTCCGCGTTGCTCGTCGGCGTGGATCGGGATCGAGCACGGCACCGACCTGCGCGCACCCGGCGCGGAAACCACCGCGTTCGACCGGCAGGCCGTCCCACGCGGCGCGCTCCACCGCGCGATCGCGAGGACACCATGCGAGTGAGGTTGCGCGGATCGTGCGCGCGATCTCGGACCGGATCTCCTCTTGGCGAAAGCGGCTCCGCGGCGCGTGGTTGACGACGAGGTGCAACGGCGTCGTCGCGCCGCGACCGATGGCATCGGCCGTCCATTCGAGCGCGCGCACGACGCCGACCGGACTGGCGTGCACGACGGCGACGACTGCGTCGGCGATGCCGATCAGGGCGCGTGACGTGGCGGACCGCTCCTCGAGATCGACCACGACGAACTCGCAGCGGCCTTGCGCCTCGGCCACGACGTCGAGCACGTCGTGCGTGCTCACCTGTGCCGCCGCGATCGCACTCGGATGACCGGCCACCGCGCCGAGCCGCCCCCGACCGTGCTCGACGACGGGGACCACGCAGTCGTCGAGCGATCCGAGGCCGTGCGCACACGCATCGACGGCGGTGCGCAGGTTGGGCTCCAGGCCGAGACCGAGGCGGCCCGCGACCGCGGGCGCGGTTTCGTGGCCGTCGAGGAGCACCACCGAGCGGTGACGTTCGCACAACGCCACCGCGACCCCGAGCGCAACTTCGGTGACACCGCTTCCTCGCGGTCCACCCACCGCGATCAACAACGCCCCGCGTTCCGCGCCCGTTGCACCAGCCGCTGCTGCAGTCTGGGGAGATGTGTCACGCTCGCGTCCCGACGCGGGCTCGAGCCCGCGGAGCACGACCACGAACTCCGACACCGCGGCGTCGTTGGGGATGGTGACATCGACGCCGACGTCGACGAGGTGATCCTTGCCCGCGGGCTCCTCGGGATCGAACACCCCGAGCACGGTGCGGCCGCGACGATGGACCGCGGCGACGAAGCCATGCGTGAGCGCCGGCCAGCGATCGCTCACGACCAGCACGTCGTACTCCTCTTCCAGCGCGAGCGACGGCTCGACCACGATCTGCCGGACGCGCGCACCGCCGTGGTGAGAGAGGTGACGGTGGAGCTCCTCGACCCAAGTCTCCGGCGAGAAGACCAGCGCCACGGACGGTTCCCTGACGCTCATCGGGCGCGCACCTCACCGTCGGCAACTCGGTCGAGGGTTTCGGGCTCGGTGCCACTCGCGGACGCGGCACCAGTGGTCCGCGCCAGGGAGATCTCGCCGTCGGCGACGGCTGCGGCCACCGATTGCGACTGCGTCGCGGTGACGGCGATGGTCACCGTGAACGGGCTCGCGGATTCGCCGATGCCGCCGCGACCACGTGCATCGACGGCGAGGACGGGCGCGTCGGCGACGATGATCGACACCGCCTCCTGGCCGGCGAAGAGCACGTCGACCCGATCGCCGGCGGCGAGCCGGCCGCCGACCGCGTGCGACGGATCGATGGGAATGCTCATCGCCCGCAGCCCGTGCGGCGCCGCCCGTCGACGCAAGGTGCGGGTGGCGACGAGCTCACCGTTCCCGATGGTGATGCCAGCAATGCGGCCGACCAGCCGACGTCGATCGTCTGCCCGCGCCACGGTTGCGAGCACGCCCGGCGTCAGCGTGACGCGCGCGGTTTCGAAGTCGGACGCGGTGATCGTCTCCCCCGCCCGGATCTCGTGGGCGGCGACGAGCACCGCGGTCTCGCCCTCGCGTTCCCGGAGCACCGCGAAGGAGAGGACGACGCCCACGATCCCCGCCAACGCCATGACGACGTGGCCACGAGAGACCCGGCCCCCGCGTCGGGGCCCGGCGGCAGTCGTCCCGGCGTGGGCAGCGGAGAACCCCTCGACGTCTCGTCCTCTGACCGTCGCTGCCGTCATGCCCCCGTGCCGCCTCTGTACGTATTGTCCGGTTCTTGCGGTTGTGAGGAGTATGCACGTTTCTCCCGATTCCGGTCAAGCCCTATCGAACCGGACATTTCCGGCACTACAGTCCGGCGCGTGGATCCGAGCTCGGGACCGGCGTTCGCTCACCTCGCGGCCGACTTCCCACCGGTGCTCACCGCGGCGATGGCGGCCGAGCTGTTGCAGGTCAACGTGGAGCACCTGCGGCGGATGGTTCGCGACGGCCGCGTCCCCTGCCACCGGTTCCCCGGTGGCCGCGAGATGCGCTTCCTCCGCGACGAGCTCCTGGCGTGGTTGGCCGCGCTTCCCGGCGACGATCAGTCGTCGTCGAGCGGTCGCACCCACCAGACCGACCCGAGAGGCACGTAGCTGGAGCAGCCGTCGCGGTCGGTCAGCCGTATCTGGTCTCGTCCGAGCCGCAACCTGCCCTCGAGCGAGGCGACCGACGTGCCGATGCAGACGGCTGTGCCGTCGAGCTCGCGCAAGCGCGCCATGAACGTCGCCACCGTGGCGTGTCCGCGGGTGCCTCCATCGCGCGCGGCGGCGCGCGTGCGCACGACAAACGGTGCATTGGGCGCGACCCGGAGGTCGACGTTCGTCGTCCCCGCGTCGATGCGCACGATGTCCACACCGACAGCTGCGAGGGTGCCCGACCACGACACCGATGCGTACGTGATCGTCACCGCGTCACCGTTGTGCATGCATTCACGCAACACGTCGACCAGCTCGCGACCGTGTTCCCAGTGCTCGAGTGCGGCGCGCGACCAGGCCTCTGCCTCAGCGCGCCATTCCGCCCGCACCACTGCCGCGTCGTCCGACACCACGCGCGATTCGAGCAGATCGTGCGCCCTCGCGCCACCGTTCGCCGCGAACCTGTCGCTAGCGTGATGCAGATGCGTCGCGTGGTCCTGTCTGTCGTCGTCGCGCTCGTCATCGGTGGCGGCGTGGCCGCCAGCATGATGCACCCGCGACGCGCGGAGGCGGGTGCCGACATCGGCGGATCAGCGACGTCGGCCACCGCCGCGACCGCACCGACCGCGGCTCCCTCGTCGAATCCGGTGCAGCACCTGCAGTTCTCCTACGGACCGCTCGACATCGCGCCGGGGCAGAACGTCATCCAAACCAACACGGTGCTGATCCCGCAACCGCAAGAGGACGGCTGGGTCGTCGGCTTCAAGCCCAACTTGAAGCTGGCCGACGGGACGGTGCCGCCGGTCGACGTGCTGCACCTGCATCACGGCGTGTGGGCGGTCGCCAACCGTCTCGACGCCACCGCGCCGCCGTTGCCCGAGCGTTTCATCGCGGCCGGCGAGGAGAAGACCGCGCTCGAATTCCCCGACGGCTACGGCTACCGGTACGCGACGACCGACCGCTGGTTCCTCAACTACATGATCCACAACCTCACCGCGAAGCCGTACCAGGTGTCGATCACCTACGACGTCGACTTCGTGCCCGCCACGTCACCGAAGGCGGGCACGATGAAGGACGTCCACCCGATCTGGCTCGACGTGGAGAACGGCAAGATCTATCCCGTCTTCGACGCACTCAAGGGCGACGGGAGCAACGGCAAGTACACGTATCCCGACGACGATCCCGACGCGCGGCGCGTGAACAGCTACACGCTGCCGACCGACGGCGTGCTGGTGAAGACGTTCGGACACCTCCACCCCGGTGGTCTCTACGACACGTTCACCGTGCAGCGCGGCGAGCAGACGAAGAAGATCTTCACGTCGAAGGCGAAGTACTACGAACCGGCCGGCGCGGTGTCGTGGGACGTGTCCATGACCGCTACCCCCGATGGCTGGATGGTCGCGGTCAAGGCGGGCGACACCCTGAGCATCTCCAGCACCTACGACACGAAGCGTGCGTCGTGGTACGAGTCGATGGGGCTCGGCGTCGTGTGGATGTACGACGGACCCGGCGGCAACGATCCGTTCACCGCCAGGATCGACCAGAAGGGCGTGCTCACGCACGGCCACCTTCCCGAGAACAACCACCACGGCGGCAAGCCCACGTCGTTGGCCGATCCCCGCGAGGCGGCGTCGGGGCCGCTCGCGTCGCTGATCCAGATCGGGAGCTTCGAATACGCGGAGGGCGACCTCGGCGCCAACGGGAAGGTCCCGACCGTGGCCGCGGGTCAGTCGATCACGTTCGACAACCTCGACGCCCCACAGCAGAACGTGTGGCACACGATCACCGCGTGCAAGGCGCCGTGCACCGCGTCGACCGGCATCGCGTATCCGCTGGCCAATGCCGATGTGCAGTTCGACTCCGGGGAGCTCGGCGACGCGGGCGCGCCGACCGCGGGGCGTGACACGTGGACCACTCCGACGGATCTGGCCCCCGGTACCTACACCTACTTCTGCCGCATTCACCCGCTGATGCGCGGTGCGTTCCGGGTGGTGCCGCCCGCGTCGTCAGCACCCAAGTAGCTGGCGATCACGAGCGGATCGGCGCGCACGTGCGCCGGTGACCCTTCGGCGATGACGACGCCGGCCTCGAGGCAGTAGACGCGGTCGCTCACCGACATCACCAAGGGCATGTCGTGCTCGATCAGCAACACCGCGGCGTCGAGCTCGCGCTGGATCTCGCGCAAGCGCGGTGCGAAGGCCTCGGTCTCGTGCTGCGAGAGTCCGGCGGTGGGTTCGTCGAGCAGCACGACGCGCGCGCCGAGCGCGAGCTGGCCCGCGAGCTCGACCAGCCGGC
>Ga0081539_10005874_pt1 | contig 12161 bp, 8 predicted proteins | sample TabmetS4T2R2_FD_71023 | JGI IMG/M metagenome (GOLD analysis project Ga0081539, IMG submission 71023) | Tabebuia heterophylla rhizosphere microbial communities from the University of Puerto Rico - S4T2R2 | ecosystem: Host-associated > Plants > Roots > Rhizosphere ...
GAGGGGGGGCGGCGCGCGGAGCCGCTCCGGCCGGCCGGGGTCAAGGTCCCGTTCCGGGCGCTCGGCTTCGAGCGCGCGGTCCGGCTCCATGACCGGCTGGCGGCGGCCGAGCTGCGCCGCCGCCGGCGCATGGTGGACGTCGTCCACGCCTGGCCGCTCGGCGCCGAGCGCACGCTCCTGGCCGCGCGGCGCCTCGGCATCCCCGGAGTGCTCGAGCGGCCGAACGCGCACACGGCATTCGCCTTCGCCGCCGTCGAGGCGGTCTGCCGCGAACTCGGCATCGCCGTCGACGCAGCGAGTCCCCACGCACGCGATCCCGAGCGCCTGGCCCGCGAGGAGCGCGAGTACGCCGCCGCCGACCGTCTCCTCTGCCCGTCCGAGTTCGTCGCCCAGACGTTCCGCGATGCCGGCGTCTCCGACGAGCGCCTGCTGCGCCATCGCTACGGATACGACCCCGAGCGGTTCTGGGCGCCTGCTGAGCAGGAGCGCGACCGCTTCACCGTCGGCTTCGTGGGGCGCGGCGAGCCGCGCAAGGGCCTGCACACGGCGCTGCGGGCGTGGATCGGCTCCGGGGCGGCCGAGCGCGGCCGGTTCGTCATCGCGGGCGCCCTCGAGGCCGGCTACGAGGCCGTCCTGGCGCCGATGCTCGCGCACCCGAGCGTCGAGCACCGCGGCCACGTCGCCGACCCGGCCGCGCTCATGCGCTCGTGCGACGTCCTTGTCCTGCCCTCCGTCGAGGAGGGCAGCGCGCTCGTGACCTACGAGGCGCGGGCCAGCGGATGCGTGCTCGCGATCTCCGACCGGACGGGTGCGCCGTGCCGCCCGGGGGTCGACGCGCTCGTGCACGCGGCCGGTGACGAGAGCGGCCTGGCCGGCCATCTCCGGGCGCTGTCCGAAGATCCCGCGCTGCTCGCGCGGATCCGGGCGGCGAGCCTCGAGGCCGCCCGCGACCTGACGTGGTCGCGCGCCGGCCGCGTGCTCGCGGACGCCTACGCGTCCGCGCGCGCGAGCTGAAGCGGCACCGCGGCGCCGGCCGTCCGCGGCTCGTCGTCGGCGTCGCGCATCGTCAGCACGGACGCGATCGCGAGGAGGATGAAGGACAGGAACGTGACCTGGACGAACGCGAACGCGTCGAACGTGAGCATGCCCACCGCGAACGCGATGATCGAGCTGGCCAGACCGGTCGCGAGCCAGCCGTCCGGACCCGTGTCGGACCGCGCCCGGCGCGTGAGCCGTCGGATCGCGCGCCCGTAGAGCCAGATGAGCGACAGGACTCCGAGCGCCCCGATCTCGAGCAGGCTGCCGAGCCACTGGTCGTCGAGGATCTGCTGATCGCTGCCGGCGGCCGCGTTGGGGTCCGCGACCTTCGTGCCGAAGCCCGAGCCGAGGAACGGCTGGCTGGACCAGCGCGCGAGCGCGGGCCCCAGGTCGGCGATGCGGCCGGCGCCGCCGCCGGTGTCGTACGACTGCTCCTTCACGACGTAGCTGGGGTTGAGCAGCGACTTCATCGTGCCGAGAGTGCCGGGCATGACCACCTGGACGACGATCAACATCGGCAGCAGCATCGGGAGCAGCCGCACCGTGTCGCGCGGCTTGATGCACAGGAAGCTGAAGAACAGCGCGATGAGCATCGTGGTGCCCGTCCGGGAGCCGGTCGACAGGGCGCCGAGCGTGAGGATCCCGGCACAGCCGAGCCAGATCGCGCGCTTGTGGCGGCGGTACAGGTAGATCGCGAGCGGGATCATCAGGATCAGCGCGGCACTGAGGGCGATCGAGTGCTGCGCGGAGCCGCGAGCGCGGACGCCGTGGCCGCGAACCGGCGGCAGTCCCTCGTCCACGTAGTGCAGGAAGGGCATGGCGCGGCCGTACCAGTTGAAGAGGTTGATCCCGGTCCGCCACTCGAACAGCGACGCCAGCGCCACGATCGTCGTGCCGCCGACGAGCAGGCGGATCATCGCGTCGATCGCCGACCGCGAGCGGATCACGCTGACGATGAAGTAGGCGAGCACCAGGTAGCTGATGAAGAAGCTGAACTGCTTGACGACCATCGTGCTCGCCGCGTTGACCCGGCCGATGTTCGCGGTCATCGAGAGCAGCATCACGATCAGCAGCGTGCCGATCGGCCATTCCAGGCCGGTCCTGCGCACGCGGACGGCCGGGTCCGCGGCGACCGCGCAGAGCCAGCAGGCGATGACGAGGCCGATGACGATGCGATACGGCTCGAGCTCGATCGGCAGGTTCGCGCCGACCGTGTAGCGCCGGATCGGGATGAACAGGATCACGACCAGGATCAGCGCGAGCATCGACTCCCAGGCCAGCAGCACCCGCTGGTAGGCGACGATGACCAGACCCAGCACGAGCGCGCCCAGGAGCGGGTTCGCGCTGCCGTCGCCGGCGGCGCGGGCCAGGACGAGCAGGACGCCGCCGATGACGATGATCCAGAGCCACCGCTCGGCGCGGCGATTGGCCGCCCGCGTGCCGCCGACAGCCGGTTGGTCGGCCAGAACGGCCGGCGCGCTCACTGCTGCCCGGATCCGCGAGGCATCAGCCAGCCCTCGAGCTCATCCTCGGTGGGCTCGGACCCGCGCTGGCCGTGGCCGTTGACGCTCTCACCGCTGAGTGCCCAGTCGAGCGCGACGTCGTCCATCCCTCGCGCGGGCTCCTGCGGCCGCAGCGAGGCGAGGATGTGCGTGACGGCGACGGTGCCGATCAGGCACAGGAGCAGCGCGAGGATCGACGCGGTGTGCGACGGGCCCGCGGTCAGCGCGCCCGGGGACGGCGCCGACACGGTACGGATCTGGACGCTTTGGGCCGGCGAGATGTTGTTCTTCGCCTGCTGCTCCTCGAGGACCTTGCGCAGCGCTTCGATCGTGTGCCGGTTGAGCTGCGTGGCGCCCACCGCCGAGGTGGACTGGACGTCGAGCTGGATGATCGGCAGGATCGGCGCCCCGGATACGGCGGGCAGCGGGCTCGCCACGATCTGGGCGGGACTCGGGTGCTCCGGGATCCGGCCGCGCACCTCGTCGGAGACGAGCAGCTTCGTGTAGAGGTCGGCGAGGGCCAGGAACCGGTTCGGGTCGGCGAACTCGAGCTGGTTGGGGTCGACCTTGGGCTTGGCGCCGTCGGCCGTGGAGCCGGTGAGCGGCGCCGTGGGGAGCACGACGCGGCCCTCGGGGAAGCCGTTCTGCGTGATGAGGATCTGGGACTGGCTGCCGTACGTGGCGGTCCCGCGGGCGACGAGCCCGTGCGTGGTGATGCTGTAGGAGGCGAGAATCGCCAGGAAGATGCCGAGGAAGAGGCCAGCCGCGGTGACCGCGCGGAAACGCCAGAGGACGGCGGCGTGGCGGGCGAGATTCATGCGATCGAGACTAGGCGGTGGCCTCGCGGACCCACCTAACCCATCGTTCAGGCGTTCCTGAGAGGTCGCGCCTACGATCTTCGGCGTGCGCCGTGTTCTGCTCATCGCTCGCCATTTCCCTCCCATGGGCGGCGCCGGTGTGCACCGCACGCTGGCCTCCGTCCGCCACCTGCCCGAGTATGGCTACGCGCCCATCGTCGTGACCGGGCCGGCCCGGCAGGCCGCCCGGAACCGCTGGGAGCCGCTCGACGAGGGCCTTGCCCAGGGTCTGCCCGCCGACGCGACCGTCCACCGCGTCCCGGCCCCCGAGCCGGTCGACGCCACGTCGCGCCTGGACCGGGCGCTCGGCCGGCGGTCCACGCTCGCGAGCTGGTGGATCGACGAGAGCGCGCGCCTCGCCTCCGCGGTCGGCCACGACGCGGACGCGATCATCACGTCGTGCGCGCCGTACGAGACGGCCTTCGCGGGGGCGCGCGTCGCGCGCGCGCTCGGACGGCCATGGATCGCTGACCTCGAGGACCCGTGGGCGCTCGACGAGATGCGCGTGCCGCCGAGCGCCGTGCACCGCGCGGTCGACCTGCGCAACATGCGCAAGGGGCTGGCGTCGGCTTCGGCCGTCGTGATGGCCGCGCCGGAGGCCGCCGAGCGCGTCCGGCGCGCCTGGCCGGAGCTCGCGGCGCGGATCTCCATCGCCGGCATCCCGATCGGCTACGAGCCGTCGGCGTTCGGGGACGACGCCGCACGGGCGCCGGATGGGGTGTTCCGGATCGTGCACACGGGTTCGCTGCACACGGACTTCGGCGAGCATCTGCGGCGCACGCGCCTGCGCCGGCGCCTGCTCGGCGGCTCGGCCCCCGGGCTGGACGTGCTCACGCGCTCGCACGTGTTCATCGCCGAGGCGATCGACCGGGCGATCGCGGCGGACCCGGCGCTTGCCGGCCGGATCGAGCTGCATCTGGCCGGCGACATGACCGAGCGCGACCACGCGGTGATCGCGGGTCGTCCGTACGTCCGGACGCACGGCCTGCTCGAGCATGCGGAGACCGTCGAGCTCATGCGCGCGGCCGACCTCCTGTTCCTCCCGATGCACGACCTTCCCCCAGGCGCGCGTGCGGGCCTGATCCCCTACAAGACCTACGAGTACCTGGCCGCGCGGCGCCCGATCCTCGCCGCGGTGCCCGACGGGGACGTGCGCGACATGCTGGCCGACGTCGCGAATGCGACGCTGGTGCCGCCGGCCGATGCCGCCGCGATGGCCGAGGCGCTGCGCACGCGGATCGCGGCCGCCGTCGCCGCGGGCGGCCGCGAGCCGGACGTCGCCCCGCCCGAACGCTACGAATGCCGCCAGTCGGTGGCGCGCATCGCCGCACTGCTCGACGAGGTGCGCGGCGATCGCGCGGACAGCGAAGACCGTACTTTCGTCGCAGCGAACCCCAGCTAGGATGGCCGCCATGGCTGGGGAATTGTCGGTACGCCGAGTCGATCGCGACCGCTGGCTCGAAGCCCAGGCCTGGGAGCGCGACCTGTGGGAGCGGTCGGCGCAGCGCACGGGCTGGCGCCGGGTCGCGTGGCCGATCCTCAAGCCGGCGCTCCGCGCGCTGCGCTGGAAGCGCGCCTGGGGCGACGACTGGAACCACTGGTGGGCCGAGCAGTTCGACGGCTACGGCTTCCTGCCGGCCGAGCTGGGGGACTACATCGAGGTCGGCTGCGGCCCGTACACCAACACGCGCCTCATCCTCAAGGACCGTACGGCGAGGCGGGTGGTATGCAGCGACCCGCTCGCCGATACGTACCTGCGGCTGAGCGACCGCTGGCTCTCGATGGCCCACCGCAAGGGCCTCGTCGAGGTGGACAACCACCCCATCGAGGAGCTGCCGTTCGAGGCCGCGTCGTTCGACGTCGTGGTCATGAACAACGTCCTCGACCACGTGCGCGACGCCGACCTGTGCCTCGACCGCGCCGTCGAGCTGCTGCGGCCGGGCGGGATCTTCATCATCGGCCAGGACCTGAGCAACGACGAGGACGTCCGGAACCATCCGCACGACGTCGGCCATCCGATCCGGCTCGCGCGCGAGGACGTGGACCGGCACCTGGCCGGCTTCGAGGTGCTCCTGCGCAAGGACCTGTCACGCGAGCAGGGGCGCGACCCGCGCCTGCATTACGCGACGCTGATCTTCGCGGGCCGCCTTCCCGCGCGGTAGCCGGAGCCGATGCGCGTCCTCGTCACCGGCGGCGCGGGGTTCATCGGATCGCATCTCGTCGACGCGCTGCTCGACCGCGGCGATGCCGTCGCGATCGCCGACCACCTTCATCGCAGTCCGCGGCCGTGGGTCGGCGAGGCGCTGCGCCGCGGCGCACAGCTGCACGCGTGCGACGTGCGCGACCTCGCATCGCTCCGGCGCGCCTTCGGTGCGGCTCGGCCCGAGGTCGTGATGCACCTGGCCGCCCAGGTCGACGTCCGCCGCTCGGTCGAGGACCCGGCGCTCGACGCGCAGGTCAACGTGGCGGGGACCGTGTCCGTGCTGGAAGCCGCCCTCGAGGTGGGTGCCGGGCGCGTGGTCATGGCGTCGACCGCGGCCGTGTACGGCGACCCGGGGCGCCTGCCGATCGACGAGCGCGCCCCCATCGCGCCGCTCTCGCCGTACGGCACGTCCAAGGCCGCGGCCGAGTGGTACCTCGCGCAGTACCGGCGCCTGCACGGCATCTCGACGGTCGCGCTCAGGATGGCGAACGTCTACGGCCCGCGCCAGGATCCCCAGGGCGAGGCGGGCGTCGTCTCGATCTTCTGCGGCCGCGCGGCGGGCGGCGATCCGGCGACGGTGTTTGGCGACGGCCACCAGACGCGCGACTACGTGTTCATCGACGACGTCGTCGACGCGTGGCTCGCCGCCGCCGCGAGCGACGCGACCGGGGCGATCAACGTGTCGACGGGGGCCGAGACCAGCGTGCTCGACCTCGTCGCCGCGTTGGATCTCTCGTACGACCGGGCGCAAGCGCGCGCGGGCGAGATCGAGCGCTCGTGCCTGGATCCGGGCGCGGCGCTTGCGCACCTGGGCTGGCACGCCGCCACGCCGCTGGCCGACGGCTTGCGCCGGACCGTCGCGGCGATCCCGGCGCTCAGCTAGCCGGCGCGCCGCGGCGGAGCGTCGCGGCGAGGCGCTGGCGATCCCGGACCGCCTGGACGAGCTGCGGGTTCGGGCACTGCGGGTCGCGCCGCCGCGCGGCGGCGAGGTAGCCCCACAGCATCCCCAGCGCCGCGGGCTCCTGGCGGGCGCGGTAGAGCGCGCGGATCGCCAGGTAGGTCGGCCGGTAGCCCATGTACCAGGCGGCGCGGCCCAGCGCCTCGCCCTGGTGCAGCGAGCTCATCTCGCGGCCGCCCTCGGGCCGGTGGTGGCGGAACGGCAGCTCCACGAACGTCTGCGTGCGCAGGCCGCGCAGCTGGACGCTGACCTCGTCGAGGCCGTCCCAGCCCATGCACGGCTCGAGCGCCATCAGGTCGGCCAGGCAGTCGCTGCGGTAGGCGCGGCTCGCGCCCCACACCGTCGAGGCCGCCTTGGTCCGGCGCACCCACTCGCCGGCCTGCTCCTCGTAGCACGTGCCGCTGGCGATGGCGAGCTTCTCGTCGGCGGCGAAGCGCCCGATCAGCTCCTCGAAGTAGTCGGCGTCGAAGCTGAGGTCGGCGTCGACCTTGACGATGACGTCGACGCGGTCGCGCAGGGGCACGGCGCCGAGCAGGAAGGCGTCGAGGTCGCGCGCCTTGCGGCGGCCGTCGGCGAGCGACTCCTCCCGGTCGGCAACGGAACGCTCGAGGTGCTCGATCCAGGGGTGCTCGGCGGCCAGCGCGGCGAGGACCTCCTGCGTGCCGTCGACCGAGCCGTCGTCGACGATCCGCCACACGACCGGGCGGTGCGTCTGGGCGATCATCGCGGCGGCGAGGCGCTGGAGGTTGACCTCCTCGTTGCGCGCCGGGGTGACGACCGCGTAGCGCAGCGCGCTCATGCGGCCACGCGCTCCGGCGTGGTGGCGATGGCCCGGGGCAGGTACTCGCCCAGCCACAGCTCGAGCATCACGAGCGCGAGCAGCAGCTTCGCGTTGTCGCGGCGGCCGCCGCGGTACTCGCCGACGGCGCGCCGGACGGCGGCCGGGTCGACGACCTGGGCGTAGGCGGGATCGCTCGCCAGCAGCGTGCGCTCGAGGATCGCGCCGTCGCCGGCGCCGATCCACGTGTCGACGGCCTCGTTGAAGAACCCGCGCTTCTTCTTGGCCAGCACGAAGTCGGGGACGAGCCCGCGCGACGCCTCCCGCAGCACGTGCTTGGTCTGGAGGCGGCGGATCTTGTGCGACGTCGGGATCCGCGCGCACAGCTCGACGAGCTCGTGGTCGAGGAACGGCACGCGGACCTCGAGCGAGCACGCCATCGACGCGCGGTCGAAGTAGGTGAGCATGTCGTCGACGAGGCCGAGCCGCGCGTCCATGTACAGCGCCGCCTCGAGCGGCGCGGCGCCGGGGGCGCCGGCCAGCGTCCCGCGGACGATGCGCTCGGCGGCGCCGGCGTGCTCGGCCAGCGCGCCGCCGAAGAGGTCCGCCCGCAGGTCGGGGTGCACGTAGCCGGCGGACGCCAGCAGGCGCGCGACGGGGTCGGTGGCCTGGAGCGCGTCGGCCAGCCGGCCGGCGCGGCCGGGCCCGTGCCGCATCGCCGCGACGGCGCCGCCGCGCAGGGCGCCCGGCAGCCGCGACCAGCTCTCGGCCAGCGAGGCCACGCGGTGCTTGCGGTAGCCGCCGAACAGCTCGTCGGCGCCCTGGCCGGACAGCGCCACGGTGACGTGCTGCACGGCCAGCTCGCAGAGCGAGAGGAAGCCGATCGAGGACAGGTCGGCGAGCGGCTCGTCGAGGTGCCAGACGAGCCGGGAGAGGTACTCAGGGTCGCTCTGGAGCTCCACCTCGAGCTCGTGGTGCTCGGCCCCGAGCGCGGCGGCGACGCGGCGGGCGTCGGGCAGCTCGGAGTCCTCGCCGGAGAAGCCGACCGCGAACGTCTCCAGCGGCTCGGTCATGTGGCGGGCCATCAGCGCGACGATCAGGCTCGAGTCCAGCCCGCCGCTGAGCATCGCGCCGAGCGGCACGTCGCTCATGAGGCGCAGCTTCACGGACTCCTCGAGCTTGTCGAGCACGAGCTCGGCCCACTCGGCGGTCGACCGGCCGTCCTCGGCCTGGGGGGCGGGGTAGTGCCAGTAGCGCTCGCGCCGGACCTGGCCGTCCTCGACGATCAGCCGCTCGCCGGGCAGCAGCTTGCGCACGTCCTTGAGCGGCGTCATCGCGCCGGGGACGTGGCCGAGCATGAGGTAGGCGGAGATCGCCTCGGGGTCGAGCTCGTCGCTGACGAGGCCGCTCGCGAGCACGCACTTGAGCTCGGAGCCGAAGACGACGACGTCGCCCGCGATCGCGTAGTAGAGGGGCTTGATCCCCATCCGGTCGCGGACGAGCACGCCGCGGCGGCGGTCGCCGTCCCAGACCGCGAACGCGTACATGCCGCGCAGGCGCTCGGTCAGCGCCGGCCCGTGGTCCTCGTAGAGGTGCGGCAGGACCTCCGTGTCGCAGCGGCTGCGGAACACGTGCCCGCGCGCGCGCAGGTCCTCGCGGAGGGCGTCGTGGTTGTAGATCTCGCCGTTCTGGGCGCCCCAGATGCGACCCGCCTCGTTCGCGAAGGGCTGGTGGCCGCCCTCGACGTCGATGATCGACAGGCGGCGGGCGCCGAGCGAGCACCCGTCGCCGGAGACGTAGCCGGCGTCGTCGGGGCCGCGGTAGTCCATGACGTCGGTCATGGCGCGCAGGACGGGCTCGGGGAGGGCTGGGACCGGCCTGCCGTCCAGCCTGAAGGCGCCTGTGATGCCGCACATGGCAGTCACCGTAGAGGCGCGGCGGCAGGCGTAGCCTGGCCGACCGTACAGGCTCGGATGACGGCGCCGGGCCTAGAGTCGGCGGTGATGTCGAGCCATTCGCTCCCTGGCGCCCCCGACATGCGCGGCCGCGTGCTGCGCGGGCTCGTCTGGGTGGGCGCTTCCCAGGTCGGCTCGCAGCTCACGCGCGCCGTGGTCGCCGTGTTCATCGCCCGGCTGCTCACGCCCAGGGAGTACGGCCTGGCCGCGCTCGCGCTCGTGTTCTCGAGCCTCGTGATGGTGTTCTCCGACCTCGCGCTCGGCGCGGCGCTGATCCAGCGCAAGCACCTGAGCGATCTCGACAAGAACACCGCGTACTGGACGACGGTCGCCTCCGGCGCGGTGTTCACCGCGATCGGCGTGGCGCTCGCCGGCCCGCTCGCGTCGCTGTACGGTCAATCCGCCGCCCAGCCCCTGCTGGTCGCGCTGTCGTTCTCGTTCATCATCAATGCGATCGGCGCGCCGCAGCAGTCCCTCATGCTGCGCGAGATGGACTTCCGCCGCAACGAGGTGCTGCCGATGGCCGGCGGCCTCGTCGGCGGCGTGGCGGCCGTCATCGCGGCCGCGCATGGCGCCGGCGCGTGGGCCATCATCGTCCAGCAGCTCGTCGCCACGGCCGTGACGACGCTGCTCGTGCTCGTCCGTTCGCCGTGGCGACCCGGGCTCTCCTTCTCCATGGCCAGCCTGCGCGACATGGCCGGCTTCAGCTCCTACATGCTCGGCCAGCGGATCCTCTGGTACATGCAGGTCAACGGCGACACGTTCCTGATCGGCCGCGTGCTCGGCACCGCCGCCGTCGGCGTCTACGCGGTCGCCTACAACACGATCCTCGTGCCCGCGAGCAAGCTCGGCGGGCCGCTCCAGCGCGTGTTCTCGCCGGCCTTCTCGCGCATCCAGGACGAACCGGAGCGCATCGCCGCGGCCTGGGCGCGCGTCGGTCGCCTGCTGGCGGCAGTCTCGGTTCCCGCGCTCTGTGGCCTGGTCGTGGTCGCGCCGGACTTCGTGCCGCTCGTCCTCGGCCGCCAGTGGACCGGTGCCGTGCCCGTCGTCCAGGTGCTCGCCTGGGTCGGGCTCGTGCAGGCGCTCCAGGCCATCAACATGGACATCCTGCTCGCGCGCGGCCGCTCGCGCACGATGTTCCGCTTCGCTCTGGTCATGACGTCGTGCCACCTGGTGGCCTTCGCCGTCGGGCTGCACTGGGGTGTCGTCGGCGTCGCGGTCGGCTATGCGATCTCCACGACGCTGATCGAGCCCGCCCAGACGTGGCTCGCGGCCCGCTCGCTCGGCGTCTCACCGCTGGCCTTCCTCGCGCCGGTCGCGCGCGTCTTCCAGGCCGGCTTGGGCATGTGCGCCGTGGTCCTGCTCGCCCGCGCCGCGCTGGTCGATGCCGGCGTCGGCGCCGAGGCGCGGCTGCTCGTCTGCATTCCGCTCGGCGCCCTCGTCTACGCGGCGCTGTGCCTGTGGCGCGTGCCGGAGCTGGCGGAGGAGGCCCGGGGCCTCCTCAGCCGTCGCCGCGCGCGGCCGGCTCCGCTGGTCGCGGCCGCGGCTGAGAGCTGACGCCGGCCGATCGAGTAGTCTGCGGCGCTCGCGGCGGGCCGGTCATCCGGAATACGCGCGCGCTCAAGGGGGAGACGCGCGAGCCGATCACAGAGCACTGACGCTCGATCTCCAATCGAGAGGAACTGTCTGTGTCGCTTCGCCTCGTTGCGCTCGTTGCTGCGCTCATAACGCTCGTCGTCGCTCCTGCCGCCCAGGCCCGGACGCACCGGCTCGCCGCCGGGGAGTCGTTCGCGCACGCCTACCGCGCTGCGAAGTCGGGTGACGTGATCGAGATCCCGGCCGGCGTGCACGGCCCGCAGGAGGTGCCGAGCGGCTCGAAGGCGGTCACGTTCCGCGGGCTGCCGGGCAACAAGGTCCGCAAGCTCGACAACTACTCGGCGAACGTGACGTTCACCGGCATCGACGTCGACGCCGGCTTCAAGACGCCCGATGGCGCGGCCTTCGAGAGCCACGGCGTGCCGAACGTGACCTTCAAGAACGGTCGCATCGGCAACGTCATCGACCAGAAGGGCGCGCTGCTCGGGGGCTGGGAGAAGACCGCGTCGCTGCACGTGGTCATCGACAACGTCCTCTTCCACGACGTCCTCCAGGTCGGCTCCGAGGTGCACAACGAGTGCATCTTCTCCCAGGCGCCGGGACTTGTCCTGCGGAACTCGCGCTTCCGGAACTGCGCGACGATGGACCTGATGATCACGCGCGGCGACTGGTGGGGGCAGCCGCCCTATGGCGGCGTCGTGCTCGAGAACAACGTCTTCGCGCACTCGGTGAACGGGCGCGATCCGCACTGGCACTACTACGGCCTCCTGCTGCACGGGAACATGGGCCAGCTGACCAACGCCCGGATCGTCAACAACACGTTCGAGACGCCGGTCGGCGGGATCACGACCGACGACGTCCACAGGTCGAGCGGCGTCTGGGCCAACAACATCGGCGGCGGCTGGGACTGCCTGCCCGGGGTGACCTACCGCGGCAACGTCGGGAAGCGCTGCAACGGCTCCGACAGGCGCGCTTCGCCGCAGGCCTCATGTGCCCCGCCGGCCTGCGGCCGCCGGATCATCGCTCCGGTCGGCTGGGTCAACTCCGTCGGATACGACTTCCACCTGAAGGCCGGCTCGCGGGCGATCGGCGCCGCCGACCCCGCCTATGCCACCGCGCGCGATCGCGACGGCAAGCTCCGCGACGGGGACCCCGACGCGGGCGCCTACGAGTACGGCGGCGGTGGCAGCGGGTCGCATCCCTCGCCGAAGCCGCGGCGCTGGCGCGTGCGCTCGGCGAGCCTGCGGCCCCAGGTCGTGTGCCGCGTCGCACGC
>Ga0081539_10005875_pt1 | contig 12158 bp, 11 predicted proteins | sample TabmetS4T2R2_FD_71023 | JGI IMG/M metagenome (GOLD analysis project Ga0081539, IMG submission 71023) | Tabebuia heterophylla rhizosphere microbial communities from the University of Puerto Rico - S4T2R2 | ecosystem: Host-associated > Plants > Roots > Rhizosphere ...
GCCGCCACTCTTACGAGCGCCGCCGCATGACTCGGGGTCGTTATGGTTGGCTAGTCCTTTAACGTATGACTCTTTCATTCACTACAACTTGCCGGTTTATCCCGGCGCACTGAGGCAAAGCTCTGGCGGTGTTGTTCGTACCAGTCGATCGTGCGTTTGAGACCGTCCTCCAAACTCGTACGGGCTCTAAAGCCAAACTTCTCCCACGCTCGGGTTGTATCGAGCTGCCTGCGAGGCTGACCGTCCGGACGATCCGCCTGCCAGCGAATCTCGCCCTCGAAGCGCGTCAAGCGGCTGATTGTCTCCACCAAATCTCGAATCAAAATCTCGTTTCCTGATCCGAGGTTCACCGGCGCCGGCTCGTTATACAAGGCAGTTGCGCGAAGGATCGCTTCAGCGCAGTCTTCGACGTAAAAAAACTCACGCGAGACTTTTCCTGAACCCCAGGCTTCGACAAACTGCCGGCCGCTATCCCGCGCTTCCACACACTTTCTGATCAAAGCAGGAACGACATGCGAGGTCTCGAGATCAAAATTGTCTCCCGGCCCATAGAGATTTGCCGGCAGTAGAAAGATCGAATTGAAGCCGTATTGTTCGCGGTAAGCCTGCGATTGAACGAGCATCATCTTTTTCGCGAGGCCGTACGGCGCGTTGGTCTCTTCCGGATAACCGTTCCAGAGATCGTCTTCCTTGAAAGGAGTGGGCGTGTATTTCGGATAAGCGCAAACGGTACCGATCGCGACAAACTTCCTGACGCCCTGCCTGCGCGACTGCTCGATGAGCTGTGTTCCCATCATCAGGTTGTCATAGAAGAAGCGTCCCGGGTTCTTTTGGTTGTGGCCGATGCCACCGACTATGGCAGCCAGATGAATCACGAGGTCGGGATTCGTGTCAGCCAACAGGCGTTTCACGTTTTCGGGCTGGACCAGATCGTAGTCCTGAGCGCGGGGTACTACGACATCGACATTCGGGTACGCTTCCAACCGTTGCACGACGAAGCGCCCAAGAAACCCCGCGCCTCCGGTAACCACCACTTTTCGATACGGAAATTCCGGCTCAACAGAACTCATTCAGCACCTGCGTTTGAGGGATTTACTTCTCGCCCCGATGTTATCAAAAAGCAATCCACAGATTACACCGATTATGTGGCTTAGGTTGACTTAACGCCGAAGGCGTTCGCTAATTTCAGCCCAGGGTTCGAGCGCAGCGAGAACCCTGGGACAACAATCAAAAAGAGCCATAAAACCCTGAAAGGGTTAGGCAGTTGGCGAACCCTTTCAGGGTTACCACTGTGATCAACTACTTCCCCAGGGTTGTCGCTGCGCTCCAACCCTGGGCTGAAACTAGCGAACGCCTTCGGCGTTAATTCAACTGAGACTACTCTGTGGAGAGCGTTGCCGAGAAATGGGGGTTCGGGTAAGGTATACTCTCGCCTGCCATGAAACGTGCATTGATTACGGGTATCACGGGCCAGGATGGCTCATACTTGACCGAACTCCTGCTCGAAAAGGGTTACCAGGTTTTCGGCATCGTCCGGCGGTCCTCTTCATTCAACACGGATCGCATCAACCATCTTTACCAGGATCCTCATGAACCTAATGCACGACTGCGTATGTTCTACGGCGACTTGAACGATTCCAGCTCGCTGAACACGATCCTGCGCAACACCGAACCCGATGAGATTTACAACCTCGGCGCCCAGTCGCATGTACGAGTCAGCTTCGACGTGCCGGAGTACACGGCTGAGGTTACAGGCGTCGGCACGGTCCGTATTCTTGAAGCCATCCGTGACACAGGTATTCGTCCGCGGTTCTACCAGGCGTCATCCTCAGAGTTGTTCGGTCGCGTCAAAGAAGTACCGCAAACCGAGCTGACTCCATTTCATCCGCGTTCTCCCTATGCTTGCGCCAAGGCTTACGCCTATCACATCACCGTTAATTACCGGGAATCGTACGGTCTGTTTGCGTGTAACGGCATCCTGTTCAACCATGAGAGCGAACGGCGCGGAGAGACTTTCGTATCGCGAAAGATCACGCGCGCGGCTACCCGCATCAAGCTTGGCTTACAGGACAAACTTTATCTGGGCAATCTGGATGCGCGCCGCGACTGGGGTTACGCGCGAGACTATGTCGAAGCGATGTGGCTGATGTTGCAGGCGAATGAGCCGGACGACTTCGTGATAGCCACTGGCGAGAATTACTCCGTGCGCGACTTTCTCAACGAAGCTTTTGGTTATCTTGATCTCGACTGGAAAGAGTTTGTGGAAACAGATCCCCGTTATTACCGTCCGGCAGAGGTCGATTTGTTGCTGGGTGACGCTTCGAAGGCACGCCGCATTCTCGGCTGGAAGCCCAAAGTAAGTTTCAAGGAACTGGTCAGACTCATGGTGGATTACGACCTTGACCTGGCGCGTCTGGAGAGACTGCAAAAGGCGAATGGTAAACACGTGCCGCGCGCGAGTCTCGAAACCGCCTGATAGAAGGGCTTTGCACAAACAGTCGGACCAAAGCGCCAACGGCGCGGAATATGAAAGCCAGGGGCAAGCGCGAAGCGCGTCGCCCCTGGAGAAAGATAATCAACCTGTTCGAGCCCTGAAAGGGCGTAATTTGTTTGGATATTTCGGCCTTTCAGGCCTCGATATCGTTTGGTCTGTGGTCCCAGGGGCGACGCGCTGCGCGCTTGCCCCTGGCTTTCATATTCCGCGCCGTTGGCGCTCTGCTGCCGGGATCTTCACGCCAGCATCCGAGCGAGATTGCTTTCTGTGACACCAATCGTAAAAGTCGAGAATCTAAGCAAGCACTACGAATTGGGAGCGAGAGTTGTTGGATACTCGACTCTGCGCGAGTCGCTGACGAACGCGGTGCGAACAGGCTTGAATGGCCTGCAGCGCCCGCGCAATAAAGAAAGTATCTGGGCCTTGCGCGACGTCAGCTTCACGGTTTCGCCTGGGGAAGTGTTGGGCATCATCGGCCAGAACGGCGCCGGCAAATCGACGCTGCTCAAGATCCTATCGCGCATCACTGAGCCGACGACGGGTCGCGCCGAGCTCTATGGTCGCGCCGGCAGTCTTTTGGAAGTCGGCACTGGATTTCACCCGGAGCTGACGGGACGCGAGAACATCTATCTCAACGGCGCGATCCTCGGCATGCACAGGCCGGAAATCCAGCGCAAGTTTGACGAGATCGTGGCGTTTGCCGAGCTGGAGAAGTTTCTTGATACCCCGGTGAAACGTTATTCCAGTGGTATGTACATGCGACTCGCGTTTGCAGTGGCGGCCTACCTCGATCCGGAGATTCTCGTGGTTGACGAAGTGCTTGCGGTCGGTGACGCTGCGTTTCAAAAGAAGTGCCTCGGACGCATGCGCGATATTTCAACTGAGGGACGCACCGTACTCTTTGTCAGTCATAACATGGCAGCGATTCGGAGCCTGTGTACGCGCGGCATCCTGCTGTCGGGTGGGCAGAAGATATTTGAAGGCACGGCTAATGAATGCGTCGACCGTTATCTTGCTGAAGTCACACAGAACGCGGCTAATGAGGTCGATCTAAACAGTGTGCGCCGGGCTTCAGGAGTCGATCCGGCTCTGAAGCTTCGTAAGCTCCGTATCACTTCGCGTGATGGACGTCCGCTCGTGCGCTCGGGGGATCCGCTCGAGGTTGAATTGGCTTTTTCCGTTTCCGAGCAGCTCGATCAGGTCGTACTGGGCGTGAATGTGGTATCGGCTGACAACGTTCCGATTATGGAGTGTCGCAGCAGTCACTCGTATGGAGTGATCGATCGACTCGAGCCGGGTGACTACTCGATCACGTGTCGGATAGACCAGAATGTGCTGAGCCCGGGTCTTTACCTGATGAACGTGGGCGCACGTTGCGCGAGTAAGCTGCTGGACCACGTGCCGCAGGCAATGACGTTTGAAATCTATTCTGACGATACGGTGGCGTCACTCTGGTTGAGTGACGTGGGCGGCTGCGTGCGCGTGCCTTCTGTATGGACGCATCCGGAATTAATTACCGATTATGCAAGAGCCTCTAAATAAGTTTGCTACCGTCGAGGAAGTGCGCTCGGCGGATTTCGCGGCCATCAATAAACGCTTGAACGAGATCTCGGTTGATTTCAAGCTCGCGGATCATTCCGATTTGAATAAGATCCGCTATCCGTGGTCCGATGGCATGCTGGGAAAGCCGGCCTTTTATGCGGCGCGACTCTGGGAGTATCCCTTTTCGATTTTAGCGGCCGAATTGAAGCCGGGGATGAAAGTCGCGGATATCGGCTGCGGTATGACAGCCTTCACGATCTATCTCAAAGAGCACTCGCGCTGCGAAGTCACCGGCATCGATCCGGACGTCTTTGAAGCCGGAGTTAAATACCGGAGTCACGGAGTCAGCGAGGAGTTTATCGAGCGGACCGGCATTAAATTTTTGAAAGGCGACATGACTGCACTGCCGCTGGAGAGCGATTCCCAGGATCGCGCCTTTTCGATCAGCGTCATGGAACACGTGCCTCCTGACATACGACGCCAGGGAATGCAGGAGATCGCGCGCGTGCTCAAGCCCGGTGGCCGTGCTGTTCTCACGGTCGACATGAGTATGTGGTTTGAAATGAACCGGCCTCTCGATTTGGTGTGGGAGTCGGGACTAAACATTTATGGCACGGTCGACCTGCGCTGGCCTACCGCACGCTTCGGGATGTTTTCAGACGATGCGGTGAAGGGCATGCCGGCGGACGTCTTTGGCATGGTGCTCGTAAAAGACGAGGGCGTGGTTGAGACGCAATATCGTGTTGGCGATAAACCGATCGAGACTGTGCCGGCGTATCGTGTACCGACTTTAATCCCGCCGGTTGATTCGTCGAGACAGCCTCTTTGGCGACGACTCGGTGGTCGTATCAAGCGAGAGTTGCGGAGTGCATAGGTGATTGCCGGGGCAAAATACCGACTGCAGCAACTGCAGCAGCGCTCAGCGTTCGCGCTGCGCGGCGCGAGCAACTACGCGAAAGTGCGGCTGAGATCTGGCAATCACCGGCCGCAATTTGCCGCCGTGACTGTGGGCCGTAACGACGATTACATGCCGGACTTTCGTGAGCGACTGCTCGCGACGATCGAATGGAATGTTAGATTTCTCGTCAGCGAATTTGTCTTTGTCGAGTGGAATCCTCCTGCCGATCGCGACCTGCTTTCCGTCGAATTAGCTAAGAAGTTTGCCGGTTTGCGCGCGTACGTAGTGCCGCGGGAAGTCCACCAGCGGATCTGTCAAAACGCCAACGTCAACCTGCTTGAGTATCACGCAAAAAATGTCGGGATCCGGCGGGCACAGTCGCCCTGGATCATCAGCACGAATGCAGACGCGGCAGTTGGTCTCGATTTAGTGAACAGGTTGCTCAACGAACAAATGCATCCCGACGTCCTCTGGACAGCCGAACGCTGGGACATTCCCTGGCGCGAAAACCAGCAAACGCAGATCGGCTTTTGGGGCAGCCTGCGTTACCGGCGTCTGATTCCCTACCACCGTCTCGGCACAGGCGAATTCTGTCTCGCGAGTCGCGCGTTGTGGCATCGCGCCAGGGGCTTCGACGAACAATTGGTGAGACATCGCATTGGCTGCGACGTGCGCGGCACTGCCCAGATGGAAGCGTTGGGCGGGAGTATCAAACGTGCGGGCACAGTGCTGCACCTGACTCACCCGACTTCATGCACCGAAAACATCCAGCCACATCACGGCGAGATGGCCACGCCTGAAGGTGTGCCTTACCAGAATGGTGACGATTGGGGATTGGGCAACATGAGGGAGATCGAGATCGCGGAACGTGTCTGGGAATTAACAACATGAGTGGAAACCGAGAATTGGTGCTGGGTGGAGATGGCCTGATTGGCTCGACCCTCGTGCAGGAGTTAACCAAACGAGGACATAGCGCCACGTCGCTTGATCTCAAAAGCGGATGTGACCTGAGACAAATCGACGAGCAGGCATTTCGCGAATGCGATCGGGTTTGGTTTTTGGCGTGGGACACAGGCGGCGCACGGTACATCGAAGCGGTCGATCGGCAGCACGAGCAATACAAACACAACTGCGAGCTGACGGTGCGCGTGCTCGACACACTCGCGCGCGTGCGCAAGCCGTTCCTGTTCGTGAGCTCTCAGCTCGCCGGCTTGCCGACTGCTTACGGCACGACCAAACTGATGGCGGCGAGCTGGTCGTTGCAGTTGGGCGGCAAGGTCGCGCGGCTCTGGAATACTTACGGGTGGGAAGAGCCGGACGTGCGCAGTCACGTTATCACTGATCTGGTACTATCGGGTCTCACGCGCGGGCGTGTTACTTGTCTGACGGACGGATCGGAGCGCCGGCGGTTTATTTACAAGACCGATTGCGTCGCGGCTTTGATCAAGCTGTTCGATAGTTCGCAACAGTCTGCGGAAGTGGCTGGCCTGGAATGGATCACGATCAGGCAAGTGGGCGAGGAGGTAGCGCGCCAGTTGTCGGTTGAGTTTGAACCGGGAGCGAGACCGGGTTCGGAAGTGATGATCGATCCGGTGAACCTATTGCCTGACTGGCAGCCGCGCATAACCTTGAGCGACGGAATTGCGCGCGTGATCGCCGACGCGCGCTCGTATTTACCGCGTTAAAGCGCCGAAGGCGCGGAATATGAAAGGCAGGGGCAAGCGCGAAGCGCGTCGCCCCTGGTGGCAAACGCCACACGAGATTGAGGCCTGAAGGGCCGAAATACAAACACGCGCTATTCCGCCCTTTCAGGGCTGTATGGATTTGATTATCGCGTTCCAGGGGCGACGCGCTCCGCTTCGCTTCGCGCTTGCCCCTGGCTTTCACATTCCGCGCCGTTGGCGCTTGTCAGCTTTACTATGCAGTTGAAGAACTACGCACCAGCGTCGTTGCGCAATTCCGAGCTCTACAAACAACTGAGCCGGAAACGGCGCGTCTGGAATATGCGCAAACTCGCGGGCAACGTGAACCCACTCAAAGTCGTTCTCGGTGCTGGTCCTACTCGCTTTCCCGGCTGGTTCCAAACCGACAAGGAGATACTCGACGTTACCGTGCCGGCCGATTGGCGTGCCTTGTTTGAACCCGAGTCAATCGACACTCTTCTTACCGAACACATGCTGGAACACCTTTCAGCCGGCGATGCACGAACTGCGCTCGCCGAATGTTACCGGTATCTGAAACCCGGTGGACTCCTCCGTATCGCGGTGCCCGACGGCTATCGCAGAGATCCTGACTACGTGAAGGAAGCGAGCCCTCCAAACGACGGTCATCAAGTGCTCTACAACGTCGACACGCTAACGACCTTACTGCAGAGTGCCGGCTTTGCCACCACTCCTCTCGAATACTTCGACGCCGAAGAACAGTTTCACGCCGTGCCGTGGGATGAGAACGAAGGCCTCATCCAACGTTCCGCTCGCTTCGACGCGCAGAAGAACTTTCAACGCGGCAATCTCTTTTATACTTCCGTAATCATCGATGCGAGGAAGCGCTGAGCAAGCATGTGCGGTATTGCCGGTATCATCACGCGAGCTCCGATAACGCCTGACGAAATCGCCGGCGTGAGGGCCGCAAACGCGCGCCTCACCCATCGCGGCCCGGACGGTGAGGGCGAGTTTCACGATACAAATGTGCTGCTCGCAATGCGACGCCTGAGTATCATCGATCTGGCAGGCGGATGGCAGCCGCTCTACAACGAGGATCACACCCTCGCACTCGTCGCCAACGGCGAGATCTACAACTTTGTCGAGCTGCGCGAGCGCTTAGAAGGGCTGGGCCATCGCTTCAGCACGAACAGCGACTGCGAAACCATCCTTCATCTTTACGAAGAACACGGTTTGGACTGTGTTCAATACCTGCGCGGCATGTTTGCATTCGCACTGTGGGATGCGACGCGCAAAAGACTGCTGCTGGCCCGTGATCGAATGGGCGAGAAGCCGGTCTACTTGTACCAAAGCAACGACCGCGTGGTTTTTGCTTCTGAAATGAAGGCGTTGCTGGTCTCCGGCTTTGTCCCTTTCGAGCTCGATCCCACTGCCATCAATCTCTATTTTCACTACCAGTATGTGCCCGAACCGCTGACGCCGCTGCGAGGCGTGCGAAAGCTGGATGCGGCGTCGTTTATCACTGTCGATTTAGAGCCGTGGAAAGTCGAAGAGCATCGCTACTGGCGCATGGAGGACGCGCCGCCTGTCGAAGGCGATCCGGCTAAACTCATTCGCGAACAACTCGAAACCGTCAGTGAGATCGTCATCCGTTCCGACGTGCCGGTTGGCATCGCGTTGAGCGGGGGGTTGGATTCGAGCGCGCTCGCGGCCCTTGCAGCCAGCAAATACCCCGGCGCGATGCAGGCATTCAGTGTCGGCTACCCGGATCAACTCGAGAACGACGAACGTGCGGACGCACGCACGCTCGCGAACCATCTCGGCCTGCCATTTCACGACGCTGAGCTGGCTACGAGCGAGATGGTTTCCTTCTTTCCCGAGCTGGTCTACTGGCGCGACGATCCAATCGCTGATATCGCGGGCTTTGGTTATTACTGCGTGATGAAGCTGGCGCGTGAACACAACGTGCCCGTGGTATTGCAGGGTCAGGGCGGCGACGAGCTGTTCTGGGGTTATGGCTGGGTACAGGCAGCGGCACATGCTTCCGCGAGAAAGCTGCAGCTCGAGACTAAGCCTGTCGGTGCGCTGTCGCAATACGTCGATCTGAAACTACCTGCCGGATTGTCGAGGCTCCACTTGGGTGAGTGGGCGCACGGGCTGGGTGGTCTGCGTAACAGTTGGAACGATCTGCGACGCGACCAAACTGCTTCTCCCGATCAGATGGTGTTCTACGATCTGGTCTCAGATTTCAGGGCTTCGATGTACGACACCCGGCAGCTCTACAGCCAGCGGTTCAAAGAACAGATTAACGGCAACAGTCCCACCCGGTTGTTCACCTTCGAACGCCCCTGGCCCAACATCGACGTCACTCTTACGCGCCTGATTTGCGACACGTATTTGCGTGAGAACGGAGTCACGCAGGGCGATCGTCTGGGCATGGCCTCCTCAATCGAGATGCGTCTGCCGTTGCTGGACCACCGGCTGGTCGAGACGGTCATTGGCTTACGAAAGGCACACACAGACGTGAACCAGCCAGCGAAGGCGTGGTTCAAAGCCGCGCTCAAGGGGCTGCTGCCGGAGCACGTGATCAGTCGCCGCAAGCGAGGATTCAATCCACCGGTGATGGAATGGCATCGCGCGCTCTTCGCCGAGTATGGTTCGTCATTGCGCGACGGATATCTCGTTCAATACGATGTGTTGACTACTGACAGTGCGCAAACTCTTTCGCGTGGCGCGTTTCCGGCGACGGCGATCACGCCCCTATCATATAAAGCACTGGTGCTGGAACAGTGGTGCCGTAAAATGTCCGAAGAGGTACCCTAATTCAACTCTGCGTAATCTCTGCGTCCTCTGCGCCTCTGCGGTAAAAAACACGTAAACCGCAGAGGCGCAGAGGACGCAGAGATTACGCAGAGAAATCTCAAACTGAATGACCGTTACTCCGATTGCTCTGTTTACTTACAACCGCGCCGAACACACCGCGCGCGTTCTGGAGAGTCTCGCCAACTGTTCCCGCCTGGACGAATGTTTGCTGCACATTTACTGTGACGCACCCAAAACTGCGAGCCACGCCGCCGCCGTCGAGGACTCGCGCAAGGTTGTGAGGGAGCACGCAACGAGGCTCGGAGCGCGCGTCATTGAGCGAGACACGAATTTCGGTCTGGCCCGTTCGGTAGTCGCTGGCGTGACTGATCTTTGCAGCCGGTTTGGCCGCGTCATCGTCCTCGAAGACGATCTGGTGCTGAATGCCGGTTTTATCGACTACATGCTGCAAGCCCTGGATCGCTACGCGCAGGCAACGAACGTTTATCAGATCTCCGGCTACATGTTTCCCGTCTCACAACCCGCAAACCGTGATGCTTTCTTTCTGCCTTTGATTACCACCTGGGGTTGGGCCACCTGGCAACATGCGTGGCAGATTTTTGACTGGGATGCCGGCGACGCTCGCGAGGCATTGAAGAACCCGGCAACTCGCAAGCGTTTCGATCTCAATAATAGTTATCCATACGCCGCCATGTTAGAGAACCAGTTGAACGGCTCAACCGAGTCCTGGGGCATATTGTTTTGGTGGCAGGTTTTTAAGAGAGACGGCCTTGCTTTGCATCCGCGGCAGTCCCTCGTTTGGAACGGCGGGTTTGACAGCACGGGCACGAATTGCGGTGATCGCGGCTGGTCAAACGAGACTGGCCCGGAGGTTGTCACTGATTGGACTGTGGGACGCGCACTGGATCTTCCGGAAGAGATCGCAGCTAATCGCGAAGCCTTCGATAACATCTGCAGATTTTTGAAAAAAGAGCAATACCCTGCTTCACTGACTGGAAGGATCAGGCGCAGGCTGCGAATTGCATTAGGCGCATGAGCATTCGAACGCTCCTCAGGCGAATGATTGTGGGAAGCCCGGCTGACCCGCTTGTTAGCTGGCCCCGTTTACTGCCAGGCAGAGTAAATATCGGCAGCGGCACCAAAGTGAATTTAGCTACGCTCTCTGCACGCCAGCCAAACGGCTGCTCTCTGTCGATCGGCTTCAACAGCAACATCGAAGCGTCCCTCGTCCTCGAACGGGCGTCCGCCCGAATCGTCATCGGCTCGCGCACACACGTCGGTGGAGGAACATTGCTGGCCGCTGCTTCCAGTATCGAGATCGGAGACGACGTATTGATCGCCTTCGAAGCCTTAGTCATGGACCACAACTCTCATTCGCTGAAATTTCGCGAGCGACAGCATGACGTCCGAGACTGGATTCAAGGTAATAAAGATTGGTCGACGGTGGCGACGGCACCAGTTAAAATCTCGAACAAGGCATGGATCGGTGTGCGTGCCGTCGTCTTGAAAGGTGTCACGATTGGTGAGGGCGCGATCGTTGGAGCCGGCAGTGTTGTGACCAGCGACGTGTCGCCATGGACAATCGTGGCAGGCAATCCGGCCAGGCTCATCCGGCCCCTGACCGATGAGGAGCGAACGCTTAGTGAGTAGGCTCACCTGGGAAGAAGCTGTCAGATGGTATCGAGCACAACCGAACAACGAAAGCGAGGTTCGGAACAACTATTTCGACCTGCCGGTGCTCGGCGCGGCGGAGCGTTATGCTCAGAGTGAAGAGTTTGCTGAAGTGCTGCGCTTGCTGGGCCCGGGCGGTGGCAAACGACTCCTGGATCTCGGCGCCGGAAACGGCATTGCCAGTTTCGCTCTTGCAAAGAATGGTTGGCTGGTCACGGCCCTCGAACCGGATGGCAGCGCTGAAGTGGGAACCGCTGCAATCTGCACGATACGCGATGAGACCGGGTTGCCGATCGAGGTGGTGCGCGAGGGCGGCAGCCGGTTGCCGTTCGAGAATGAAACCTTCGATGCGATCCATGCACGACAGGTGCTTCATCACGTGCCCGATCTCGAGATGATGGCCGGTGAATTAGCGCGGGTCTTGCGATCGGGAGGACGATGCCTGGCCACGCGCGAGCACGTCGCAGACGACGATGAGCAACTGCGCGAGTTCCGTGCTGCACATCCGCTGCATTCGCTTTATGGCGGTGAGCACGCCTATCCACTCGGGCGTTATTTGAATGCTTTCACCAAGGCTGGACTGCGCGTGGTGCAAACCTGGGGACCAATCGAATCGATCCTGAACTTCTTTCCCGGAACTGAGCACGAGCGGCAAATCACTATTCGACAGATTGCGCGCCATAGTTACTTCCGTTTGGGCCGCTTGCTGGCATGGTCCCACCAGTTTCGCGTCGCCCAATTACGAGCATTCAGCAGGAAGGATCGTACGCCTGGACGGATTTACAGCTTCCTTCTCGAACGACCATGAGAATTCTGATCACCGGCATCTCAGGTTTTATCGGCGGTAGTTTTGGTCGTTACGCTGCCGAGGCAGGCCACACCGTAATGGGCGCCGGTCGATCCCGCGAAGCAGGCAAACACTGGCACGGGCTCTATACCGGTCTTGACGATCCAGGAGATGTCGCCGATTTGATTCGAGACTTTTTACCTGATGTGCTGGTGCAAGCCGCGGGTTCTGCCTCTGTCGGTGCTTCCCTTGAAAATCCGTTGCACGACTTTCGCGGCTCGG
>Ga0081539_10005876_pt1 | contig 12158 bp, 17 predicted proteins | sample TabmetS4T2R2_FD_71023 | JGI IMG/M metagenome (GOLD analysis project Ga0081539, IMG submission 71023) | Tabebuia heterophylla rhizosphere microbial communities from the University of Puerto Rico - S4T2R2 | ecosystem: Host-associated > Plants > Roots > Rhizosphere ...
CGACGAAAACCGGCGCATGCGCGCTTCGCGCGCGTGGCCAATTGGCTCGTTTGGACCCGCGCGTCTTCGGTGAAGGTTTGTGCGCAGCGCGGCCAAGCCGCGCTGCCGGCGGTGGGTCAAACGGTAGAAAGGCGCGGATGCGGATTCCGCGCCTCGGTCAGCGTCCTGTGCTCATCGTCCTCTCCGGGGCGCTCGCGATCGCGTTCTCGGGGATCCTCTTCCGGGTCTCGCACGTCTCCCCCTCGACGGGCGCCTTCTACCGCTGCGTGTGGGCATTGCCGCCTCTGTGGCTGCTCGGGCGCTGGGAGGACTCCCGCTTCGGTCCGCGTCCGCGCCGCGCCCGCGTGACCGCGTGGCTTGCCGGCGCCTTCTTCGCGGCCGACCTCGTGCTCTGGCACAACGCGATCGAGCAGGTCGGCGCGGGGCTCGCGACGGTGCTCGGGAACACCCAGGTCGTCCTCGTCGGCCTCGTGACCTGGGCGCTCCTCGGCGAGCGGCCGGGGCGTTCGGCGCTCGCGGCGATTCCGGTCGTCGCCGTCGGCGTCGTACTGATCTCGGGCGCGCTCGAGCAGGGCGCGTACGGATCGAACCCGCCCCTCGGCGCCCTCTACGGCGTGCTCACCGGGCTCGCCTACACCGCCTTCCTGGTCGCGCTCCGTGAAGGGAACCGCGACGTCCGCCGTCCCGGCGGGCCGCTCTTCGACGCCACCCTCGCGGCGGCGGTCGGCTGTGCCGCGATCGGTGTCGCCGTCGGCGACCTCGACCTGACCCCGTCGTGGTCGGCGACCGGCTGGCTGATCGTTCTCGCGCTGACCTCCCAGGTCTTCGGCTGGCTGCTGATCTCGGTGTCGCTGCCGCGGCTGCCGGCGGCGCTCACCTCCGTGATGCTCACCTTCCAGCCGGTCTGCTCGGTCCTGTTCGCCGCGATCCTGCTCGGGGAGTCGCCGTCGGGCCTGCAGCTGCTGGGAGCCGCCTGCATCCTGGCCGGGCTCGTCGTCGCGTCCCTGCGGGCGAGACGGATTCCCGCACCGGAGCCCGAGCTGGCGGGCTGACCGGCCACCCGAAGGTACAGCGTCGTCCTGTACGAAGGTGTAGGTTAGGCCAGGCCTCTCGCTGCCGATAACGAAGACATGGACGCCACGATCCTCGCAGCCCTCATCGCCACCGCCTCCGCAGCCGCCGCGTCCTTTGCAGCCAGGGACGGCGGCCAGCTCCGCTTCATCGCGGACAACTGGGGCGACATCGCCCGGGCGATGCGCGAGCGGGGGACGCCGGACGCGCAGATCGAGCGCTTCCGCAGCGACCTCTTCTCGGCGCTGTAACTCGGCACAGAGCCGGCACGAACAGCATCCGATCTCGCGGCTAGCGTGGCGACGTGGCCGCCAAGCCCGCCGTCAAGTTCGCCTGCTCGGAGTGCGGGTACACCGCGGGCCGCTGGTTCGGGAAGTGTCCCGGCTGCGACTCCTTCGGCACGCTGATCGAGGAGGCTCCGGCCGCCGCCGTCGGGGCCGCCGCCGCGAAGGCGAAGCCGCTGCTGCGCCTGGTCGACGTCCAGGCCGAGGAGGCGGCGCGCATCGGCACCGGCGTGCCCGAGCTCGACCGCGTCCTCGGCGGTGGGCTCGTCCCCGCCTCGGTCGTGCTGCTCGGCGGCGAGCCGGGCGTCGGCAAGTCGACGCTGCTGCTCACCGCGCTCGCGGCGATCTCGAAGGAGCGGCGCGCGCTGCTCGTGACCGGGGAGGAGTCGACCGCACAGGTGAAGCTGCGCGCGGCCCGGCTCGGCGGAGCCGAGCGCGTGGAGATTCTCGCCGAGACCGAGCTCGACGCCGTCTGCGCGACGCTCGAGCGCGAGCGTCCGGACGTTTGCGTGATCGACTCGGTGCAGACGCTCTACAGCGCGGAGCTCGGCAGCGCGCCCGGGTCGGTCGCCCAGGTGCGCGAGGCTGCGTCGCGGCTACTCCGGGTCGCGAAGGAGAACGGCGTCGCGACGATCCTCGTGGGCCACGTGACCAAGGACGGGGCGGTCGCGGGCCCGCGCGTCCTCGAGCACCTCGTCGACTGCGTGCTGCAGTTCGAGGGCGATCGCTACCACGCGCACCGCGTGCTGCGCGCCGCGAAGAACCGGTTCGGCTCGACGAACGAGCTCGGCGTCTTCGAGATGACGGGTACGGGCCTCGTCGGAGTCCCCGATCCGTCCTCGCTCTTCGGGAAGACCGACGGCGAGGTCGGCGCCGCAGTCGCGTGCGCGCTCGAGGGGACGCGGCCGATCCTGCTGGAGGTGCAGGCGCTGGTCGCGCCGACCGATCTCGCGATGCCGCGGCGCGTCGGCACGGGCGTCGACCCGAAGCGGTTGGCCATGATCGTCGCCGTCCTCGGCCGGCACGCGCGCGTTCCCCTCGCAAGCGCCGACGTCTTCGTCAACGTCGCGGGCGGCGTCCGCATCGACGAGCCCGGCGCCGACCTCGCCGTCGCGCTCGCGATCGCCTCCGCCCAGCGCGGGACGCCCGTCCGGGCCGGGCTCGCCGCCTTCGGCGAGATCGGGCTCACGGGGCGGCTGCGCGCCGCCACGCAGGCCGACCGGCGGCTCGAGGAGTGCGCGAAGCTCGGCCTGCGGACCGCGCTCGCCCCGGCGGGAACCGCCCCGCGTGGCAAGATCCGCGTGGAGGGAGCCGACACCCTCCGGCGGGCGATCGGAGCAGGTCTGGATGAGCGAACGCGAGCGGGGGACGCCTAGCAACCTCGGATTCACCCGGACGCCGTCCGAGGACGACCCGCGCCGTGACCCACGGCTGCTCGGCTCGCTGGCCCGCGTCGCGCCCGGCACCGAGCTGCGCCAGGGCATCGACGACATCATCCGCTCGCACGAGGGCGCGCTGATCGTCATCGGCGACCCGGAGGAGCTCTCGTTCCTCTACAGCGGCGGGATGAAGATCGAGCTGCCGTTCACGTCCCAGCACCTCTACGAGGTGGCGAAGATGGACGGCGCGATCATCGCCAACGACGCGCTGACGAAGATCGCCTACGTGAACGTCCAGCTGATGCCGGACCCGACGATCGCCTCGAGCGAGACGGGGACACGGCACCGGACCGCCGAGCGGGTGGCCAAGCAGACCAACGCCCTCGTCATCTCCGTCTCGCAACAGCGCGAGACCGTGAGCATCTTCCAGGGCCCGCGCCGCTACCAGCTCGATCCCGTCGCGACCGTTCTCGCGAAGACGAACCAGGCGCTGGCGACGCTCGACACGTACCGGTCACGCCTCGAGCAGGTGCTCACGCGCCTGACGGCGCTCGAGTTCCAGAACGCGGTCGTGCTCGACGACGTGCTGATCGTGCTCCAGCGCGCGGAGCTGACGACACGCATGGCCGAAGAGATCGAGCGGAACTGCGTCGAGCTCGGCGCCGAAGGCCGGCTGATCCAGATGCGCCTCGGCGAGCTGCTCGGCGACATCCCGGGAGAGAAGGCCGCCGTCGTCAACGACTACCACGTCGCCGGGCCCGGCCCGGAGGCAGTGCTGTCGATCGAGGGTCTCGCTGCGCTCTCCTACCAGGAGCTGCTCGAGTTCGACCGGCTGGCCGAGCTTCTCGGGTACCCGCGCACGGTCAACACGCTCGACCACTCCGTCTCCCCGCGCGGCTACCGCGTTCTCGCCCATATCCCGCGGATCCCGCAGGCGGTCATCGAGCACGTCGTGGAGGACATGGACGGGTTGGAGTCGATCGTCCGGGCCTCCCAGCGCGACCTCGAGGCCGTCCAGGGCGTCGGGGCCGCCCGGGCCCGGGACATCCGCGAGGGGCTGCGGCGCCTCCAGGAGCACAATCTCGTCGACCGCTATCTGCAGCTCTAGCGGAAGCCGCGCGAAGTCCGCAAAGAGCAGGGATTTCGGCAAAAAAGCCGGATTTCCGGGGATTTTTGCTACACTTCCGTCTCAAGCGCCGGTGGGGAGGACCCGCCGGCGTTTCTGGCGGAGTAGACCTGCGACGTAGGGGAGGAAGCTTGTTCAAGGTCGGCGACAAGGTGGTGTATCCCCACCACGGGGCTGGCACGGTCGTCAAAAAGGAGAAGCGCGAGGTGCTCGGCGAGAAGCGGGAGTACCTCACGATCAAGATCCTGCACAACGACATGACCGTCAACGTCCCGGCGGACAACGCGGAGGCCGTGGGTCTCCGTCAGGTGATCGACGAGGAGATGGTCAAGAAGGTCACCAAGGCGCTGACCAGCGGCGGCACTGCGATGCCGAAGAACTGGAACCGTCGCTTCAAGCACAACCGCGACAAGATGAAGACCGGCGACATCTTCGAGCTCGCCGAGGTCGTGCGGAACCTCTCCCTGCGCGACCACGAGAAGGGTCTCTCCACGGGCGAGAAGCAGATGTTCGTCAAGGCCAAGAAGATCCTCGCGTCCGAGCTGATGTACGCGAAGAACATGGACGAAGAGGAAGCGGCCGAGTGGCTCGACGGCGTGCTGGCCGGCAACGGCAAGAAGAACGGCACGCCGGCGAAGAAGCCGACGGCGAAGAAGACGACTTCGAAGGCGAAGGCGGGCGCCGCAGCCTAGATGGCCGTCTGGGCCGTTCTGGCCGCGGCAGGCCGCGGCGAACGGCTCGGCGACGACAGGCCGAAGGCGTTCGCGCGTCTCGGCGATCTGCCGCTGCTCGCGGAGCCGCTCCGCCGACTCGACGAGTCGGACTGGGTTGAGCGGATCGTGATCGCGGCGCCGCCCGACTGGGAGGAGCCGTGCATCCTCGTAGCCGAGGAGCTCGGCGCCGGCAAGGTCGCGTCGGTCGTGACTGGGGGCGAGACCCGGACCGCCTCGGTGCGCGCCGCGCTCGCAGCTGTCGGTGACGACGCCACCGTCGTCCTCGTGCACGACGCGGCGCGGCCGTTTCTGCCGCAGGAGGTCGTCGAGCGGGTGCTCGGCCCGCTCGCCGAGGGCTACGACGGCGTCGTCCCTGCCGTGCCGGTCGCCGACACGGTCAAGCGCGTGCGGAGCAACGAGGTCGTCGAGACGCTCGACCGCGAGGGGTTGGTGGCCGTCCAGACCCCGCAGGCCTTCGTTCCCGACTCGCTACGGCGCGCGCTCGCCGACCCAGCGACGACCACGACCGACTGCGCCGCCGCCGTCGAAGCCGCGGGCGGTCGCATCGCGTGGGTGCCGGGCGATCGGCGTCTGCTGAAGGTCACCTCGGCAGAGGATCTCGAGCTCGTCGCGTCGTGGCACCTCTGACAGTCGCCGCGCTCGACGCCTTTCGCTTTGCCTCGAGCGTCCGGTTGCTCGTTCGTCGCGGCGAGCACGCGTTGCCTCCGCACGGAGCGGGTCACGCGATCCACGTCACCGCCGTCTCGCGCTTGCCGCTCGAGCGGGCACGCGCGATCGCGGACGCGCTGCAGCCGCTGCACGACGCGGCTTCGGGCCACTACCTCTACCCGCCCGAGACGATGCATCTGACGATCCGCAACCTCGACGGCCTGGGCGCGGACGCGCTCGCGCGTGCGGCAGAGCTGCTGCGACAGACGCCGGCGTTCGAGGTCGAGTTGCGGGGCCTGAACGTCTCGGCGGAGACCGTCTTCGCGCAGGCGCTGCCGATCGGCCCGTCCCTGTCGTCGCTTCGCCGGCGGCTGGACGATGCCGCGGGCGGCTCGGGGCGACCTCGTGGACGCCTCGCCGCGCAGGTCGCGCACGTCAACCTCATCCGCTTCGACGGACGTGTCGGCGTCGCGCTGCTCAAGGCCGTCGCGCTGCGGCGATCGATTGCGCTCGGCAGGCTCCCCGTCACCGACGTCGAGATCGTGGAGACGGATCGGCTGCTCTCGACGGCAGGCACGCGAACGCTCGAACGCATCGCGCTTGCCGCCGGATAGGGTGGCCGCCGTGATCAGAGCCGTCGTCTTCGACCTCGGCGAGACGCTGATCGACGAGCGCCGGCACTGGGCGGTCGTCGCGCGGGCGGCCGGTGTCGAGCCCGACCGGATGTGGTCGGCTCTGGGCGAGGTCGCCGCGCGTCGCGTCCACCACACGCAGGTGTACGACGACCTCGGTGTCGAGCCGCCGGTCGTGGACGACGAGTGGCAGCCGTCCGACCTGTACCCGGACGCCGTTGCCTGCCTCTCCCGCCTCCGCGAAGCCGGCTACCTCGTCGGCGTTGCCGCCAACCAGCATGCGCACGCGGACGAGTTCTGCCGACGGCTCTTTCCGTTCGACCTGATCGGGATCTCGGCGCTGTGGGGAGTCGACAAGCCCGCGCCCGCGTTCTTCGAGCGCATCGCGGCCTCGTTCCCGTTCCCGTCGGAGCAGATCGCGTACGTCGGCGATCGCGTCGACAACGACGTCGAGCCGGCGCTCGCAGCCGGGATGGTCGCCGTCCATCTCAGGCGTGGGCCCTGGGGCATCGCGCACGAGACTCCCGCGCCTGCCGTGGCGATCGAGTCGCTCGACGAGCTGCCGGCGGTGCTGGCGTGAGCGACTACCGCGTCGGAACGGGGTTCGACGCGCACGCCCTGGAGCCCGGCGTGCCGCTCGTCCTCGGCGGTCTCACGTTTCGGTCCGACCGCGGGCTCGCCGGCCACTCGGACGGCGACGTGATCACGCACGCGCTGATCGACGCGTTGCTCGGCGCCGCCGGCCTGGGCGACATCGGAACGATGTTCCCGTCGGACGATCCGGAGCTGCGCGGCGTCTCCTCGCTGAAGCTGTTGCGCGAGGCGTACGCGCAGGTACGCGGCTGCGGCTGGAAGCTCGGCAACGCCGACGTCGTCCTGATCGGCAACGAGCCGAAGATCGCGCCGCTCCGTAAGGAGATGGAGACGCTGCTCCTCTCGACGCTCGACGGCGACGGTCTCGTGACCGTTCGCGCGACGACGACGGACGGACTCGGCTTCACCGGCCGCGGCGACGGGCTCGCTGCACAGGCGGTTGCGCTACTCGAGCGCGTAGCCTGATTCGAGCATTCCCTGCGCGCGGCCGTAGAACGAGTCGAACGGCGGTACGTCCCAGCCGAGCGAATCTGCGAGCCGGACGATCATGTTGAAGAGCGCGGCGACGTGGATCGCGTCGACGAGCGCCTCGTCCGTCACGCCCGTCGCACGCACCGCGTCCCCATCCGCAGGCGTGAGCGCGCCGGGGCGAAGCGTCAGCTTCTCGAGGAACCCGAGCGTTGCGCGCAGCCGCTCGTCCACCGGCGCCGTGCGCCAGTCGGCTTCGACTGCCTTCCAGACTTCCTCACCGAGTGCGTACGCCGCGACCGCGCCGTGGGCGTTCGTTCAGAAGGGACACTGGTTCAGCGACGAGACGAACGCTGCGAACAGCTCGCGCTCGCCGTCCGTCCAGTCCGACGGCCCGCGCATCGCGAGGTCGAGCGCGGCCGAGAACGGTCGGCCGAAGATCTCGGGCCGGTAGTTGAGCGTCTTGAGAACGCCGAGCGGCCGTTCGGTCTCGACCGCGTCGACGCACGCGAGCCTCACAGCGTCGCCAGTCCCGCGTCCAGGCGCTCGAGGCCGGCCGCTACGGCTGCCGAGACCGTGTGCTCGAAGATCTCGTCCTCCGAGAAGCCTGCAGAACGCAGCGCTTCGACGTCGGCGTCCGTCACGGCGTAGGCACCTCGCCGGACCTGGTCGAGATATGCGCCGAGCGCGGGCGGTGCCGGCCGATCCGGCTGTGCTGCCCTCCGGAGGTCGTCGATCAGCCCCTCGTAACGGGTCGCCGGCACGAGGTGACCCTAGCGGTCGCGCTCAGGCGGCGGCGGGAAGGCTGAAGCTGACGCGTGCGCCTCCGCCCGCGCGGTCCTCCGCCCAGATGCGGCCACCCTGCGCCTCGACCAGGCCGCGCGCGATTGCCAGGCCGAGCCCGGCGCCGCCGCGTGGGCGGGCGGTGTCCCGCCGCCAGAAGCGCTCGAACATCCGCGCGAGCGTCTCGGCCGCAAGGCCCTCGCCCGTGTCCTCGACGGTGACCACGACCTCGCCCGTCCGCGGCTCGACGAGCACGGCGACGGAGCCGTCCGACGGCGTGTGACGCAGCGAGTTGGTCACCAGGTTGTAGAGGACGCGCTCCACCTTGTCGGGAGCGCACAGCGCCAGCCCGTCGCCGCGAGCCTCGAGGACGACGCCGCGTGCGTCGGCCTCAGGCCCCAGCGCGAGCAGGCACGAATCGACGAGCGTGCGCAGCTGCGCGCTGCGGAGCTCGAGGGTCAGGGCACCCGAGTCGATTCGCGCGAGCTCGAACAGGTCGTCGACGAGCATCGCCAGCGTCCGGACCTGCTCCTGGAGCGCCGGGAAGTAGTCGCTCGGCTCCGCGAGGCCGTCCTCGACGGCCTCGAGCATCGCCTGCATCGCGGCGATCGGCGTCCGCAGGTCGTGGCTCGCCCAGGCCACGAGCTCGCGCCGCGCGTCGAACAGGCGCTCGAGGCTCGCAGCCATCTCGTTGGTCGTGCTCGCGACCGCGGCGATCTCGCGCGGCCCATTCGTCTCCGCGCGTGCGGAGAGCTCGCCTGCGGCGAGGCGCCGCGCGGTCCGCTCGAGCGCTTCGAGCCGCGCCGCCAGCGGCAACGCGAGCAGCACTCCGGCGACGACGGCGGCCAGTGCCGATGCCGACGCGACCGCGAGGATCTTCACGTCGTCGCCCATGTGGAACATCACCCAGCCGCTCGCGAGCACGACGCCGAGCGGCAGAACGACCGCGGCGAGCGCGAGCCCGACGAGCTGCAGCCGGACGGTCGGGAGCGCGCGCAGCGCGAGCCCGACGACGACCGCCGTCGCAAGCGTCGCGAGCGTGACGGCCGCCGCGAGCCCGATCATGGCGTGAAGCGGTAGCCGACGCCCCAGACTGTCTCGACGAACCGCGGATGCGAAGGATCGGCCTCGATCTTCTCGCGCAGTCGACGCACGTGGACCGTGACGGTCCCGGTGTCGAACGCCGATTGATAACCCCAGACGCGCAGCATCAGCTGGTCGCGGGAGAAGACCCGCCTGGGATGAGAGGCGAGAAAGTAGATGAGATCGAACTCGCGCGCCGTCAGCCGGATCTCCTTCTCGCCGCGCCGCACCTCCCGCGACTCCGGGTCGATCACGAGGTCGTCGAAGGCGAGTCGGCCGACACCGCTGTGCGCGTCGTCGACACGCCGCAGCACGCTTCGAACGCGTGCGACGAGCTCGCGGGGCGAGAACGGCTTGATCACGTAGTCGTCGGCGCCGAGCTCGAGGCCCACGATCCGATCCGCCTCCTCGCCGCGCGCGGTCAGCATGATCACCGGCGGACCGGAGCGGCTGCGGATCCAGCGGCACAGCTCCAGCCCGTCCGTGCCCGGAAGCATCACGTCGAGGACGACGAGGCTCGGCTGCGTCTTCTCGAGCAGGGCACGTGCCTCGTCGCCGTCGCCCGTCTCCAGCGTCCGGAAGCCGTCGCGCTCGAGGTAGCGCACGACGACCTCGCGGACGATCGGCTCGTCGTCGACGACGAGGACGGGTCCCATGGTGGGATCTTGCTCGACCATTCCTTTCCGAAGTCTTAACGCGGCGGGGCGCCGCGCGGGCGCCCCGCCCGAAATGCGCGTCAGAGCTTGATCACCGGGCAGACGAATTCCTTGACGACGCCCGTGTCGACGGCGCCGCCGGCCCCCGGATCCGCCAACGCCGCCTGCACTTCCGCAGCGCTGTCGAGGTCACCGCTCCCGTTCGTGTCGTGGGCCGCGACCGTCGCCGCATGGCTCGTGTTGTAGGCGATCAGGTGCACCATCCAGCGGCCGCCGTTGTAGCCGGGGTCGCCCGGCGCCGCAGTCGCGACGTTGAACGGCTGTCCTGGAAGCATGTAGATCGTGTCGAAGCTCTGCGCAGGTGCGCCGGTATGCGAGAGATCGGTCGGCGTGTTGACGGTGCGGTACAGCTGGCCGTCGACGTAGAACGCCGGGCCGGTGACGCCGCCGGAGCCGGCAACGGCGGCGCTCGCCGCCGTGAGAGCGACGAGCAACGTGAGCACGAATGTCCGCAACGAATCCTCCTTCGTCGATGTCGGAGGGACCGTTCCCGGCGCGCCTTGCGCGGCGGTTACCCGCCGCTTACGAGTTCGTGAACTCGGGCAGTGAAACCCGCCCGCCGCGCGTCACGACGAGGCCGTCGCGCTCGAGCGCTGCGATTGCCTCCGGATCGTCCGGCTGCTCTCCGCCGGCCACGAGGCGGAGCACACGCGCGCGGCGCTGGCGGAACGATCCCTCGAACCGCGATTGCTTCCGCAACGGCTCGTAGCGGCGGCCGCGCGACGGGCAACCGCGGGCGAGCGGGCACGACTCGCAGCGCGGCACGCGTGCGATGCAGATCTCGCGCCCGAGGTCGAAGAGCGCCTGAGCGCACCGCGGCGCAAAGGCGTGGCGTGTGCGCTCCTGCACGCGGGCGATGTTCGTGTCGACCGGCAGCACGTCGTCGCCCCACGCGAACGCGCGGAGCGCCGAGGCGGTGTAGGCGCCGACCCCGGGCAGCATCGTCAGGTCGTCAGGCCATCCCTCTGCGGCGACCTGTTGCGCCGCGCGGTGGAGGTTGATCGCGCGACGGTTGTAGCCGAGCCCCTGCCATTCGCGGATCACCTCGGCCGGCGACTCGCGCGCGAGTGCGTCCACGTCCGGCCAGCGTGCGAGCCAGCGCTCCCAGCGCGGAAGCACGCGCTCGACCTGCGTCTGCTGGAGCATCACCTCGCTGACGAGAATGGCGTACGGGTCACGCGTCCGGCGCCACGGGAGGTCGCGGCCGTGCTCGGCGAACCACGCCAGCAGCTGCTCGTCCACCCGGCGAGTCTAGGGATGGACGCGGCGGACGTAGCCGCCGCGGCGCGAGGCGATCGCCTGCGCACGCGCGCGGCTTTCGAACGGGCCTGCGATGCGGACCCAGAAGCCGGGGCGCAGGCCGGGAAGCGAGTCGGAGCGAACAGTCCCGGGCGAGCGGGTCGTCGACGAGGAGAGCACCGCGACCCAGCCGGCGCGCACCCTGCGCGGTTCACGCGGCGACCGGTGCGCTTGGCGCGGCCCGACGCTGAACCACGTCGACGGCAGCCCGAGGGCGGACCGGAACGCGTCGCCGTCGATCGTCCGGCCCGCGCCGCCGCGACGGCGCAGCACGACCGCGGCCGCGCGGCCGGAGCCGTTCGGCCGAACGGCGATCGACGCGATTCCGTCGAGGCCGAGCTTGCGCGCGAGCTGTCCCGACGTGAAGCGGTACGTCCAGTCGTGATGCGGGCCGGCGTCGTACGGGTCCGAGACGGAGCGCAGGTACGGGACCGGCGGCCCGCGGAACGCGTCCTGCGACGACTCGGTGCGGCCGCCGGAGGTGGAGAAGTAGTACGTGCGCGCGGGCTCGCCGTTCCACGTGAGGATCCGTCCTGCCGTCGCGCCGACGGCGAGGTTCGTCGAGCGCTTCTCGGCGCGAATGCCGCCGTAGACCTGGTCGCGCGTGTCCGCGTAGAGGTCGAAGGTCCAGCCGGGGTTGCGCGTCGCGAGCGCGTAGGTTCGGGCGGCGACCGCCTGCGCGCGAAGCGCCTGCGCGTTCCAGTGCGAGGGCATCTCCCACGGGACGACGCCGCGCAGGTAGCGCTCGAGTGGAAGCTCGTTGACGACGCTGATACCGCGTCGGACGACGAGCTCGCCGCGATACCCCGCGCCGTCGAGCGCGAGCGGCTGCACGCCCGGGACGATCCGAAGCGGCGGGCGCAGCCCGTGCCAGTGCCCGGCACGAAAGACGATCCGTCGCCGCTGGAGCCTCGAGCGGCCGCGGCGGTCGACGATCCTGAAGGGCGACTTCGCGGCGATCGCGACGCGGCCCCGCCCTTGGGCCACGAGCACGCGAATCCGCACATGCGCGACGCGCGCTTGGCGCGTTCCCGGGTAGTAGTGAGCGAGGATGCGCTGCCAGGCCCAGCCGTGCTGGGCGAGCCCGCGCGCGCCCCACTGGCTCATCCCGACGCCGTGTCCCCAGCCGTGACCGTGGACGACGAAGACCGCTCCCTGCGCCGGTGCAGCGAGCGCGAGCGCCGCTGTGATCGTGAGGATAGGCCGCACGCTGGCGGCACGGTAGCGCGCGGAGGCCTAGGCGGCGGCCGCGTGAGCGCGGTGCTCGATCTCGACTGCGAGCGCCGAGACGACCTCCTGCAACTGCTCGCGGATCGACTCGTCTGCGAGCCTCCCGTCCTC
>Ga0081539_10005877_pt1 | contig 12157 bp, 8 predicted proteins | sample TabmetS4T2R2_FD_71023 | JGI IMG/M metagenome (GOLD analysis project Ga0081539, IMG submission 71023) | Tabebuia heterophylla rhizosphere microbial communities from the University of Puerto Rico - S4T2R2 | ecosystem: Host-associated > Plants > Roots > Rhizosphere ...
GTCGATGTAGAACGTGATCGTGCCCGCGCCAGTTCCCGGGCCGTCTTCCCACTTGAGCGAGTACGTGTGCCAGGCGGTGGTGGTAAAACCCGCGGGGCGCAGGCCGGAGCCTGCGAAGGTTTGGCTCTGCGCGTTGTCGCCGCCGGAGGGGCCCGAGTGCAGCGTGCTGCTGGCGTAGCCGGTGTCCTGACCCTTGCCCTCGAAGATGTCGATCTCGCCGCTGGTCGGCCAGCCGCCGTAGACGCTGTCCTGCGGCATCATCCACAGCGCCGGCCACAGCCCGTTGCCCGCGGGCATCTTCGCGCGGAACTCGAACAGCCCATAAGTCTGCGCCAGCGGGTGCGCCGGCCCGGTCGTGCGGATCCGGCCAGAGGTGTAGTTGACGTTCGATCCGGACTGCGTGCCGATCGCGCGGATGGTGAGCGCGCCTTGACCCGTCGCGTCGGTCGAGACGAAAACGTTGTTGCTGTTGGTCGGAGTTGTCGGATCGGAATGCCGATCGAACCCGCTGCCGACGACCGTCGCGCCCGGCGGCGCGGTGTACGATTCGAGCTCGTTGTTGCCCCACCCGTCGACGGCCGTCCCGACCATGTACGTCCAGCCGGCGAGGTCCGACGCGCCGTTATTGAACTCGTCGGACCAGGTCGTTGCCCATTGCTTACCCGAGCCTGCTGGGACGAGTTGCGCGGAAACGGTGCGCGATGACGCGGAGACGATCGCTGCGACAGCGCCCGCCGCCGCGACGCGCACAATTGGATGGACGGACTCCCTCCGCATCACAGACCTCTCCGCCGCCCCTTCTCTCGCTCGTCAGATCACTGCTGGTTCACGTTCACGTTCAGCCGCTTGAGCGTCACGCTGGTCTTGTCCTTGAACTTGTGCGTCTCGACGTGCCCATCGGCCATTAGCACGTTCGCGGCGGTGTTATTGAGGTGACGAAAGCGGATGTTGCCGAAGCCCGCTGGACCCGTATCACCGTTGATTGAGATGTCCACGTTGATCTTGTTCGTGTTGTCAAAGGACAAGTCGATGCTGCTGTTCGGCGGGTAGTTCGGCATCATGCCGTTGGTTGCGTAATCGTCCAACAGGTAGCCGGGGGTCGGCGCCGACGTGGGAGCACCGCCCTTCCACGCGTTGCGATCGAGAGAGCCGAGTGTCGCATTGGATTGCAGTCGGTTGTTGAACGAACCGATGGGCGCAAGATTGCCATCGGCGATGAGCAGGATCTCGGCAGCGCGTCGGATCTTCGCCATCCTGTAAGGCGCCGGGTAGACGACCTTCCCAAACATCTGCACGAGGCGGGGTTCCGCAGCGTCGATGCTCGGCATCAGGCGCGGGTGGCAGCCGTACGTCAGCACGCCGACGTTCTCCGGGACGTCGCGGCAGACGAAGACGTTGTTCGCGACCGCCGATTCGTTCGAGCCGCCGCTGGCGGCGTCGACGTAGCTCGTGCCCTTGGTCTGCACGAGCACGCTCTGCACGAGCAGCCGCCAGTCGGTGCGACGGTTCGGGTCCGACATCGGCGGGCCGTTCGGGCGCGACGAGTTGGGGTCGCTGCCGTTCCAGTAACCGGGCGGCAGCGAGCCCTTGTTCGCCGCCGCATAGATGTTGAGGCCCTGCCCAATCGTACGGAGATTGGCCATGCACGCGAGGTTGGCGGCGCTCTGCCGCGCCTTGTTCAGCGCCGGCAGCAACACGCCGATCAGCAGCGCGATGATGCCGATGACGACGAGCAATTCGACCAGGGTGAACGCCCGCCGGAAGCGACCGGACGCGTGCGTAGTTCGTGTCGCGCATCTCATGGCGACTTCCTTCCAATTCCCCGCGCGGGGTCCGCCCGCAAGCTCACGACCCGTACGACGCATCGACTTCCATGCGCGTTCCGTCCGGCAGCACTCGCGTGCGCACCTTCGGCGGTTGGCCGGTCGTCTGGTTCACTTCGAAGAACGTTTGCGCCACCTTCCGAAGCGGCTCGTCCACGATGCCCGCGACTTTCTGCGCGAGGTATTGTCCCGCTTCCTGGCCAAGGCTCGACGTGTTCTGGCAGACCGCGGTCAGCACCGGGTGGACGCGGAAGCGCATGTCGCCGTCGTCGAAGCCGACGATCGACAGGTCGTCGGGGATGTTCAGGCCCATCGCGAACGCCCGTCGGATCGCGCCGACCGTGGTGTGCGGGTCGGTGAAGTAGATCGCGGTCGGCGGGTTCGGCAGGCTCATCAATTGGTTCATCGCGCTGATGCCGCCGTTGATGTCGGCACAGACGGGGACGACGAGCGCGGGGTCGAGGTCGAGCTTGTTGTCCAGCAACGCCTGCTTGTATCCCTCGTAGCGATCGTGGTGGTCACTGTCGCGTTCGAGATGGATGGCAAGCGCGATCCGTCGATGGCCGAGGTGGATCAGGTGCTCGACCGCCCGGCGGCTGCCGTCGCCTGAGTGGTGCGAGATGTACGCGACGCGCGGGTCGTCCTCGAACCGGTCCGCGACGACGACCATCGGAAAGCCTTCCTTCGCGATGGCCGGCGGGATGTGCCGGGAACGTGCGAGCGTGCGGACGATCACGCCGCGCACGCCCTTGCGGAGGAAGAACTGCGTGTAGCTTTCGTTCTCGACCTTGTCGCGTTCGATGGAGAGGATGGTGACGTCGAACTTGTGCTGCGCGATCCCGCGTCGCACGCCGGCGAGGAGCAGCGCGTCGTACTCGAAGAAGTCGTTGTCGGAGGTGGAGACGAAGCCGAGGTTGGTCGTGATCCGCCGGCCGACGCTGTTGTAGTAGCCGATCTCGTTGGCGGCCTTGAGGATCTTGGCGCTGGTCTCGGCGTTGATGGCCGGGTGGTTGTTGAGCGCGCGGGAGACCGTAGCGATGGAGACGTTGAGCTTCTTGGCGATCGCTCGAACGGATGACATGTCCTCGCTCCTGACGCTCCGCCTGACCTCACGCGCTGTTACAGTTACTGGAACTGTTACGGAAAAGAATGTAACATCGCCAAACGAGGACGCAACCGAAAAATCAGCCGATTTTTCACCCGATTCGACGGAGGGTCAGATGCACGTCAGTTTCGCGGCCACGCTCCTTGCCGTCGCCTTCGCTCTGCTGCTTTCCGCGCCAGTCGCGAGCGGGCAAGCCATCCCGACACGGGTCATCTCCAAAGACGGGAAGTGGCAGCTCCTCCGCGCCAACGAGCCCTACCGCATCCGCGGTGCCGGCGGGAGCGCGTCGCTCGAACTGCTCCGCGAGATCGGCGGCAACTCTGTTCGCACTTGGGGCGCCGATCACCTCGACGAAAAGCTCGACGCCGCCCAGAAGCTCGGGCTCTCCGTGTGCGTGGGCATCTGGCTGGGCCACGAGCGTCACGGGTTCAAGTACGACTCGCCCGAGCAGGTGAAGCGGCAATACGAGTCGGCTCGAGCACAGATCCTCAAGTACAAGGACCACCCCGCCGTGCTGATGTGGGGCATCGGCAACGAGATGGAAGGCTACGCCAAGGGAGACAATCCGAACGTCTGGAAAGCCGTCAACGACATCGCCAAGCTCGCGCACGAGGTCGATCCGAATCATCCGACGATGACCGTTACGGCCGAGATCGGCGGCGCCCGCGTGCGCTGCATTCGCGAACTTTGTCCCGACATCGACATCCATGGCATCAATACCTATGCAGGCGTCACGTCGATCCCCAAACGCTACCGCGAGGCCGGCGGCACGAAGCCGTACGTCATCACCGAGTTCGGCCCGCCCGGCACGTGGGAGACGGCCAAGACGCCTTGGGACAAGGTGCAGGAACTGACCAGCACCGCCAAGGCCGAGCACTACCGCCGCGCGTGGACCGAGGCGATCGATTCGCAACCGGACCTAGCGCTCGGCGGCTACTGCTTCAACTGGGGCGCCAAGCGCGAGGCGACCGAGACTTGGTTCGGCATGTTCCTTTCCGACGGCACCAAGCTCGCCGCCGTTGACGTGATGGCCGAGTTGTGGACGGGCCACGCGCCGGCCAACCGATGCCCCAAGATCGAGCCGATCGTGCTCTCCGGCCCGCAACGCGCGGCGCCGGGCGCATCGCTTGCCGCGACGATCAAGCTGAGCGATCCGGACGGCGACGCGATCCAGACCGAGTGGGTCTTCCGCCGCGAGCCCGACGCCTACAAGGAAGGCGGCGACCACGAGGACGCGACCGAGGTCATCGCCGCCACCATCGTCCGCTCCGATACGACGACGGCTGAGCTCCGCTTGCCCGGGCAACACGGAGCGTACCGGCTGTACGCGATCGTCCGCGATGGGCGCGGTGCGGGGGCGACCGCGAACGTGCCGCTGCTCGTCGAGTCACCTGCGAAATGAGCGCGGAAACGATCGAGCCCCGTACCTCTGCGCCACGCGAGTTTGGGTTCGTTTTGCACGACGCGGCATGTGTCCGCATGTCTGGATCCGGTCGCACAGCGACCGGCGTGAAGATGGGGAAACTTTGGGTTCGTTTTGCACAGTCAGCGTGTCCGAGGCAGCAGCGTTCGTGACGCTGCTGCGTTGGGTTCGTTTTGCGCGGCTACCGCATCGTAGACCGGTGGCGCTCGCGGTCGGGCAGGGATCGTTGGGTTCGTTTTGCACATCTCGGCTTCCGCTGCTCTGGTCATCGGCGGGTGCGCGGCTCGGACGCTCCCCAGTTCTCGGAGGCGCTGCGCGCCCAGGGCGCCGGGCGCGCAGCGCGCCTTTGATGCCGACTCGCCAGGCGGGTTTTTTCTGGAAGAATGTCTTTGGCGGGCGCTGCGCGCCTGAGGCCACACGCGCGCAGCGCCGTTGCTCCGACGCCACGAACGATGCGTCGGTCCGGAGTTTCAGTCCTGCGGTGATTCTGTGCGGTGGCCGGCGACTCGGCACGCGTGGGCGCGTAGACTAGTCGGTCGCCCGAGCGGCCGACGTATGAACTGCGTTCCTCTCCTCCTCGTTCGACGTCTCACCAGGCGCGCGGCGTCGCCCATCTTGCTCGTCCTCGCGCTGGCAATGTCTTGCTCAATGGCGCGCGCCCAGACGCTGCCGGAGGCGCAGGCGCTGTTCAAGTCGGGGAAATACGCCGAGTGCATCGCCGGCTGCGAGAAGCAGATCGCCGCCGGGCAGTGGAGCGACCGGTGGTGGATGCTTAAGATCCGCGCGGAGCTGACGATCGGGAAGACCGAGGCGGCCCTCAAATCGTACGAGACGGGCATCCAGCGTCAGCCCGAGAGCGTGCAGTTGCGGGTCGTCGGGTTCGACGTGCTGCGCGCGAATGATCGGCCTGACGATGCGATGAAGCTGCTGGACGAAGTCCGCCGGCTCGTGGCGGCCGACCCGCAGCAGTATGGCGGCGCCGCGGACCGGACGGCCGTCGGGCGAGCGCTGCTGCTCGCCGGCGCGGACCCGCGGCAGGTGCTGGAGTTGCTGTTCGACCGCGCCAAGAAGGACGAGCCGACGCTCGTTGATCCGCACCTCGCGAGCGGCGAGCTGGCGCTGTCGAAGAACGACTTCGCCGTCGCGGCCGAGTCGTTCGCGCAGGCGGTGAAGCTGGCCGCGGACGATCCCGAAGCGCATTTCGGTCTGGCGCGCGCTTACGCGAACGACGACCCCGATCGCGCGACCGCGTCGTTGAAGAAGGCGCTGGAGCTGAACCCGAATCACGTCCCGGGCCTGCTGTACCGGGCCGACAACGCAATCGATCGGGAGGGCTACGACGACGCCAAGGCGCTCCTCGATCAAGTCCTGAAGATCAATCCAAAGAATCCGGACGCGTGGTCGTATCGCGCGGTGCTAGCCCACTTGACTGGTGATGCGGCGCAGGAGAAGTCCTCGCGCGATGCCGCCCTTTCAACCTGGCACTCCAACCCTCAGGTCGATCACCTGATAGGCAAGAAGATTTCGCAGAAGTATCGCTTCGCCGAAGGACAGGCCTACCAACGCCGCGCTCTTGAACTCGACGCAACGTTTGCCCCGGCGAAGATCCAGCTCGCGCAGGACCTGTTGCGGCTCGGCCGCGAGGACGAGGGCTGGCGGCTGGCCGACGAGGTGTTCGCGCAGGACAAGTACAACGTGCAGGCGTACAACCTGACGCTCCTGCGCGACCACGTCGCCAAGTTCGACGCGCTCAAGGACGAGCACTTCCTCGTCCGCATCGACCCGCGCGAGCACCAGATCTACGGCAGGCGCGTCAGCGACGTCCTGAAACGCGCTCGCGAAAAACTCTGCGCGAAATACGGCGTGACGCTCTCCGAACCCACCACCGTGGAGATTTTCCCCCAGCAGAAAGACTTCGCCATCCGCACGTTCGGCTTGCCGGGCGGCGCCGGGTACCTGGGGGTGTGTTTCGGCGACGTCGTCACGGTCAACAGCCCCGCCTCGCGGCAGGGCCGGCCGTCGAACTGGGCGGCGGTCCTGTGGCACGAGTTCTGTCACGTCGTCACGCTCAACAAGACGCGCAACAAGATGCCCCGTTGGCTCAGCGAAGGGATCTCCGTCTACGAGGAGAGGCAGGAGAACCCCGCGTGGGGCCAGCGCATGACTGTTCAGTACCGCGAGTTCATCCTGAACGGCCAGGCGGCGCCGGTGAGCAAGCTCAGCGGCGCGTTCCTCAAACCGCCGAGCCCGATGCACCTTCAGTTCGCGTACTTCGAATCCTCAATGGTGGTCGATCACGTGATCGAGCGGTTCGGAATTGAGGCGATCAAGCAGGTGCTCGACGATCTGGCCAAGGACGTGCCGATCAACGACGCGCTGGCGAATCGCACCGAGCCGATCGACAAACTGGACGCGAACTTTGCGGCCTGGCTGAAGTCCAAAACGGAACAGCTCGCGCCCGGTGCGGACCTGGAACGACCAGAAATGCCGCTCGACGCTGACAGTGCAACCGCGCGGGCCTGGAACCAGGCGCATCCGAACAACTTTTTCGGCTTGCTCGCGGAAGGACAGGCCCTGATTGCGGAGCAGAAGTTTCAGGGGGCCGTCGAACCGCTCCGGCGCGCGGTCAAGCTCTATCCCGACTTCGCCGAAGTCGGTGGGCCGTACGTCCTGCTGGCGGCGGCGTACCGCGGGATGAACGACGTGCCGCGCGAGCGGGAGATGCTGGAGAAGCACGCGTCGCTCAGCGCCGATGCCGTCGAGGCTCGGGTGCGGTTGTTGGAGATCCTGGCCGGCGCGAAGGACTGGCCGGCCGTGCGACGCGTCGCCGACGAGGTGCTGGCGATCAACCCGCTGATCCCAGCCCCCCACCGCTTCCTCGCGCAGGCGGCGGAAGCTACGGGCGATCGCTCGGTCGCGATCGACGCGCGGCGGACGTTGTTGTTGATGGACCCGCTGGACCGGGCCGAGCAGCATTACCGGCTGGCGCGGGCGCTGTTCGAGGAACGACAGGTCGCGCCGGCCAAGCGGCAGGTGTTGATGGCGCTCGAGGAGGCGCCGCGGTATCGTGAGGCGCTGAGGCTGTTGCTGGAGATCGAGAAAGTAGCGCCTGCGGTTGCGCCGGCGCGCAAGCCGCCGGTCACCACGGCGCCATCGGAGACACCAGCGCCTGACGCGCCGGTGACGCCAGCGAGTCAGCCGACGGTGCCGTGACCGCCGCTCGCGGCGTCGCAGATCGAGAAGCGTGAATCGCTGCATTTGCGACGCCGCGAGCGGCGAAACTCGCAAGCACGGAGATCGCTCACATGACCGTGAACCTGCGATCCGTCACCCGCGTGCTGATCTTGCTCGCGTTCGTCGCGAGCATGTCGATCGCGCAGGACTCCGGTCGTCGTCGCGGCTACGGCGGTGGTTACGGAGGTGGTCGCGGTTTCGGCGGCCCGATCGACCCCGACCAGGTCGATCGCGGCAACGTCCCCACGTGGGAGATCGATCCGCACTTCAAGTCCGACGTCTTCACCTTCGTCCGCATCCAGTACAGTTCGCATCGCCGGCCGTACGCGTGGCAAACCGATTTCCCGGACAGCGACCTCAACTTCACGTTTCGCCTCCAACAAGTCACCAGTCTGAAGGTCGACCCACACTTCAAGATCCTCGAGCTGACCGACGACAAGCTCTTCGACTATCCGTTCATCTACATGCTGGAAGTCGGCGGGCTCGATTTCACTGACGAAGAAGTCACAGCGCTCCGGCGATACCTGCTCAACGGCGGTTTCCTCATGGTCGACGACCACTGGGGCGATGCCGACTACGAGAACTTCCGCGACCAGATCAAGCGCGTCCTCCCCGAGTACGACCCCGCGGAGTTGCCGCTCGATCATCCCATCTTTCACTGCATCTACGACCTGAAAGCCAAGCCGCAGATTCCCGGCATCGACTGGGCCCGCCGGCGCCGCGCCATGGGCAGCACCGCGACGTGGGAGCGCGACGGCGACCCGTCGACGCACGACCCGCACTACCGCGGCATCTTCGACAACAAGCGGCGCATGATGGTCCTGATCTGCACGAACACGGACCTCGGCGACGGCTGGGAGCGCGAAGGCGCCGAGGAGTGGTACTTCCACCAGTTCAGCGAAACCCAGGCGTACCCGATGGGGATCAACATCGTCTTCTACGCGATGACGCATTGACGTATTTGTAGAGCGGCCGTCCTCGGCCGCTGGTTCGCGGCGGCCGGGACGGCCGCTCTACAACAGCGAGGCGAATCCCGCGTGACAATCGATAACTACGAATCCGAAAAACGCGCCGTCGAACAACTCCGCGACGCGCGCTCGCGCATCACCGGCGAGCTCTCCAAGACGATCGTCGGCCAAGCGCAAGTCGTCGAACAACTGCTCTACGCGCTGTTCGCCGGCGGACACTGCCTGATCACCGGCGCGCCGGGGCTCGCCAAGACGCTGCTCGTGCGCTCGCTGGCGCAGATGTTCCAGCTCAAGTTCCAGCGCATCCAGTTCACGCCCGACCTGATGCCCGCCGACATCACCGGCACCGAGATCCTCCAGGAAGGCGGCGCGACCGGCCAACGCCGCATGCAGTTCGTGAAGGGCCCGGTCTTCGCGAACGTGCTGCTTGCCGACGAGATCAACCGCACGCCGCCCAAGACGCAGGCGGCGCTGCTCGAAGCGATGCAGGAGTATCAAGTGACGGCCGGCGGCGAGCGCTACGCGCTGGAGGAGCCGTTCTTCGTGCTCGCGACGCAGAACCCGATCGAGATGGAGGGCACCTACCCGCTGCCCGAGGCCCAGCTCGACCGGTTCATGTTCAACGTGGTCATCGACTACCTGCCCGAGGACGACGAGGTGGAAGTCGTGAAGCGCACGACGGCCGGTCGGTCGAAGCCGATCGAACCGATCTTCACGGGCGAGGACGTGCTGCGGTTTCACGACATCGTGCGGCGGGTGCCGATCGCCGAAGACGTGATCCGCTACGCCGTCCGCCTCGCGGCGGCCAGTCGTCCTGGTAAGCCGGAGGCGCCGGACTTCGTGAACCAGTTCGTAAGCTGGGGCGCCGGCCTTCGCGCGGCGCAGTTCCTCGTGCTGGGCGCGAAAGCACGCGCTCTGCTTGCGGGCCGCGCGCACGTTTCTGCGGACGACATCCGCTCGCTCGCCCACGCGACCTTGCGTCATCGTGTCCTGCTCAACTACCGCGCCGAAGCCGAGGGCGTCACCGTCGAGAACCTGATCAACCGGTTGCTGGAAACAGTTAAGACGTGAGTTCATCGCGGAGGCGCAGAAGAGAAACCACAGATGAACACGGATGAACACAGATGAATTGCTTTCCATTTCCTATCTGTGTTCATCCGTGTTCATCTGTGGTTCCACCTCCATGATTCTCGCGCGACGGCGAGACTAGCAAGAATGTCCGCGACGTCCTCATCCAACTTCATCGACCCGCGCACGCTGATGCGGATCAAGAGCCTTCAGTTGCGCGCCAAGATCATCGTGCAAGGCTTCCTCACCGGTTTGCACCGCAGCCCGCACCACGGGTTCTCGGTCGAGTTCAGCGAGTACCGCCAGTACACGCCCGGCGACGACCCGCGCTACCTCGACTGGAGACTTTTCGCGCGCACAGACCGCTACTACCTGAAGCGCTTCCAGGAAGAGACGAACCTGCGCTGCCACCTGGTCGTGGACCTCAGCCGCTCGATGGGCTACGGCTCGATCGGTTACACGAAGGTCGAGTACGCGCGCACCGCCGCCGCGACGCTGGCGTACTTCCTGGCGATGCAGCGCGACGCGGTGGGTTTGGCGACGTTCGACGAGCGGATCGCCGATTACGTGCCGGCGCGGTACCGACCCGGACATCTGCATCGGCTCATGCTGTGCCTCGAGCGTGCGGTCGCGGGGACGTCGACGGACCTCGCGTCGCCCCTTGAACAGGTCGTCGCAACCGTGCGCAAACGTGGCATGCTCGTGCTGATCTCCGACCTGCTCGCGCCGACGGACACGCTGCGCACGCACCTGGGCTACCTGCGATCGCAGGGCCATGAGGTCGTGCTGCTCCGCGTGCTCGACCCGGCCGAGGTGGAGTTCGACTTCAAGGCGGCCGCGACGTTCGTGGACCTGGAATCGGGTCGCGATCTGTACATCGATCCATCCGAAGCGCGCGAAACATATCGCAAGAACTTCTCACGTCACGCGACCGAGATCGCGCGGGCGTGCAGTGACCTGGGCATCGACTCGTATCAACTGCTGACCTCGCAGCCGCTGGAGCTGGCGCTGTTCGACCTGCTCCAGTCGCGCCTGCGCGGCGGGCGCCAAGTCGTGCGCGGCGGGAACGTCGCGGCGAGGAGCGCTTCGTCATGAGCTTCCTCGCGCCGCTCTACGCCGCCGCGCTTGCAGCGATCGCGCTGCCGATCATCTTCCACCTGATCCGGCGGACGCCGCAGAAACGGCAGGAGTTCAGCTCGCTGATGTTCCTTGCGCCGTCGCCGCCGCGAATTACGCGGCGGAGCCGGCTCAACAACATCCTCTTACTGATCCTCCGCGGCGCGGCGCTCGCCCTGCTCGCGTTCGCGTTCGCGCGACCGTTCTTCTACCGCGAGCAGGACGTCGCGATGAGCGCCGCATCGGGCGAGCGCATCGCGATCATGATCGACGCGAGCGCGAGCATGCGCCGCGGCGACCTGTGGGACCAGGCCAAGGCGCAGGTCGAGCGCGTGATCGGCGAGCTGTCCCCGGGCGACGAGGTCTCGCTCTCGTTCTTTGACCGGAACGTGCGGGCGGCGATGACGTTCGACGAGTGGAACGAGACGGAGCTCTCACGCCGCGTTGCGATCCTTCGCGCTAGGCTGAACGAAGCATCGCCGACGTGGCTCGCGACGAACCTTGGCCAATCGCTCGCAATCGTCGCGCGCGATCTGGCCGAGACGCGCGGGAACACGAAGGAGCAGGCCAGCGTAGACAAATCGCGACGGCGGGTCGTGCTGATTTCCGACTTGCAGCAAGGCGCGCACGTCGAAGCGCTCCAGGGCCACGAGTGGCCCGAAAACGTCGTGCTCGACGTGCGCAACGTATCGCCAGGGAAGCAGTCAAACGCGAGCATCCAAGTGGTGCATGACGGCACCGATACCCCGCAGCCGGGAAACGATGAGCAGGTACGCGTTCGCGTGACGAACCAAGCAGGCTCGACGCGCGAACAGTTCACCGTCGCATGGGTCAACGAGCGCGGGCCGATCGCGGGGGTGGAGCCGCAGAAGGTGTACGTTCCGCCGGGGCGGAGTCTAGTGATCCGACTCGCTTGGCCCGCGCAGGATCAAGCTGCCGACCGCATCGCGCTGAGCGGCGACGATTCCGATTTCGACAACACGCTCTTCGTCGTGCGCCCGCGGCAGGAGACCGTTCGCGTCGTCTACATCGGCGCTGACGCGGCGGACGATCCGAAGGGACTGAGCTATTACACGCGCAGCGCGCTCTCGGACACGCCCGCGCGGAAGGTTGAGCTCGTGCAGCGCCTCTTGACCGACGAGGTGACCGACACGGAGCTCGCAGGCGCGCGCCTGGTCGTCGTCGCCGGGACGGTGCGTGACGACATCGTGCCCAGGGTTCGCTCGTTCACCGAGACGGGCGGCATCGTGCTCTTCGTGCTGACGGACGCGTCGTCGGGATCGTCTGCGGCGAAGATGCTGGGGATGGATGCGCTAAATACGTCGGAGGCGAAGGTGCGCGACTTCGCGTTGGTCGGCCGCGTGGAACTGGATCACCCGTTGTTCTCCGCCTTCTCCGACGCGCGGTTCGCCGATTTCAC
>Ga0081539_10005878_pt1 | contig 12157 bp, 8 predicted proteins | sample TabmetS4T2R2_FD_71023 | JGI IMG/M metagenome (GOLD analysis project Ga0081539, IMG submission 71023) | Tabebuia heterophylla rhizosphere microbial communities from the University of Puerto Rico - S4T2R2 | ecosystem: Host-associated > Plants > Roots > Rhizosphere ...
CGCCGCCGAACTGATCAAGCGGAACCCGCAGCTGCATCTCACCAAGGTCATGGTTTCCGAGGCGGGCGCGTCGGTGTACTCCGCATCCGCGTACGCCTCGCAGGAACTGCCCGGGATGGACGTCTCGCTGCGCGGCGCGGTGTCCATCGCCCGCCGCCTGCAGGACCCGCTCGCCGAACTGGTGAAGATCGACCCGCGGTCCATCGGCGTCGGCCAGTACCAGCACGACCTCTCCGAGCTGAAGCTGTCCCGCTCACTCGACGCGGTCGTCGAGGACTGCGTCAACGCCGTGGGCGTCGAGGTGAACACCGCGTCCGCGCCGCTGCTGTCGAGGGTGTCCGGCATCGGCGCCGGCCTGGCCGAGAACATCGTGCTGCACCGCGACGCACACGGCCCGTTCCGCACGCGCGGCGCACTGTTGCAGGTACCCCGGCTCGGGCCGAAGGCGTTCGAGCAATGCGCGGGGTTCCTGCGGATTCGCGACGGCGAGGATCCGCTGGATGCGTCAGCCGTGCACCCGGAGTCGTACCCGGTGGTCCGCCGGATCGTCGCGGCCGCGGACGCCGATATCCGTACGATCATCGGGAACACGCCGCTGCTGCGCCAGCAACGGCCGGAACGTTTCGTGACCGACTCGGTCGGCCTGCCCACCGTGACGGACATCCTGCGCGAGCTGGAGAAGCCGGGACGCGACCCGCGGCCGGCGTTCACCACGGCCACGTTCGCCGAGGGCGTCGAGACGATCGGCGACCTCAAACCGGGCATGATCCTCGAGGGCGTGGTCACCAACGTGGCGGCGTTCGGCGCGTTCGTCGACGTCGGCGTGCATCAGGATGGCCTGGTGCACGTATCGGCGCTGTCCCACACGTTCGTGAAGGACCCGCGCGACGTCGTCAAGCCGGGCGACGTGGTGAAGGTCCGCGTCGTTGACGTGGACGAGGGCCGCAAGCGGATCTCACTCACCATGCGCCTCGAGGACAAGCCGTCCGGCCGGGATGGCGGCGGATCCGGAGCCCGTCCGCAGTCCCGCCAGGGCGGCGCCCGCCAGAGCGGCCAGTCACGCCAGGGCGGCCAGTCACGCCAAAGTGGCAAGAGCGGTGGCGAAAGCTTCGGCGGCGGAACGATGGCGGACGCGCTGCGCAGAGCCGGTCTGGCGAAGGATTGACCCCGATGGGGTAGACAGCAAGCATGGCATTTCAATATCCGCCGTCATACGTTGAGCCGACTGCTCGGCGTATTCGCGTGCGCCTCGGCCGGACCTTGATCGCGGACAGCACCCGGGCCCTGTTGCTGAACCAGATCGGGCCGAATCGGCTCCCGACCTACTTTCTGCCCCATGACGACGTGCAACCCGGGGCGCTCGTCGATGAGACCGACGAGGGGTGGTCCGTGGTCGGCGGCCTCCGCCGTGTCGATCGGGCCGCATCCAGGAACACCGAGTTTCCCGAGCTCGCCGGCCATGTCACGTTTTCGTGGACGGAGCTCGATTGGTACGAGGAGGACGAGCAGGTGTTCGGGCACGCCCGCCCGCCGAACCACCGCGTTGACTCGCTGCGCAGCTCGCGCCGCGTCGAGGTGTACATCAAGGGCGAGCGCATCGCCAACAGCACGCGGCCGGTTCTGCTCTTCGAGACCCGGCTGCCGACCCGCTACTACCTGCCCTATGAAGACGTATGCATGGATCTGCTGACCGCCAGCAACACCATCTCGTACTGCCCGTACAAGGGCCGGGCGCGGTACTGGTCGCACCCCGACGTGCCAGACGTGGCGTGGAGCTACCCGGACCCGATTCCGGAGAGTCCGAAGATCCGCGACCTGGTCAGCTTCTACAACGAGAAGGTGGACCTCGTCATCGACGGCGTCCCGGTGGAGCGGCCGGACTCGCCGTTCGCCTGACCGGATCCCATCAGAGCGAGCGGATGTCGACCTGGCTGAACGTCACCGCGTACGGCGGCGGGTCGTCGCCGTCCCGGACGGTGATGCCGAGCACGACCCGTCCCGAATGTGGACCGTCGTCCGGCAGCCGTTGCGCGCCGGCATAACGTCCGTCCAGCCACAGCTGCACCTGCTGGTCGCGGACCACCAGGTGCAGCCGGACGGGCTTTCCGAGTGCGAGCGGTTGCTGCGGCTGGTAGGCGCCAAGATCCTGGCGCCAACCCGGCCCCTCGGCGGACAGCGAGATCCGGCCCGGGCAGCTCCGCAGGACGTCCCCACTCTGCCCGACCGTCCAGTGGAACCAGATCGCGGCGCAGCTGCTCACCGACTGCGGCGTCGCCGTCACGGCGACGCCGAAGTCGTCGGCGATGTCCTCGGCCGGTCCGGGGCATTGGTGCTGGCCGCCCTCCACCCGCTCGGCGCGTTCAGCCCGCAGGAGACCGCGGACCGAGCACCGCCCGCCGTCCTTGCTGGTCTCGTTCTTCCACCGGTCCGGCTTGGTAAGCGCGTCCTGGATGATGGGCCGGCCGCCGGTCGGCTCCACGTCGGTCAGTACGGCAGGCGACGGATCACCGGTCGGGCCGGGCGACCGCGTGGCGAGACTGTCCACACCGGATGGCTGATCGCGCGAGGTCAGCTCCCGGCCCGCCCAGGCGCTTGCGCCGAGGACCGCCGCGACCGCCACCAGAGCCGCGGACGCGGCCAACCACCGGCCGCCGCGCCAGCCGCGGATCCGGTCCGCCAGCCGACCGGCGACCACCCTCACGAAACGGGGCCGCGGCGACACCGGCCGGGAGACGCGCGGAGCCGGTCGGGCCGGCTCGAGGAACTCGGCCACGGCCGGCCGGGGACGCCATGCCGATCGCGATGTGACCGAGGTGGCACCGGTGACGAGCATGTCAAGCAGCTCATGTGCGGTGGGCCGGTCGGCTGGGTCCTTGACCACGGCCCGCGCCACCACGCCGCGCAACGGCTCGGCGAGCGTGCCGAGGTGTGGAGGCTGAGTCAGAATCCGCGCGGCCGTGGTCTCCGGGGAGTCGCCGTGGAAAGGGCTGCGGCCGGTCCCGGCGTAGGCCATGACGCAACCCCACGCGAAAATGTCCGTGGCCGGGGTGAGTGGCGTGCCCGGTTCGTCGGAAAACCGTTCCGGTGCCATGTACGCGACAGTGCCGACCATGTGTCCCGTCCGGGTGTACTGGCTGGTCGCCTCGAACGCCCGCGCGATACCGAAGTCGATCACCTTGGGGCTCCCCGGCGCGAGCAGCACGTTCTGCGGCTTGAGGTCCCGGTGGATCACTCCGGCGCCGTGGATGCCGACCAGCGCGGTGGCCACGCCGACCGCGACCGAGTGAAGGTTGGCGACGGTCAGCGGTCCCCGCTGCTCCACCACCTCGGCCAGACTGGGCCCGTCCACGTACTCGACCACCAGGTACGGCGGATCGTGGTCCAAGCTCGCGTCCAGCACCTCGGCCGTGCAGAACGACGGCACCTGGCGGGCGCGATCCACCTCGCTGCGAAATCGGGCGAGGAACTCGGGATTGCCGGAGAGCCAGGCATGCACCAGCTTGATCGCCACGTGGCGTCTGTCCGGGCCGACGCCGAGGTAGACGACCCCCATGCCGCCGGACCCGAGCCGTCCGATGAGCCGGTACGGTCCGAGCCAGGTACGGTCGTCCCGCTGCAGTGGACCGGCGCGGTACGCGGCGTCCACACTCATCTCCCGTCGACTGAAACCGGACGCGAGCGACACGCCACGACCGCCTCGCAGGTCACAACCGCCGAAGTAGAACACGGAGGCTCCGGCGGCCACAAGGACCCCGCGGTTGATCCGGCGGGCGTCCCGTTGTGCGTTCGGCGGCGAGGTGCGCGGTCAATCCGGCGCGTTTCAGTAGCGCCTGGACGACCGCGACGCTGCCGTTGGTCAACGTGATTGCTGCTCGGAGAGCCGGTAAGGGACATCGAAGACGCGCTGGTCGACCATTTCGGCACAGGGTGCCCAAGCCTCGTACACACCGCGCTCGTAGCAGCGTGCTCCGGTGGTGTCCACCGCGTCGCAATCCGGCCGGACGAGCCGCACCCGTGCCCAGCGGTCATCGCGTTGCAACACCCAACACGGAACGCCGCGCCAGGTGGCCTGCTCGGCACGGCGGCTCAGCGTCTCGACGGGGTAACGCGCGGCGCGGATCAACGCCCGGATACGGAATTCCTCGGGCGGGTCGGCCAGCGCGTCGTACTCGTGTTGCTTGACACGTCCGACGAGGCGGCTCGATCCGACGTGTCGGCACGGCAGGTAGTCACGGTCCGGGCTGACCCCGGGCAGATTGGCGAGCAGGTGCCGCCAGCGCGGGCCGACCATTCGGAGCCAGCCGTGCTGCTCCGCCTGGTACACGTACAGCAGGATTGGCGTACCCTCCGGCGGGTAGGCAACCAGCTGGGCGTTGGCCGGCATCGGAAGGTCGGCGAAGCCGGCCGTGATGAATTCCGGGATGAGGTCGTCAGCGCTCGGCGTGAAACCCGTACCCAAAATGAGCGACCCCATCCTGGAGTGATTCGGCAGGGTCGTCAGGCCCGCGTACTCCGGCGCGGCCGGGACGGCATAGTCCGTGGCGTCCACGGCCCGCCACCACAGCCCGTAGGCAATCTCGGCGCCAGCCGTTCCGTCCGCGCGCAGCTGAATCAGCTCCTCGGGATGGTTGAGGTGCGCGATGTCGCACGACCGGTAGCAGAATCCATACGGTTGCCAGCCGTCGAGGTGCGCCGTGACCTGGGCGGCGGAGAGAATCTTCGTCATGCGGGTGCCGCGCCGGACGGCCGCTGTGGCTCGGATGCGGTGCAGCATCGGGTGGTCTCGGTGCTCCCGGGACTGACTCATCCGCTGCACCTCCGCCCAGCCGAGGCCGCGAACCAGCGGTGCCGATAGCGGCGGCTCGAGCGGGTCGACGACGAGCGAGTCGATCGCGCCGGTCAAGGTCATCGCGACACAGTAGGGCTAGCCGGTGTATTCGAGGTGAACATTCGATAGCGTCGATACGCGCCGGTGATGGCCCGATATCGCTCACTCTCGACCGTCGACGTACGACCTAGGCGCTTCGACCAGCCGGAGGGCCAGGGCCGGGCAGACGTTTACTGCTTTGCGTGCGCCGTTCTCCAGCCATGGCGGCAGTGGAGTCTGCGGGAATGCTGGGAAACCGTTCGCATCCAGCCGGATGATCTCCGGGGCCACCGCCGAGCACAGCCCGTGCCCGTCGCACCGAGACCAGTCCACGGCGAGTCTCCGGGCGCCCTGGTCGGAGTGGTACGGCAGCGGCAGAATGCCCCGCATCTCCTTGCCACAGCCGTCGCCGTTCGCGTGCGCCTCCACGTCCCGGGAGAACACCTCGAGCGCGGAGAGCGCGAACCGGGCCGTACCGTCCGGGTGGCTGCACGCCCCGCGACCCTTCACCACGCCGGCCGCCGCTCGTACGTGGTCCAGCGAACTGCCGCCCAGCGCGACCAGCGTGACCGCCCGTGCCAGGTCCGGCAGGCCGAGCCGGCACGGCCCGCACTGGCCGGCCGACTCGCCGGCCAGGTACTGCGTGACCTGCGCGACCTCGCCGAGTGGGCAGGTCGTGGAGCCGATCGGAAGGACGATGCCGGCGCCCAGCGTGCCGCCGACTTCCGCGAAACCTCGGCGGGAGACGGTGACCGACATGGCGGCCTGGGCGGTGATCCATTTTCCGTGGTAGCCGCCGACCAGCACGCCAGGGCCGGCATCGGCGCCGCACATCGCGAGGATCTTGGCGAGCGGCGTGTCGGTCGGGCACTCCACCACGGCCGGCGCCGTCGCGGAACCGCCGACAGTCAGGATCACCGTGCCCGGCTCCTCAGGGTCGCCCACCGCGTTGTACTCCCACGGGCCGAGCCGCGCCGCGATCGCCAACTGGGCGAACGTCTCGGCGTTGGAGAGCAGAGTCGGCAGGCCCATGACACCGTTGTCGCTGGACCGGACCTTGCGGCCGGGTGGGATGTGCGCTTCGCCGTTGATGCCGCGGACCAGCGCGCCACCCTCGCCGGAGATGAACCGGTGCGGCACGGTGACGATCCGGGTGGGTACCGGCATCCGGCGCTCGGCCACCGCGGCGGCGATGGACTTCGCGCCGATGCCGTCGTCCGCGATGCCCACCACGATCTCCTCGGCGTCCAGGGCGGCCGCGGCCAAGGCGGCGCCATCGAGGATCAGGTGCGGCCCCCGGGTGAGGATCGCCTTGTCCTTCCAGGACGCCGGCTCGCCCTCGGTGGCGTTGACGACGACGACCGGCGGCAGGTCCTGGCGGCGGCAGGAGTCCAGGACGGCCCGCACCTTACGGGCGAACGGAAAGCCGGCGCCGCCACGGCCGCGCAGCTCGATTCGGTCGGCGAGACCGATCAGCTCGCCGGCGGTCAGCGCCGCGAATCCGCCGTGCACCTCCTGGTGCGCGACCAGGTCGAGGCGGCCGTACTCCTCGAAGCCCGCGGTGATCCGCGGAATGCCGATGCTGGTGACCGGTGGAACCTGGAATGTCACCGGCGCCGGGTCCTTCGGACGACGCGGAGAACCACGCTCAAGACCGACGATCTGGTAGGTCACTGCGCTTCCCCTCGCAGCTGACGCCAGTACTCCACGTCCGCCACGCCGTCGTCATCGTGGTTCCAGCCGCGACGGGCACTCCGGCCGCGGGTCCGGACGCCGTCGCGCTGCTCCGCCACCCTGCGGGCGCGGCGTGCGGCGATGTCGACGAGCGTCGGCGTCTCGTCCGGCGGCAGGCAGTTCGGGTCGTTCGGGTCGGACAGGTCGACGAACTCGGAACGGCTGTGCCGTCCGGAGTCGCCGCGCACCTGGGCGGTACCGCGGTGACGTGGCGCGTCGTCGTAGCGTTGCCCGTCCGAACGGCGGCGTGGGGTGTCGCCGTAGCCCTCGCCGGGCCGGGCCCGTGGTCGCGACGGCGCCTGGTCGTATCGGGATTCCTCCTCGGCGTGCCGGCCGCGCGAGGGCGCGTCGGCCGATCGGCGCCCACGCGGCGGCTCGTCGTCGGCGTACCGCCGCGGTCGCGGCACCGGGATCTGCTCCGGCGCATACTCCGCGCGATGCCGCCGGCCGCCGTACGGCCCCTCGTCGTACGGCCTCTCGTCGTACGGCCTCTCGTCGGACAGCATCCGGACGCCGGTGTCATCGGCCCCGGCACTCCGGACCGGCCGGCGAGCCGTCGGGGTTGTGGTCGGCACCAGCGAGCCGACCGGCTTGAGGGATGCGGCGGCGGACGAGGAGAAGTCCTTGCGGCGGGTCAGGCTGACCGACAGCCGGACGGCCAGGCCGATGAGGACGGCGAGCACACAGAAGACATAGCAAACGATCACCCACGGCGGCGCCGGCCGTCCCGCGGACAGCCCGTGGAGCAATGCGATCGGCCACATGAGGTATGAGATGGCATGGACGGACCGCCACATCCACGGCCGGCCACGGCCGACGAACCAGGCCCGGACGAGGCCGGTCCACATCACGATGACCATGAGGATGCCGGAGATGGTGCCCAGACCGACGTAGATCCGGTTGTATCCGAGCGACATGAACGGCACCACCGTGTCGATCAGCCGGACGTGGCCCTCCAGGACCTTGGTCCAGACATGTAGGCCCAGCGCGGCGACCGCGATCACACCGGTGGTGCGGTGCGCGGATTGCAGCAGCACGCGCTGCCGGATCGACAACACCAGCCGATCCGTGGCGACCAGGCCGATCATGATGGTGATGGAGAGCGAGACCAGGCTGATCACGCCCATGTAGTACTCGGAGTAGGCGAAGAAGTAGACGTACGCCACCCGCCCGAACGGCGTCAGCATCGCCGCGGCCCAGACCGCCGAGATGATCGAGGTGGCCAGCAGCATCACCGTGACCTTCGAGGGCGGTGTTCGACCACCGGTGACACCCATCGGGACGGCCACACGATTGGCGGATCGTTGGTTCATCTTCGTCCGGGCCATTGACTCCTCGTTCTCCGCGGCGGTCGCGTCCGGCGGGCGGTTCCGGACGCCGGCACCCGAGAGCGCCCCGCGCTTGCCTGTCGGGCCGTGCCGCGGTTCTGCCTTTCTGCACATCGCTTTGCGGCCTGTCCGTGCCCGTTCCCAACTACGTAGGGGGTGGCCGTTCGGATGAACGCTGCGCGCCTTCTTTGCCCAAGGTCTCCCTCGGGTTCCCGAACGGCAGTGCTGAGCAGGGAAAACGCGGCCAGTGACCGCACCCGTTAAGGCAAAAATAAGAGGCTAAGGGCTCCCCAACGGCAACTGGATTGCACCCGAATTGCTCTCAGCCGGCAATCCATGATCGCGATGGGAGGGCGTGGGGCTGAGTCTGGGCCGTATCCTCGGCGTTGCCGTGATCTGCCTGGCCGCTGCCTGTACGCCGGCATCGGCTCCCGCCCCCATCCGGACACCGGCGCCGACACCGCCGTCCGGCTTCCAGACCGGCTGGGGGCCGAAGCCGCCGGTACTTCGGATCATGCCACTCGGCGACTCGATCACGTACGGCGTGGGCTCCACGGACGGCGCCGGATACCGCGTTCGGCTCGAGGAGCGGCTCACCCGGGCCGGGTTGATGGTCGACTTCGTGGGCTCGCGGGACGCCGGGCCGCCCGGCACGGACGCCGACAACGAGGGACACTCCGGCTGGACGATCTCCCGGATAGCGGGAAAGGTCGATCGCTGGCTCGCCGCGTACCGCCCGGATGTCGTGCTGCTGCACATCGGTACGAACGACGTCAGCACCGACCGCTATCGAGCCGGTGCGGCGAAGCGGCTGGGCGCGCTGCTGAACCGCATCCGCCGGGACCGCCCGGCCGCACGTCTCTTCGTCGCCCGGATCACCGGCTCCCGGCAGCATGATCTGCAGCGGCGGATCGACGCTTACAACCGGGGTGTGTCGCGGTTGGTGGCCGCCCGCAGCGATCCCCTGCTGCGGCTGGTGGATCTGGGTGCCGTCCGGGCGCCGTGGCTGCATCCGAACGACGCCGGCTACGACAAGATGGCCGACACCTGGTTCACCGCGCTGACGGCCGCCCTCCCGTCGCTCCGCGGCGAGCGTCAGCCGGTGGTGGACAGGTAGCGGTAGCCGAGGCGTTCCAGGCGCCCCCGGTCGAGACGGTGCCGGCCATCCAGCACCACCGGACTGCGCATCAGTCCGACCACCTTGCCCCAGTCCAGGTCCAGGTAATGCGACCACTCCGTGACCAGCACGACCGCGTCACTGTCGTCGAAGACCTCGTCGATCGTGTCGCAGAGCAGCGGCGCCAGCTCCGGCTGCTCGTCCCGGAAGCGGTCACTCGCGATCGGGTCGTGCAACGCGACCCGCGCTCCACGCGCGAGCAGCTGCCGGGCGATGTCGATCGCAGGCGCATCCCGCAGGTCGTCGGTGTCCGGCTTGAACGCGAGCCCGAGCAGCCCGATCCGGCGGCCCTTGAGGATGCGCAGCTCGTCCAGGAGCCGGTCCACCACCACGCATCGCTGCTGCTCGTTGACCTCCCGGGCGGCTCGGACGATCGGCATGTCGTGGTGGTACTCCCCGGCCGTCGTGATCAGCGCCGCGGTGTCCTTCCCGAAGCACGAACCGCCCCAGCCGAGCCCCGGCTGCAGGAACCGCGGTCCGATCCGGGTGTCCAGCCCGATGCCGCGAGCCACCTGGATGATGTCCGCACCCACCTTGCCGGCGAGCCGCCCCACCTCGTTGATGAAGCTGATCTTCGTGGCGAGGAACGCGTTGGCCGCATACTTGATCAACTCGGCCGAGGCCAGGTCCGTGGAGACCATCGGCACCGCACCGAGCTCGCCGGGCCGCGGCAGGAATGAAGGCGCAGCGAACGTCTGGTTCAGAATCGGCCGGTACAGCTCGTTCAGCACCGCCAGCGCGCGCGGATGATCCGCGCCGATCACGATCCGGTCCGGGTACAGCGAGTCCACGATCGCCACGCCCTCACGCAGGAATTCGGGGTTCGAGGCGACCGAGAACTCGCCGTCCGGGCGCCGCCCGTGGCGTTCCTCGAAGGCCTGGCGCAGGATGGCGTCCACCCAATTGCTACTGCCGATCGGCACGGTGGACTTGTTCACCACCACGGTGAAGCCGCCGCCCACGTGCCGGCCCACACTGTCCGCGGCCCCCCGCAGGTACCGCAGGTCGGGATTGCCGTCCGGCAGCGAGGGCGTCTGCACGGCGATGAAGACCACGTCGGCGTTCGGGACGCCGACGGCGTACTCGGTGGTGAACCGCAACCGCTCGGCGGCCTCCGCCAGCAATGCCGTGAGGTGTGGCTCGTAGATCGGCGAACGCCCGGCGGCCAGCAACGCCACCTTGTCCTCGTCCAGGTCCACGCACGTCACGTCGTGGCCGAGGAACGCCAGGCAGACGCCCGTGGTGAGCCCGACGTAGCCCGTACCGACGACGCACACCTTCATGCTGGATGCCCCTTCCGTACCGGCGACGCCGGTCACCCTAGTAAGACGCCGGTCACCTTAGTAAACGGACGCGCGCGACGCTCGGGCACGGCGCCGGACCGCCGGCGAGAAAGGCCGATGATAGGCGCAAGAGGGCAACCACAACTTCAAGATCGCGGGGATGGGTGGGCGTAAGGTCCGCTCATGGATCTGCGGCCGCTCACCCCCGACCGGTACGGCGACCTGGCGGAGCTGTTCGGCAGCACCGCCATCACGAACCGCTGTTTCTGCACCTGGTTCCTGCTGCTGGATCCGGAACGGCGGGAGGTGTGGGAGGCCGGTGAGGCGCGGGCGGTCTTCGAGCAGTTCGCCGACGAGCAGGAGACGCCGGTCGGTGTGCTGGCGTACGGCGACGCCGGCGCGGTGGGGTGGTGCGCCGTCGGGCCGCGCGCGGCGTACCCCCGTCTCGTGAAGTCGAAAGTTTGGCAGGCGGGCGACCCGGATGCGTGGGTCGTCACGTGCTTCTACCTGCACCGCAGCGCGCGCCACGCCGGGCTCACCCGCATCCTCCTGGAGGGCGCCGCCGCGCTGGCCGTTGAGCACGGCGCGGCCGCCGTCGAGGCGGTGCCGCGCAGCCTCGGTACGCCGACCGCGCCGAGTGACGGCTACGTCGGCTTCGAGCAGGCGTTCGCGGACTGCGGCTTCACGGTCGTCACCCGACCCAACGACAAGCGGGTGCTCATGCGCCGGGTTCTCTGACCACCGTCCGGCCGTCGAGCTCGCCGAACGCGTCTCGAACGAGGTCGCGGAGCACCGCCTGGTCGCGCCGCCTCGGCGTCATCGCGGCGCCGCGCATTCGGAACGGCGGTAAGGAAGTCGGCCACGTTCACGTCATTGCGTGTCGTCATGAGCTCGGCCATGCTGCCACGGTAGGGCATTTGCCGAGCATGGATAGGCACCCGCCATGTACGACTCCCCGGTCGCCGCGCGGCCGCGCGCTCCGCGGCGTACCTGGCTGCGCATGTTCCTCACCGGGCTGGTGCTGTGGGTTCTGACCGTGGTGGTCACGTTCCTCACCCGCAACCCGAACCTCGTTCCGACGCTGGTGCTGCTCGGCAGCTTTCTGGTCCCGGTGTCGTTCGTGGTGTGGGCGTTCGGGCGGCGGCACAGCGGCGAGGTCACCGCCGAGCTGCTGTTCAGCACGTTCGTCACCGGCGGCGTGCTCGGCGTGCTGGCGGCCTCGCTGATCGAGTCGTACCTGCTGCATCCGTCCCCCGGGTTGTTCCTCGGCGTCGGTCTCATCGAGGAGGCCGTCAAGCTGCTCGCGCTGGCGTTCCTCACCCGGCATCTGCCGCACAAGTACGCCCGGGATGGCCTGATCCTCGGCGCCGCGGTCGGTTTCGGCTTCGCGGCGTTCGAGTCGGCCGGGTACGCGTTCACCGCGCTGTTCACCGAGCAGGGCCTGTCGCTCATGCAGGTGGTGCAGACCGAGCTGCTGCGCGGCCTGCTCGCGCCGGTCGGGCACGGGCTGTGGACCGCCATCCTCGGCGGCGTGCTGTTCTCGGCGAGCGGCCGGGAGCATTTCGCGCTGACTGGCCGGCTGCTGCTCTCCTACCTCGGCGTGTCGGTGTTGCACGCGCTGTGGGATTCAATGCACAGCATCGCGCTGCTGCTCACGCTGATCCTGACCGGCACGCCGTACCAGTTCCAGCTGCTGTCGCGCGGGTACCAGCCCAACCCGACACCGGCGCAGAGCCAACTGTTCACGGTGCTGTCCTGGGGTGGACTG
>Ga0081539_10005879_pt1 | contig 12152 bp, 10 predicted proteins | sample TabmetS4T2R2_FD_71023 | JGI IMG/M metagenome (GOLD analysis project Ga0081539, IMG submission 71023) | Tabebuia heterophylla rhizosphere microbial communities from the University of Puerto Rico - S4T2R2 | ecosystem: Host-associated > Plants > Roots > Rhizosphere ...
TCGCGGATCGGCAGGAGGCGCCCGTCGGGCAGGCGCACCTCGCCGCGGTCGACGCTGATGTCGCGCTCCGCGGCACCCTCGAGCCGCGCGGCCATCGATCGCAGCTTCGCCTGGATCTCGCGACAGGCGTTCAGAACCGCGTTGCCCATCAGGACCGACGATCTCGACGCCGACGTCTGCTGGTCGTACGGCACGACCGCGGTATCGCCCATGACGACCGTCACCCACTCGATCGGCGCGCCGAGCTCCCCGGCGGCGATCTGGGCGAAGATCGTCCGGGCGCCCTGGCCCATATCGGACGTGCCGGCGTAGACGACGACGCTGCCGTCGGCGAGGAGCCGGACCGACGAGTAGCTGAGACCGGTCGTCGGGCCGGACTTCAGGCCGACCGCGATCCCGCGCCCTCGATCGTCGGGCACGGACCCACCCCAGCCGATCATCTCGGCTGCCCGCCGGAGCGTCACCGCCCAGGCGCCGTCGGCGGGCGTGTCGCCCGGGATGAACGGATGACCGGGCGGCGCGAGGTTCCGGAGCCGGAGTTCGAGTGGGTCGATCCCGAGCCGGAGCGCCGCCTCGTCCATGTTCGACTCGCCCGCCCAGATCTGCTGCGGGTTGCCGAAGCCACGGAACGCGGTCGAGGGCACGGTGTGCGAGAGGACCGACCGAGCGACGATCCGGCACACGGGCAGCCGATACGGACCGGCCGAGGTGTAGCTCCCCTTCGCCACCGTCCGATCGGCGATGTCCGCGTAGGCGCCGATCAGGTAGTTCGCCTCGATGTCGCGGAAGACGAGCGTCCCGTCGCCCCGGAACCCCGAACGGAAGCGGATCTCGGAGGCGCCTCGCCGGACCGCCTGGAACGTCTCTTCGAGGCTCAGCGTGAGCCGGACCGGCCGGCCGAGGGATCGCGCCATGAAGGCGAGGAGCGGCTCGTACTTCGCATGCTGCTTACCGCCGAACGCACCGCCCGGATCGGGCGCCAGGATCCGGACCTTCGAGAGCGGCAGGTCGAGGACCGAGGCGATCACCCGCTGGAGCCAGTTTGGGTGCTGGATCGAGCTCCAGACGACGATCCCGTCGCCGTCCGGAGCCGCCGCGAACGCGTGCGGCTCGATCGCGAACTGGGTCACCATCGGGAAGCGGGTCGCCGTCTCGACGACGCACTCGGCCTCGGTCTCGGCGGCGCCGAGGTCACCCCAGCCGTAGCGGTGCTCGCGCAGGACGTTCGTGTCCGCGAGCGGGTCGTCGGAGCGGAAGGCGGCGTCCTGGACGAGCGGCGCACCGTCCGCGAGCGAGGCGGCGATCGAGGTGACGGCGGGAAGTGGCTCGAACTCCACCCGGACGAGCGCCGCGGCCTGTTCGGCCAGGTCCTTCGTCTCGGCGGCGACCGCTGCCACCGGATCGCCGTGGAACTTCGCCTCGCCGACGGCGATCACCGGGCGGTCGCGCATCTGCGGGCCGAACCGCGGCATCGGCGTCGGAAGGTCGGCGGCGGTGAAGACCGCGGCGACCCCAGGCAGCCCGAGCGCGGCCGAGCCGTCGATGTAGCCGATCCGGGCGCGGGCGGCGTCGACCGTGACGAGCTTCACGTGGAGCGCATCCGCGATCGGGATGTCGGCGACATAGCGCTGCGCGCCGGTGACCCGATCGCGACCGCCGCCGCGGTTCGGCGAGGTGCCGACGCTCACTGCGGCGCGACCTTCGCGTCGGGGATGGCCGCGACGTCGACTCGCGGCTCCGCAGTCCGGGCGCGCGCGGGCGCGACCGCGTCGGCCGCCCGCTCGACCGCCTCGAAGATCTGCTCGTACCCGGCACACCGGCAGAGGTTGCCCGCGAGCCCTTCCTCGATCTCGGCCCGGCTCGGGTGCGGCGTGTCGGCCAGAAGCGCGACCGCCGACATCAGCTGACCGGGGATGCAGAACCCGCACTGGGCGGCGCCCGTGTCGAGGAACGCCGCCTGGACCGCGCTCAGGCCCGCCCGGCCCGCGAGGCCCTCGACCGTCTCGATCGTCGCCCCGTCCGCCTCGACCGCGAGCATCAGGCAGGAGTCGACCGATCGCCCGTCGACGAGCACCGTGCACGCGCCGCACTCGCCGACGAGGCAGCACTCCTTCGTCCCGGTGAGGCCAAGATCGTCCCGCAGCGACTCGAGGAGCGTGTGGTGCGCCTCGACCTCGAAGGCGCGCGCTCGCCCGTTGACCGTCGCCGCGACCGCGACCCGGGCCGGCGTCACGCCGCGGCCTCGCCGCGTCGTGCCAGCGCGGTCTCGACCGCGCGCCAGCCGAGGACCCGGAGCATGGCGAGGCGATACTCGGGAGACGCGCGCATCGAGCTCGCCGACGGCGCGGCATCGGTGAAGAGCGCGTCCAGGACGGCTCGGCGCTCGTCGTCGGGCCGGCCGCGGTCCGCAAGGACGCCGCGCTCGTCGGAGCGGAGGAGCGGCCGCGGGCCCACGCTGCCGTACGAGAGCCGGGTGACGCCATCCCGCCCGATCACGCACGCGACGGTGACCGAGGCCAGGTCGTGGCCCCGCCGCCGCGTCCGCCGCTGGTGGGCGGAGCCGCTCGGGTCATCCGGAAGCGGCAGCTCGATTGCCGTGATCAGCTCGTCGTGGCGGATGGTGGTGACGCCCGAGCGGACGAAGACCTCGTCGATCGGGATCCGCCGCTGACCATCCACCCCCTGGACGACGACCGTGGCGTCGTGGACGAGCAGCGCCGGCACGGTGTCCGCGGCCGGGGAGGCATTCCCGATGTTCCCGGCCAGCGTCGCGCGGTTCCGGATCTGCGCCGAGCCGACGACCGACGCGGCCTCGGCCAGCCCCGTAAGCACTCGTCGCACGACCGGGTGGGCGGCGATGTCGGTCATCACCGCCCTGCCGCCGATGACGAGCCGCCCATCCGACTCGCGGATGCCGGCATCGAGGTCCGCGATCCGCTTGACGTCGACAACGACGTCCGGCCGGACCGTCCCGTCGCGGAGCCGGATGATCAGGTCGGTGCCGCCCGCGAGCAGCCGCGCTCGGTCGCCGGCCTCGGCGAGGATCGCGACCGCGTCGGCGATCCGGTCGGGACGCTCGTAGGCGAACGGTCGCATCGGCCGATCGGTCCGTCCGGCCTCAGACGACCCGATCGACCTGGTCGAGCAGGACCTGCGGGGTCGCCGCCCGGACGAAGACGTACGGCCGATCGGAGAAGCGCTCGACGAACGCCGCCCGGCGGCGCCGGAGTTCGTCCGTGTCGACGAGCGGCATGGGGAATCCGGGCGCGAGGAGCTCGTTCGTCAGGAAGTAGTTCTGCAGCGAGTGGAGCGTCTGGAACTGCTTCTCGAACGGGATCATCTCCGCCGCCGACGGCTCGAAGTTTCCGTCGATCGCGGGGACGACGACGAGGTCCACGTTCGAGGGCTGGGTGTAGAGATCCCAGGTCGGCATCGTCCCGAAGAACTTCGCGGCGCCCGCCTCCGGCGCGGCCTTGTCGGCGCGCTCGGTTCCCTCGGTCCGCTTCTTGAGGAACGGAGCCTTCGAGCCGTACACGGCGCGCCCGTCCTCGTCGATCACCGTCGTCTCGGTCGACACGAGCTGCGCGCCGCGCCGGCAGGCCTCGATCTGGCCCATGGACTTGCCGTGGTTCGACTCGCCGCCCAGGAACAGGACCGTCCTGTCGCGGTAGCGGACGGCCGAGGCGTGGAACGGGTGGAGCCCCATCGCCTCCATCCGGAGCGCGAGGACGGCGACGATCACCTTCTGGATCGGGCCGGCCGGCCAGGCACCGGTGAAGGTCATCCGGCGGCCGTCCCAGCGGACGTCCTTGTCGCCGTCGAGGCGCCAGACGATGTCGGGCTCGGCGAGGCTGACGTCCGATGAGACCCGGACGTCGGCCAGGCGGTAGTTCATGAACGCCATGTCGTCGAGGACGTGCTCGCGCCGTCCGCCGCCGTGGACGTCGATCCGGATCCGGGCCGGCCCGACGGCCATCTCCTCGGAGAGTGTGGGCTGGGCCGGCGCGAGGGTCTGCTCGGTCACGTGCGTCCTTCCCCGGCCAGTCGGCCGGCCATGTTCTGGCTGACGTCGTCGAAGTGGCGCTCGAGCGCGGCGACGACGGCCTCGACGTCGCGTGCTTGGAGCGCCGCGAGGATCGGCGTGTGGAGCTCGGCCGCCCAGCGTGCGTTGGCGCCGGGGACGACGAGCGTGATGTAGGTCCGGAGGAACGGCTCCAGCGAGCCCCAGACCTTCTCGAGCGTCCCGTTCCTCGCCAGCCCGACGATCAGGCCGTGGAACCGCGCATCCGCCTCGGCGACCCGATGCGTGTCGTCGTCGCGCGCTGCCGTCTGCATCGCGTCGACGGCGGCACCGAGGCGGTCGAGATCGGCGTCGGTCAGGCGGGGCACGGCGAGACGCGCGGCGAGCGTCTCCAGGGCCGAGCGGACGACGTACGCCTCGAGGAGCTCCTGCGGCGTGGGCCGACGGACCCGGGCGCCGCGGAACGGCGTGATCTCGACGACGCCGAGCGCCTCGAGGCCGCGCAGCGCCTCGCGGACCGGAGCCTGGCTGGTCCCGAGCTCGCGGGCGACCTGGGTCTCGACGATCCGGCTGTCCGGCGGGTACTGGCCGCTGAGGATCCGTTCGAGGAGTCGCTCGCGGACCTGGTCCGCGAGGACGCTCCGGGCGAGGCCACCGGGCGCGAGATCGTCGCCGGCCACCGCCATCTCAGGAGCCGATCGGGGTCGCGGGCGAGGAAGCCGCCGCCGGCGCGGCTTCCGGGGCGCGGTCGAGGACTTCGACCGTGCCCTTCGAGCCGTCGACCCGGATCCGGTCGCCGGTCCGGATCCGCTTCGTGGCGACGCTGGTCCCGACGACCGCCGGGATCCCGAACTCCCGAGAGAGGACGGCCGGGTGCGACGTCGTTCCGCCCGTGTCCGTCACCAGCCCCGCGATCCGGGTGAAGAGCACGACCCAGGCGGGGTTCGTCATCTGGCAGACGAGGATGTCGCCCTCGGCGACGTCGTCGAACTCGTCGACGGTCATCACGACCCGGGCGATCCCCTCGATCTGGCCCGGCGAGGCCGCGATCCCGGTCACCGGGCCCTCGACCTTCGGGCGGCCCTGGTGGAAGCGCTCGGGATAGCCCCAGTTCACGAGGTACGGGAAGTCGAGCTGCGACTGCGTCGCGGTCCCGATCCAGTTCGGCGGATGGAGCCCCTTCGAGGCGTCGCGGGCCGCGCGCCGCTCGGCAACGAGGGCGCGCGCATCGAGCGCGCCGGCGTCGCCGATCAGCATCCGGAGCTCGTTGTAGCGGAGGAACATCACGTCGTCGGGCCGGTCGAGCCGGCCAGCCTCGACGAGCTTCCTGCCGATCGCGATCAGGACGAGCCGGACGTGGGCGTTGGCGCCCTGGTCGATGTAGAAGTGGTGATCGGGCGTGAGCGGCGCCATCCGCAGGTTCGTCTCGTTGGCTCCGCGCATCTCGTCGAGTGCCTCGCCGCTGAGGCCGTCGAGGATCTCGCGCGAGGCGTTGTCGATATCGGTCCGCATCCCCTCGATCGCCGACGGGAAGTCGTAGTCGGTCTCCAGGTAGTTCCTGATCAGGTCGATGACCGGCTCGAGCTGCTCGCGGACCGTCGGGAAGATGAACTCGTGGCTCCAGACCGCGTGCCAGCCGAACTCCCGCTGGTATGGCCCGATCCGCTCCGCGATGAACCGGCGGCCGCGGTCGGAGGCGCGGAGCGCAGCCGCGATCGCTTCGGCGTCGCCCGCCGCGAACGCCGCCTTCAGGTCGGCGACGTCGCGCACCTCGTTCTTCATCCGCCAGAGCGCCTCGATCGAGTCCCAGTTGCGGTCCTTGGCCGAGTTCTGGAGGCGCCCGAGCAGCTCCTCGTCGACCTTCCCGTGGACCTTCTCCATCACCGCCCGGAGCTTCAGCGTCGCCGACAGCTGGGCGAAGTTCAGCATCCAGTGGATCTTCCAGTGGCGGTCGTGGATGTCGATCGCGTCCTCGAGGAGGGTCGCCGTCTCGGGCAGCGTCATCTCGTCGGCGCGGTCGAGCTGCTCCTCGAGGTAGGCGAAGTTGCGCTGCATCTCCGGGACGAGCCGGTCGCGCCACCAGTCGGCGAAGTGGGCGCCGTAGACCGGTAGGACGGTGTCGAGGTACCTGCCCATGTTCGCGGCGAAGTCGCCGTCCCGTGGCACCCGGGCGGTATAGCTCGACGAATACTCCGTCCCTTCGATCCGGACGTCGGGATCGGCCGGGATCGCGGTCGTGTAGACGTAGCCGTTGACGTTCTTCGCGAGCCAGTCGACGGCGAACGGCGTCCCGAACCGGCGGAACATGTGATCGCAGCTCAGCCACCAGCCGCCGATATCGAAGAACATCGGGCTGACCGGATGCGGGATGTGGAGGTCGTCGTAGACCCAGAAGAAGGCCTTCTCGGTCTCGGAGGCCCACTCGACGGGGAACGATTCGTCGCCCAGGAACTGGTCGAGGATCTCCTCCGGCGCGGCCACGGGCTGCCTCCTCGATCGGGCGCGTTGGCCCCGCTGCGGGTGGGGATCGGTCCCGCCGGCGGGTGATCGATGATCGATTGATGGTAGCGCGTTGGGCCAATGACGGGGTGCGCGGGCGAGGCCGGGCGCAGCGGTTCTTGCGTACCGATCCTCAGGCGAGCGCTACCGGCGAGGATCGTGCGTATCGAGCGCCTGGTGATCGGTGTTCACGAATCAGGCCCAACGTCACGCTCGACGGCGGCGACGCGAGGGCCCGGCGCCCGCCTGACGTCCGTCCTGGTGATCGTTATTCATCGTCTGCGGCCGGCCGGGCCGCCAGCGGAGGCCCCGCCAACGCCGCTACCGGCGGCGGCAATCGCCCGCTACGCGCCCGGCTTCGCCGTAGCCGTCTCCTTGACCTCGGCCCTCGCCGTGCCGTTGTTCGACTCGAGCGCCTTGCGCGCCTTGTCCCAGTCCGCCCGGAACTGGACGATCCCTTTGTCGGTGAGGGGGTGGTGGACCATCTGCTGGAGGACCTTGAACGGCAGCGTCGCGACGTGGGCGCCGGCGAGCGCGGCCTGGGTCATGTGGAGCGGGTTCCGGATCGACGCCGCCAGGACCTCGGTATCCAGCTCGTGGATCGCGACGATCTCGGCCAGCTCGCGGATGACGATCATCCCGTCCTGGTTGATGTCGTCGAGCCGGCCGACGAACGGCGACAGGAGCGACGCGCCTGCTTTCGCGGCCAGCAGCCCTTGGTTCGCGGTGAAGATCAACGTGCAGTTCGTCTTGATCCCTTCCTCGGCGAAGCGCGACATCGCCTCGAGGCCTTCCTCGCTCATCGGGACCTTGACGACGATGTTGGGCGCGAGCTTCGCGAAGGCCCGGCCCTCGCTGAGCATTCCGTCCACGTCCTCGGCGACCACCTCGGCCGAGACCGGCCCGGGTGTGATCGTGCAGATCTCCTTGAGGACGTCCTCGTACGAGCGGCCGGTCGTCTTCGCGAACAGGGTCGGGTTCGTCGTGACGCCGTCGAGGACGCCCCATTTCGCGACCTGGCGGATCTCGTCGATGTCGGCGGTGTCGAGGAAGATCTTCATGGCGGGCAGGCTCCTGCGATCGGGTTCCGCTCGATCATACGCGCGCCATCCGTCGAGCCCCTTCGGATCGCCCACCGGGTCATGCAGCCGCCTCGCATCGGCGCCGCGGAGCCTCCGATCTACCCCTGGAGCGGCGCCTCGATCCGGTCGTGCGACCGCGCGTCGCCGCGGGCCGCGAAAACCGGCTCCTCGCCCGCGCGGACGGCGAGCGACGCGGCAACGAACCCGTCGAACAGCGGGTGCGGCCGCTCCGGCCGGCTCTTGAACTCGGGGTGGAACTGGCTCGCGACGAACCACGGATGGTCCTTGAGCTCGACGATCTCGACGAGCCGGCCATCCGGGCTCTGGCCGCTCAGGAGGAGGCCGGCGCCCTCGAGCGTCTGGCGGTAGCGGTTGTTCACCTCGAACCGGTGACGGTGCCGCTCGTAGATGACCTCCTGGCCGTACACGGCCGCCGCCTTCGAGCCGGCGGTCAGGCGCGCCGGATAGAGCCCGAGCCGCATCGTCCCGCCCTTGTCCTCCATGTCGCGCTGGTCCGGCATGAAGTCGATCACCGGGTTCTCGGTGAACATGTCGAACTCGGTCGAGTTGACGTCCTTCGTCTCCATGACCTCGCGGGCGAACTCGATGACCGCGCACTGGAGACCCAGGCACAGCCCGAGATACGGGATCCGGTGGTCGCGGGCGTAGTGCGCGGCGAGGACCTTGCCTTCGATCCCGCGGTGGCCGAAGCCACCCGGCACGAGGATCCCGGCGGCACCCGCGAGCCGGTCGTGGAGGTTGTCCTTCGTGAGGGCCTCGCTGTCGACCCAACGGACCTTCGCGTCGACCCCGTGGGCCCAGGCCGCGTGGCGAAGGGCCTCCGTCACGCTCAGGTACGCGTCGGGCAGCTCGATGTACTTGCCCACGAGGGCGATCTCGAGCGTGGGCTTGGGCGCCTTGATCCGCTCGACGAGCGCGCGCCAGCCGGCGAGGTCGGGCTCGGCGTCCGGATCACCTAGCGCGAGCTCGCGGACGAGGAGCCGGCCGAGTCCGGCCGCCTCGAACAGGAGCGGGACCTCGTAGATCGTGTCGGCGGTCTCGGCCGGGATGACCGCCTCGGTCGCGACGTCCGTGAAGAGCGCGATCTTCTCGCGGATCTCGTCGCTGACCGGGTGATCGCTGCGCAGGACGATGATGTCCGGCTGGATGCCGATCCCGCGGAGCTCCTTGACCGAGTGCTGGGTTGGCTTCGTCTTCAGCTCGCCGGTCGCGGCGAGGGCGGGCAACAGCGTGACGTGCAGGTACAGGACGTTGGCCCGGCCCACGTCCTTGCGCATCTGGCGGATCGCCTCGAGGAAGGGCAGGCTCTCGATGTCGCCGACGGTCCCGCCGACCTCGACGATCACGACGTCCGGGTCGCCATCGCGCGCGACCCGCCCGATCCGCTCCTTGATCTCGTTCGTGATGTGCGGGATCACCTGGACGGTCCCGCCGAGGTAGTCGCCGCGGCGCTCCTTGGCGATGACCGCCTGGTAGATCCGGCCGGTCGTGACGTTGCTGAGCTGGGTCAGGTTCTCGTCGATGAACCGTTCGTAGTGACCCAGGTCGAGGTCCGTCTCGGCCCCGTCGTCGGTGACGAAGACCTCGCCGTGCTGGTAAGGCGACATCGTCCCGGGGTCGACGTTGATGTACGGATCGAGCTTGAGGATCGACACCCGGAGTCCGCGGGCCTTGAGCAGCCTGCCGATGCTGGCGGCGGTGATCCCCTTCCCCAGGGAGGAGGTGACCCCTCCGGTCACAAAGACATACTTCGCCACAGATCAGGACCTCCGGGGGTTTTTCGAATGCTATCGAAATGGCCCCTTGAAGTCGAATCGCGAGGCGCGCCGAACGGCCGCCGAGCGGGCCCGGCGGCCGCCCTCCTGACCGATGCTTCGCCACGCGGCGCGTCGCGATCGGAGGCATGACTCCGCGGCGGCGCGAGAACGGCGCCGAGCGCATCCCGGCGCCCGATGCATGACTGATGCCGCCCCACTGAGCCGGTGCCGGATCATCCGCTGGCACCGGCCCGGCCGAGCAGCACCTGACAGGGAGCCGATCGTGCCGGGGCATGGCGCCGTGCGTGATCGGCCCGCCGGTATCGCTGCCGGGCGACGAACCGTCACGGCGCGGCCCCTGGGCGAGACATCTGTCAGGGACGATGGCTGGTCGAATCTCTAGGGGTTCCTCTGTTCCCGCGTGATCGATCTCGGCGAGGCTCGCAGCGTGGCCGAGCCGGGGGGTGTCGAGAGCCGAACGAGGAGGACCTCGAGATGACGTACTTCCGGGTGCGGGTCCGAGCGATCGCGACGATCGCGGCGGCGGCCCTGGTCATCGGAGCCGTGCTCGCCGGTCCACTTCGGCCGCCCCAGCGTCCAAGCCGGCACCGAGCTACACGGCCGTGCTCACGATGGACGGTGCGTGCACGTTCACGCTCACGGCGACGTGGCCGGGCAGCGCCAAGGTCGGAACGGTCTATGCGTTGTGTACGTCGACGACGCGTTCCTGTTCACGATGCAGGCCCCCTTCACGGGCCCGAACGCGGGCACGATCAAGGGCCGGACGGCGACGTTCTTTCCGGGGCCGTTCACCGATACCGGTGTCGACCACTCGCTGCGGGTGCTGACCCAGTTCTACTCGGCGGCCGGCGCCCGGCTCTGGTCGATAGACTCGAACACGATCGTCTCGCACTGCGGCCTCGCCACTCCCTAGCTCGGGGTCCGCGCGCTCGGGCGGGCCGGTCGACTGGGGGCCGGTCCGCCCGACGCACGTTCGGCCCGCGGAGCGACACTTCCGTCCGGAGGTGCGCATGGAGTTCGAGGACGTCGTGATGAGGCGACGCGCCGTCCGCCGGTTCGAGGACGGTGGCGTCCCGCGGGAGACCATCGAGCGGATCGCGCGGCTCGCCCAGCGGGTCCCATCGGCCGGGTTCAGCCAGGGCCAGCGTCTGGTCGTCGTGACCGATCCGCAGCGCCGGCGTGAGGTCGCGGCCGTCTGTCGCGAAGAGGGCTATATCGAGATGGGCTACGGGCCATGGATCAGCGAGTGTGCGGCCCAGTTCGTCCCGTGCGTCTCCGAGCAGATCTACCACCGGCGCTACCAGGAGCCGGACAAGATCCAGGACGACGGTGCGGAGATCGAATGGCCGATCCCCTACTGGTGGGTCGACGCCGGCGCGACGATGCAGACCATCATGCTCGCCGCGGTCGACGCCGGGCTCGGGTCGGGCTTCGTCGGCGTCGAGGACCCGCCCGCCCTTCAGGCGGTCCTGGGTCTGCCCGCCGAGCTCGTCCCGATCGGCGTGATGGCGGTCGGCATTCCGAAGCCGGACAAACGGTCGCCCAGCCTCAAACGAGGCTGGGTGCCATTCGACGAGTTTGCGCGCTGGGAGCACTGGGGATGAGCCGCCGACGGCGGGTCACGCCGCCTTCGTCCAGGTACCCCCGAGGATCGCGGTGAGGAGGCGGTACGCCACGGCGTCGTTCGAATGACTGCCGAAGCTTGTGTCAGCCGCGACGATCTGGAGATCGAGCGTCGCTCCGTCGTCGCGCCAGCGGATATCGATGAATTCCTTGGGGAGCTGGACCCGCACACGGTCGCCCATCAAGGTGAAGTGCGCGGACAGCGTCTCGTCAGGATTGCTGTCGTCATGGTGCAGGACCAGCGTGCCATCGGCGCCGGTCACGGTGAGGGTCCATCGGCCGGCATTCTCGACGTCGACCCCGGTGGCTCCCGCTGCGACGATCCCCTCACGGGGCGCGTTGTGAACATAGACCCCATCGGGGAGCAACGTCAGAGGCGGTCCTGGCGCGAATGACGGCCAGGGAACACGGTCAGGGCTGGGCGCAACGGACGCCGGTGCCGATGACAATGCCGGGGGTTGGGCAGGCGGAGCAGCGCAGGCAGCGATCGCGAGCAATGCCGCGGCCGTCGCCATCAGGGTGAACTTCATCGCCCCACCTCTCAGTGGCGCGGTGAGCCGAGAGCGGCGCACAGGTCGTCGACGAGATCGGTCTCGCCGGCGTAGTAGCGCCCCAGCTCGAACTGTCCGGCCGCGAACTCCAAGTCGCCCGACGGGCCGACGATGACCTGGCCGACGTCGAGGATGACGCTCCCGTAGCCCGGCGCCGTCATGCTTAGGTGACCGTGGCTGTACAAGGTTGCCGACCCCAGATCTCCCGGCACACCCAGGATCTCGTTGTCGGTGTTGTGCTGGGAGTACGCGAGGGTCCGGCCGTTGGCGGGGTTCGTGAGGTGGGTGTCGCGGAACAGGAACATCCGTTGTCGCCGGACGAGGTTCAGCTCGCGGTCATACCAGCGCGTCGCGGTGACGTCGCGGATCCCGGAGTCGACGATCTCGACCGTCCCGGCGCCGGACCCGCAGAAGATCCCGGTCGCCTCGAACTCGTACGGATCGATCGTGTGGGCGTTGCAGATCGCTCCATCCGCTGTCGCCCGGCACGAGTAGAAGCCCGCCGGGACCGGGTTGAGGGTGGACGGATCGATCGAGCGGGCGGGGGTCAGCGGGGCGGCCCCGAGCGCGACGATCG